>Ga0326758_100019_pt1 | contig 148653 bp, 158 predicted proteins | sample GCRJH_S_FD_207221 | JGI IMG/M metagenome (GOLD analysis project Ga0326758, IMG submission 207221) | Hot spring sediment microbial communities from Geyser Creek Basin, Yellowstone National Park, WY, United States - GCR.JH_S | ecosystem: Environmental > Aquatic > Thermal springs > Near-boiling... | reverse complement strand
GAGTCACATAACAATACACACGTGGCCGGAGTACAGGTTTGCTACCGTAGACGTTTACGCCTGCGGGTCGCAGAGCAACCCTCTTAAGGCCTTCAACTACATAGCTAAGGTGCTGGAGCCTGAGGACGTCGTAATGGGCTCCGCCGACAGGAGCCTGGAATAGGTCCTTCTGCGGCCCGTTTCCCTTCCCTGAAGAAGTTTTTGAACTAAGATCGCCCGACAAGCCGTTTGTCCCTCGCCCTCACCTCTATCATCTGCTTATTCACGATCTAGCGCGGGACCCCCACCTCGCCCGCGCCTCATAGGCAACCAGTGTGGGTATCATGGGCGGCTGTCAGGCCCAGCGGCGGGGCATCTACGGCCCTCATCCCCCTCGCCCTTGGGGCAGCGCCCCCATCAGGCGAGGGGTCATCCACTCAGCCTGTTGTGGACGTAATACTATATAGTGATTTCTACTGCCGTGAAAAAGGAATTCAGCCCGCCTCCTTTAGAAGGGCTGGGATCTCTGAGATCTTATCAACGAAGACTCCAATGAGCACCCTCTTTCCTAATGACTGTAAGCCTTCAACCATGATGGGCCCCATGCGGAACGCTATAACGATATCAACGTCTTTTAGCGCCTGCAACACGGCTAGGTGCCACCGCGCATGCTCAGGGTCAGTCTCATGCTCCTCATGTGCGCCGTGCCTTTTGTGATCATGACGAGGGCGCTCGACGTTAACAGTGCGGCACTCCGTGTTGATTATGTTGCCGCTGCTATCGTCCACTTCTAGCACCAGGAAGAGCCCTGACCTAGGCCCATGAGGTGACATGCCTATGCAGTCATCAGTGGGTAAAGCCACCTTCATATTCTCACGTGTATCGAATAAGCGAATTAAATTTAAAAACCTTTAGCTTATACTGAAGGGCGTCTGACCTCCTCCCCGCCCTGAAGGGCAAGGGCCTCCCTTAGGGCAGTTCATAGGTTTGCGGCTTACCGCCCTCACCTTCATTGCATCACGGCTGGCGGGTTTTACCCCAACCCCGCCCCGCTCGTCCAGAGGTAGGCCGCGGGCCGGGCCTTCGGCCCTTTACCCCTACCCCTCGCCGGGAGTTGCCCTCCTCCCCTCCCCAGGTCCCAGGGGCTCGGGGATATGCGGGCCCCTGTTGGGGCATCCCCTTGCGGGGACACTATTTGCTTCACGCGACTTTAAGTGCTCAGATGTTCTATGCCTTACCACGCCCCTGGAAGGGGCGAGGCTTGCCCTCACTTTTGTCAACGCTAAAGGCCTTGCAGCCCCCATAGCAGAAGGGGGCTTTTTAAGTGCGGTCTCACACGGGTTTGATGCTGAGCACTATTTTGATCACAACGCGACAGGGGGCTAAGCGGGCACCCTGCGGTATAAAGGCTGTGTAAGCTCAACGGGACGCTGCCTAAGTTGTGCTAAGCCCTGGCCTTAGAAGCGCACACTACATAGCCATGCTCTGCTCAGCCTTGTAGTATCTGCTTTATCTTATCAAGGCTCTCCTTCAGCTTGCCGTTCTCGGCCGTTAGCTGCTCCACCTGCCTCTTTAGGTCGTTTATCTGCCCCTCATACATTTCCTTGCACCTCTCCTCATTTATATATGGAGCTATCTTCACATCGTCAAACACTAGCTTCTTCTCAGCCTCGTCGAAGTGAAGGGTAACAGTTATCCTAACAAGGTCAAGCTTGCCGAGCCTCCTCTTCTCAACTATCTCATGGTAGAGCTCCTTGTTGAGCTGGGCTATGTCCCTTATAATGACGTCCTTCGGAATGTACTTGCCCAGTGCTACGAGGGCCACCCTCCTAAGCTTGTCGGCGTACCTCGCGGCTATTATGACACCCGTCGATATCTGGTACTTGTTAGCGCCTAGCACGGAGCCCCCGGCTACTGTCACCTCGTACTCCTCGGCCCTCTCGAGGTCCCTGGACACGCTCTCGTCGTGAGAGGGCCCTTCGGCGCTCACGTGACCCACCACTTTTTTAAAATAAAGTTAAAGGCTCTTAAGCTTTTATGTGTTGAAGTTTTGCTCGCCAGCCTGACCGTCACAGAGCTCATATACCTTAACCTTTCTGCTGCCCTCCATTGTATAACGCGCGCAGACCGTGCCACTTAGCTCAAGGGACCTCAGGGCCGAGTAGACCCCCCTTAGGGTGTATTGCGACATCTCCTTCCATATGCTATAGGCTGTGAGACCTCCCCTCCTCGACAGCAGGCTTATTATCATGCTTCTGAGCATCGTTGTGCCCCCTACCTTTGTCTTCCTCTGTAGCGACCTCCTGAGGCTCCCAGTGATTAGTGCGATGCCGTTACCTTCGACGGCGGCATATGAGTACGCCGAGGCCGCCAGGAACTTCATGTAAATGCCCCTTTTGGCCAGCCTTACCTGCGACTTCACGACCTCCTCTGGCTCTATCTCAGCTAACCTGATAGACTTTGACAGGCCGAGCATTGATGGCGTGGGGCTCCCCTTCACTATTACAGCTACTACCTCAAGAGGGGGCGAGCCAACAAGCTCGTCTAGGCCTTCTGCGACTGAGATCGCTAAAAGCCCTGATGAGGAGGGCACGTAAACGGCCTCCGCCCTCGGCTGCGCCTCAGCGAGCTCAAAGGCTATAGTCTTAAGGCCCTCGACGCTAAGGGGGTTCTCGTAGTAGAGGTCTGGGGCGGCGTCAAACTCTATGGAGCCTCCTAAGGACGCTATTTCCACCACATCATATGGGTCGAGGCTCTGGGGGTCTGCCACAACCGAGATGGCAGAGCCCGCCAGTCTGGCGTAAAAGGCCATAGAGTAGGCGAAGTCGCTCTCGTACCTGACCCTGTAGATATCCCTGACTATGTTGCTCACGACAGCTGAGGAGGCCCTGTCAGCGTAGCTCCCAGTTGGGTTCCTGGTCTCCAGCTTGCTCATGACCTCGCCTATCTTCACAAGTGGGGTCAGGCCTTCGCCGTAGCTTACAACTCTCGCTGGCTTTACTGCCATCATATTGACGTAGCGCCACATGCTGGCGTAGCCGCTATTGACGTCGAGCCTAACTTCATGACACTTGAACACGAGCGGCGACCCGCACCGAGGGCAGCGCATCATGTTATGATCATCTGAAACAAATCCGCACCTGGGACAGCGGAGCTCGCACCTCATCAGGGCGCTACCTCCTGCTGCGACGTCGGCTAGCCCTTAATGCTTGTACATGCTGTAGACATTAATATATACATTCATGAATATAGTGTAGAAATTCTGGGCCCACCATAAGTTTAATGAGTGAGATTATGTCAACTGACGGAATAGGGGGTAAGGCAATACTGATCCCCCCGCAGGTCTCCTACCTAATCGCCCAGGCCGAGAAGGACCCCACAGCCTTCTGGGAGTCTGTTGCAAAGGAGGAGACAAACCTCATCTACTGGAAGAGAACGTGGGACAAGGCGTTTGAGTGGGAGCCAGGGAAGCCCTACAGGTGGTTCGTAGGCGGCATAACGAACGCCCACTACAGCCACGTAGATTACCCCATCGAGAAGGGATTTGGCAACAAGGCCATTTACATCTACGAGAACGCGGAGCTCGGCGTAACCAGGACGTATACCTTCCTGCAGTTCGACGACATGGTCCGCCGCTATGCAGCTGCCATGAGGGCCCTCGGCGTGAGGAAGGGCGACAGGGTGCTCCTCTACATGCCCACCAGAGTTGAGGCCATAGCGGTGCTTCACGCCGCCGCCAGGATAGGGGCTATCGCTACATCCGTTTACGCTGGCTTCTCAGCAATGAGCCTCAGGGATCGCATAGAGCTCACCGGGGCCAAGGTCATCTTCACGCAGGACTTCAACGCAAGAAGAGGTAAGCTGATAGACCTCAAGGGGGTGGTTGATGAGGCCCTCAGGTCAATGGAAAGGACCACGGTTGAGAAGGTGGTGGTGCTTAAGTCTGAGTACACCGAGAAGGAGCCCCAGATGCAGGGCAACCGCGACATGCTCTTTGAGGAGTTCCTTGCAATGAGCAAGGAGGGATCGCCTGACGTTGAGTGGGTCGAGTCCAACGAGCCCCTGCTCATAACTCCCACCTCCGGCACTACCGCAAAGCCTAAGCCTGTTGTTCACAAGCACGGCCCCTTCCAGGTCCACGTGGTCACAATGGGCAGGTGGGTCTATGACCTCGGCCCTGAGGACACGTGGTTCATAACTAGCGACGTGGGCTGGCAGGCGGGCGTCAGCTACATGGTCTGGGGCGTCCCAGTATTTGGGGCCACAAGCATTGTTTACGACGGCACCCCTGACTACCCAAGGCCTGACATGTGGTGGGATGTCATAGAGCGCGACAGGGTCACGAAGCTATGGATATCGCCCACAGGCATAAGGCTGCTGAGCAAGTACGGCACAGAGTACGCAAGGAAGCACGATCTCTCGAGCCTGAAGGTGGTCTTCAGCGCAGGGGAGCCCCTGAACCCTGAGCCCCTGAGGTGGCTCATGAACGACGTCCTTGACGGGAGGGTGCCGGTGATAGACCACTACTGGCAGACCGAGACCGGAGGGCCAGTCGTTGGAAACCCCTACGGCATACAGATGATCCCAATAAAGCCAGGCAGCGCCGGCATACCTTTGCCTGGCATCCTAGGCATGGTAGTTAACGAGGAGACGGGACAGCCGGCGAAGCCGGGAGAGAAGGGGGTCTTCGTGGTAAGGAACCCATTCCCAGGGTACACCTCTGAGCTCTGGCAGGACTACCAGTGGTACCTCAGGTCCTACTGGGAGGCAAGGCCGCAGCTCAAGGGCATAATATACTCCGGCGACGCAGCCATGGTCGACGAGGACGGCTACATATGGTTCCTCGGGAGGGCTGACGACGTTATAAAGATATCAGCTCACAGGATAGGCACGTTTGAGCTTGAGAGCGCCCTGGTCTCACACCCGGCAGTCGCAGAGGCCGCAGTGATAGGCGTGCCAGACCCAGAGAGGGGGCAGGTGGCCGTTGGCTTTGTGGTGCTCAAGGAGGGCTACAGGCCCAGCGAGGAGCTGAAGAGGGAACTCATAGAGCACGTGAAGAAGACCTTCGGCCCCATAGCGGTCTTCAAGACAATAGAGATCGTTAAGGCCCTGCCCAAGACTAGGAGCGGGAAGATAATGAGAAGGGTCATCAGGGCGGTCTACCTTAATGAGCCGCTCGGAGACGTGTCAACACTTGAGGATGAGAGCGAGGTGGAGGAGATCAAGAGAGCCATAGAGCAGTTCAAGAACGCCATGAAGGAGAGCGGCAGCGCTTGACGCCTTTTTAGTTCACTAGGGTCGGCTTAAAGCCCCTCACTTTGCAAGGCTTAGCGGCAGCGGCTTTTTTGAGGGCTTAACTATCAGCGCGTCAAACACGAACGCAAGGCCTACGAAGAAGAACGAGACATGCGCGTTAAACGGCCATAGCAGCGCCGCAATGGCCTGAGACACGTAGGGGGTAAGGTTGTATCTTCTAGCCGAGGACCAGCCCATGATGACCGGCAGCATCATGGGTACATGTATTAAGACAAACATAGTTATAATGCCCAGCGTCACGGCGTGGATTATGACGAGAAGGCCCAACTTAATGGCTACGGACACCAGTAATGTGATCCCAACGGCTAGCAGCGCCGCGAATGCAAAGACGTGACCGTAAAGGAAGTAAAGCGTGCCGCCGCGAGCTGCGGGCGAGGGCGAGGCCTTGGCCTTAGCATAGTACCTCCTTAAGCTTCCGCCCCTGAAGGCGGGCACGGAGACTATCATCGAGGCCCCTAGGAGGGCCTCCACGAGCTTAGGCTCACCAAGTAGGGCCAGCGCTGCTGCAGCGCTTAGGAAAACAAAGGTAAGTCCTGTCAAGGCCTTTGATGATGTATCGCCAAAAGTTGAGGGGAACGTGTGGAGGGTCACCGCAAAGATTGCGCCAACAGCCTCTATAACTATGAAGATAAGCGCCATCTGAAACAGGTCACGCACTGACGCCCCTATAATTACCAGCCCGGCCAGCGCCTGCGTGTAGCCAAGCATGGCCACAGATAGCCTGACGTCCCACCTCCTCAGGGCGTAGACAGAGAGTGAGGCCAGGGAGGCGCCAAATATTATCAAGGAGGCCCCCAGAGGGGCTGTAGGACCCCCTAGCGACGCCGCGAGGCCAGCCGCCGCGACAGCGAAGGCCAGGGCTGAGGTCAGGTATTCCAGAGCCCTGGCAGTCCTAGAGCCCCCCTTTAACGACGAGGTAGCGTAAGCCACGGCCACGCCGGCTATGAAGGTCGGCAGGACGGCCTCGAACATTAGCTTCGCGTGGTAAAGAGCCAACCCGGCCGTAACCACATAGAGGGCCGCTATGAGCTCCGCTATTGAGAGGTAGGTCAGGGTCCTGGCGGTCAGCCTCGTGAACCTCGACGGCATAGCGCATCGCCCTATTAAAACTCCACCCAGTCGCCTGCCAGGACCTCCCTTGACTCGATGCCAAAGGAGCTAGACTCCCTCATCACAAGGCTGCCGCTGCAGTGTAGCGGCACCAGCACCTTAACTCCTAGCGACGCGAGGGCCTCAAGCTCTGATCTAACCCCCTCGGGCGGGCTCCACGCGAGGTGAAGGCCACCTATGACTGCAAAGGGTCTCACGCCAGTGTCGTTAAGCGCCTTTGCAACAATCTTCGAGGGCCCTGGGTGGGAGCAGCCGTGAACAGTCACTAGCCCCCTCCCTTTCAAGTTGATGGCAAGCGCCTGCTCATATGGAGGACCGTACTGCTGCGAGAGGAGGAACGCCCCTGGGAGCACCTCGCTCCCAGTTACGACCCTCTTAGCGCTAAGCCCCAGGTCCTCTATGGCCCTCTCGAGACGCCATGAGGCCCCGGCTGGTATAAGCACAGGGGCCCTGGTCCCAGACCTGGCCAGAGCTGCAAGGCCCCCTGTATGGTCAAAGTGCTCATGAGATATTATTGCGAGGTCAACCGTTGAGAGGTCAACTCCCATGGCTGATGCGTTAGACCCTAACGTAGTGTAAGAGGAGCCAGCGTCAAAGAGCAGGCGCCACCTCTCGCTTTCAATATAAAGTGAAAGGCCGTACTCGCCCCTTAAGCCTGCCCTAGGTTTCTCGTCAACCAGAACTCCGACCCTTAGCTTATTTATGGAGTCCATAACGTGTCCCGCTTTTATCTAATTGGTGCTGGCAACATATATCTATATCTGCTTATCACAATGGTGAGGTTCTCCATGTATCTGCTCCACAGCGTGCTTCACCACAGGCGTCAGTATATCAAGGGCTAGCCTCATGGCTGATGGGCTGCCTGGAACTACAACAACTAGGGACTGTCCAACGACAAAGGCCGAGACCCTGCTCAATATAGCCTCGTACCCCACCTCGTCAAGGCTCTTGAGCCTGAATATCTCGCCGAAGCCAGGCAATTCCTTTGAAGCGAGCTGCTTCACTACATCGTATGACAGGTCCTTGGGCGAGGGTCCAGTGCCTCCGCTAACTAAGACGACGTCGGCGCGTGACACAGCGTCAAGTACAGAGGACCTTATAGTGCTGGCATCGTTCGGAACTACGGTAGCGAACACGAGCTGGCGGCCCTCCTTCGCCAGCCTCTCCTTTACTAACGGCGTCACCTCGTCCCTCTTCTCCCCCCTGTAGACGTGATCGCTAGTCACAACGAGGCCGAAGCTGACCATTCGGATCCCCCTACGCCCCTCGCCTAGGTAAGCTTATAATAATTTAACCAACGCATTCTACGTGGGACAACGCCTTGATGGAGCTGGTGTCTCCCCCAGGAGTGAAGGCGCATGTAGGCGTTATAGGCGGCTCTGGGCTCTACGAGGCCGGCATCCTGAAGAACCCTGTTGAAGTAAAGGTGAACACCCCCTACGGCGAACCCAGCGACTACATAACAGTAGGGGAGGTAGAGGGCGTCAAGGTGGCCTTCCTGCCCAGGCACGGGAGGGGGCACAGGTACCCGCCCCACATGGTTAACTACAGGGCAAACATTTGGGCTCTCAAGGCCCTTGGTGTGAGGTGGGTCATAAGCGTCTCAGCAGTGGGCAGCCTGAGGGAAGAGATGAGACCTGGTGACATAGTTCTGCCTGAGCAGTTCATAGACATGACTAAGGGGAGGAGGTACACGTTCTTCGACGGCCCCGTAACGGTCCACGTGAGCATGGCGGACCCGTTCTGCAAACACCTTGTTGACGAGCTCTATAGCAGCGCCGCCAGGCTTGGCTACAGGGCCCACAGGGGGGCCACATACGTCTGCATAGAGGGCCCCAGGTTCTCAACCAGGGCTGAGAGCAGAGTCTGGAGGGACATCTTCAAGGCCGACATAATAGGGATGACTCTGGTCCCTGAGGTTAACCTGGCGTGCGAGGCCGAGCTGTGCTACGCTACCCTGGCCACGGTCACTGACTATGACGTCTGGGCTGAGCACCCAGTGACGGCCGCCGAGGTCGCTAAGGTCATGGAGGAGAACACTGAGAAGGCCAGGAAAATACTTTACGACGTAATACCTCGCTTGGCGACTGAGCCAGAGGTGTCCCGCTGCAGCTGCTGTAGGGCGCTCCAGAATGCTATCCAGTGACGTTGAAAATCAGGTGAAGGAGGCTATAGAAGCCGCCGGCAGCGTGCAGAAGCCAAAGCTACTTGACGACATGCTCATAACCTACTCCTATGACTCGCTCCCAGCGGCCAGGGCCCTCTATATATCACTCGTATCGTCCGGCGTCAGGGTGGCGCTAGCCTCGCACACAGAGGCCTCGACGCTCATAATTCCCTACCGCGACGTTGGCGAGGTCGTAGTGATGTCTGTTAGCTCCAAGGACAGCAGGGCGATCAGGGTCGCTGAGGAGGCGGCTATGATGGGGACCCTGACGTACTTCGTTGCGCCACCCATGGACGAGACCCTGGAGGCCAGGCTCTCCAGGCACGATAACCTTGAGAGGCTCGTCGTAAGCCCGCGGGCGCCGCTCTTGACTATGATGGCTGCCGCAACCCTCTGGTCGAGCGACTTGAAGGGGCCCAGGGGAACCAGGCTAAGGGCTGAGGTGGCGGACATCAACAACTCTATTACATGGGTGCTGTCAAGGTATGGTAAGGAGATAGGGGAGGCCTCCAGGCTCAGCAACTTCACTGCCCTTTATGGGCCCTCCCTCGCGCCCGGCTCCCTCTACCTCTGCAGGGTCTGCGCGGATAGGTGCAGGGACACCATATCAATGGATGAGCCAGACAGGCTGTCCAAGGTAGGTGACGCACTGGTGCAGATGATAAGCACCGTCGAGGAGCACGACTACATGGACGTAGAGCTTGAAATTAGGCTCAGAAGGCTCAGTCGCGTGAAGCTCGAGTTCAACGTTGACCCTATCACAGCCAACCTTTACGCCGCGATAGCCGCCTCACTCATAGGGGGTAGGACCGCTTGATGCGCCATCAGATGAAGCAGGCCATAGTGCTCAGGAGGGACTTACAGATGGGCAGGGGGAAGGCGGCCGCCCAGGCGGCCCACGCGGCCTGCGACGCCGTCGTGCAAATAGTGAACGGCGACAACAGGCAGTGGTCAGAGTGGCTTCGCGAGTGGCTCTCACAGGGCCAGAAGAAGGTCGTGCTTAGGGTGGAGAGTGAGGATGAGTTGAACAAGGTTTACTCTGAGGCCGTGTCACTGGGCCTCCCAACTTCAATAATAGAGGACGCTGGACTCACTCAGCTGCCGCCAGGCACTAAGACAGCTGTAGCGGTGGGGCCTGCCCCCTCAGAGCTCGTGGACAAGGTCACCGGAAAGCTGAAGCTTTATTGATAAGATATAGTAAACGCTTAACTCAAAAGCGTGAAGGACCACATCAGAAGGCATCTGAAGCTCTTACTAAACGCAGGGCTATACATTTTGCAGAAGGCGCTTCATGCTCTTACCAAGATAAAGACCGCGAAAGGCTTTAATATATTTAATAATATAAATTTTAATTAAATATGACCGGGCTTCGTCCGGAGGGCGCAGCACCCGTTTGTCCCTCGCCCTCACCTCTATCATCTGCTTATTCACTATCGAGCGCGGGGACCCCCACCTCGCCCGCGCCTCATAGGCAATCAGCGTAGGTATCATGGGCGGCTGTCAGGCCCAGCGGCGGGGGCATCTAAGGCCCTCATCCCCCTCGCCCTTGGGGCAGCGCCCCCATCAGGCGAGGGGTCATCCACTCAGCCTGTTGTGGACGTAATACTATATAGTGATTTCTACTGCCGTGAAAAAGGAATTCAGCCTACAGGCGCTGCCTTGGCAGCCTCTGCCTTGGCCTCTCTCCTCTTCACAACGATGACAGGACTTGAGGCCGGGAACTGAGTTCTGTCAGCATAGTTGTACGTGTAGTACTCAGGCCTGAGCCTCTCCAGTATCACCTCAAAGGCCTTCTCAGGCCTCGTGTGCTCGCCGCAGGTGTACGCGTCAACTGTGGCGTAGCGGTACTCAGTCCAAGTGTGGACAACTATGTGGCTCTCATTGACCAACGCTATAACTGAGACTCCTCCCTTCTGGCCTCCTATCTTCCAGCTCATTATCTCTATCAGTGTGGCGTTGGCGGCCTTGACGGCATCAAGCACTGCCTGACGCACTAGGTTCTCGTCCTCTGCTACCTCCTGGGGTATCCCGTACAGGCTTCCAAAAACATGCTTACCTATTATATAGTCCCTCACAGCCTCTCCTTCAGGGCTACTTGACACTTTCCAGATCATGCCCTCCTTAGGGCCTGTTACCTCGCTTAGCGTGGAGGCTTAATAAACTATTCTGGCCCTGCCTGAGGTAATCAAACATAGATTTAGACTAATAAAAATACCATTTTATTCATTGCAATTCAAAATCTTTCTAAAAATGAAAATAATATACGTAATGTACTGGGTAACCTTTTTTAAGTTCTAAGCAAACTAGCAAAAGCTTTGGGTCTGAACATGCCGGAGGAGGATGACGCGGAGCTAAGGAAGATACTTGAGAGGAAGAAGGCTGAATACGCCGCCCAAGCTCTCCCAGGCACAGGACTGCAAGGCTCAGGGGAGCAGCTTGTGGCCGAGCTTAACGACTCCACCTTTGACAGCTACATAAGCTCCCACAGGGCCGTTGTCGTTGACTTCTGGGCCCCGTGGTGCGCGCCGTGCTTCCTAATATCCCCAATAATAGACGACCTGGCGGCCCAGCATCGCAAGATAGCCTTTGCCAGGGTCAACGCTGACGAAAGCCCTGAGACGGCCTCGAAGTACTACGTTATGAGTCTGCCAACTGTCATGTTCTTCCTTGACGGCCAGGAGGTAGACAGGGTTGTAGGCGCTGTGCCCGAGGATGTGCTGGAGGAGAGGGTGCAATGGCTAGAGTCAAGGCTTTGATGCTAGGCATTGACTCCCTAACCTACAAGTACTTCATGAAGTGCAACTCCAGGAACCTGCTCACGCTGCTGGACACCACGTTCAGGGGGGTCACAGAGAACAGGACTCTGCAGAGCCCTGCGTCAGCGTGGCTAACAGTCCTGACAGGCGAGGAGACCCAGACCCAGGGCTTCCTGTTGAAGGCCCCCGAGCTCCCGCTCGTGTCGGAGACCAGGGCCACGCTGATTAATGTACCCCTCACGAACCCAACCCTGGGGAGCCCCAGCTTTGCCATGGACTCTAGTACCAGCGCTAAGGAGGAGGTGGATAGCGTTGTCAGCGCCGTCCTCGAAGCCCTGGACTCAGGGCCAGTTATAGCTGCTATAACTGCCCTTGAGAGGCTGCCTACACCGGACCCGTGCCCGATCTACAGCGTGATAGACTCTGCGGCGAGGAAGCTGGTCCTGGCCGCTGACGAGTTCATAGTGTTCTCCCCCTACGGCCCTAGGACCGCTAATGGCTACGACCCCTACGGGGTTTACCTGGCCAGTAAGCCCAGGCCCAACGAACATGAGACTGTGAAGCTCTGGGAGATAGGGCGCGTATTCAGCATAATGGCCGGCAGGGACTAAAGCTAATAATAAAATGTTTAAAATAATTAAAATTAAATCTAGAAAAAGGCTAGAGCCTTTTGCCGACCTGTGCGCCAGCAAGAGCGGACGCGAAGGCCACAGCAGCGAGCAGCGCCACGTATATTATTAAGGGTGGTGCGCTGGCCCTTGCCTGCGCGTTAGCTTGCTCCACGCTCCCCAGCTCGGCTGTGTACTCCTGCGCCTGCGGAAGCAGCGTCTGTGCGCCGGTTGGCGCCGTAAGGGCAGGCGACGCCAGTGCCTGTGAGCCTATTGGCACCGTCGTAAGGGCGGCAGGCGACGTGTGGGACCCTGAGAGAACGCCTGAGGCCTCAGAGGACAGGGCCGATATCTCGTAGGCCCCATGTATCGCGGCGTACCTCATTAGGGCCTGCCCGACCGGGTCAGGCACCGCCTGCGGGCTCACGTAGGTGGGGAACTGGACCGGGTACAGGTTGTTTGCGGCCGCGTCCTCTCCAGACACAAACACGTACCACGGGCCAGCCAGGCTGTAGAGACCCTGCGGGCCGAAGGCCGTCATGGACGAAGTGTAGACCGAGGGTATGTAGAACTTGCCCACCCACTCGCCAAGCGAAGCGTTGTACTGCAGCGGCACGCCAACGGAGAAACCGTATGACATGAGGTAAGGTGCGTACTGAGCCGGAATTGCGGTAGCTATAAACGTGCCCTGGGTCACTGGGGTGCCGTTGGCGTAGGTTATGTTAGCGAACACGTTCAGCCACAGGCCCTCTATCGTGTAGTAGGCGCTCTGCACAGTGGCGCTGAGCTGCTGCGGCGCCACGTAGAACGACTGGTTGAGATAGCCGAACAGCGGCCCTGTGCTGCTGTTCTCCTCGCTCACGAAGACAGCGTCGTACCAGCCCGGCGGCATGGATGGAGGCACCACGAAGTACCCTATCTGGTAGCCCAGCAGTGGGGCAGGGGCTGGCTGCAGCGGCACCTGCTTCACCAGGGTTCCATTAAGGCTGTATATGTCCACGTAGACCTGGCTCGTGAACTGGCCAAAGCCGAAGGGGTCTATAACTTGTGCCAGGAACGTGAGGCTCTGGCCGGCCGTTACGCTCGGGGTTCCGTCGTTCAGCGGCGTTATCACGTAGCCAAGCAGTACCATCTCGCCGAAGTAGACGTACTCATAGGCCGCGCCGTCAACCTTGCCGTTAGGAGCTGTTGAGTAGACGTACATTATGTAGGCGCCCTGCGGGTCTGGGTACGGCAACGTCGCGTTGCCCTCGTAGAGGCCTGGCTCGGTAGTGGTGTTAACCGCCAGTAGGGTTGCGTTGAAGTAATTAATGCCGTCGTGGTAGAAGGCTGCAGTGAGCGAGGGCACGGTCATCGGCGTGCCGTTGGGGTAGATCGCGTAGACCTCTATCTCGAACGGCTCATTCACGGGTATCGATAGGGCGTAGGGGTACGGTGTAGGCGCTATTATGTTTAGCCCTGTCCCTATGTAGACGTCCGTGGCGCCCGTGCCGCTGAGCCCTGCGGAGGTGCCGTTGACCACTATTGTCCACACGTTAGGCGGCAGCCCCTCCTCGACAGTCACGTTGCCAACCCAGTAGGTGCCGTTGAAGGCCAGAGGCACCTCCATCGCGAGGCCCTGCGTCGTGAAGACGTAGGCGTTGAACTTGCCCTGCGTCACCGGGGTCCCGTTGGGATACCATATGGCTGCGACGACCTGGAAAGTGCTGTTATACATGTACCAGGCGTACATGGCGCCGGGCTGATAGGTGGTCACAGCTATACTCAGCGAGGGGAAGCGCGTCAGCTCGTACTTTATTGCGTAGGCCAGGAGGCCTGCGTTGGGGGAGCCCAGGCCTGTCACCAGGTTATACCCCGGCTTCGCAAGGTACTTGCCGTTGTAGCCGAAGGTTATCTGGTGGAACGCCATGTTGTACAGCGTCTGGTTCCTGTATATATCGTACAGCAGCGGGTTGAGGAGGCCGAGCTTCACGCCTAGGTAGCCGTCTATGTCAGCTGTTATGCCGGCCCACAGCGGCGACGCCAAGCTAGTGCCGCCTATGACTTGCATCTGCCCCTCTACGATCTCAACGAAGCCAGTGTAGGGGTTAGCGTCAGCGGCCACGTCTGGCGTTGTCCTGAAGAAGCCCTTGACGACGCCGTACTGATACCACGGCTTCGGGAAGAGGCTCGAGTAGCCGCCTGTAGAGGCAACCTCGGAAGTTCCATAGAGCGGGCTAACGGACCAGGCGGTCTCGTAGCCGTAGGTGCCCGTCGAGTTGAGGAACTGTATTGAGCCCGAAGTAATGTTGACGAAGAGCGTCGTGCCTCCTACTGCTGTGACGAACGGCGATGACGATGGGAACAACACCGCGCCATAGGTGGTTGGGGTGGCGTCAAAGGCCCCCTCGTCGCCAGACGAGGCAAAGAAGCTTATCCCTTCGGCCGCGCCAAGGGCGAAGTAGTAGTCGGCAAACGGGTAGTTAAGGGTGAAGGCAGGGACTGTTGTGTAGACGCCCGACATGGCTATGAGGTTCTCTGGCAGGCCCCAGCTCATTGAGACGACGTCCGCTAGGTCCGTGCTAACCACGTAGTCAACAGCCTCAAACAGCGCGTTATCAGGGTTCGCCGCTATTATCAGGTATATGTGGGCGTACGGCGCCATGCTCTGAGCAGCCTCAACATCAAGTGCCGTCTCTATGTCCCAGCCAGTGAGATAGCCAAGCGACGGGTGGTACGGCCCTATCGGTATTATCGTCAGATTTACGGGCGGCAGGTTGAACATTGCGTCAAACTCGGCTAGGTCCTGGTATATGAGTGGGTCACCGTAGGCGTCTATTATGGCTATTGAGGCCCCCTCGCTGTACTGCATCAGGTCTGTCACGTTATAGGCCTCCTCGAAGTCAGCCGGCGTGTAATATGTGTAAGCCGAGGCCACCTGCTGGGGCAGCGCTGGGAGGCCGCTGAAGTTGGCCGGCATGAACGTGTAGTGCTCTATCCTGCCTGCCACTATGAACTGCGGCTTGAAAGCCGTCCTGTTAGTCAGGCCAAGCACTAGGGTGCCCTGCAGGGCCCCTGGTATCCTCGGCATGCCGCTCGGGGCGTAGTAGACTGTGCCGTCAGGCGACCTGTAGAGGTCCAGCTGTACCCCAAACACCTTCTCAACCACGTAGGCGGGCGCCTGAGCCATGACTGACAGCCTGTCAGGGCTTAGGTAAGTAATCGTGAATCCGCTCTCCTTGAGGAAGCTCACTATGGCGTCGAACTCCTCCTGGGAGGGCGCGAAGAGGCTGAGCACCTGGCTTCTGCTGAGCGGGCTCAGCTGGTGCTCGGAGACCTCCTGGGCCACCAGCATAAGCTCGTTGAGGTTCCTCGGGGGCAACAGGATGGATATGCTGACGACTGCGTTAGGGCTGAGCTGGCCCAGCTCGGAGCCCTGCAACGGGGGACCATAATAGCTCACGCCCTGGGCCCTCGCCACCCTTACGCCAGGAAGCGCAAGGCTTGTCGAGGCCAGCAGGAGGACCAGTAGAAGGAAGACCAAAAGGACTTTACCCCGCACTAAGGCCACCCCTTACAGCTAGCTGTTTTTACTGTTACTCTAAAGCTATATTTAAGGTTTGCTACCAACAACTTATTGCAAGCAGAAAAAGCTTTACAAACGCTGATGATTGTCACCAGAGGCTTCTATTAGCAACCTTTCCTGCGGCGCTAACGCTATTTACTCCGCCAGCTAGATTTCCACAGCAGCTTAAGGGGGCGCGAGGAGCTAAGGTTGACGAGAACGCTGAGCATGCTGACCTTTAAGAGGAAGTACCTGAACTTGATACTGAGTGGGAGGAAGAGGAGCACCATAAGGCTCGGCAGCTTCCAGGTCAGGGGGAAGTACCTCAAGGTAGTGAGCTCCGGCAGGCCTGTAGCCGTCGTGCAGGTTGACAGGGTTATTCATAAGAAGGTCAAGGAACTCACCGACGAGGACGCAAGGCTTGACGGATTTAAGGGGCTTCCCGAGCTGTTTAGGGAGCTGAGGTCCATCTATGGTGACTTCCTGCTCGATGATGACGTGACCATTATCACGTTCACCCTAAGGAGGGTGCTGGAGGGGATACATGACGCAGGCGGCTCGGCCAGAGGCTATGGAGCTGACGAGGGCGCGAGAGGCGCAGCCGCAAGGGCGAGGAAGGGGAGGCCGCTGCGCTAGGGGGCCGCGTCAAGAGGGCGCGCCAGCGCGGCGCCTTTAAGCTTTGACGACGGAGGAATATTATTAAGCTTCAGAAGTCCATGTAAATGAGGCGCAGCTACTCATGGAAACTCCAAGGGTGAGGACCTACATACCTGGTCTTGACGAGATACTCTACGGTGGCATACCCGATAGGAACGTAGTCATGATATCAGGGGGGCCTGGCACAGGCAAGTCAATAATGGCCCAGCAGTTCATCTACAACGGCCTCGTCAGGGGTGAGCCAGGCGTTTATGTTGCCCTCGAGGAGCACCCGAGTTCCATAAGGAGGAGCTTCAGGCACTTTAACTGGAACATAGACGAGTATGAGAAGAACGGCACATTCGCCATAGTGGACGCTTTCACCACTGGCATAGGTGCCGCCGCCCAGAGGGAGAGGTACATCGTCAAGAGTCTAGACGACGTCTCCGAGCTAGCTGATGTCATAAGGCAGGCAATTAAGGACACGAAGGCTAAGAGGGTTGCCATAGACTCGGTGAGCACCCTTTACCTCTCGAAGCCTGCAACGGCCAGGGGCACCGTGATGGCCCTCAAGAGGATAGTGTCAGGGCTTGGCTGCACGGCGTTCTTCGTGAGCCAGGTCTCCGTGGGCGAGAGGGGCTTTGGGGGCCCAGGGGTTGAACATGCTGTGGACGGAATAATAAGGCTGGACCTTGACGAGATCGAGGGAAGGCTCTACCGCTCCATAATAGTCTGGAAGATGAGGGACTCAAAGATATCAATGGTGAGGCACCCGATGGACATAACCGACAACGGGATAGTTGTCGCGTGGGACAAGTACCTTAGGGTAACCCCTAGCTCAATTTCTATAGAGGATCTGCCTAAGGAGGTAGTCAACGAGATGAGAAGATTCATAGGCAGGGAGACGGAATCCAGAGGTAACAAAGGGTTAGAGTAATGATACATATCTAAACTCAATATGCATCGTTCAACCACAAGGGGCCCTCGCCTGAAGCCGAGCCCCATAGGTATCAAACAAAGTAATTCTGTAGATAAAACCGCTAGACCACGCAAGGCTCGTTAGAAGGGCCTAAAGAGCCAGGAGCCCGTGCACTAACATCCAGACGCCGATACCTGCGTTGGCGGCGACTATCATAGGCGCGAAGACCACCGAGAGCGTGTTGAGAACCTTTATCAGGGGGTTCATCGAGGGGCCCGTGGTGTCCTTGAATGGGTCACCCACCGTATCGCCTACCACGGCCGCCTTGTGGGCCTCGCTCCCCTTACCACCCAGCCTCGGGTCAAGGTTAGCCTCTATGTACTTCTTGGCGTTGTCCCAGGCCCCGCCAGCGTTAGACATGAGAAGCGCCCTCGGAACGCCTACAAGTATGGCGCCCATTATGAGACCTGCTATGGCCTGCCAACCAAGCAGGAGGCCTACAGCGATAGGTGATATTATAGCCACCAGCACTGGCATCAAGAACTCCTGCAGGGCCCTCCTGGTGGCAATGTCTACGACCCTAGCGTAGTCCGGCTTCTCCTTCCACTCCATTATGCCGGGCCTCTCCCTGAACTGCCTCCTTATCTCCTCAACTATCTCCATGGCGGTCCTGCCCACGGCGCCGAGGGTCCTGCTGGCTAGCACATAGACTACTACGGCACCCACTAGCGCGCCTATGAGGACGTTCGGGTTTATTATGCTTATGCTATTTATTAAGTCTACAGGGCCAGACACGTACTTAGCTGCCACGCTTATGACCTCGAATACGAAGCCTATGAAGAGCACTAGCGCCGCCATGGCTGCACTGCTTATCGCGTAGCCCTTCGTCGTGGCCTTGGTAGTGTTGCCGACAGCGTCAAGCACGTCCAGCCTGTCCCTGACCTCCTCCGGAAGGCCTGCCATCTCGGCCACGCCAGCCGCGTTATCGCTGACAGGCCCGAAGGAGTCTGCAGTTATTATTATTCCTGCTACGGAGAGGAGCCCCACTGAGGCGAGGGCCGTTCCATAGATGCCCGCGAGAAAGCCCGAGTAGCTGCTCAGCAACGATGATGAGACCAGGTCCTTGAAGGCGAAGAACCCCATGGCATAGGTCACACCGAGCACTAGCGCTATAATGAGTATCACAGGTATGGCGCTTATTAAGCCGTAGGAGTAGCCAGTCACTATCACGGTCGCGGGGCTTATCAGAGCCTGGTTCGCTATTTCCTTCACAGGCTTATAGGTGTAGTGGGTGTAGTACCCTGTTAGAGCCAATACTAGGGGGGCCAGTATGGCTCCGAGCGACGCTGCAAGCGGGGCCAGTAGAGCCACGGATAGCCCAAGGCCCCTCAGAAGGAAGTAACTGACTATGAAGAACAGCACTATTGAGATTCCTATGGTCTCATATATGTCATAGGTTATTGCTGTCAGCGGGTGCTGCGACCCCCTCAGCCTGAGCATTGCTATGCCAGCGAACGTGGCCAACAGCGCTATGGCGCCGTAAAGTATGGGCAGCACTACGAGCTGAGGGTAGCTGCTGGACCAACCCATAACCCAGGCCAGGAATATTGCGCCAGTCACTATAACTATGTAAGACTCGAAGACGTCAGCTGCCATTCCTGCGACGTCACCGACGTTGTCACCGACGTTGTCGGCTATGACACCTGGGTTCCTTGGGTCGTCCTCTGGTATGCCCTTCTCAATCTTGCCTACCAAGTCAGCGCCCAGGTCAGCTGCCTTAGTATATATGCCTCCGCCGACCCTCATGAAGAGCGTCACAAGGCTTGCCCCAAAGGCCATCGATATGAGGGCCAGCGCCCAGGAACTAGGCAGGACATGAATGAAGCCTATATAGAGGACGCTTATAAGGAGCAGTGCTATGCCAGCTAGTGAGAGGCCCATCACTGCCCCAGCGCGCCAGGCGAGCCTGAGCGAGTGGAAGACGCTGTTCCTAGCTGCCATGGCGGCCCTTGTTGCCGACCTGGTAGTTACGTACATCCCTAAGTACCCAGCTAGCATAGAGCCCGCTGCCCCTACTATGAAGGCGGCGGCTGAGGAGCCTCCCAGGGCATAGCTGTGATCTGCATAGGAGATACCTACGGCTATTATTATTGCAAGCACCACTAACACTATAGACAGAGTCCTGAACTGGCGGAAGAGGTAGGCCCTGGCACCGCTGGCTATAGAATCCGATATGAACTTGACGTTCTCTGGGCCTGGGTCCTGCGAGAGCACCCACCTTGCAAGCCCGACAGCTATCGCTACGCTTATCACACCTACTATGGCGCCAATAGATGCTATCACGATATCAGATCCCATATAAAGGCCCACCACGCATATTAAGGAATTGAAAGAGGCATGTATTTAAATCTTCATTTTCGCAGCTTCTTAATTTTGTATCCCACGTTTTTCTGGTCTCCCTACGAGCTCAAAAGCGCCTGTACAAGCTCTTTTGTCTTCTACTGAGGCTAGTATACGTCCCTTGGAGGTCTTTGACGTCACCCAACTCAGGCGGCTAACGCGAGGCTATGCGTAAAGGTCCTCTGTAGCCTTGTAAATGGAGTCTTAAAGGTTGGCTTTGCATAAGCCTCTCACAACTCGGTATAAACGCTAAGTCATGGAAAGTTATCTTGGCGATAATCTATAATAGTGAAAAGGGGGCGGGCTCCTGCTAAATCCGGTGAAGTGATCTGCTCGCAAGCATAAAGAGGTTGCTTGCACTCACCCTCTCAGCGCCCATAAAGCCAGGGGCAGTCCATAGGCTTATAGTCGATGAGGACTTTGAGCGGAGGCTCTACGAGGCCATCGAGGTCATGCCTCTGGTTGATGAGGCCTTCAGGAGGGCGGGCCTCGTCGCAGAGGGCAGGCTATCTTCGCGCGAGCTCGGCCTGGGAAACATTATCGGGAAGGCCCTCAGGTCCGCCTTCGACGCAAGTGGTGAGCTCCCCCTGGTGGGCCTCTGGGCCGCCGGGCTCGTGACCGCAGCAATTGATGGGTACGCCGAGAACGCCAACGTTAGACTTCCCGAGGGGCTGAAGACCATTGCTATGCGCCTCCTCTATGGTAGCTCCCAGTCGGACGTGGAGGCGCTCGTGGAAGCCCTAAGTGACGTCGGCGACTCAGAAGTCCTTCAGAGCGTTGAGGCCGAGGGGCTGACCCTGAGCAGCATATCTATGAGAACGCAGTCCCTCGGCGAGCTCTTTGAGGTCATCCAGAGGGTCGACAGGGGCTTCATGATGAACGCCAAGGGCATTGACCAGGTAATAGCGCTCTCAAAGCTCTTCAGCGGCGCCAGAAGCCCTGTGGCGGGCGTCGTCAAGGTATACCTGAGGCTGGCCGCGGACCTCAAGGGGGGCGGGGAGCTGGATATCCTGGCAAGGTCAAGCGAGCTCGACCCCACCTCCCTGCTTAAGCTTGACAGGACGCTCTCCCGCGAGAGGCCGACGCTCAACAGGCTTCTGGGAGGCGTCTTCCTGGCAGCCTACGTTGGCGCCTCCTCACGGGCTGCAACGGGGAGCTGAAAAACCAGGGCGCCTAACCACCTTTAACGGGGCCTCTGGGTCACCGTGTGCGACTATACCTAACCGTTAAGTTTCCAAGGGGCGGCACCTTCAAGGAGCGTCATGAAGTACAGGAGACTGCCCAGCGGCCTGGAGGTCTCGGAGGTAGGCCTGGGCCTATGGTCCCTCGTCACAGACGAGTGGGGGGCCAACACGGATGTTGCTGAGGACGTTATAAGGGAGGCCCTGAGGCTCGGCATTAACTTCTTTGACACTGCCGACGTCTATGGCAGGGGCAAGGGCGAGGAGGTGCTTTCAAAGGCTCTTGGCCCTAAGATTGACGACGTTGCAGTCCTGACCAAGATAGGCCTTGACTTCTACAGGTGCGGCCGCATAAGGCCTAACTTCGACGTAGGCTACCTGGAGACGGCCCTCAGCAGGTCGCTTGAGAGGCTCAACGTGGGCTACGTAGACATTTTGATGCTTCATAATCCGACCATGGACGTCATAACCAGGAGGGAGGTGCTGGACTTCATGAGGGACGTCAAGAGGTCCGGGAGGGCCAAGATGATAGGCGTCTCCCTGGGCCCCACGGTAGGCTGGGGCGACGAGGGCAAGGCGGCCGCAGCCATGGGTTATGAGGCGCTGGAGTACATATTTAACATGATAGAGCAGCTGCCCGGGCTCGAGCTCCTCAGGCTTGACGGCGTGGCCCACATAATCAGGACGCCCCACGCGTCTGACGTTCTTGACGAGGTCAGGTGGCCCCTCAAGGGCTCCGAGAGGCTACACAGGGGGCTCAAGGACCCCTCATGGGTGGAGGCCGCGCTGAGGAAAGTCAACGGCCTCAGCGAGATAGCTAAGAGGGAGGGGCTGAGGCTCTACGAGCTAGCCATAGTCTACATTCTTGCCTTCAAGAACGTGCACTCTGTAGTGCCCAACATGACGTCGGTCAGCGACCTTCGCAGGTTTGTGGAGGCCGAGGAGAGGGGCTCCCTAAGGGAGGCCGTGGTTGATGAGGTGCTTAACTACTGGAAGGCAAACCTGACAGACCTTAACACAGCCAGCATAGAGGAGACCAACAGGCTTAAGGTGAAGAGAATGGTGGACCGGCCGGGACTTGAACCCGGGACCTCCGCCGTGCGAGGGCGGCGCTCTTCCAGCTGAGCTACCGGCCCGCCTCCGGTCCACCGGAAGGCACTGCCGCTTTGCGGTCTTAAAAACGTAACCGCGGCCAAGGCGCTGTGGCTATGCCTGTGCCTTAGCGCTCCTTCATGAAGAACTCTATGTAGGGGACCACAGCCAAAGGGAGGTATACGGCCAAGACCATGATCATAATAAGCGGGTAGAAGCCTATTCGCACTGTCACAGCCTCTGCTGGCGATAGCCTCATGGAGGCCTCTGCATAGCCCCCTGGCATATAGACGTTAACTAGGTATAGCACAACAAAAGCCCCTAGCAATGACTCGAGGGACTCAAGGAACGGGCTGAGGGCATTCTCCTTGAGTATCCTGCTAGCCACGGAGAGGCCCTCAAAGAGGGCTATATAAATAATTGCGACCCGAGGCGCGTAGAGGCCCCCTAGGTTGCCTGCATACGAGCCGGCACCTAATGATGAGACCATGTAGCCTAAGAGCAGGGGCAGAAGGTAAAAGTATACCACTATGTAAAGTAGACCATCAAGAACACCCTTCAGGACCTCATTTATTATTGACCTGTAGTTCATGACCTTACCCCCCACTCAGATTAGCGCTAACGTCCAGCTCTATCGGGTATAGGTCGTCTATCTTGCCGCTGACGCTCAGGCCCAGATACGACGCGTTCTCAAAGTAAGCTGCCGGGATGCACATAAACAGGCTTTGGCCCCTTGAGAGCAGAGGCCTCTGCGCGGAGAGCGTCACAGCAGAGCCGTTCTTCAAGCCTACCTGGGCCCTGACTTCCACGGAGAAGAGGCTCACCGAGTCCTCATAGGTTAGCGTGAGCTTTACAGACGAGTTAGTGCAGGGAGGCGCTGAAGAGTTAAGGGTGACCCCAAGAAGGCCGCTCTGAGAGCGCGATGAGTAGACGAAGCTCACAAGCGGGTAAACTGCCACTAGCACAAGGGTAAGCCCTGCTATGAGAACCAGAGCCCTTATGCTCACCATCTACTTGCATCCCCTCAGGAGTTCAACGCCTCTTCCAAGTATTATTGAGCCAGCCGCAAGCGCTATGCTAAGGAAGACCGCCATTATGAGTATAACTATTATCAGGCCCGCGTAACCCCCCAGGGCGCCAAGGGTGGAGTTAGTGAAGAAGCCCTCCTGCTGCAAGTAGCCCATGGCACCCCCAAACACCGACTTAAAGTGCGGCTCGCTCCCCAATGACATGTAAGCTGAGAGCGCGAAATAGAAAACAATGATAATTATCACGACACCTACCGTGACAAGGCCTATGCCAACGCTCCTGGCGTGGTCTGACAACTCAGTCAACCGCATTTATTTACCTGCGGAAGACTTAAAAATTATGAGCGTTGACACATAGCTTACGCCAAGTCGTAGCTTAACCCTTGCCACTGGCATTATACGTGCCTATACAAATACAAATTAACAATTACGCGTTAGCTAAGGCAGGAGCGCCCTTGAGCCTTGCCTCAAAGATTAAATACGCAGTAGAAATGACCAAGCCCTCTCAGCTGGGGCTCCTGGCCTTTACCTCTTTCTGTGCATACTTCGCCGCAGGGGGGCCTCTGAGCCTTGTAAGGCTTGTCCTGCTTGGCCTTGTTGCCTTCTTTGCCATAGGCGGCATAACGGCGCTCAACATGGTGCTGGAGGCAGACCTGGACGCTAAGATGAACAGAACCAAAAACAGGCCCATACCCTCCGGCAAGCTGAGCTATCGCGAGGGGCTCGCGATATCAATTATAATGACTATAATAGGAATGGCTGCCGCCCTTGCCATTAACGTGTACGTGCTCCTCTCTGTAGTGCTGGCGTTCATATTTGACATACCCGTGTACACGCTGCTGCTGAAGAGAAGGAGCCCGCTAAACATAATCTTTGGAGGGGTGGCTGGAGTCATGCAGGTGCTTGGCGGCTGGGCCGCCGGGGCTGGCAGCTACAGCATGGCGTCGCTGCTTCTTGCCATAGCGGTACTCATGTGGATCCCGATGCACATATGGTTCATAGTTTACTACTATTACGATGATTACCGCTCCGCCAACATCCCTATGTACCCAGTCGTGGCGCCGCCGAGAAAAGTCTCCACAGCGACTATAACCTTCCTAGCACTGATGTTGACCAGCGTGTGGCTCTACTGGGCCATAACGTCAAAGGACCTCATAGGTGGCATTCTCATGACGCCCTTGATCGCGCTGGCCAGCTATAAGATTTACCTCTTCCAGAGGTCGCCGACCAGGGAGGCAGCAAAGAGCATATTCATACTAGCTAACCCAACACTGATAGTTGCCTTCGTATTTGCACCCCTGGCAGTACCTCACATAGCTGCACCCCTTGTACAGCTCGCCTCGCTGCGGCTTGGTTGAGAGGTCGCTTGAGTGTGCTCACAGCCGCTCGCGTTAGAAGAGGTGTGTCTGCTACATCAGACTGGGGACCCTGCGTTAAGAAGGCATGCCTTGTACTGCCTGGGCTGAAGGGCGCTTAGGCAAGGAGACCCTTAGAGCGCCCTGGGGCCTCCTTGACATGCCGTCCCCGCTGCCCAGCGGCCAGAGGTAAAACGGCCGTCTCAGCTGATTTACCTCAATTAGGGCGTGCTCAACAGCCTCTATCGCCTCTTCAAGGCCTCTGGCCTGCCTAAGGATCCTCACTACGCTGACCCCCGGCCCCTTGTAGTTTATACATGGCGTCAGGCGGCCGTCCGCTAGTAGCCTGACGCGCCTGCAGCCGGCGCAGAAGAACGGGTTATTGTAGGGCTTTACGACCTCTACCTGAACGCCAGAGCGAAGCACATAGATGGGCCTGTTATGAAGGTCCCTTATGATAACCTTGGCGCTCAGATCCTTGAGCTTGTGTTCAATGCCAACGAGATTCACATGCATATCTTTAAACACCCTGAGGCCCTCGTTCACGGGCTGAAGCTCTATCAGCTGAACTGAGAGGCCGTTCTCCGAGGCAAATTCTATTATGTCCCACACGTCGTCATAGTTAACCTTAGTGACAGTCATGTTAACCTTAACCTTAAGCCCAACCTCTACGGCCTTTTTGATCCCGCTAAGTACCATGTCAAGGCCGTCAACGCCAGTGATTACCTTGTAGTGTTGCCTGTTGAGGGAGTGGAGGGAAACATTAACCCTCCTCAGGCCAGCCTTGTGAAGGCTGCCTGCGTACACCGGGAGCAGGTAGCCGTTAGTTGTCATTGAAATGTCAGCCGCCCCCCCAGCGGCTTCGTTTATGTTAAGCACTATGTCAACTACATCACCCCTTACCAGCGGCTCCCCGCCAGTTAGCTTGAAAGCCCTAATTCCGAGCCTGGTTGCAGCCGCAGCAATGATGTAGTAGTCACTTGGCTTCAGCACGGGCGGGCTCATGCCTATCCTAGCTGGGCCGCCCCTTGGGTCGCCCTCTATGTGGCAGAAGAAGCAGTTGTAGTTGCACTCCCTTGTCACGGCTATTCTGAGGTTATCCAGCGGTCTGCCGTACGCGTCTGTTAAGGGAGTCGTTGGCGCTCGCCCGCGAGCAAGGGGTCCTTACGCAGGTTAAATTTAGAGCCCCGTACGGGCTTGACGGTCAAAGGTCCTCGCGCTGAAGCTAAATATTAGCTCCTGGGCTAACACCGCCATTAAGGGTAAGCGGTATGCTGACAGGCGCTATAGCCTCGCTCGTATCCGCTGAGCCAAGCAAGGCCCAGGCACTAGCAGCCTCTGTGGCGAAACTAAACGACAAGGAGCCACTGCTCATGTACTACAAGAAACTCTCCGAGGAGAAGCTGCTGTCTATAATTGTACCCACCGAGTACCCAGCCAGCATAATAAACACGGTTATAGCCATGTCAATAGCTGACATAGGCGTGGTGGCCACAGACTATGAGCTGGACTGGCGGGATGGCGAGCTTATCAGTGCCGTTGACGCCTCCCCGGCCCAGATGGGGCTGGCCGTAGCTGCTAGCAAGGCAACAGAGGACGTCATCACTAAGAGCAAGCTTAGGCTGGCAGTCCTTGAAGAGAGCGAGTTTGCAAAGCTGCTACTTGACAAGGCGCTCAGCGTGACTTCGCGCGAGGAGGGCTACGTGTATATAGACAGGGCCTTCAACGTGAAGGGCGTAGGGCCTGTAGTGCTTGGCTATACTAAGACCAAGGTTTACGCCCACGACAAGCTTTACGCCCTGCCGTCGCTCAAGCAAGTCGAAGTTAAGAGCATAGAGGTCCTCGACGAGGAGCAGGACTCTGTCGGCCCTGGGGTCAGAATAGGGTTTGCTATTAAGGGCGCCGAGACTGAGGAGTTAAAGGAGTCTTACGCTTTAGTCGCTGAGCCGTCCCATACGGTCCAGAGGCTCAACATGAAGGCAATCGTTTACCCATGGTCAGACGTGTTACAGCCTGGGAGCATCCACATAGTGGGAGCTGGCGCCTCTGTGCCGGCGTCGTTCGCGCTTAAGGATGGGGCGGCTGAGGTCACCCTCTCAAGACCTTTGCCTACCCTTGATAGGTACATGTTAGTTAATGTTAACGCCAGGCAGCGGCGCTCAAGGGTACTTGGGTACCTGGTCTCAGGCTGAGGTTAGATGGCTAGGAGGAACGTTGTTGAGGCTGTAATCGAGAGGGCCCTTAAGTCGTCCTCGCTCTATGAGAGGACGAGGTCTGCCGCTCAGGGCCTGGCCAACAGGATAAAGGAGGATTACCTGGCCATATCAGTAGGCAAAGCCTCCGTAGACATGCTAAGGGGCGTAATTGATGGCCTTGGGCGGGAGCCCTCGCTGTGCCTCCTAATAAAGCCCAGAAACGTTAGGCTTAGCAGCGCTCCATGCAGTAATGCAGAGGTCATAGAGGGCAGCCACCCCGTCCCAGACGAGGGCAGCATTAAGGCTGGCGATGAGGCGCTCAGGGTCGCCGCCGAGGCGAGTCGCGCCGGGGTGCCGCTCGTAGTTGCAGTCTCCGGCGGCGGGTCAGCGATGATGGAAAGACCTATTGAAGGCATTAGCCTGGATGACCTGTCGGCGCTCAACAAGGTCCTCTTGAGCTCCGGGGCCTCCATATCGGAGATTAACGTGATCAGGAGGCATATATCAAAGGTGAAGGGAGGTAAGCTCCTCAGGGCTGCCAAGGGCGCGAGGACATATGGCCTTTACGCCAGTGACGTGCCAGGCGACTTTCTTGAAGACATTGCCTCAGGCCCCACAGCGCCAGACCCTACAACGTTCCGTGACGCCCTCGACATACTTAATAGATACAAGCTCGTTAACGATATTCCTCCAAGCGTGCTCAAAGTGCTCCGCGACGGCGAGAGAGGCCTTGTGGAGGAGACTGTAAAGCCCGGGTCCCCTGAGCTTGAGCTAGCTGAAAACCTAATAGTGGCCACAAACTATGACGTGGTAAGCGACGTGGCGGCCCTCCTTGAGGAAATGGGGTATAATACAATCGTACTGACATCGGCGGCCCAGGGAGAGTCAAGGGAGGTAGGGAAGTTCCTGGCGTCAATAGCGCTTGACGTCATGAGAAAGGGCGTCCCCGTGAGGCCTCCTGCGGCCATAGTTCTCGGCGGTGAGACGGCAGTAACCGTGAGGGGCAGGGGGCTCGGCGGGAGGAACCAGGAGCTGGCCCTCTCGTGGGCACTAGAGCTCAGGAGGCTCGGCATAAGGAGTGACAGGGCGACCCTTGTTGCCCTGGCCACTGACGGCGTTGACGGACCCACAGATGCGGCTGGGGCGGTTGTGACTCCGGCGCTCGTGGACCTAATGTATAACGCTGGCGTGAACCCTGCCGAAGAACTCATCAATAATGACAGCTACAGGGCTCTTGCCTCTGTGAATGCGCTCATAAAGACTGGCCCCACGGGGTCGAACCTGAACAACGTGATAGTCGTGCTGGTGGACGATCATGAGAGTAAGCGACAGCCTGATCTATGACGAGGGGCTGTTAGAGAACTTGGAGAGCGTCTCGAGGGGAGGGCTCAGAGACCTCCTTGAGCACCTAACTAGGCCTCCGAGCAGGTTTTACCTGAGGGTTAATGGCATCAAGACGTCCGCTGAGGAGGTCCTGCAAGCCCTGGCGGAGCGGGGCTTCCAGTTCCACAGGGACGAGCAGTTACCATATGCGATATGGACAGACGTCGAGGGGCCTTTCAGGGTGAGCCTCCTAGACAAGGTCGTTGTAGCTGACAAGAGGTCAGCAGAGTCCGTTTACCTTGGCAGCGACCTTTACGGCCCTGGCGTACTCAAGGCGGACAATGTCAGGGCGGGCGACGAGGTGACGGTGGTAACTCCTGAAGGGCTCCCCGTAGCTGAGGGCGTCGCAGTGGTCGATGGGAGCTTCATGATGCGGGTGAAGAGGGGGCTCGCCGTCAGGGTCACCACTTCTGTCTACAAGACCCCAAAGGTAAGGGAGCTCCCTGGCTTTGATGAAGGCCTCATCTACAGCCAGAGCCTTCCAAGCATGTGGGCTGTTGCCTTGGCTTCACCCTCACCTAAGGAGGTCATAGTAGATTTCAATGCTGCGCCAGGCGGTAAGACAAGCCTGGCCGCTCAGCTGGCTGGGAGGGACTCAACAATAATAGCTGTTGACAGGGACAGTAAGGTTGAGAAGCTTAAGGCTAACCTTCAGAGACTCGGCGCGGACTGGGTTAAGGTCATCGGCGGCGACTCACGGATGGCTTCCAAGCTCCTCGGGCTTGAGGGCAAGGTTGACCTAGTGCTGATAGACCCCCCATGTACAAACCTTGGAGTTATACCAAAGCTGTATGACGCCAAGTCCCTCCTGGACGCCGTGACGCTCGCTAGATATCAGAGGCAGTTTATAGCGGAGGCCTGGAGGGTCCTGAGGCCCGGGGGTAGGCTGGTTTACTCCACGTGTACGCTCACCGACGTTGAGAATGAGTCTAACGTTATCTTTGCTACCGAGCTGGGCTTTGAAGTTCAGAGACCCAGCGCAATGCCCAGGGGAGCTAGCTTTAATGGGCTTGGCGTCAGGTTCTCACCTGAGGACGGCCACCCAGGGTTCTTCGCGTCAATAATGGTGAAGCCCGGTGGGTGAGCTTAAGTTTAAGGTTGAGGTGATAGGTGACATAGCCCTAGTCAAGCCTCCCCATGGGGCTGTCCCGGACCTGCATCAGGCTAAGGAGTTTGCCGTGGGCCTGCTGGGGAAGGGTGGCGTCCGCTCGGTTTGGCTTGCGTCAGGCCCAGTCACAGGGCCTTACAAGGCCAGGAGCGGCCTCATTTACCTGGCTGGCGAGGCGAGAGCCCACACCCTGTACAGGGAGTACGGCTGCACCTTTAAGGTGGACCTAGAGAAGGACTTCGTGACGCCGAGGCTAAGCTATGAGCACATGAGGGTAGCGAGGATGGTGAAGAGCAACGAGCGCGTCATTAACATGTTTGCCGGCGTCGGGATATTCTCTATAATAATAGCTAAGTATTCCAACGCCTCTATAGTTCACAGCATAGACATAAACCCAGATGCCTACGAAAAGATGGTGGAGAACATCAAACTTAACAGGGTTGAAGATAGGGTAGTTCCGTACTTAGGTGATGCCGCAGAAGTCATAGAAAGCAGACTTAAGGGGAGCGCTGACAGGGTCCTAATGCCCTTGCCAGACCTGGCCCTGCCGTACTTTAAGTACGCCATAGACGCGCTCCAGGACGCAGGCTATGTTCACATATACCTTCACGTGCATGCGGCAAAGGGGGAGGACCCCGAGCGGGTGGCCGCGTCAGAGTTAGTGAAGAACATAGGCAGATCTGATATCTCAGTTGTTATCGATAGATCCCGCGTCGTGAGGATGGTAGGCCCTAGGTTCTACCAGGTGGTATTAGATGTCGAGGTCAAGAAAAGCTGACGTGAGAGAGCTGCTGCTGGAGGAGAGGCTCGTAGGCTACCTCGATCCTCATGCTGAGAGGTACCTGCTTAAAATTAATGGCCCCTACTTAATCACAACAAGTAGCTGTACTGGAAGGATAACGCTTGTTGAGGGCAAGTGGCACTGGCTCAGGGACTCAGCTAGGGTGGTCTTCAAAACGCATGGCAAGATATCAATCTGCCAGCTGGCAGAAGTCTTGGCTAGGCCTTATGAAGACCTGTGGCTTAAGGTTACAGGACCTATAATTCATGCAAGGGTCCGCGGGCTTGACAAAGCCCTAAAGTTGCTCTCAATAGCCAGGGACGCTGGGTTCAAGCACAGCGGCATAATGTATATAGAGTCTGACGAGACCTTAATGGTAGAGCTCATAAGTGCCGTCCAGGTATCAGAGCCACTCAAGGCTAACGGCAAGTGGCTCGTGGAGCCCAGCTCCCTAAAGGACCTGGCGGACCTCTCAAACAGAGCCCTAGAGGAGGGCTGGAGGAGGCTGGCTAGGCTCTCCGAGCTAATTGAGAGTATTCAGCCCTCCCCAGGTTCCTCCTATAAGCTAGAAGCGGGTGCGACGCCCCGCAGTCAACAGGGCACAGGCCCCTGTCCTTCATGAACTTGCAGTTATAGGGCTTATAGACCGATCCTAAGCCGGCCTCAAGCAGGCCACTTGTAAGCTTTCTGGCTACTTCTTGGCTTACGCCAAGCAGTCTCGCCATCTCCTGAGCTATGACGCCCTCCTCAGCTCCTATCGCCGCCAGGAAAGATATGTAAGCGTAAAGCTCTTCATCTGTCTTCGCCGAGCTCCTAAGCCTGGCCATGCACGGCGGGAACGCCTCAAAATTAAGCGAGCCGCCAGCCACGGAAATCTTCGCGTCCTTAGCGCTAAGCGCTCTTAGGGCCTCCTGGGCAAGCAGCCTGGGCTTGTAGTCCTCAGCCTTAGCGGCCCCGACGACCTTGAGAACTGCCTTCTCAGCCGTTAGGACCAGGAAATCCCTGAGGGTGTCACGGTCCATATAAACGAGGCCGGCCTTGACCATAGAGTTCACCAGGGACCAGCGCGCTTCGGGCGCTGGGGCTACAACCTTTAGGTAATCTGTAACTGGGACAGCGAAGTCTAAGGCCTTGTAGGAGACCCTTCCATCTCTTAGCTGTATCCAAGGTATCTTCACTTGGGACCTCACAACTTTGATGCCCATGTTCTTAGCTAAAGCTAGAAGGGTCTCGACGTCCTCACTCTTAAGGAACTCCCCAGCCCTCTTCGCCTCGGCCCTCGAGAAAATCTCCTCAAGCCTTCTTGAGTCAGCGCTTGCAACGGCCGCAGCCGCAAGGTAAAAGGAGGCCACGCTCTCCTCCGCAGTTATGCCGTCAAAGGCCCTTACCTCGCCTTTCTCTATCGCATCATAAAGTCGCTGCTTCGCTATGTCTGAGACTCTCTTATCGTCTGCTAGATCCCTAAGCGTCACCTGGTAGCCATAGGCCTGGCTGAGGTACTTCTTGGCATCAACAATGAAGGGGTATCTAGCGTATGTCAGCATGCCGCTCTTCATACAGGTCTTGTCGACAGACATTAATAAGGGGTTGAGTAAGCGCTAGGCGGTGATAAGTTTGGAGGACCTCGCAAAAAGGATAGCCAAGTGGGCCGTTGACCTTAAGTTTAACCGTATTCCTTTAGAGGTGGTAGAGGAGGCCAAGAAGAGAATAGTTGATACTTTCGGCGTAGCCCTGGGAGCCTTCAACGAGAAGCCGCCCAGCATAGCAAGGTGGATAGCGCAGTCGTCCGCGAGCTCACGGATACCAGCCACCGTCTGGGGAACCAAGTACATGGGCCCCGCCGACCACGTGACCTTCGCGAACGGCTGCGCAGCGAGGTACTTTGACTTTAATGACACGTACCTCTCCCGCGAGGCGCTGCACCCCAGTGACAACATAGCTCCTGTCATAGCTGCGGCTGAGCTGGCGGAGGCCGACGGCTCCAGGGTAATAGAGGGCATAGTTGCAGCCTACGAGGTGACGGCAAGACTAGCTGACGCCTACAGCGTGAGGAACAGGGGGTGGGACCACGTGGTTTATATAGCCATAGCCTCCGCTGTTGGCGCCGGCAAGGTGCTAGACCTTGATGAGGAGAGGATGACCCAGGCGATTAACCTGGCGGCAGTGAATGCAGCCGCGCTCAGGCAGACAAGGGCCGGGGAGCTAAGCATGTGGAAGGGCTGCGCCGCCGCCAATGCAGCAAGAAATGGACTCTTCGCGGCGCTTCTGGCGTGGCGCGGCATGACGGGCCCCGCCCCTATCTTCAGCGGTGAGTTCGGCTTCTTCAAGGTGGCCCTGGGCGGCGAGAGCTTTGACATACCAAGGATGGGCGGCGAGGAGGGCGAGAGGTACAAGCTTCTACAGACCAGCATAAAGTACTGGCCGGTCGAGTACCACGCTATGAGCGCCGTTGAGGCTGCACTGAAGATAAGGCAGGAGGCAGGGGCCCTGAGGCCCGACGACATAGAGTCCGTTAACGTTGAGACCTTCACCGTGGGCTACAACATAATTGTAAAGGACCCAGAGAAGTGGGACCCCAGGACAAGGGAGACGGCCGACCACAGCATGCCTTACATAATAGCGAGAGCCCTGCTTGATGGTAAGATATGGCTTGACAGCTTCAGGCCGGAGAAGTATCTGGCCGACGATGTCAGGAAGGTGCTTAATGTTATGAAGGTCACGATAAGCCCTGAGGGAGACAAGATCTACCCTGACGGAATAAGGAACTCCATAACTGTTAAACTTAAGGATGGCCGCACGTTCACTGAGACCTCTATATACCCGCCAGGTCACTTCAAAAACCCGCTGAGCAAGGATGGCGTAGAGTCCAAGTTTAAGAGCCTAGTTGGCGACTCCGTGCCTGAGCAGAACGTTAATGTCGCGCTCAGAACCCTGTGGAGCTTTGAGAAGTGCTCTAACGTTAGCCTCGCAGTTAGGCTGCTGGCGCGCGGCGACCAGCTTTAGCAGTAAGCAGGGCTTTGTTAGCTTATTTTTAGCATGACATAAACATAGTTTAATAAGTTGTTAGTAGGAAGCCCGTGTTAATAACTAACTATCTCTTTTTACTTCTTTCTGGCAGGCTGTCTCCTCTCAACCCCTCTGGGACTTAGGAGGTAAGCGCCTCCTAGGACGCCTATCACAACACCAACAATGAACATGCCGCCTGCCAGCAAACCTCCTCTAGTAGCAAGGTGCCTGTAGTACCCCTCTGCGTTGTTAGCGACCTCAAGCTGCCTCTCGTAGTAATAAAGCTTTGCGGAGAGGTTGTTGACCTCCTGCTCAACGCTGTTAAGGGAGGAGTTGAGCGAACTTATCTGCGAGTTCAAGTATGAGGTGACGCCGTCCACATTCATAGTCGCCGGCACCCTGCTGGTTATGTTAGGGTACAGCTGCTGGGCGACCTCTAAGGAGCCCGTGGAGGCTAGCTCGAACGGGTTGAAGCCTATGGCGAATGCCTCGAAACTTACCTTATAGCTCTCCCCAGGCTGCAACTCAGGTATACTGAAGAGGCCAACTATGAAAGCCTGGCTCTCGTTAAGTCCAAAGAGCTTGCCCTCAAGGAACTCAAAGGACGCCTGAGGACTTACGTAGCTCAAGCCTATGGCAGCCAGAGGCGCACCGCTTTCATTAAAGTAAACAGCGGAGGCCGTGAGAGCCTGCCCTGAGGCGCTGGTCGCATTAGAAAGCCCTATAATAGAGTAAGAGCCGTTTGACCCATTCTCAAGCTCTACGGCAGCCCTCCAACTGCCCGTGAGGCCGGCTGAGCCTATGCCATAGGCTAGGACCCCGGACGCGGGTGCCGTGCCTTTGTTTGTCACAACTATAAGGACCTTCATGCAGGGCAACAAAGAGCTGACGGTAACGTACTCCACTAAGTTAAACGGGTACGTCTCGTTGCCAGCGGGCGTAAGCATTATGGTCTCTGAGGTGGGCGAGCTGCTGACCACTGACGCGACCCAGTTCGCTTGCTCCAGGTTACCTGGCAGCGTAACCTCTGTGGAGTTCGGCGACGAGATAGCGAGCAGCGGCGTGGGCGTGACGAGGCTACCTGTGGGGACCAGCGGGAGGAGGGCCGGCGTGGTCACATTAACAAGCCATGCCTCAGCGCGCGCCCCATCCTTCAGATCAAGCTTCAAGTAATAGTACAGGTTGCTTACTGTCACGTTGCCGGCAGTGTTGTTTACATTGACGCTCAGAGACATCGGCGTCTGAGCCGAGGCATTTAGTGGCATAAGCGCTACATAGGTTAATGCTACAAAGGCTACAAGGGCGGTAGCCATTAATGCCTTCGTCAAGGCTTTCCCCTTGCCGTTCAACTCCTAAAGCACCTTAGGTATGCGATGCCACTGTAGGTCTTTAAAATTTATTGAAACGCTTCGAAAGTGAAGTGGGGCTATTTGAAAGTATCAATTAAAGCCAAGGTCTTCAGTGGCTTAGGCGAGGGGGAGTTCTTCATAAACCTTTACGCTAAAAACATAAGGAAGGCCCTTAACATAGTGCCCTATCCCGGCACGCTTAACCTCAGGGTAGAGGAGCCGTACGTGAACCCCCTAGCAGAGGCGCTCAGCAGGCTGACCCCGATAGTGATAGAGCCCCCCCAGCTCTCTAACGCAAGGCTCGGGAGAGTACTGGCCTACCCAGCTGTGTTGAACTTTGAAGTCAACGTGTTCATTGTCAGGCCTGAGATAACCATTTACAGAAAGGACGTAGTTGAGGTCATATCTGAGCAGAGGCTGAGGGACCTTCTGGGCCTGGAGGACGGTTCCGAGGTTACCCTCTCGCTCGAAGTCCCGTAGGCCTCTAAGACATGTCACCAGGGCTTCTCGCCAAAGGTCCTCATCAACAGCCTCGCCGCCACTACCAGCGGGTCCCAGGCCGGGGAGAGAAGCGGCTGGTAGCCGTAGTCGGCTGCGAAGAGGTCCCAGACCGTGCCCTGTCTCGTGAGCAGGGAGGCCACAACGTTTATCCTCCAGAAGGCTGTCTCGTCAAAGCCAACCGACTGGGCTCCAAGGAGCCTGCCGGTCTTCTCGTCCGCCACTACCTTAAGTGTCAGCTTGCTCCCACCCGGTATGTAGTGCGCCTTGGTGCCGGCCTCCAGCGAGACCTCGACTGGCTTGAAACCTGCGCTCGCTGCCTCAGAGGCGCTCAGGCCAGTCCTAGCTGCTACTGTGTCAAAAACTTTGAAGGCTGAGGTGCCGACGCTTCCAGGGAACACGGACTCTACTCCTCCCAGGTTGCTTCCAGCTACGTGGCCCATCTTGTTGGCTATCTGCGCGAACGGCCTCCAGACAAGCTGGCCCGTCACCAGGTCCTTATGCTCGGTAACGTCACCAACAGCATAAACGTCAGGGTTACTTGTGAGGGTCCTCTCATCAACTACAACACCTCCGCTTCTCCCAAGCCCGAGCCTGAGCTGAAGCGCTAGGTCGTTGTTCGGCTCTATCCCAACGCCAACTACAAACATGTCGGCCTGGTACGTGCCCTTGCTAGTGATCACCTCGGTCGCTAGTCCATCCTTTATATTAAACTTCTCAACGGCTGCGCCCGTGACCACTTCTACGCCCTTCGACCTTATTGAGTTCTCTAAAATGCTCGCAAGTTCTGGGTCAAGAACTCTTGGGGCGACCTGGTTAAGGGCCTCTACTACGGTTACCTTAAGGCCAAGCTTCGTAAGGTTGTCAGCCATCTCTAGGCCCACGTAACCTGCACCCACGACCACTGCCCTCCTTCCTGGGCCCAGGGACGTCGCGTAGTCCCTTATCTGCTGGCCTGACTCCATGTGAACTATGTAAAAGACATTCCTGGCCTCCTTTATCTCAGGCCAGAGCTTAGGCGCCTTCGACCTGGCCCCGGTTGCGAGGACCAGCTTGTCCCATTCAATAGTCTCACGGGAGCCTGTCTTATTATCTACGTAGGTCAGCCTCTTTAAGTCACGATCCACTTCAACTACTGTCTTGCCCAGCCGTAGGTCTATCCCCCTCTTGGTGAACTCTGAGGGCGGATAGTAAAGGAGGTCGTCAAGTTCCTTGACCTCACCTCCCACTAGGTAGGGCAGTCCACAGAACGCAAAGCTAACCCATCTGCTAGAATCTATGACTATAACCTCATTTGAAGGCTTGAGCCTCTTAGCCCTTGAGGCCGCCGCCATCCCAGCGGCCCCTGAACCTACTATAACTATCCTCGTCATCGACCTTGCCCGCTGGAGTCCAGCAGGTGGAGTTTTAAAAAGTGCAGCATAAACCCATTCGTCAACAATAGCTGCTCACATTAAATTATCCGGGCCGTGGAAACGCGAGGAGGGCAAGGCTCCTAGGTTGGCTGCTAGCCTTGGGAGAGCAAGACCCCTCCCCCAGTGGACTTTCCAATGCCAAGTATAAGCCCTGACACCGTGACGAGGTCGTTCGGCTCCCCTTCAGCTGTAACAACTATCATGTTGCGCGGCCTCACAATGTTGGTCATGGTGTCCGAGAGGGACGCCATAACCTTAATGAAAGTGCTCTTGCAGGAGGCGACTATCCACGATGGCCCAACTGTCATGTTACACCCGGCCCTCTGAAGGCCCTCCCTGATTGCATTCAGCCCCTTGACCAGGAGGTCAGGCTCCTCGTAAACTATGTTAAATGTCACCGCTGAGGAGTCCAAGGCCCACCCACCTAAGGTCTCCACTGTTGGTAGACCAGAGCGGGAGAAAACCTTATTTCCAACCGCGTGAGCTGAAGGCTAAGTGCTCGCAAGGCGCCCGGGATGCTGTCCATAGTGTTCTCAGTAAAGGACCCCGTGGGTGTCAACGCCTCTAAAATACTAGTTAAGAACCTAGATGCCAAGCCCAGCAGCTGCCCAATTTCTGTTTTATGCTACAGGTCTGATGAGGTTGTCATAGCTGGCTTTGAGCCTGACCAGACGCTGTTTGAGTTCCTCGACGTCACCCCGGAGCCGAGGGCTGACGCAGTGATAGTCCTCTCAAGGCACGAGTCGCAGAGAGGCGTGAGGTCTCTAACCGTTCACTTCACGGGCAACCCGACTAGCGAGGCCCCGTTTGGCGGCAGGCCAGGCGAGCTCGCCTTTGCCCCGGCGCCGCTGGCTAAGGCGCTGCTTCAAAGCTACCGCAGGCGCGCCGCTGAGCTAGGCCTGCTTGAGCGGTACTCCATTTCCCTCGAGGCTACGCACCACGGGCCCACGGGGAACATGAAGCCTCTGGTATTCATTGAAATAGGAAGCACCGAGAATGAGTGGAGCGACAGGGAGGCCCTTGAAGCTATGGCAGGCGCTGTCTTCGACGTCCTAACCTCAGGCGCCGTGCCCAGGTGCTCGCCAACAATAGGGCTTGGGTCTACCCACTACCCAGAGAAGTTCACCGAGCTGGAGCTAGGTGAGGGCTGCATGGGTCACATGTTCTCCAAGCACGTACTTGGCAAGCTAGCTCCAGGTGCCCTTAGGCAGGCAGTTGAGAAGTCCCTGCCCAACGGGGCCTCTGAGGCACTTATAGAGAAGAAGGGCGCAAGCTCCTCCCTCAGGCACGCCCTAATAGATGAGCTTACCAGGATGGGCGTCAATGTAAGGCCAGTTTGAGGGTGGTAGCCGGGCGGGGATTCGAACCCCGGTCACGGGGGCTCCTCCGCTGAGGCGTCCAAGGCCCCGCATCCTGGGCCGCTAGACGACCCGGCTGCGTCACCCGGCCAGTGATAAAGTTAATATCGCCTCACCTTAAAAAAGGCGCTAGAGAGCGTTTCAAAGAGAATTGGGCTGGGTGGGCATCACTCGCCCTTGAATTTGGGCTTCCTCTTCTCCAGGAAGGCCGAGACCCCCTCTATTACGTCCTGAGTGCTGAACAGCAGGCCAAAGAGCTCTGACTCAAGGGCAAGGCCAGCCCATATGTTGGACTCGAGCCCCATCTCAACCGCCAGCTTCGCCGCAAGGAGCGCGAGAGGCGGCTTCTCGGCCAGCTTTAGAGCCAGGGCCCTGGCCTCCTGCTCCAGCCTCTCGGGCGGGACGACGCTGTCAACTAAGCCCATTTCCTTAGCGTCCTTAGCCGATACCATGTCACCTGTGAATATAATCAGCTTTGCCGCGCTCCTTCCAACTATCCTTGGAAGCCTCTGGGTGCCGCCAGCCCCAGGTATGAAGCCGAGGTTTATCTCTGGCTGGCCCAACATGGCCGTCTCTGACGCTATCCTTATGTCGCCACTCATGGCTAGTTCAAGGCCTCCTCCCAGGGTGTAGCCATTTAATGCCACGATTATCGGCTTAGTGTAGTACTGCATCTTCAGCGTGAGCTCCTGGAACTTCCTTGAGAATATCGCGGCCTTCATCGGCGTAATGCCGGTGAAGCTGGTCACGTCAGCTCCCGCGCTGAACGCCCTGCCAGAGCCGGTCAGTATAACAACCCTTATGTCGGGGTTCTCCTCTATTTCGTCAAGTGTTTGGGAGAGCTCGTTTATCATGTCTACGTTTATAGCGTTCAGCTTGCTGGGTCTGTTAAGTATGATCCACGCTATGGGCTTCTCATACCTTATAACTATGGTGCTCTTGGCGACCTCCTCATAGCGGCCGTACTCGTAGAAGCCCTTGCCCGACTTAAAGCCCAACGCGCCCTGAGATATCATCTGAGTGAGCAGGGGCATAGGCTCGTACTCAGGCCCTATGTCCTGCTTGAGCTGGTTCAGCGCGGCTACTATTGCGTCTATGCCGTACTGGTCTGCGAGCTCAAAGACGCCCTTAGGCCACCCTAGTCCAAGCTTCACGGCCTTATCTATGTCATCCCTTGAGGCTATGTTATTGTCAAGCAGCCACGCCGCCTCGTTAACTGCTCCTGCGATGAGTAGCACGGGATCTACCTTGCCAGCCAGGTCCTTCGGTATCTGGGGCCTCACGTAAGCCCCGGGCTTCGGGTACTCGTAGAAGCCCTTGCCAGTCTTCATGCCCAGGCTGTTGGCCTTGTACATCTGCTCAAAGAGTGGACATGGGGTCTGCTTGAAGCCCCTCTGGGCCATCGCGGCGGCTATCAGGTAGAACACGTCTATGCCGCTGTAGTCGGCGAGCTCAAAGGCTCCCATTGGGAAGTTCAGCGAGTACCTAACTGTGGAGTCGACCTCTAGGACTGAGAACCTGCCCTTAGCCACAAGCCAGCAGGCGGTGTTAAGGAATCTCGCCAGGACCCTGTTAACTATGAAGCCTGGCACGTCCTTATTTACCACGACTGGCTGCTTGCCCAACCTCTTGGATATCTCAACTACGCTCTGAACCACGTCGTCTGAGGTCTTCTCCCCTCTTATGACCTCCACTAGCGGCATTAGTGGCGGCGGGTTGAAGAAGTGCATGCCTATAACGAGCTCCGGCGCTGACGTGACCGAGGCTATCTCAGTTATTGGAAGGCTACTTGTGTTCGTGGCCATTATTATTCTGCCCTTGCGGTGCTGATCAATGAACTTGAACAGGGCCTGCTTCACATCGATTCTCTCCGTGGCCGCCTCCACCATCATGTCTACCTGTGAGGCCGCTGCTGCCAGCTCGTTGCTGAAAGTGCCGTCAGGGTTAATGCTCACTATGGGAGTTATCCTAGACATTATGGCGTCAACGCTTTCCTTCAGCTGCCCCTTCTCGGCCAGCTTTGAGAGGCTCCACTTTATCTTCTCCATAGCCGAATCCAGTATCTGCTTGTTGATGTCTGCAATGAACGCCTTGTAGCCAGCTACTGCAAACAGCTCTGCGATGCCGTGTCCCATAGTACCGGCTCCTACGACTAGTACCTGTTTTACATCGTCTGCTGAGACCATATTTAGCCCCTGCCGTAGGCTGTCCTGCCACTTATTAATGGGTTGAATTTACCAGCACATATAACAAAAAGGTTATAAGTTTGCTTAAATCCGAGACCCCGGGTGGGCTACATGAGCGAGTACGTGTCCCAGGTCAAAGAGCTGCTCTTGAAGGACGCTAGCAAGTACAACATAAAGATAGAGAATAAGGGCAAGAACACCATCTCAATATCTCGTGGCGGCTCGGAGCTCATGAGCATACGTGACGCTGACGACAACGTAGAGCTTACCTTCAAAGGTCAGAAGTACACATATGACAAGTGGTACACAAAGCCGCAGCACTTGGTTCAGGTGATAATAAACGTCCTCAACGTCAACCAGCAACAGGAAAACAAATAAAACAAATAAAAATAGTTAATATTTGATCCCTTGTTTATGTTTACTTGGCCGGGTAGTCGTCAGGAACCTTGGCCCTGAAGAACTTGCCCGTCTCAGGGCTCTTGAAGAGGCCTATCTTGACGCCCTTCCTTGTCTTAGGCGCCAGAGTCCAGACCTTTATGGGTGCCAGCTCTACGTCCTTCCCAGTGGTTGGGTCCTTTACCCTCACAGCCGGGAGCTTGGACATACCATTTCCACCTCTCTATGTCTCGAGTTGTTATTTTCAAGCTAAGTTATTAAGCATTATTGGAGTAACTTAGAATAAATGAAGGAGCTATGCTAAAGATCTTTAAAAGTATTATTAAAGGTTTCCTTTAATATAGGTGGGACTACTTGCTCAGGGTTCCTGCCTCGGTATAGAGGGTCGGCGTGGCAGGTGAAGCAGAGGAAGGAGCCCTTCGTGGCTGTGGCGGGCCCGCCGGGATTCGAACCCGGGACATCCGCCCGCGGCTAGGCGTCGCGGTCTACGGGTTAAGAGCCCGCCGCTCTACCTGGCTGAGCTACGGGCCCACAGCCAGGAGGCTTAGTTCAAGGAGGCTAGCTTAAGAATCTTTATGGAAATGCTCTGTTAGACAGTTGTCTATACAGGCCCTGTCAAGTGTCTATATGTTTTTAAATTCGCCAGAGGCGAGCACCACGGTGCGCTTGATGCCAGGACCTAGGGCGGGCATACATGGCTGGGGCGCCTATATCCCAGCGTACAGGCTACCCTTAAGTGAGATAGCGAAGGTCTGGGGCTGGCACCCCGAGCAGTATAAGGGCCTGGCCGTTGAAGAGAAGTCCGTTGCAGGACCCGATGAGGACTCCACCACTATGGGCTACGAGGCCGCCAGGAACGCTATAGCGAGAGCCCAGGTAAAGCCCTCAGACATACAGTCAGTGTTCTTTGGCACTGAGTCCAAGCCTTACGCCGTGAAGCCCAGCGCCACTGTAATAGCGCAGGCGCTCGGCATAACGCCTTACACCATGGCAAGCGACCTGGAGTTTGCCTGCAGGGCCGCGAGCGAGGGCATGAGGGCCCTGAGCGGCATGGCTGCGTCAGGACTCATAAAGTATGGTCTGGTTATAGGCAGTGACACTGCTCAGGCAAACCCGGGTGACGTGCTCGAGTTCACTGCTTCCAGCGGCGCTGCCGCCTTCGTGATAGGACCTGAGAAGGGCGCTGCCGCCATAATAGAGGACTCGGTGACCTTTGTGACCGACACGCCTGACTTCTGGAGGAGGGCTCAGGAGCCGTACCCACTTCACGGGGAAGGCTTCACTGGCGAACCAGCATACTTCTACCACATAGAGGGCGCCGTTAAGGCGCTGTTCGAGCGCACAGGGCTTAAGCCGAGCGACTTCAAGTACGCCGTGTTCCACCAGCCGAACGGCAAGTTCCCCGTCAAGGTAGGTCAGGACCTGGGGTTCACGATGGACCAGGTAAAGGACGGGCTGGTGACGCCCATGATAGGCAACACGTACAACGCCAGCGCACTAATGGGACTGGCCAGGGTCCTCGAAAGGGCCAGACCTGGTGACAGGATACTTGTGGCTCCATTTGGCAGCGGCGCTGGCAGCGATGCATACTCAATAGTAGTCACGGACGCTATAGAGTCTAAGAAGACCCTAGCCCCAACGGTTGACCAGTACCTTGCGCGCAAGGTTGTTGTGGATTACAGCTTCTACTCCAAGAGTAGGGGAATTATTTTGACGATTAAGTGAGGTGAGTGCTGTGACATCATTCATAGAGGGCGTTGGAATGGTTAAGGTTGAGAGGCACTACGAGAAGGGGCTTTTTGACCTGGCCGCAGAGGCCGCATTCAGCGCCATTGACCAGGCTGGGGGCGCCTCAGGCATAGACTATATAATAGCCTCAAACGCGCTTGGCGAGGTCCAGGACGAGCAACTTGACCTGGGCGGCTACCTGGCCTCCGAACTTGGGCTTAGGGGGGTCAGGTCGCTCAGGGTTGAGGCTGGCGAGGCCTCAGGCCTAGCGGCCCTAGCCATAGCTAACTCCCTCATAGAGTCCAATATGGCCGACAGAGTGCTGGTGGTCGGCGTTGAAAAGGTAACGGAGTTCCAGAGCGCTAAGGTCTACAGGCATCTTCAGATGCTTTTTAACTCGAACAGCAGGTCGTTCTACAACGCTGGCTTCGCCGCTGACGCGGGCCTCCTGACAAGGGTTTACCTTGACACATATGACGTTGATCGCGAGTTGCTGTCCTACTGGCCTGCCCTCATGCACAGCAACGCTAAGGAGAACCCCTATGCCATGCTTAACTTTGCCCTGAAGCCTGACAAGGTGTCAAAGTCGCAGGTGATGGCTGACCCCGTGACCCTCCTTGACACGTTCCCGCTGGGTGACGGCGCGGCAGCGCTTGTCCTGTCAAGCAAGGACTCCGTCAACAACCCCCTAGCCAAGGTGAGTGCCATAGAATCGGCAACTGGCCTTGGATCGATGGAGCTCAGCGATGACCCACTTACAATTGATAGTCTAACTGAGGCCTACAGAAGGCTGCAGAACGTGACCTCATTTGAAAGCGTTGACGTTATAGAACTTCACGACTCGTTCACCATAATGGGCATTCTGACGCTTGAGACCCTGGGGCTGGCTCCCAAGGGCAAGGCACCGGAGCTGATAGCTAATGGAGCCTTCTCAATAAATGGTAGGGGACCCGTGGTCAACCCCAGCGGAGGCCTCAAAGCAAGGGGACACCCCATAGGCGCCACAGGAGTGTATCAGGCCGCCGAGGTGGCGCTCCAGGTCGCAGGCAGGTTCCCAGGTCTCCAGGTCAGAGGCGCCAAGAGAGGCCTCGCCATATCAATGAACGGCCTCGGATCTAACTCTTATGTTGCGCTTGTGGAGGGGGTGGAGTGAGATGTCAATGGACCTCTCAATTTCGAGGCACTGGAGGCTAAGGAGCCCCCTATACAGGCTGGAGGGGGCCAGGTGCAAGGCCTGCGGCCGCGTTCACTTCCCTCCTAAGAAGGCCTGCCCATACTGTGGCAGCCGCGAGCTGGAGACCGTCGAGCTGCCAAAGAGGGGAAGGCTGATATCATATACGATCGTCTACGCGGTCCCGGAGGGCGCCAGAGAGTACTCACCGGTTTACGTCGGCCTCGTAGACCTTGGAGTCACGAAGGTTGTCGCTGAGCTGACCGACGTAACTGACACCTCCAAGCTGAAGAGAGGCCTTGAGGTCGAGGCTGTGCTCAGGAGGACCAGGGTTGACGGGGAGGCAGGCCTCATATACTATGCTCTGAAGTTCAGACCATCCATGGGTGTGCCTGATGTCTAATGAAGAGCTGGGCCTAAAGGTCGAGGAGGCCCTCTCCAAGCTGGAGTCAGGGGAGCTGAGCATAAGCAAACTTGACCAGTTTTTGGGTAACCCGAACCTGGCGGCACTTGCAAGGAGGCTTTTTCTGGAGCGAAAGTACAACGTTAAGCTTACCTCCATAGCGTCAACGGTCATAGACTTCGTAGGTGTTGTAGGTCATAACATAGAGAACCCCATAGGTGCAGTCCAGGTACCACTTGGTGTTGTGGGCCCTCTCAGGGTTCAGGGGGACTACGCCAAAGGCGACTTCTACGTCCCTATTGCCACGACTGAGGGTGCGCTCGTGGCCGGCGTCAACAGGGGCGTCAAGGCCATCACGGCCAGCGGCGGCGCTAGGTCTAAGGTTATCTATGATGGGATGACTAGAGCGCCCATAATTTGGACCCCAAGTGTCTCCGAGGCGTACTCCCTAGCTGCGTGGATAAAGGGCAACATAGATAAGCTCAAGGAGGAGGTTAGGTCAGCGACGCGGCACGGCGAGCTCATTGACGTTCAGACCTACGTAGTCGGCAACATCATTTGGCCCAGGTTCGTGTTTAGGACGGGCGACGCCATGGGCATGAACATAGCCACCATAGCATCTGACAGGATCTGCAGACACATAGACGAGAACTACAAGGGGGAGCACAGGTGCGTCAGCGTCAGTGGCAACGTGTGCAGCGACAAGAAGCCAAGCCAGATAAATAAGCTCCTGGGCAGGGGAAAATACGTAGTGGCGGAGGCCATAGTTAAACGTGATGTGCTTAGGGACGTCATGAGGACCACGCCCGAGGACGTCGACTTCATAAATAAGTCGAAGAACCTCCTGGGCAACGCTGTAGCCGGCAGTCCCAGCTTCAGCGGCCACGTCGCTAACATAATAGCTGCCATCTTTATAGCCACTGGCCAGGACGTGGCACAGGTCGTTGAGAGCAGTATGGCGTTCACATGGACGGAGGTCAGGGATGAGGACCTCTACATATCAGTCACGCTTCCAAGTCTTGAGGTCGGCACCGTTGGCGGGGGCACGTGGCTTCCAACCCAGAGGGAGGCTCTTGAGTTGCTCGGCGTGGCTGGCGGCGGCAACCCGCCCGGGACCAACGCGCTTAAGTTCGCCGAGATAGTCGCCGCCACGGCGCTCGCCGGGGAGCTCAACCTGCTGGCGTCCCAGGTGACGGGTGAGCTAGCCAAGGCCCACGAGAGGCTTGGGAGGGGGCGCGGCTAGCCCTGCGACGTCCTTCTGTAAAGTTCTATCACCGCCGAGAGGTCAAGGTCCCCAAGGCCAAGGCCCTCAGCCATCCTGTAGAGGCTTGATGCCAACGACGTGAGCGGCAGCGGCACCCTAAGCTTCTGCGCCTCCCTAATCATGATCTCCGTGTCCTTCCTCATGTGTTTCAGCGCGAACTGCACGTTGTAGTCAGAGCTGAGCATCTTCGGAACCTTGAGGGAGCTGCTGGGAGACCTGGTTCCACTTATGTTAAGGAACAGGTCCATGACCTGCTCCGGTGAAAGCCCTGCCCTCTGGGCGAAGTTTATGGCCTCGGCGAGGCCGTTTATAAAGACAGCAAATATCATGTTGCCGGCCAGCTTCATGTAAAGGCCTGAGCCATTAGGGCCTACGTAGACGACCCTTCCTGCTGTGGCACTTAATATGCGCTCTATCTCGGGGTAGCGCTCGCGGGGGCCGCCCACCAGCACCGTTATCCTCTTCTGCTCAACGTCGACCGAGGTCCCCATTATAGGCGCGTCAAACATAGCTCCTCCGGCCTCTGAGACCTTGGCGGCCAGCGAGACGCTTGTAGTAGGTGATATGGTCGACATCTCAATTAACACCTTGCCCTTAATATGAGGGAGCAGGGCCTCTACGACTGAGCTGACAGCTGCGTCATCAGAAAGCACTGTGATTATATAGTCTACGCCAGCTGCTAGCTCGGCTGGCGATGAATACACCTTCACATCAGGGTGCCTTGAATGGAAGCCATCGGCCTTGGCCTTAGACCTGTTGTAAACACCTGTCAAGATCTGCGCTCTGTAGAGGTTTTCTGCTATCCTCGAGCCCATGACACCTAAACCTATCACTCCAACCTTGACCACGACGACCACTGGTTTGTGAGGCTTCCCGCGTCGGTATAAGTGCTTGTGTAACATAAACTTTGGGGATAAATGCCGCCTAAACTGCTGCCGCAGCTGCGCAGTAAAAGCCTGCGTAGGGCCAGCCTAGCACTTCAATCCCTGGGAGCGCGCGCACTGTGAGAGCGTGTCTAGTAGTGCTTTCACCTTGGGCAGCAGCTTCCTGGCGGCCTGAAGCAGCAGCTGGGAGTCCTTTGATAGCTGGTCAGCTTCTAGCTGTCCGCTTATGACATTACCCCATATCCTGGCCCTGTATGAACTCTGGTCGACCTGCAGGCTGAAGCTCTTGGTGCTCACCAAGAACGCGCCGGGCTCCTTCACTACAGACAGCGCGTTCCCGCCCACCTTCCATATCTTCAAGGAGCTGCCGTCCCTCATGTAGAACGCGTCGCCGCAGCTGGCGGAGCAAAGGGATGTGCCGTTGAGCTCCGTGCAGCCGCCCTTTGAAGACGCTAGGCACTCCAGGTACCTTGCTATCTGGTCAACCGTGCGGTCAAGTTCCACTACCTCAGAGATCAGCGATGACATCTGAAGCGCCACGGACCCCTTCCTTGAGCTCCTTGACACCTCCTCAAGCCTGCTCAGCGGCGTACTCATGATTGATCTCCTCGTCTGAGGGCCCTGACTCACTTTTAAAACCTACCTTGAGTGGACGAAGCGCGTGTCCCCACTAAAGTGCCGCTGCGAGGGGCTCTCAGGGCTTGACCTAGTGAGGTGCCTGGCGCCGCCACCAGGCGACTATGAGGTATCCTTAGAGGCGGGGAGGGGAAGGGAGCTCATAATAAATTCTGAGGGCGTTTACCTTAGGAGCGTCGTTAGTGATGATTACCTCCCCTTCATAAGGACTGCTGACCTTAGGGTCAGCGGCGAGGCCCTCAGAACGCTTGGCTTTGACTTAGAGTCCCTCCTCTGCAAGGCAGTTAAGGGCCTGCTAAACGCATCCCAGCACGGCTCTCAGGCCGCGTCAGAGAAGGCTGCAGAGTGCACGGACCTTGTGAACTCTGTGCTAGAGTCCTGCGCAAAGCAACAGGTCAGCACCAACGTTTAATTTCCAGTCCCCAGGTATCTGCCGAGGTGCGTACAAGTTTGGACTTTGACCTCTCGCAGGACGAGAAGCTCTTCAAGCAGGCCGTGCACGAGTTCCTCTCAAAGGAATTAGCTCCCATATGGAGCGACATGGACTCTAAGAAAACAATACCAACGGACCTGCTTCACAGGATGGGCGAACAGGGCCTCTTCGCTATCCCTGTGCCAGAAGAGTACGGCGGCCAGGGAGGCAACTTCACGCTCGCGACGCTGGCGGTTGAGGAGGTTGCGTATAACGACCCGGCTGTTGCGACTGCCGTCTTCACGCTACTCAACAACGCGTGGCCCTATATACTTTACCTATATGGCGCTGAGGAGGCCAAGCAGAAGATACTCCCAGCGGTAGGCAAGGGCAGGGGCTTCTTTGGAATAGCTTCTACCGAGCCCACGGGCGGCAGCGACGTCGCGGGAGAGCGCACCAGCGCGACCAAGAACGGGAACATTTACAGGGTCACGGGCGAGAAGGTTTACATAAGCGGCGTCAGGGAGTCCATGGAGCAGCTTGACATAGGGTCCTGGTACCTCATAGCCCGTACCTCGCCCGAGCCAGGCCACAGGTCTCTGACGGGCTTCGCCTTCATAGGTAATGACGGCGGCAGAAGGCCAGAGGGCTTCGAGTACGGAATACTCAACACTATCGGGAGGCACGCCATATCGACAGGCACCCTCAAGTTCAACAACACTCCCGTCGAGGACAGGTACGTCGTGGGGCAGGAGGGCAGGGGCTTCTACATAGCGATGGAGGGCTTCTCCCTTGCCAGGGTGCTCGTCAGCGCAGCCAACATAGGCGCTGCTCAGTGGGCCCTTGAGACAGCTATAAGCTACTCGAGGGAGCGCAGGCTCTTCGGCGACAGACCCATAGCGTCATACGAGGGCGTCAGCTTCCCAATAGCTGAGGTGGCCTCCCGCCTGGAGGCCGCAAGGCTTCTGGTCTACAGGGCCGCACAGATGGCTGACAAAATATATGTAAAGAAGGAGCCTGGGCTACGGCCGCACGACCTAGACTACTGGGCCTCGACTGCCAAGATAGAGGCCGTGGAGACTGCCGTGACAGCCGCGGAGGTCCTCATGAAGACCTACGGCGCGCTGTCCTACACTGAGGAGGCAAACGTATTTAGGAACCTGCTGGGGGTGCTGTCATACTTTGTGGGAGCAGAGGGCACGCAGAATATAATGAGGTACATAGTTGCCAGGGAGCTCATAGGTAAGGACTACTTGAAGGGTTAAATCATGGAGTTCAGCAGCTCCATCAGCTTCTGTTCATCAAGGGCCAGGCCCCCGAGCCTGGTCCTCAGCCTCTCTGCTATCACAGGGTTGCTGAAGGCCCTCCTCACGGCTTCCCTAACCGTGTCCTTACCTATGCCGTAGTCCCCGAGCCTCTTGTTAAAGCCCACGGACTCAGCAAACCTCTTAAGTATGTTGCCAGCGGTCTCAGCGCTCACCGATGCTGAGGGGTCGAGGAGGCGCAGAAGCCTTGTTGAGACCTCTGGCGAGGCGGAGTGCACTATTGGCGCCAGAGCAGGCCCTATTATTGCTAGGCCGCAGCCGTGCGGCAGCGAGGGCACAAGGCCGCTCAGTATGTTCTCCAACTGGTGTATGATGTTAGTTGGGCTCAGATCTATCGCAACACCCGATATCATTGAGGCATACATAAGCCAGTACCTCGGCGTCTCATCTTTAGGGTTCGAGGCTGCCAGGGGCAAGTTCTCCGCTATCCTCCTCACGGAATCCTCCGCTAAAGTCCACACAAGGGGGGAGCTGCCGTATGTAGTGGCAGCCTCGTAGGCATGGTAGAGCGCGTCAAAGCTGGTGCAGAGCACTTGCTCCATAGGCATAGACAGCGTGTACCTTGGATCGTCAAAGGCCGCCCTTGGATAGCAGACCTCATTGCCGAGCTTGTCCCCCCTAGTTACATCAGTCAAGTTAGCGTAGCGGTTGACCTCGGAGCCTGTCCCATGGGTTAAGTTCACAGCGTAAACCGGGAGACAGCTCTGGGCGCGCCTCCTGCCGTAAAGGTAGTCCAGCGAGGTGCCGCCGTTCACAGCTATGGCAGCTGCGACCTTAGCCACATCAATTGTGCTCCCGCCGCCTATCGCTATGACCGCCTCAGCGCCGAACTCCTTTAAGTTGCTTGCAAGCTCATCTGCAAGGGAGGAGGGCGGGTTAGAGACTATCTTGTCGAAGTGGGCAAATTCAACATTATTGCCCTTGAGTATGGCTATGACGTCGTCGAGGGCTCCGCTAGCCTTGGCTGCCACCCTGCCAGTAACTACCATTACCTTCTTCAAGCCCTTTACGTAGCCCCTCAGGGACTCCTCAGAGCTAGGCCCATAGTGAATCTTGGTACAGCTATATACCCACTCAAACGGCTTCAGCGGCATCTTGCCTCACGGTTCACCGGGAGGAAAGCTAAGTTAAAAAGGGGGACCTGTAGGCTACCTAGTGGTGCGGCGGTAGTCTAGCCTGGACTAGGACGCCGGCCTGCCACGCCGGAGGTCCCGGGTTCGAGTCCCGGCCGCCGCACCACCTCTTTCTGCAAGGCTTCGCAGCAAAAGTTGTTGATAAACTATTAAGTCTCGACGTTGCCGAGGGCCTGAGGGAGGAGCTGTGGCAAGGAGAAGGAGGAAGAGAATTAAGCAAGTAAGGAAGGTCAGAAAGCCCTCCAACTACTTCCAGTGTCCGCGCTGCGGTGCTATGACCCTTACAATATCTTTCAAGAAGCTGGACTCCTCTAACGAGAAGCTGGCGATAGCTAAGTGCGGCACCTGTCACCTCTACTGCGAGCTGAAGGTACCAACCACACTTGACAAGGTTGATGTCTACAACATGATCTCGGACCTTGCATATGAAAACCGCCTTGACGAGTGCTCCCGCCCATATTCAGAGGAAGGCGAGGAGGGGGAGGAGGGCGAGGAAGGGGAGGAGCAGGAGAGCTAAGCTGCAGCTGGCTCGTACAGTGGCACCCTAAGCTCCATCCCTTATTGTGATAGGCCTTAACAGGTGCCGTTTTGAAAAGGCTTGAGCGTGCTTCCAGAAAACAATAACCTTAAAATTGTGTTAGCGCCAGACCTATGCCAGCTGACCTAAAAGAGGAAGAGAGTTTGAAAGCTGGTAAGGTCATGAGATTGCTACTTTCAGAGAAGGCTGAGAAGGGAAAGGTGCACCTGACGCTGATAGACCCTGAGAAGACCTCGCCCTCTGAGGCCGAAAGGATAGCGTCAGTGGCGGCTGATGCGGGCTCCAGCGCCATCTTGGTTGGGGGCTCCCTCGGCATCTTCGAGCCCCAGCTCTCTGAGGTCGTAAAGGCTACGAAGAGGTCTGGCCTACCAGTGATACTCTTTCCTGGAAACTTAAATGGTCTTACCCCTCACGCGGATGCCGTTCTATTCATGACCTTGATAAACAGTGACGACCCCTACTATGTTGGTGGTGTTCAGGCCCAGGCGGCCCCCATAGTTATGAGGATGGGGCTCGAGCCCATACCCACGTCCTATATAATAGTTGGCTACGGTGGGGCTGCGGGGTACATAGGGAGGGCGAGGCCTATTCCATACGATAGGAGCGACATATTGGCAGCCTACGCCTTGGCCAGCGCCATGATGGGCTCCTCCTTGATATACATAGAGGCCGGAAGTGGGGCCCCGGAGCCAGTGCCCCCAAGCTCAATAAAGCTCGTCAGGAAGGCCCTGGATTCCATAGAATTTGATGGCCTACTAATAGTGGGAGGCGGCATAAACTCGCCCAGCGTGGCCGCAGCCCTGACTGAGGCGGGCGCTGACGGCATAGTTAATGGAACGATCGTTGAAAAAGACCCCAGGTCACTCTACCACATAATTAATGCCATTCGCCCGCACAGCTAGCCGTAACACTTCAGCACAACTAACCGTTACTTCTGATTACTTCTAATCTTCAGCGCGGTTGAGGACATGCGCCTGTCAGGCCCTCTATCACGACCCTGCCGTACCCCTCTGAGCCAGCGGTGCCTTTAGGGTCAACTAGGATGACATTAAAAACGGCTTCGGGCCCGATGATGCCGTGAACTAGGATCTCCTCCTGGCGAACGCGCTTATCCTCCTGTTGCCATACTCGTCGAACCCGTAACTTGAAGTCGTAGACCGGAAGGCTAGCCGCTTCTTGCTGCTCTCCAGTGCCCTTAAAAATAGTAAAATTTATAATTTTGTTACCAATTAATACTAAAGCTGAAAGATGCCCAGTGAAGTTCCCCGCGCCTAGGTTAGGGACGCGAGCGCCCAGCCACGACGCGGGGAGAAAGAAGGGCTATGGGACCGAGCGCCGGCGGTCACTTTTAGTGACTGTCACACGACGAGGCCGAACCCTTAAGGAGCACCTCACCGTACTTAAGTCTCAGGGCCTCCTCAACATCAATGCCTACTAGGTTAGCTATGCTGAGCGCCCACGCTATGACGTCCGCCAGCTCCTCTGATACGCCTGCCTTGTCCCTCTTAAGCAGCGCCTCGCCAAGCTCGCCCACCTCCTCTACAAACCACGCAAATGTAGGGAAAAGCCCTCTCTCGCTGTCCCTCTTGAAGTACTCGTCCATCATTGCCTTCTGAACACACCTCAGCTCCACGCGCCCTCCCAGAGTTAAGCTAAAATAAGCCGGAGCGGCAATTAGGATGTGAGGCCTATGCCAGAAAAGAAGAAGAGCTCATCGAGCAGGAAGAAGAAGGAGTCAGGTCCGCTCGCCGCAGCTGGGCTGGTGGCCTTCTACGAGAACTACAAGTCAAAAGTTGAGATATCACCAACTACTCTGATAATAACTTCAGTGGTTATAAGCGCCATTGTTATAATGGCCAGGTTCATAGTTCACTGAGACCTTTTCTTCGTTCCCTGCTGTAGAGCGCTACCCTCAGGGTCACGCTCTGGCCCAAGGTGAGTATTTCATCAACAACCTTAACCAAGACCTCTGGCGGCAGCTCCTCGGAGCGGTAGAAACCGGAGCTTCCCCTGCTCAGCCTCATCAGTGCGAGGCTGTGCGTGCACCCAAACTCTTCATCACTTGCCAGCCTTCTCTGAAACCCCTCGCAGCTGCAGTACACGGGTAGCTCCTTCACCGTACCTGGGATCCTAGGCCTTACTGGGACCAGTATATGGTCCTCCGCGCTCCCTAAATATACCCAGAGGACTAGGTTTCCAGACCTTAACCTGACAAACCTTTGAGATGAAGCCTCCTCCGTAAGGCTAGACTCCCAGGAGCTGGGGTAGCTCCTGTACTCAGCTACAGACTCGAGAGCCCTCTCAGCGTCACATAAAGTGGGCCTTGGTCTTCCTCGTAAACCTGAGGACTTCATAGTTGCAGCCCTCCTTGCCCACTACAATATAGTCTGCCATGCCCAGGAACAGCCCCGTCTCCACCACGCCAGGTATCCGCTTTAACGTTGCCTCAAGGTCCTCTGGCCTCTCTATGGGGCCGGTGTAGACGTCCACTATCATGCCTCTCAGGTCACTTATGAGGGGGCCGACTTTGCCGCTCCCCTCTCTGGCGACAGCCTTGAACCCCAGGGAGCTCAGCTCCTCAGAGACCAGCGGGTAGGCCTCAGGCACCACCTCTATGGGAAGGGGGCCCTTGGAGCCCAGCCTTCCGACAAGCTTGTCCTCGCCTACAATGAAAATATTCACCCTGCTGAAGTAGGCAAGTATCTTCTCGCCAAGCAGGGCTCCCCCTCTGCCCTTTATCATATGGCCATCGGCTGTCACCTCGTCAGCGCCATCTATGTAGAGGTCCACTGTGCGGCGCTCAGCTGGATATGACACGACGTCCACGCCCCTGCTGCTCAGCTCTAGGGAGGTTGACAGACTTGAGCTGAGGACTCTCTTGCCGCGGAGCAGCTCGGAGGCCACTGATATGAACTCCTTAACGGTGGTCCCCGTGCCCACGCCTGCTACTAGCGACCTTGAAATGAGGTCCTTAAATGTCTCCAGCGCCCCGCGCGCAGCCGCCTCTTTAGGACTGCAGTTATCCAAGGTCCTCAGGCCTCTAGTAGCAAACTGCTACAAATAACTAAAACCATTTGCCTAGGAGGTCTGATCCTCACCATAGAGGGAACCCCGCCCTTCTAGGGCAGGTAGAGCAGGAACGAAGACTTCATCTATTATATTTTATCTTTTTTATATTAATTAATAGAGCGGCTCAAGGTAGTCGGCTGCCCTTCATGGACACAGGTGCCCGCTAGGGGCGCAACTTTTTGACCTCCAATCTCCACCTCAAAAAAACTGAGCTTGGGTGTTAAGTAGGTGCCCATACAAAGGCAGCCTGAGGAGCTGATGAAGCTTGCGTCTCAGTTTCTCACAGAGCTTGAAAGCCCGTTTGTAGGAAGGCATGAGGAGTCCCTCGTAATCACGCTCGCCTTAATGACAGGGGAGCACGTAGTCCTGATAGGCGAGCCAGGCACTGCGAAGAGCGCCATAGCCAGGAGGTCCGCGGACCTGCTCAGCGCCAAGTTCTTCAAGTACCTCCTCACCAAGTTTACGGAGCCTAGTGAGCTCTTCGGACCCCTTGACATAAAGGCCCTAAGGCAGGGCGTTTACAGGAGGATAACCACAGGAAAGCTACCGGAGGCTGAGATAGCCTTCCTAGATGAGATATTCAACGCCAACAGCGCAGTGCTCAACAGCATACTTAGTATAATGCAGGAGAGAGTTCTCTACGACGGCTACACTGAGATAAAGGTCCCCCTCTGGACCCTCGTGGGTGCCTCAAACAGGGTGCCCGAGGAGCCTGAGCTTGAGGCCCTCTACGACAGGTTCCTCTTCAGGCAGAACGTGAGGCCGCTGGACGAGGAGTCCTGGGACAGCCTCCTCGACGCCTCGTGGAAGCTTGAGATGGGCATAACGCAGGCAGCGAACAAGGTTATGAGTACGGACGACATAAAGGAGATTAATAACTTGATGTTCAAGGTGGACCTCAGCGCAGTGAAGAGTAAGCTGATAAGGCTCTTCATGATAATGAACGAGAAGGAGCTTCACATAAGCGACAGGAGAAAGGGCAAGATACTGAAGGCCATAGCTGCCCACGCAATACTGGAGGGCAGGCTGCAGGCAACGGAGTCAGACCTGATAGTACTCAAGTACACGGTACCTAAAGACATAGACGACTTTGACAAGGTTAACACCATATTAGTCGAGGAGCTTAAGACTAAGGAGAGGATAATGAGGGAGCTGGAGGAGATAGCGAACAACGTGAAGAACAGTGAGAAGTCAATAAAGGAGCTTGAGGCCTTCGACCCAAGGCTCCTGGACATCTACAAGAACCTCAAGGTGGCTAAGGGCAAGATACAGAGCCTCGTACAGGACGTTGAGGACGAGGAGGTGAGGAGGAAGGCCGAGGAGGTTGACGACATGATAGAGAGCCTCACCCAGGAGATCATGATTAAGCTGAACATGTGAAGTGATAGTGATGAGTGAGAGCCCCAAGGAGAAGGGCCCTGCGAGAAGGCCCCTGCTGAGCGTCCACCCAGAGGTAGGGGAGATAGATGAGATAAGGCTCTACCGCGGCGAGAAGGTGCTATCCGTCGCTAAGAAAATAGCTGAGAGGGACCTGGACCAGAGAATCAACACGGCCCTGGCAGTGGACGTCTTTTACACTTACTACCTGCCCGTGCCTCTAATCCCCGAGCACAGCGAAACTGATGACAAGGAGACGGGCTTCAGGAGGTCCATAATAGCGGCTATGACTAAGAGCGAGAGCCTCTGGAAGTCCAAGGTATACACTACGGCCGACACCCTCACGAGCATCGTCGCGGCGGCGTCGTTCGTTGAGAGGCTCAACAAGCTCCTGCCGCCGCCCGAGGGCTCAGGCGGCGGCAAGTCCCAGCAGGAGCAGCAACAGGAGAACGAACAGGAAGGACCAGAGTCAGGCCCACCCAACATTCAGGAGGCCGTCCGGAAGGCCGCTGAGGCCGCTATGAGGGACTCGGAGATGGCGAAGAGAATTAAGATGACAGCTGAAAGGCTTGGAGCAGGCAGGGGGAGCGTCTTCTCCCTTGAGAGCTCAGCCGAGCTTGTGCTGAGGCTTGCAAGGGAGACAGACGTCGCCAGGATACTGGAGAAGATAGAGGGCTTTAAGCTGCCCTCCATTAAGGGAAAGAGCACCCTAAAGTACTCCAAAGGCTGGGCTGCCGGCCTTGAGTACGGCGGTGACTTAGAGAGGGTTCACTATAGCCAGCTGGCCCTCCCCAGTGACCTGTTCTACGCTGACCTTGCCAACGGCAGGCTCATCCTCTATGAGAAGGAGCTCCCCGCGTTAAGAGGACCGATATACGTGCTCCTTGACAAGAGCGGAAGCATGGTGGGCTCAAAAATTGACTGGGCAAGGGCAGTGGCTGTGGCCCTCTTTAAGAAGTCCATAGATGAGGGTAGGACCTTCTTAGTGAGATTCTTCGACTCTATTCCATATAACCCCACTCTGATCAAGAGCAGCTCAAAGCCTAATGACGCCCTCAGGCTCCTCTCCTACCTAGCTAGGGTCAAGGCTGGCGGCGGCACCGACATAACTAGGGCCTTATCATCAGCCGTTGACGACATAGATAAGATGAAGCTCGGCGGCAGGGATAAGCCCAGCGACATAATTCTAATAACAGATGGCGAGGACAGGCTGAGTCCTGAGATCATACAGAGGATGCTTAAGAGGGTCAACGCGCGCCTACACTCAGTCATGATACAGGGCCACAACACCTTCCTTCAGCAGGTCTCATACAGGTACCTAACCGTCCGCAAGCTTGAGCGCAAGGAGGCGCTGGAGGTAGTGGACTTCGGCTGACCCATAGAGCCATTAGTCTGGAAATGCTCCCTTGACCACTAGCGCTCAGGGCGGGGTAACGCCGTACGTCCTTACTATGTTATCAACGTTTAGCCTGTACATGTCGTCTTCGGTAAGGATGGACTCAGCCAATAGCTCCCCTTCAAGGGGCCCAAGTGTCCAGGGGGCCACGAGGCTGTCGCTCAGTCCATTAAAGTCACTTTCAACCATGAAGCCCAACGCCCCCCTGGATATGGCAGCCCTCAGCGCCTCCTCCCTGCCATAGACCGTTGACGCGTAGCCTAATGATGAGGCCGTGGCCACCATGTCAGGCCTGGCGTGATGAAAAACCACCCTTGGTGACGGCTTCACGTTAAGCCTGCCTATAACCTCGTTCGTGAGCAGCACCGTGTCAGAGCCCACATCCTCTAGGTGAAGGTGCACAATGCAGCCAGAGTCCGAGGCAACCCTTATAGCCTCCTCCATTATGAGCTCTGAGACCAGGAGGTTGAGCGGCGCCGTCTTGTAGTGCTGCCTCCCAACCTCGCCGATGCCGTCGAGGAGCCCCTCGCGGCACATCTTAAACTCCTGCCTTATGACTTCGTGCCCAAGCCTAAGTACCTCCGAGGGCCTCATGCCCCCCGACGCGAGCCTATCGACGTCGCCTGGGTAGAAGCCTGCCAGACATGCCACCCTCAGGCCCCTCTCCCTGACCTCTCTGCAGGCCCGTATGTGGATGTCAAGGGACTTCATGTATGCCTCCTCTGGCGCGATCATAATGCCGTAGTCCCATGGAGACACGCTAACCAAAGCTATAAACCAGCCGCCTGAGCCACGAAACCTATCTGCTAGCTCACTGGCGCCCACGCCCTTGGCAGCGTTTACGTGCGAGTGCGCGTCCGCTATGGGCACCCTGCTGTAAGCCAACGTTACCTCCTAGATAACTGCCCCTAACCCAAGACATTTTATATAAAGCTTTTTGTTAGGGCCCCACGACTACTTAAAGTCTAAGATATTAGTGGTCCCTAGGGCTCGGTTACCCACTCAACATTGCTCAAGACAAGGGAAATAAGTTCACTGTGGACTTGTGGTCGTACCGTAAATTAATTAACGCTATCGAATTGAAGGCACAAGAGTACGGCATGAAGGTGTACGAAGTTGTTGAGTATAACACGTCTAAGTACTGTGCTTATCACAACGTTGAGGTCAAAAGGTATCCAAGAGGAGTGGTCAGTTGCCCTAAGGGACATAAGCTTCATTCAGATCTGAACGGTGCACTGAACAACCTGAAGAGGGCTATTGGTACTGTGGTTTCAACAGTGAAAAAAAGTTGTCTTTCCTGGGGGAGCCCCCGCCCTTCAGGGCGAGGAGGAGGTCAGCTAGCTACCGCTTAAGCGCTGCGGCCCCGTACTTCTCCAGCATTTCTATCCAGCGCCACATGTCGTCTATTTCCTCCTGAAGTCCCTTGAGCTTCTCTGGGTCCTTCAGGACCGTCTGGAACCTGCCCTGGAGCTTCAGGTACTCGACCAGCGGCACCCTCTTCTGCGGGTTCCTGTACATGCCGCTGTAGGGGCTCAGGCTGAACTTACCGTTCTCGTATTCGAAGAGTGGGAAGGCCCCTGTCTGCACCGCCAGCTGAGCCATCTTAGCTGTGAGGCCTGGGTCGAACCTCCAGCCTATTGGGCATGGGGCGTGTAGATGTATGTATTTGAAGCCCCTTATTGACGCCGCCTTCCTTAGCTTCTCTATAAAGTCCTGCGGGTAGCCAACTGTCGCGGTTGCCACATACGGCACGTTGTGTGCTATCATTATGAATGGTAGAGGCTTCTTCTTCTCGGTCTTTCCAGCGTAGGTGGTTGTAGTCCAGGCTCCATATGGAGTTAGGCCGCTTCTCTGTATGCCCGTGTTCATGTAGGCCTCGTTATCTACACAGATGTAAATTATGTCGTCGTTGCGTTCTGCCGCGCCGCTCATGGACTGGAAGCCTATGTCAGCGGTGCCGCCGTCGCCCGCCCAGACAACAACGTTGTAGTTCTTGCCGCTCATCTCAAAGGCTGCCTTTATGCCTGAGGCGGCACTTGCAGCCGAGGCGAAGACTATGTTAAGTATTGGGAAGTTTATCCCGCTCTTAGGCACCATGCCCTGTATGACGCTGCTGCAGCCTGCTGGTATCACAAGTACAGCGTTGTCGCCGAGGGCCATCTTAACGTACCTAAGGCCCATAGTCTCAGGGCAGCCTGGGCAGGCAGCGTTGCCAGGCATGCCAAACCTTCTCCTCGGAAGGTCAGCTAACCTTATGGGCATCAGATCCCCACCTCCTTAGCGACGTACTCATATTTTTTGGGCAGCATCCACTTCTGTGGCTCATACACCCTGCCGCTCTCCTCCACCCTGCTAACAAAGTTCATGACCTCCGAGGCGAAGTCCTCAGGTCTCACGTCAACCCCTCCGAGGCCCGCCACCACGCCCCTCATGGAGGTCCCTGTGCCGTAGAGGGTGGCCGCGGTCTCGGTGAAGAGCTGTCCGTAGCTCCCGAAGGACACGCTCCTGTCAAATACTATAACGCCTTTCTTGTTAGCTAGCCTGTCCTTTAAGTCCTCCTCAGGCCACGGCCTCACGAACCTGATTCTCGCGACGCCCGCCCTTATGCCCTTCTCCCTAAGCATGTCAACAGCCTTCTTGGCGTCCCCTGACCAGCTCCCTGTTATGACTATAGTGTAATCAGCGTCCTCGCAGCGGTAGCACTCCAGGAGGCCGCCGTAGGATCTCCCGAAGGTCTTGCCATACTCAAGGTCTACCTCTTTTATAACCTGCTTGGCAGCCTGCATGGCGGCCTGCATTGAGTACCTCATCATGAAGTAATCCTCGTCCGAGGAGATGTTACCCATAACCACATTGCTCTCAGGTGTTATCATGTAGGGCTGCCTCCTTGGCGGGAGCCACCTGTCGACGTCCTCCTGCGACGGCACGTCGACTGGGGCCACCGTGTGCGTCAATATGAAGCCGTCCAGGGCCACTATCATTGGGAGGTAGACCCTCGGGTCCTCTGATATCCTGAAGGCCTGAAGCGTGAGGTCCAGGGCCTCCTGATTCTCCTGCGCGGCCGAGATCAGCCAGCCCGTGTCCCTCTGATCAATGAAGTCGCTATGTTCAACGTGAATGTTCCATGGCGGACCAATAGCCCTAGCGGCCACAGCCATGACAACCGGTATCCTGGCGCCAGCAGCCCACCAGAGCACCTCATGCATGTAGAGGAGTCCGTGGCTTGAAGTGGCAGTAAAGGCCCTGGCGCCAGCGGCGGCGGCTCCAAAGGTCGCTGCCAGCGCGCTGTGCTCGCTCTCCACCCTTATCATCTTGGCCTCGAGCTCGCCCTTGTCCACCATCTCAGCCAGCCTTTCGACCATGGTAGTTTGAGGTGTTATTGGGTAAGCGGCGATGACCTTAACTCTGGACAGCTTCACTGCCTCTGAGACGGCGTGGTTGCCTGTTAGAGTCTTCAGCGTCAAGCGCCCTCACCCCCTGGGGCCTCTGATACCATCTCTATTGCATGCGTCGGGCACACGTTGGCGCAGATGCCGCACCCCTTGCAGTACTCATAGTCAACATAAACATAATCATCCTCCCTCCGCAATATAGTGTCCTCGGGGCAGTAGAGCCAGCAGAAGAGGCACTTGATGCACTTGTCAAGGTGCACCACAGGCCTCTCCGTCCTCCAGAGGCCTGTCTTGCCTGACGAGCCCTCGGCCGGATATGATATGGGAACCATCCAGTATGTCCTTGGCTTCTCAACTTGAGCTTCCGTAGCTAGTCCCCTCCTAATGTACCCGTTACTGAATACCAAACACGACTGTAAATAAGCTTTTTATATACTAATCAGGGCTATTCTATTAAGCCCACTCTTGTTTGATCCCTAATTAATTACTTTTTTTATTAGCAAGGTGCTGTCTCTTCGAAGGCTCTTATTGCAGCTTCCTGGTTTGCCTTGGCCAAGTGTGGAGAGCTGAAGTACTCGCCTATGGCTCTTACGACCGAGTCTATGCTCACTATGCCACTGGCCTTCGCCAGAGCCCCTACCATGGCGGTGTTAACTGTAGGCCAGCCACTGACGACCAAGTTCAAGTCCTTAGCTATCTTGGTCGCGTTGACGCAGTAAGTCTTAAACTTCGGGAATGGGTTTGTGTTAACTGGGGAGTTAATAACGACTATGCCCTCGGACTTAAGCCCACCGGTGACGTCTACGAGCTTCAACAGCTCATAGTCAAGTATAACTACTATGTCTGGCTCTACAACGTTGCTGTGGACCTCTATAGGCTTATCTGATATCCTGGCGTAGACGCGGACCGGCGCGCCCCTCCTCTCGGCGCCGAACTCAGGTATGGCCTGCGCCCACTTGCCCTCAAATAGGGCCGCTCTCGCTAGTATTGTGGCTGCTGTGACGGCCCCCTGGCCGCCCCTGCCGTGGAACCTAAGCTCTGTATACATCTCTCGCCCTAGCTGAGCTTGCGCACTGATCTTTTTAGCCGTTGTTGTTAACGCCCTGAGAGGAGCTCCATAGGAAACAGAGGGGTCTATTTAAGGGCGTGCTTGGCCTGGCCAGGAGGCACCCCTCTGTTTCCTATGAATATGTTAGCTGGCTCTGTTGGGGCGTACCGCTGTCCCTTCGGGACGGCTAAGGTTTGGGTAACAGAAATAAGATATTTTATAGTTAATTTTCATTTTAAAAAACTAATTAGTACAGAGGATCTTTATACAAACAACATAATTATCTAATAGTAAGAAACGGGGCTATCCGTGCGTCAGTAACTATGGCCTCTCCAGGCGAAGCAGAGGGGTGGGGGCTCACAGCTGAGCTCCACAGGAAACGAAGGGGTGTAAACTGGGGAGTAAACAATCAGTAGGTCCTCATTACATCATCGACCTTCACTGACTGTAGCTCCCGGAGCACCGGCAGACTGGCACCTACGGGAGTCAGGTGTCTTGCTCTGCCCCCCCTGTAGTAGTAGTGCCCGGGCACCAGCTCCCTCGTCAGCGGAAGCCTGAGCCTACCCCCCTCAGGCAAGGAGAAGCCGCACCTGGGGCACCTGTAGCCCTTGCCCTTCCCGGCGCTCTCCATCCTGGACCCGCACCTGGGGCACCTAGGAGCCACTTCAACGAACTCATCAGCCAGGCTCAGGACTGACATGAGCTCGGCTGAGACCGTGGGCCTTCCCCTTGGGAAGTACGGCCTGACGCCCCCAACCACCTCTATCACATCCCCTGGCCTTAGCAGCCCGGCGGCCCTGGCCAGCGGCCCCGAGTCCTCATAGAAGGCAATATCATAGACATCACCGTCGGCTGCCCTGGCCTCAACTATGACGTGGCCCCCAGGCAGCTTCAGGGGCCTCGAGCTCACAGTGACCTTCATAGAGACGGAGCGGTAAACCAGCGGCCTTAGCGGGGACGCGTGGACCTCAGTGTGCTGGTTTGACCTGTAAAGAACCGCGAAGTGGGGCCTCTCACAGAGCGCCTCCTCAAACTTCCACAGCTCCTCAGCGTCCGTGCCCCTGAAGCCCGCGAGCACTGGGTCAGGCCCCCCGGGCGCGGCGCTAGTCAGCTCCTTGTCAAGCTCTACGTTGTTCAGAGTCCCGTGGCTGAGGCCCTCAAGCTCTATCACCTTGGGTGAGCTTACGCACCTCCTTGTGCCCCATGCCTCGGGCCTCCTGTAGAAGGTCAGCTCAAACGTGTAGGGGTCGCCAGGCGCCAGGGCGGCGAGGGAGGAGGCCGCCCCTATCACCCCCCTCCCGCCGCGCCACAGGGCCCTACCTCCCTCAATGGCCTTCGTCGCCACGTCAAAGGTGACGACATCTGAGAGCGCCTTCCTGTAGAGCCACCTGAGCCTCTCCAACTCCCAGGGCCTCCCCACGTATACTACGACGCCGGGCGACTTGCCCGGGAGGGGAGGGCGGGGCTGCGTGTACTCCAGAGCCATTGACCACGCAAGCTCGAGGAGGTCCTGGGGGTCCCCATCGTAGAGTAGCCTGAGGACCGTGGCGGCGTTGCCCCTGGTTCTCCACGGTATGTTTGGGTTAAGTCTGACGAGGAGGGGGTAGTCGGCCAGCCTAACCTTACCCCTGAGCTCGGAAAGGACCAGCCCCGTGAGGTGCGTGGTGCAGCCGCCGTACTGGCTGTCAGTGTCGTCTATCGCAATACTGATCAGCTGCTCAGCCACGTCGATGCACCGCAGTACTGGGGCGCCGTCGCGCCGGCGTTATACACTTTAAAGGGCGCTTTAACGCTATAGCGGCCTCCAGGAGCCTTAAGAAGGCCCTCAACAAGCCGCAACTTCTTGTAAGGGTTACCAGCGCTTTTTACAGGCTAGGTTCGTGGATTTAACTTAATCAAGTAAAAATTCAAGGAGAGAGAAACAGAGAAGTTTAAAAGGTTTATACGAGGTTGCTCACTTGGTGCCTAGCTTGAGCAGGAGCAACTGGCTGGCCTTCGCGGCACTCTCGCTTGGCATGATCGTCTACGGGCTGGCCGAGAGCTACGGGCCCGTCTCCGTGGCAAGCAACGTTGTGCCGAGCTCGCTCAGCTGGCTGGGCTACAGCCTGCCCTACATATTCGGGGGCGTGGGTGCACTGGTCGCAGGTGTAATTGCGGACTCCCTGGGGAGGAGAAAGGCCTTTCTGCTCACTTCCATTCTAATAATAGCTGGCCTTCTGTTCTACATACCCATCTACTTCCTCGATATGAGTAGCGGTCCGTTAGGCACGGCCCTGCTCATAGCCTCTATGGCGCTCGTGGGCATGGCAGCCATAGGTCTTGAGAGCCCAGTGCTCACAGCTATAGCTGAGAGCACGGACCCCACCTCAAGGAGCAAGTGGCTTGTCCTCGCGCCCAACTTCGGTAATCTAGGCGTGGCCCTGGCCTTCGTGCCCCTCCTAATATACGGCACCTCGGCGTCCGCGCTGCAGGAGAGGTTTGCGCTGCTGCTAATGTACGTCGCCCCAGTCGCCGCATTCATAATAGCCTGGCTCAAGTTCTCAGAGACGCTGCCATGGAAGGCTGTCAGGGAGAGAGTCATTAGTACCGAGGGCGCCTGGAAGGCAGTTGATGGCGGGGCCGCTGAGCCCGTGGTGCCCACAGCGGGCACCGGCCTAAGGTTTGCCACACTCCTTGCCCTCGGAATATCCCAGGACGTCGCCTTCGTCTACATAACCTACGGTGTCACGTACGCCTTCTTCGCCTCGTCGACGTTCGCGGGCATAGGTGTCACAACGCTCGTGCCCCTAATAGGGGGCTTTGTGATGACCGCTGTAGGCATCCTGGCCGCCTTCATGATAACGCCTAAGGTTGGAAGGAGGACCTTCGCCACGCTCTCGTTTGGCCTTCAGTTCACCCTCTGGGCCCTCATCGCCACACTCATCTATATCAGTCACGCGGCTTTCACCGCCCCTCTGCTCGCGGCCTTCGCGATAGCGTTCGTGTCGGTCGAGCTGACCTGGGCCGCCAGGGCCCTCCTGGAGCCGGAGCTGTTCCCGACCAACAAGAGGGGTCTCTACGTCTCAGTCATAAGGGCCGCCGTGTGGATAACAGCGGGCGCCATAACTGGCGCGCTGACCTTAACCAGCGTAGGGAGCAACTTCGCCTTTGCGGCATCTGTAATGAGCGCCGTGGCAGCGCTTGGTGTGGCGGGCGCAGTGGTGTGGCAGCGCCTGGGCTTTGAGACGGCCAACAGGAGCCTGGTGGGCCTAGACCTACACCACGTGGCGCCTGTGACTAAGGCTGGGCAGGCAGATCCTCCTGGGGGCAGTAAGGAGAACCATTAGCCGTTACCTTAACCCTTTTATTTTGCCTTCACTCCCCGACGTCCTATGTTATAAATAAGACTGTTCCGATTTTAATGTAGGGCGGTGAACGAAAGGCTTGGAGCTACCGGTCGAGCTAACCAGAAGCAGGAGCGGCCTGCACGTGAAGAGGACCGCAGTAGTCATAGTGAGCAGGCAGGGTCACAGGGTGATAACGGAACCCCAGAGGCCGGGGAGGGGCACATATAGCAGGGGCCCTGCCGGACACGTTGACGTCAACCTAGGCCAGGGCGAGTACGCCGTGGTGGCATCGCTGGTAAGGGGCCCCCGCAAGAGGGTCAAGGGGCTCTTCACAGTTTACGACGGCACAGGCTTAAGACGCCTTGTGGTGAAGTATGAGAGGCTTAAGCTCAGGCTCTCCTCAGGGGACAGGGAGCTCTCGTGGGTCGTTGACGCTGCGGTGGAAGCGCTTGGCCTGAGCGGCTACGTGAGGCGCAGAAACTATGGAAGGCGGGGGGAGAGGATTAAGCGACCTCCTCAGGAAGGTCGTTGAGGGCAAAGGCGGGAGGCTAATTTACCTTTATCATGAGGCTGAAGGTGAGCCGGAGCTTGGCCCAGGGATCTCAGGCCTCCCCCTGCCTGACAAGCTGAAGAGTGCGCTTGAGGCCGAGGGCATTCATAGGCTCTACAGGTTTCAGCAGGAGGCCATAGACGAGATAGAGGCTGGCAGGGACCTAGTAATAGTGGCGGGCACGGGGACCGGCAAGACAGAGGCCTTCCTCCTGCCCCTCGTGGCCAGGGTATTAAGGCAGAGGGGCAACAGGTTCCTTCTCGTCTACCCAACTAAGGCCCTGGCTAGGGACCAGGCCAGGAGGCTCTCGCCGCTAATAGCGAGCGTTGGCCTTCGCTATTCCGTCTTAGATGGCGACACCCCAGCGTCGGAAAGGAGGGGGATATACGAGGACCCTCCTCCCTTCATAATCACAAACCCTGACATGATACACATAGGCCTGGCGGAGTCAAAGGAGTTCCGCGAGCTAGTCTCTGAGGTTAACGCCGCAGTCTTTGATGAGATGCACGTCTACCAGGGGGTGCTGGGCTCTCATGTAAAGTGGGTCATCTACAGGCTCTCTCAGGTCGCTGACGAGGTCCAACTGATAGGGGCTGGGGCCACCATAGGGAACCCCGGGGAGCTTGGGGCCAAGCTCTTCTCAAGGGACAGCGTCAGGGTCGTCACGGGGCCTAGGAGGCGCAGAGGCGAGGCTATACACGCCTTCGTTGACTACGGCAGGTTCAGCAGGTGGTCCTTTGCGGCCTACCTCATAGCGGCGCTCGCCTCTGAGGGACTCAAGGTCCTTGGCTTCACGGACTCCCAGCAGATGGCTGAGCTCGTGGCCAGGCTGGCCAGGAAAAGTTACAACGCGAGGGTCGAGGTCCACAGGGCCGGCCTCCCCGTCGAGCATAGGAGGAGGGTGGAGCGCGAGCTTGCCGAGGGCTCCCTCAAGGCTGTCGTGGCCACCTCAACCCTTGAGCTTGGGATAGACATAGGCGACCTCGATGCTGTAGTTATGGCCTCCCTGCCCAAGAGCTTCAACAGCTACGTGCAGAGGGCCGGCAGGGCCGGCAGGAGGGGCAGGCCTGGCCTGGTGGTCACTCTACTAGGCGACGACCCCATAGAGGCCTACTACGCCTCAAGGCCTGAGGAGTTCTTCTCAAGGGAGCCTGACCCAGGCTACATAGAGCCCAACAACCCAGAGGTCGCCAAGCTGCACCTCGTGGCGCTGGCCCTCCAGAGGGGGGTTCTGAGGAGAGGCTCGCTGCCCAAGGAGCTCGAGGCCTCCGTTGCCTGGGCGGAGCAGCGCGGCCTCCTGAAGGCCAGGGGCGACCTGCTGGCGCCTGAATGGAGGTCTGCCAGGGAGTTCATTAGCTCCGTAGGCCTCAGGTCCGCGGGACCTATGGTCAAGATAGTCCTAAACAATAAAGTTATTGGCGAGAGGGAGATGCCCATGGCCCTCTACGACCTTCACCCTGGGGCCCTCTACTATCACGCCGGCGCCCCGCTGCTCTCCTCAAAGCTTGATCTTCAGTCCATGAGGGCTTACATGGTTAAGCTGTCGGAGAGCGTGAGCTTCTACACAAAGCCCCTCTACAGCATAGATATACTTGAGATGAACGTGGAGGAGTCAAGGCTTTACGGCTCCGTGAGCGCAGCCTACGGCGACGTCCACGTGAGGGTGTCGGTGACGGGCTACGTGGTCAAGGACGAGCTGAGCGGCGCGACGACGAGCGAGGTGGAGTACGAGGAACCCATAACGTGGGACTACTGGACCAAGGGGGTTGCCTTAAAGTACCCGCTGCTGGACTTCGACACGCTTGAGGCCTCCCTGAGTGCCTACCACGCCCTTGAACACGTGCTGATATCGGCCTCAAGGCCCGTGGCCGGCGCGAGCGACACTGACCTCAGCGGGGTCAGCTACCCCACGGGGCACATAATCATATATGACTCTCACGTGGGCGGCAACGGGGCCTCTAGGCTTGTTTATGAGAGGCTAACTAAGATACAGGAGGTGGCTAAAGTCATAGTCTCGTCTTGTACGTGCGAGGACGGTTGCCCCCGCTGCGTCTTCTCGCCCTACTGCGGCAACAACAACAAGTTCCTCTCAAGGCATGGTGCCCTGAGGGTCCTCAGCCAGCTTACCTCGCTTAAGTCGGAGCCCCTCGATATCGAGGAGATTAAAAAGTCCCACAGACTTAAGGCAGCTTAAACTAATGCGCTGCTGGCTCCCTAACGACCACCGGCGCCAGCTCCTCCCCGCTGGCCTCCTCCAGGGGCACCTTCTTCGTCTCAGGCAGGAAGAAGTAAGTTATTGCGAACCCTAGCAGGCCAGCGACGCTCAGTATAGCAAATATGTAAGCTAGGCCGAGCGAGGCGCCGTATGTTGCCTTTATTATTGGGAACAGGAGGGTCGTAATGGCAGCCCCTGTCTTGCCGGCGGCTGCTGAGATGCCGTGTCCCGTGGACCTGTACCTGACAGGGTAGACCTCGGCCGGCACTATAAAGGTTGTCGTGTTAGGTCCTGCGTTAATGGCTGTGAACGAGAGGCCAAAGAAGGCATAAATTAGATAGTCAGAGAGGGGCAGCAGCTTAAGGAAGTAGAACATCATGGGCAGGTAGAGGGCGGCCGACATGGCAAACCCAAACAGCTGCAGCGGCTTTCTGCCAACCCTGTCAACTAGCGCGGCGGCTATGAAGTAGCCCGGCACTCCAACTAGGAGGGGAACCCCGTCTCTGAGCACAGACTCAACAGCCGAGCGCCCTGGGAAGAGCTCTGAAGTTATGAGGCCTGAGAAGACGCCGGTGCCATATAGGGCCATGTCCACGAGCGACCAGGACAGCGCGGTCCCTATCAGGAGGGGCCAGTACTCCCTGAAGAACTGTGAGGCGGACTTTCTAGAGGCCTTAACCATTGGGACCTCCGTCTCAGAGCCTGCCACGAGCCTGAGGCCCTTCCTGGTCTCGTGCACGTCGCCTTTAACAAGCAGGGAGTACCTTGGGGTTTCAGGAATCCGCCTCCTGAAGTAGATTACGAGCGCAGCCGGTATAGCGCCGACTAGGGCGACCAGCCTCCAGGCCAGGTCAGGAGGCAGGAAGGCAGCTGCTATAAGGCCTGTGACCACGGCGGTCACTATGCCGAAGCCCTGCATTGAGAACACGAGAGCCACCGCCCTGCCCCTTGTCTCAGTTGGGGAGTACTCGCTGGCTATCGTCGAGGATGCCGGGTAGTCTCCCCCTATGCCAAGGCCCATCACGGCCCTAGTCGCGAGCAGCATAGGGAAGTTGACAGAGAAGGCGCTGGCCGCGGCCCCGGCTGCCAGGAGGGTCGCCTCTATGCCGTAGATCTTCTTCCTGCCCAGGACGTCGAGAAGCCTGCCGAAGAGCAGCTGGCCAGCTACAGCTGAAAATATTGCAGAGGAGGCCAGGAGGCCCTGCTGCGCGCTGGTGAGGTGCCAGAGCGGTATGAGGAAGAGCAACAAGACGTTTATGTTGAAGAGGTCGTAGGCGTCCGTGAAGAAGCCCATGCCGGATACCAGGACGACCTTGAGGAGGCCCATGGAGAACCCGGCCCTATCAAGGTGGCCAAACGGGTTTCCATCAGACTTGCCGACACCTTTATGTCTACTTAAGCCCACTCCGCTCTTCACCAAGAGGTACGCCTCAGTTGCTCTATTTAAGCCGTTCTATATGGTATAGGGAGAATTATAGAGCTCTAAGTAGTATATATAAAATATAGGGCTGTGCAGCTTAAGTTGTCAATGGAGCTAGTCCCACAGAGGGCGAGTATGGAGCCGCCCGAGGACCTGCTCAGGGAGGCCAGGGACGCCATAGGTAAGGCATATGCGCCCTACTCAGGCTACCGCGTGGCGGCGGCCGTCAGGGCGAGCTCGGGGCTTATTTACCGGGGGGTTAACGTGGAGAACGCAAGCTACGGACTTAGCATGTGTGCCGAGAGGGTCGCCATATTTAAGGCCGTGAGCAGCGGCGAGAGAAATGTTAAGGAGGTGCTAGTCTTAGTTGAGAGTGGTGAGCCGGCGCCTCCTTGCGGGGCCTGCCTGCAGGTGATAGCCGAGTTTGGCGATGACAACACGATGATCTACTCAGTGTCCAAGGAGGGAAGCAAAGTTAGGGCGTGGAGGCTCTCAGAGCTGTTACCGCATAGGTTCTCAAAAGAGTACCTGAGGCCCGCGGGTCAGAAGTAGGGCCTCATAGCATAGTTTATAGACTCAAAGGTCAGCGGGTGCGGACCCGCAATCCATGCAAGGTTCTTGGCTGTCAGGTTGTTCTCTATGGCTGCTGCAAACACGGCGCTCAGCTCAGCGGCGTCGTGGGCGTAGGCCTCGAAGCCCAGTATCCTGAGGGACTCCTTTTCAAGCAGTATCTTCATCCAGCCCTCCCTGTGGCCTACTATCTCCGACTGGGCATCATGCTTAAGGGAGTAGTTGACAACTTCGTACTGTATCCCTAGGGACTTCAGCTCGTCCTCGGTGTAGCCGACCATGGCAATCTCTGGGTAAGTAAATATCGTGTATGGCACTGAGTGGTAGTTAAACCTATAGACCTCCTTACCGGCAAGTATGTTCTTTGCCACAATTACGCTCTCCTTAACTGCGGCATGGAAGAGCATGGCCTTGCCAGTGACGTCACCGGCGGCGTACACGTTAGGCAGGGCAGTCCTAAGGCCAGGGGTCACCTGCACGCCAGTCTTGTCAACCTTAAGTCCCTGGCTCTCGAGGGCTTCCAGTCCATAGCCCCTGGTCCTGGGCCTCCTGCCAACAGCCATTAGCACCTCTTCAGCTTCAACCTCAACCTCCTTGCCGTCGGCGCTCTTGGCCTTAAGCACTTTGTATTCGCCCCTCTTCTCGATGCCCTGGGCTGGACTCCTGAGATACACGTCAACGCCGGCCTCCTTCATGCGCTGCAGCGCGGCCTCCGAGAGCTCTGGGGGCATGTTAGGCAGGAGCCTATCCATCATCTCAACAATTGAGACGTGGGCGCCCAGCCTACTTAGCATGTCAGCAACCTCGACACCTATGTAACCGCCGCCTATTACGGCAAGCGACTTAGGCAGGCGGCCCATAGTCTTCTGGTAGGCGAACAGCGCGTCACTGGTTATCGCGAGCTCCTTGCCGGGTATGGGTATTATGACGTGCTCAGCTCCAGCACCTATAACCAGCCTCTTGGTCTCGACCTCGAACGTCCCGTCCTCTGTATCTACCCTGACCTTGTTGGGCCCCAGTATGGTGGCCCATCCCTTAGCGAAGGAAAGGTTAGGCTCATGCTCCTTTATCTCCTCCATGTGATGCTCGTACCTGATCCTCTGAACCTCCTCCTTGGCCCTGACGACTTCCTGCCACACCTGCTCAGGGTCGACCTTGTTAGTGGTGGAAGTGTACTCCAGAATCTTAGTCCTCACGGTCTTTGATGGTATGCAGCCCGCGTAGAGGCAGTCGCCTCCTAGGTTGCCCTTCTCGTCAACCATTAGCACCGAGAGCCCCGCCTCTGCCAGCTCAAAGGCTCCAGGATAAGAGGCGCCACCGCCGCCTACGAACGCCACGTCAACCTTCTCTGGAAGCTTCATGGCCACCGCCATCAAAAGAAGAGAAATGTATGCAATTGCTTAAAAGCCTATTTTAAGGTCTTCGGTCCACCTATTAACCAAGTACATTTCATTTATCTAAAAGCTTTTTTGGTAGGAAAAGAAACTCATGGTGTGCAGCTACATAAGGACTGAACAATTTTCATATCAATAGAAGCAATTTTATATTTACTGTGAAAGACTTTTATTGGTAAGTGGGTGACCCCCGCCTGATGGGGCTATGCCCCGGGGGCGAGGGGATTAGGCCGCAGATGGGGGCCCCGCGCCGCCGGTCATGACGGTTGCCCATGAGCCCACGCTGATCGCCTATGAGGCGCGGGCGAGGTGGGGTCCCTGCGCCCGATAGTGAATGAAGGTAAGATGTTGAAACGAGAGCGTAGGGGGCAAACGGCAGCTCAGAGGAAAGTCGCACATCATCTGCTCAGAGTCGCTCCACCATCCTCATCGCTGCCACTTATCGGGTTGGGGCTTGCACCTTTTACCCTTATGCTATTCTTAAGCGGTTCAGGATTAACTTCCATTTAAAAACGACCACCTGGTAGTCAATGGTTAAGCGTGATTGAACATGGGAGCTCTCTATCAAGGCCTTAAGGGCTATGGGCCCGCGGGGGTTTGAACCCCGGACCACCCGGTTATGAGCCGGGCGCTCTACCTGGCTGAGCTACGGGCCCCTATTGCGAAATATTCTTGACTAACTTTTAAAGCTTAACTCCGCCATCTTGTCATCAATTGTACGGGCTTAGAGCCTCTAGAGAAGGAAGGCTTTATGCTAGCTTTTGTGAGTAAGGCTAATTATTTTCGTAAAGTTTTAACTTTAAGTTTTATAATATTATATTATTTAGTCTCCGCAGGCAGCTATAAGTCTCACTATAGTTGCTCACGGGAAGTCGCTGGCCATGAGTTTTAACCCTCTGTCTGCGCTTGGCTGCAGCGCAACGCCCCTACTGTACAAGTTGCCTGGATAGTCTTAAGAGTCGCTTTATATGAAAGCTTTATGATCATCCTTCCCATTAAATAAAAGCGTCGCTGATTTCAGGGCCTCCGGCAGGAAGCTTATGAGGTCCCTGAGGGTTAGCTCCTGCCTCACATAGAGCTCCCATGCGCGCCTGGGCATGGATGCCAGCAGAGGTGCTGCGAGGCTCAGCCTGTAGCTTGCCCTCGTCAGAAGCCTTGAAACTATTGCTGACTCCATAATCCGTGATATACTGGTTGAATACCTCTTTAGCGCAAGCTCAAAATTGTAGTCGGAGTTAGCTATGGAGCTTGCCAGGGCCTCCGCAGAGACTATTGCGGGCCTGTTGCCCTCGCCGCTCCATGCCATTACGAGGCCTGCCGCCTCCCCAACCTTGATTATATCGCCGTTAGTCAGTCTAGGGTTAGTGAAGACATTAACTGGCGCCCCCTTGACCTCAACTACGTCGAATGGTCCCTGAAGCTTCTCAGCTAGGTAGGACCTCACTAGCCCTTGAAGACTAGCCGCGTCATTAACGCCCACGAAGCCGGTGCCAGCGTTTACAAACTTGCCATCACCGTCGAACGGGAATACCCAGTAGAGGCCCCCTAGCGAGGGCCTGAAGTCGAGTATGGCCTCCTCAGGGCTCCAGGACTTGACCTTAGCTATCACTCTCAGAGCTAGGACCTCGGACGAGGTCTTCATAGAGTATGGGCCTCTAGAATCTATAGTGAGAGCCCCTCTCTCCCCGTGCCACCTCTCCCTAAGCACAGCGACGCCGGCCTCGGCTGCAGACCTTCTGAGCTCCATGATTAGCTTGGGCTTATCTATTATGGCCCACTTAGAGCCTCCTCTCATGTCAACAGTTGTCACGTACTTACCATCAACAAGTATGTGGACATCATTAACCACGGTCTTTATAGCTTCATACTCCTTTGCAAGCCTAAGGGGGACCTCCTCAAGGGTTAGCTGCTCACCGCACGGCTTAACATATGAGCTAGGAGTGGGCTCAAATGCCTTAACCTTGAAGCCGCTCTCGGCCAACCTCAGAGAAAGCAGCGAGCCTGCAAGGCCCATGCCTGCCACTATTATCTCGTCAGAGCTGATGTCCATGAGCCCTCTCTCTCCGTTACTCTGTGAAAGAGCCAAAAATTAAGGCGCTTTCTTTAAAAGTGGCCGTTTTAAAAGAAGGGCCCCTGCATGCATTCAGAAAACATAAATTAATTAACGATTATAGTAAGAAAAATCAGGCTGTGAGCCGTTGGATGCAGAGAGCTGCTAAGCGTTAAGTTTTTAGCCTTGGCCCTGGGTTCTGTATCATGAGCTGAGCGCAGGTCGAAGGCAGCCTTATGTCTAGCGTCGTCAGACGCGTGGTGCAGATCAAGAAAAGCTTGCAAGATTAAAAAGTGCTTGGGTGCAGGTGGTTCAGGAAGCTTTAAAAAGTAGGCCAAGCTTAGGCGTCAGCTCTTCTCCTTGCTTACCACTATTATGCTGGTAAGCGTGCTCTTGACTCCATCGAGCTTCCTTATTCTGTCAGTTATAAGGGTCCTTAACTTGTCCATGTTCTCAGCTTCGACGAAGGCCACTAAGTCATGTATCCCGTAAACCATGTAGACCTTCTTTACCTCGTCTACCTTAAGGAGCTCGTTAAATATATCGTTCTCTTTACCGACATCTGTATTTATCATAACTATTGCCTGGGCACCCATCTACAGTCCCCAACCACTTCTATATTTTAAGGGACTGTCAAATATAACTTTATAGCAACTTGAAGGCCTCAGTCGTCTAAGTTAAGGGAGGCCCTTAGTGAATAGACTTTCATTTAAACAATTTTGCTAGCAATAGGCTGGCAACAGCTTTAAGTCGAAGTAGCCAGAGGATATAGGGGGCGCCGCGCTTGTACGTGGTGGTTCCAGGCCCAGATGAAGTCTCTCGCTCCTTTGCTAAGTCCCTAGCAGATTCTATAAAGGGCTCTCTCTGTGAGCCTGCCTATAAGCAGTTCCCGGACGGGGAGCAGTACATGAGGCTCACATGTGACGTGAAGGGGGCTGACGTCATCTATGTAAAGACTATGTTACCGTCGCAGGACAGCTCCCTAGTGCTAAGTGCGTTGGCGGCGGACTCTGCTAGGTCCTCAGGGGCTGAGAGGGTGACGCTGGTGGCCCCTTACATGGCCTACGCCAGGCAGGACAGGCAGTTTCTCCCAGGGGAGCCTGTGAGCATAAGGTCAGTTTTAAGGGCCCTGTGGGCGGCTGGCTTCAGCCATATGGCAACCGTTGAAATGCACAAGCCCGACAGCCTGAGGCAGTTCCCCGGGGCCTCAGTTAACGTGAGGCCCTACGTGTTTATGGCTGAGGTGCTCGGAATTCGCAGCTCGAACTATGTAGTCCTATCGCCTGACCTGGGTGCCCTTGAGAGGGCGAAGATGCTGGCCGAGCACTTGAAAGTGCCTTATGATTACATTGAGAAGGAGAGGGACAGGATAACTGGTCAGGTAACAATGAAGGTCAAACAGCTTGACGTGAGCGGCAGGGATGTAATAATAGTTGACGACATAATAAGCACCGGGGGAACTGTCTCTAAGGCAGCCGAGATATTAAGGGACCAGGGCGCGAGGAGCGTAACTGTTATCGTGGCCCATGCAGTGCTAGCCCCAGGCGCCGAGGAGAGGCTTAGGTCAGCTGGCATAAACAACGTGTTTGCGGCTAACACCACGCCGGCTCAGGGCAGTTTCGTTAGACAGGTTGACGTCGCGCCTCTGGTGGCTAGGGAGCTTGCAGGCATAATGGGCGTCAGCAACAATGAGCAGTAATGAATGACTTAGCCCCTTATTTCTATTAGCGCCTCAGAGTTCTCCGTCACCTTCCAGTCGGTTCCAACAGCAACCACGACAACAGTGCCGGCTAGACTTGCACCTGCCTTCCTGACAAGCTCCACAAGGGCCCTGAGGGTGTGTCCATGAATACTGAAGTCGTCTACTATCAGCACCTTGGAGTCCTTCGGCAGCTCCCTCTTAGTGACGTAGAAAACTGTATAGGAAGCAGGGCCTGAGAGGTACATGGTCTCAAGCACTGGCTCCTCTGAGGGCGGACGCTGCTTCCTCGCAACTACTATGGGCACATTTGCGGTAAGCCCGATGGCTGTTGCAAGGCTTATGCCGCCGGCCTCAGGCGTCATGACGCATGTGAAGGCGCCGTCGAACCTACTGACCACGTACTCTGATATTAAAGTTAGCGCCATGGGGTCCAGCGTTACGCCAGCTATATTATAGAAGCCGTTGTAGACCCTTACGGCTTTAGCTACCAGCGCAGTTATGACTTCCCTTGAGAGCAAGCTGTCCACGATTTTCCTCGCGTTGCCCTCGGAGGGAAGAGTGCTTCCATTTATATAGCGTGACAGCATCGGCAAAGGCAGACCTGTTATCTTTGAGAGGTCTGTAAGCGGAAAGAAGGCCCTGGCGGCCCTCAGCAATTTTACAGACCTGTACCTAAGCTCGTAGCTGTTTACGTCACTCACCCTAGCCCCAATGTAAGCTTCCTCCTAGAGACAATAATAAGGCTCCTTTAAACGCAACTCGTAATACGCGTCAGCAGCATTTAGATCACTGCGCTGCACAGGAGAGCTGCCACCTAAGGGTAGCCTTGAGTCGTTTTTTGTGAGAGACGGGGCTGAACTCTTTTCACATAAATAGAAAAATCCTTTTATGGTATTACGCCCATGACAGGCTAAGCGGGTGACCCCCGCCTGATGGGGCTATGCCCCAGGGGCGAGGGGATTAGGCCGCAGATGGAAGCCCCGCGCCGCCCGGCCTGACGGTTGCCCATGAGCCCACGCTGACTGCCTATGAGGCGCGGGCGAGGTGGGGTCCCTGCGCCCGATAGTGAATGAAGGTAAGATGTTGAAACGAGAGCGTAGGGGGCAAACGGTTAAAGGACGAAGCCTTCAGGCGCAGCCCTGGTTATCTATGAAATGGTCTGCATTTCCGGGGCTTACAGCAAGAGCCCTTAATATCGTGGCATGAACCCCACTTCCAGCAACCTTGTAGTTCGAGTGATGCGCGTGGGCATCGGCGTCCTGGGCGTGGTCGGGTAACCTTAAAATGCCTGGAATTCCTCTCCAGGGACAAATGGGAAAGGGCTATTGTACGCTGAGTACACGCTGTATGAGTGGGTGGGGGTTAGGCCAGAGCTAGCTTTTAGCGGTGAAATAAAGAAGGCAGTGCTTCAGTCTCTCAGAGAAGAGCTCGAAGGACAAGTGGACGAGAGCATGGGCGTAATAATATCTGTTATAGATGCCGAGGTTGAGGGTGACGGGGTCCTACTGCCTAACGACCCGCAGATATACTTCCCAGTCAGGTATAGGGTCTTAAGCTTTGAGCCCATACTTCAGGAGGTTGACAAGGGCGTAGTAAGTGACGTCAGGGAATTTGGAGCCTTTGTGAGCTTAGGCCCCGCAGACGGCTTCATCCACAGGACCCAGCTCATGGATGAGGATGTGGACTTCGTGCAGGAGCTCAGGGCCTTCAAGGGCAGGGACAGCGGGAGAACTGTAGGCGTAAACGACGCCGTGAGGGTCAGGGTGACGCAGGTGAGCAGGGTCTCGAGGAGGATGGCGGCCGTCAGAATAGGCCTCACCATGAGGCAGCCATACCTTGGCAAGGAGGAGTGGTACGAGGCTAAGCCTCAAGCAGTAAACGAAGGGGGTGGAAAGTCTTGAGTCAGGGAGATCAGGCTCAGGGGTCTGGCCTCATAGACTACGCGGAGTTCTCAAAGATAGACCTAAGAGTAGGTAAGGTCATTTCCGCCGAGCCCGTGCCTAATAGCAGGAAGCTGATAAAGCTCACGGTAGATCTCGGCAGCGAGCAAAGGCAAATACTTGCAGGGCTCCTAAGGTGGTACAAGCCGGAGGACCTGGTCGGCAAGTATATTATAGTTGTCGCTAACCTTAAGCCTAAGCAGATGGCTGGGCTGACGAGCCAAGGCATGCTTCTGGCAGCCCCATGCGGTGATTCTGAGAAGCCAATCGTCCTGACAGTGGCAGAGCCCGTTCAGCCCGGCTCTAGGATTTGCTAAAGCCTTTGTTCTCTCGCAGTTAACTTAAGCAGGGGCCCGGCTGTGAAGAGGGTTTTAAGAGGTGATCCATGTGGGAGGTGAACTAGAACCCACGCCAGGAGCCGGGCCCCTCTGCATCGAGAACGTCTTCGAGACCTTAAGTAAAGATGACGTCTATGAGCTCTTTTCACAGCTCGTCTCAAGCGAGGTTAACTATGTAGATGTCCTGCTTTTCAGTGATGAGAACGAGGAGGTCTACGCTCATTGCTTCATCTCGCTCAGGTGCCTAGAAGTTATTGACATCGTAGTTAAGCTCTGTGGCGAGAGGTCCAGGCCTGAGGCGCTCGGGTGGCCAGAGGTTGACAAAGCTACTATAGAGGAGGAGTGCGTTGAGCTAAGGTCCAGGCCTGAGCCCCCACTGAAGGTTAGGAACCTTTTAAGGAGGCTTGGCTTAGGTGAGCCTGTGGAGATAAAAGGCTACAGGACAGAGAAGGATGAGTGGGTTGGAGCTACCGCCTAGGTTTAGGGTGCGCGGCTGGCTCGAGAAGGAGGACTTCCAGAGGCTGTTGGAGTTCTCGAAGTACGTGGGGCGCGAGGGCGGCCTCTCGATATTTGAGCTAAGCGACGAGAAGGCCAGAGAGTCGGGGCTGGGGCCAGCTGACATCTTAAGGGAACTCGAGGACATAAAGAGCTCCATACCCCAGCAGGACCTGGAGGCTGTTGAGGAGTACCTTAGAAGGAAGGGCTCAGTAAGGGTGGGACTCGACAGGGCCAGAGGCGAGCTCGTCATCTCAAGCGAGCTCATGTTGAAGCCGTACCTGCAGGAGTACACTCAGGGCCTGAGGTACAGCCATGAGCTGAGAAGCTACCTGGCAAAGCCTTATCTCTACGCTGACCTAATCAAACACATGGCCGAAAAGGGACTCATAGTTGACGACAAGGTGAACCTGTTCTCTAATGCTAGGTTAAGCAGGCAGATAAGCTTCAGCGGCCAGCTCAGGTCCTATCAGAAGGAGGCGCTAGATGCGTGGGCTAAGAACGGCAACAGGGGCGTGATAGTCCTGCCCACAGGGGCTGGAAAGACGGTCGTAGCTATAGCGGCCATAGCTACAGCCGGCGTGAAAACCCTTATTGTGGTCTACACGAAGGAGCACGTGAAGCAGTGGAGCGACGCCATAAGGAAATTCACGGACGCCAGCGGGCTGCTGGGGGCCTACTACGGCGATGAGAAAACTTTAGCTGATATAACAATAACCACCTATCAGACCGCCTACAGATACGCCAAGGAGCTCTCGCCGAGGTTTGCCATGCTTGTGTTCGATGAGGCCCACCACCTGCCAGCTGACAAGTTCAAGGCGATAGCTGAGTACATGTTGGCACCATACCGCATGGGGCTCTCTGCGACAGCTGTCAGAGAGGACAACAAGCAGGAGGAGGTGTTCCCTCTTGTTGGGGGCGTCGTGTACCAGAAGGGAGCGGCGGAGCTAATGGAGGAGGGTTACCTGGCGCCATATGTCATCAGGAGAGTCACGGTGAAGCTGTTGCCTGAGGAGCAGAAGGCATATGACGAGCTGAGGAGGAAGTACATGAACCTAGCCATGGGCAGGACCTTCCAGGAGGTCCTGGAGGCTGCAAAGAAGGGCGAACCCAGGGCCGTCGAGGCCATGAGGGTGAGAGCCCAGATGCAGTCCATAGTGCAGGAGAGCGCCAGCAAAATTAACAAGGTGGTAGAGCTGGCAAGGCAGGAGCTGGCCAGGGGCTCCAAGATAATAATATTCACCCAGTATAAGAGGCAAGCTGAGGAGATAGCCCAGAAGCTTGGGGCGCTGTTGATTCATGGTGACATCGATAAGGACGCGAGGATAAGGGCCCTTGACACTTTCAAGAAGCTGCAGAACGGCGTCCTAGTAGTCACTACCGTGGGCGATGAGGGCCTTGATATACCCGACGCTAACGTCGGCATATTAGTCTCAGGCACAGGGTCAAGGAGGCAGTTCATTCAGAGGCTCGGGAGGCTCCTGCGGCCTATGCCGGGCAAGACGGCGGTCCTCTACGAGGTCGTGGCTAGCGGTACCAGCGAAGTTGTTCAGTCAAAGAAAAGGAGGGAGGCCGTAGAATAACCTTTGAGCGTTCAGTCTATAGGCTCTATGCCTCTTCTAGGGCTTCCTTTACAAGCTTTGGAATCTCGTAGGGGGTTATAGCGACCCTTATCCCTGCGCTCTTCATGGTGGCTACCTTGTCCTTGTACGTGCCGGTGCCAAACATTATTATGGCCCCAGCGTGGCCCATCCTCTTGCCCTCTGGCGCTGTACGGCCGGCCACAAAGGCTACTATGGGCTTCTTTATTTTGCCCTCCTTGACCATCATGGCCACCCTTTCCTCAGCGTCACCGCCTATCTCTCCGACCATGACCATCACCTTGGTCTGGGGATCCTTCTCGAACAGCTGGACGACCTCGGGGAACGTGAGGCCTGTTATCGGGTCACCGCCAACTCCTATCACGGTTGACTGACCGAGGCCGGCCTTGGTGAGGAAGTAGCTCACCTCATATGTTAGGGTGCCACTCCTCGACATAATGCCCACGGGGCCTGGGCTGAAGACACTGGCTGGCATTATTCCGACCTTCGTCTTGCCGGGAGTTATTATGCCTGGGCAGTTAGGGCCTATCACTGTGACGCCCTTCTCTTTAGCGTAGTTGACAAACGCCATGGCGTCATGTATTGGTATGTGCTCCGTTATGACGACGACAGTCTTCAAGCCGGCATCTATGGCCTCAAAAACGGCATCAGCCGCCGTCTTGGCTGGCACGAAGATTATAGATGTGTTAGCGTCAGGATGCTCCTTCACAGCATCCTGCACAGTGTCGTAGACGGGCACCCCGTAGACCGTGGTCCCTCCCTTTCCAGGTGTTACGCCTGCCACCACCTTAGTCCTGTACTCCAGCATCAGCTTCGTGTGGAACGAGCCCTCTCTGCCGGTTATGCCCTGAACGATTACCTTCGTGTTCTCGTCAACTAATATGCCCATGCGCCTCACCTCACAGGTTCTTAAGCGCCTGAAGCGCCTCCAGCGGGTCGCTATAAGGAGTTATGCCGACCTTCTTAAGAATATCCCTCCCCTGCTCCTCGTTGGTCCCGGTTAGCCTAACGACTAAGGGCTTGGCCTTGTTGCCGAGCTCCTCTAGAGCCATCACTATGCCCCTCGCTACCTCGTCGGCCCTAGTTATGCCTCCAAATATGTTTATGAAGACCTTCTTAACCTTCGGGTCGCTCATGACGAACTCCACCGCATCCTTTATGTGCTCGGCTTCAGCGCCCCCTCCTACGTCAAGGAAGTTGGCTGGCCTCATGCCGAACTCGTAGACAAGATCCATAGTAGTCATCGTGAGCCCAGCGCCGTTGCCTATGACGCCTACGTCGCCGTCCAGCTCGACGTAGGCCAGGTCCTTCTCTCTTGCGGCTATCTCCCTCTCCGTGAGCTCGCCAAGCCTCTCCTTCTCGGTGACCGCGTACTCTGAGTGTCTGAAGAGACTGTTGTCATCTATTATTATCCTGAGGTCCAGGGGTAGGACCTTATCAGGCAGCAGAGCCAGCGGGTTGCTCTCAGCGAGTTCAGCGTCATAGTCCATGAAGGCATTATAGAGGGCCTGCAGGAAGCTCTCAAAGCTTGAGAGCTGTCTGCCCGAGAGCCCGAGCTGCTTGCCAAGGGACCTAGCCTCATAGCTCTTGAGGCCCTTATATGGGTCTACATAGTACTTTATTATGGCCTCGGGGTGCTCTTTAGCCACCTCCTCAAGGTCCATGCCGCCATACTTGCTCACCAGCACTAGCGGCTTTCTCTCAGACCTATCTAGGACTATCCCAGCGTAGAGCTCCACGTCATGCTTGATGGCCTGCTCTATTAGGAGTATTGAGGGCTTTATGCCCTTGATGGGCGTCTTGAAGAGCTGCTGTGACACGGTGACGGCCTCGTCAACGCTGTTAACTAGCTTTATGCCGCCCGCCTTGCCCCTACCGGCCACGAGGACCTGCGCCTTAACTGCGAGAGGAGGGACCAGGCCGGCATCCTGTATGGCCTTTTTCACGTCGTCGCCTTCCTTAACGACGACGCCCTTTGGGGTCTCCACGCCGTACTTCCTTATGATATCCTTAGCCTCATATTCAAACAGCTTCACGGGCTCACCCGCGCAGCCTGGTTGCTGCTTTAATTAATAAGCGCTGAAGAGAGCGGCCTTTCGAGCGCTATTAATAGGACGCAAGGCCACAAACTGGTTTGGTCTGTTAAAAGCCAGAGGGCCTCTATGACGCAGGCGATAGGGCGTGTACATAAGCAGAAGACCAAGACTTGGCAAGTCGCGCCTAGGCGAACCAGACCTTATCTTCAGCTACCCGTGGCCAGAAGTCGCTGAGAAGCTTCACATGTACTTGGTGTCTGAGTTCACGTCATACTTCCCTGGAAGGGTGGAGCTCCTCAGGCGCGGGGATAGGGGCGTTGCTACGGTCCCTGTAAGGGAGGGGAAATATCATTATGCCTTCGTTGACAGCCTTTACAGGGTCTACCAGGACTACGAGAACCCTGCCCGCGAGGTCGTAGATTTAGGTCTAAACATAGGGAAGATCAGCGTAAGTGTTGCAGATGCAGGGCTTTCGGAGCTGCGGGAAGCGCTCTCCGAAGGGGGCCTGCACGGTGAGCTGATACTTCACGACGAGAGGTGGCCGGGCTACTTCTCAGGCTATGGGGGCGCTACAGTTGTTAGGCTGTTCACGCTGAGGGGGGAGGTCGACGAAGTAAGTGTTATTGCAAGGGCTAACAGCTCGTGGAGAACCTTCAGGGCAGCGCGCATGATGAGGGATGAGTACAGGGATTATTATGAAGCTAGGGTGCCTGACCGCGTTACAGCGTACTACTTTGTGCTGGGGGTCGACGGCAAGAACGTGCCCTTTGGAATCGACGGCCTAGGCTCCCAGGAGCCGTGGGTGCCAGGCAGGGGCTATATAAATGACACCCCATGGTATCTCGGCACATCATATTACCTAGTGTTCCCTGACAGCTTCGCAGGGTATAGCAAAGAGTACGCCTCAGCAACGTCAAGGCCTAGGACTAGCATAGGGGGCAACCTAAGAGCGCTCGCGGAGAGGTTAGATTACATAGCGGACTTGGGGGTTGAGGCCATTTACCTTACGCCGGTTTACGTCTCAAACTCTTACCATCACTATGACGTAATAGATCAGAGGCACGTTGACGAGTCCCTGGGGGGTGACGAGGCCCTTGAGAAGCTCATAACTAAGGCTCACAGCTTAGGGTTGAGAATAATAATGGACGTAGTTGTACATCACACTTCACCCTGCGCTAAGGAGTTTAGGGACGTCCTGGACAGCTGGAAGAGCTCAGCGTACTGGGGCTGGTATCGGATTCTTGTCGACTCCCCAATCGAGGTAGCCCAGGACTTGGAAGCGCTTAAGAGGTACACAGAGTCAGGCTGTAAGAACTTCCCTGAGCAGTTGCGCGGCAAGAAGCCTTTCTACGAGACCTTCGCTGGACTATGGGGGATGCCCAAGCTTAATGTCAGAAGCAGTGAGGTTCTTGATAATCTCTGTGACATTATGAGAGGGCTTACCCTGAGGGGTGTTGACGGCTTTCGCATAGATGTGGCTCACGGCCTTCCTGATAGTAGTATGACAACACTGTATGAGTGCATCGCTAAGGACTCCGACGTGCCAGTTATAATGGAAATTATGGGTGAGCTCTCAAGCTTTCCTATGGGGGTTGTCGCCAACTCAGCTATGAATTATGAGGCCAGAGGACCAATAATAAGGTTCTTCAAGGGAGAGATAACCGCAGCCGAGCTCTCAGAGGCCCTCAATAGGCAGTACCTGAGGCTTCCATTGTATGTTGCAAACGCCCTTTATAACCTGCTAGGAAGCCATGATACTCCAAGAATATTAGACGTCCTAGGATCGTCAGAGCTCGTCATCAGAGCCTTCGTGCTTCTGTCACTTCTTTACGGGTCGCCCAGCATATATTATGGGGATGAGATTGGCCTCAGGGGTGGCAAAGACCCCGACAACAGGCTCCCCATGCCGTGGGATGAGGGCGCCTGGGACAAGGGCCTCAGGAGTCTGATGCGAGACCTGCTAAGCATAAGGAGGAGGGTGGCCGCACTAAGGTACGGCTTCTTCAGGTCAGAGCCTTTAGGGGCTGACGCCATAGCTGTGGAGAGGAGCTATCAAGGCGACGAGGTCGTTGGCTACATCACCCGTGGTCCCGTTAGCATGGGTAACATAAAGTGTGGCGAGATACTGTTGGGGAGGGGGTTCAACGACAAGGTTCTCGACGGCTTTTTAATATGTAAGTCCTAGAGCCTTTTAAAGAGCGTTAAATTAGCGAAGACTCGTAGACTTTATAACTAGTCAAGGGCCACAGCTCTAGGTGCAAGCCTAGTGAAGGACGTCATAGTTTCAGTGACGCCGGAGATAGCGCTGGACGAGCTGTACGGCTATGCTGGAGGCTTGGGGGTCCTGGAGGGCGACAAGTTTTACGCTATGTCAAGGAGAGGGGCCAAGTACTACGTAATAACCCTGCTCTATAGGCACGGGTACGTCGACTACTCCTTTAGTGATGATGACACACCAATACCTAAGGAGCAGGAGCAGCCAATTAACATAGAGACCGTGCTTAGGCCTGAGAGGGAGTTTAAAGTAAAGGTTAAGGGCCACGAGATAATTGCTAGACCGTGGCTTTACGAGCGCGGCAACGCCAAGGTCGTGTTCATTGAGGCTGTGTGCCCTATCTGGGCTAGAAGGTACTGCGAGCAGGCCTACATAGAGAACAACTTTGAGGAGAACGCTTACAAGTACGTATTCCTGGCCAAGGCTGCAGCGACCTACATAAGGGACTACATAGGCCTTGACAAGGTGCGTAACATAGACCTCCAGGAAGCATACACGGTGCTCGTTATGCTGGCGCTACCGGAGTTCAAGGAGTATCGCTTCATAACTCACACGCCAGGGCCTTGGGGCCATCCCGTTTACCCCACGGCAATGTTGTCTGAGGAGTTCGGCTTTGGGTATCCAGAACCCTACGTAGTGCTAACCAAGATAGGCATGGAGCGCGCCACTATAACTTACGCGGTTGCAGCTAAACATGAGGAGATAACTAAGAAGACGTTCCCAGGCTATGCCGAAAAGATCTCTCACATAACCAACGGCATAGACTTGGAGAGGTGGGTTCACCCCGCGCTTAAACAGCTCATAAACACAAAGGGCCTGGAGAACTTAACAGAGGATGACTTGTGGGCTACTCATCAGCAGGCCAAGAAGGACTTCCTTAACTTTATAAAGGCGTACAAAGACGTGAACGACGAGTACCTTGAGAGACCTATAGTTGTTTGGCTCAGGAGGAACACCCGCTACAAGAGGCCCTACTTCATAGCTAGGTTCATAGAGGAAAATAACCTGAAAGATGTACTCTTTGTGATAGGGGGCAAAGCACACCCAAGGGACGTGGACGGGCTATCGTTCATGAGGGAGTTCCACAAGCTCTCTAAGAAGTACCCCAACGTGGTTCACATACACGACTATGATGTGACAAAGGCTAAGGTCCTTCAGACAGGGGGCGACGTACAGACATTTACGCCATTCAGCGGATGGGAGGCCAGTGGCACCAGCTTCATGAAGTCCCTCGCTAATGCCATACCTGTAGTGTCATCAAAGGATGGCGCCGTCGTTGAAGTAGTTCAGCATGGAGTTAATGGGTGGCTCTTTGGCGAGGACTTAAGGGAGCTAGTTAACATCTACACAGACCCCAAGGCCCAGGAGATAGACGAGAAAGATTACAGCGAGTTCTCTAAGTATCTCCTCGAGGCCATAAACATATATGGAACCGACAAGTACAGGACTATGTCGCTCTCGGCCCTAAAGACGTCGTATAAGTTCGTTGATATAAACAGGGCTCTCGACGAATTCTACTTTAAGAAGCCCGAAGAGATCGAGAAGGAGCCTGAGAGACAAAAGCAATAACCCTACTGCCTTGGGCTGAGGGCCTCCTTCACCTTATTAATGAGGTCCTTAAGCGCGGAGAAGAAGCTAGGCCCATAGTGGGCTAAGCTATCATAGTCAAGTATAGCTATGCGGCCCTCCTTTACAGCCCTCAGATTGTCTAGCCCTCTCTCAGCGAACCTCCTCCTAACCTTATCAGGAGTCGCGTTCTCGCCCAGCTTCTGCTCATAAACTATGACGTCGGGGTCGAACTTAGCTATGGCCGAGTTGTCAGGGTTCACTATGTACGGAACTCTAGCCTCTGAGAACGGATGGGAGGCGCCGAGGAGGTCAAGGGCGTCACCTATATAGCTGTGAGCGCCGACGCTGACAGGACCCCCCAGGTCGATCTCATAGTAAAGCTTAACACCGGTGAGGGCGTCCTTGAGGTCCAAGACCTGCTTAACCAGGCTAAAGGCCAGTTCCCTAGCCTTCTGAAGTTCTCCTATTAGGATTCCTGTAACTATTACGTTATCTATTATGCCATAAATGCTCACAGGCAGTGGGATGGGATAGACCGTGTAGCCCTTAGTCTCAAGCTCAGCTATCCTGTCCCTCTGAGCGCCGGTAGTCACTAGGATGAGGTCTGGGTTGAGCTTCTGCAGGAGGCTGTAGTTAACGTTCAGGTAGGCGCCAACTCTGGGCTTCTTCGAAACCTCGGGTGGCTTATCACAGAAGAAGCTGACACCCACAACCCTATCTTCAGCCCCTAGCATGTAAAGGGTCTCGGTTATTGCAGGGGCAAGGCTCACTATCCTTGAGGGTCTCTCAGGGACCTCAACCTCCTTCCCGAGGATCTCAGAGAACAGCTTGACCATACGGCTTCCCTCTTTGAAGGCGTATTTTTAGCGCTATTATTGCTGTAATGGGAAGCCGTTAATGTTGTCCGTCGCTAGGCGCGTTTGTTAGGAATACCTCCGGGTCTCTGACCCCCCTCCCCGCCCTAGAAGGGCGAGGCTTTCGGTTGTAGCCCTGAGCTGGAAAACTTTAGGTAGCTTGACAACAAATTGGCGCGCTAAGCCTAACGTAGCTGTTTTTGACTTTCATATATGTCTAAAGGTATACCATCAGCCCAGAAGCAGTGCCGTGAGTCCCTGGAGGGGCGAGCCAGGCACTCAGGGCGTGGGGCCCCAGGTAAACCCTGAGCGCCCCCAGGCCCTATGAGACCCCGAGCGGGGCGCGGGGGAACAAGGATGAGGCTATGAAGACAAGTCATGTAAATCTATTTGAGAGCTGAAGCTCTCCGGCACTCCAGGCCAATATCTTAGCGTCTTTTTCCGGGGCTTGCTATAAAATGCTCTACTTGCTGCCTATAAAAACTTCGTAAAGTGAATAATACCGGGTGTCCGCTAGTGGGTACGATATTTAACGAAGACGAGGTAAAGAAAATAGGTGAGAAAGCAGAGCGGTGGAAGGTCGTAACTTTAAAGCAGTGGGTAGAGAGGCTGCCGGAGAGGCAGGAGTCCTTTACCACGCTTAGCGATATACCTATAAAGGAGGTCTACACGCCGGCCGACATACCTAACTTTAGCTACGAGGAGAAGCTTGGCATGCCAGGCGAGTACCCCTTCACCAGGGGTATTCATGCAACTATGTATAGGGCCCGTCTCTGGACAATGAGGATGTTCAGCGGCTACGGAGGCCCTGAGGAGACTAACAAGAGACTCAAGTTTCTGATAGAGCACGGTGAGACCGGCCTGAGCCTAGCCTTTGATTACCCCACGCTAGTAGGTGTCGACCCTGACGACCCGATGGCCGAGGGAGAGGTTGGAATAGTTGGCGTTAGCGTCCCGAGCGTTGTAGACATGGACGTAGTTTTCAATGGTATAGACATGAGCAAGGTAACCACGAACATGACCATAAACCCCCCCGCCCCCGCCCTCCTAGCCTTCTACGTAGCTGTGGCTGAGAAGCAGGGAGTCCCATATACTCAGATAGGAGGGACCACCCAGAACGACCCTCTCAAGGAGTTCATGGCGCAGAAGAGCTATGTCTTCCCACCAGAGCCCGCAGTGAAGGTAGCCATGGATCTCATAGAGTGGAGCGTCAAGAACCTGCCCAAGTGGAACCCAATAAGCATAAGCGGCTACCACATAAGGGAGGCCGGCGCAACGGCTGTCCAAGAGCTGGCGTTTACCTTAGCTGACGGCATAGAATATGTGAGGCAACTGAAGAACAGGGGGCTTGACGTTGACTCCTTCGCCCCAAGGCTCAGCTTCTTCTTCGATGCACACATTAACTTCTTTGAGGAGATAGCGAAGTTCCGCGCCGCTAGAAGGATGTGGGCCAAGATAATGAGGGACTGGTTCGGCGCCAAGAACCCAAGGAGCTGGTGGCTCAGGTTTCACACGCAGACGGCCGGCGTGTCACTGACAGCGCAGCAGCCCTGGAATAACATAGTTAGGACTGCAATCGAGGCCTTAGCTGCTGTGCTCGGCGGCACCCAGAGCCTTCACACAAACAGCTTTGACGAGCCCTTCAGGGTGCCGAGCGAGTTCGCGGCCAAGATAGCGCTGAGGACGCAGCAGATAATAGCGTATGAGACCGGCGTGGCGGACACCATAGATCCCTTGGCTGGGAGCTACTATGTTGAGTGGCTGACGGATGAGGTTGAGGAGCGCGCGTGGAAGTACATTGACAAGATAGAGGGCATGGGAGGCATGCTTGAGGCCGTCAAGAAGGGCTTTCCGCAGAGGGAGATAGCGGACGCCGCCTACAAGTTCCAGAAAGACGTCGATGAAGGCAGGAGGTTTATAGTTGGCGTTAACATATTTGCGGAGAACGAGGTAGAGGACATTAGGAAGGTGCCACTGTTGGAGTTTGATCAGCAGGAGACGGAGAGGAGGCAGAAGCAGAGGATAGCGCAGGTAAGGTCAATGAGAGACCAGCAGAGGTGGGCCAGGTCCCTTGATGAGCTGAGGAGGGCCGCTGAGAAGGGTGAGAATATCATGCCTTACGTGCTTAATGCAGCTAAGGCTTACGCTACTCTTGGGGAGATCATGAATACCTTGAAGGAGGTGTATGGCGTCTATGTCGAGCCTCCAATATACTGAGGAAAGGCCGTTCAAGGTGATAGTTGCCAAGCTAGGCCTTGACGGCCATGACAGGGGGGCCAAGGTCATAGCTAGGGCCTTGAAGGACGCAGGCTTCGAGGTTGTATACACAGGCATAAGGCAGACCCCTGAGCAGGTTGCAAGAGCTGCCATTGAGGAGGACGCCGACGTTATAGGTGTAAGCATACTCAGCGGTGCTCATATACACCACGTGAGGCTCCTGATGGAGAAGCTAAGTGAAATGGGAGGCTCCGACATCCCGGTGGTAGTTGGTGGCACCATACCAATAGTTGACGTTGATGAGCTGAAGAGGCTAGGGGTCAGGGATGTTTTTCTCCCAGGCGAAAGCCTGGGCAGGATAGTAGACGTAGTTAGAAAGCTTGCGGAGGAGAAGCGCCGTGCGGAGCTCAGCGGAGGCTGAACTTAGCTTGAGTGAAAAGGTTGACTTCAAGCAACTGCTCGAGAGCGCTGCCAAAGGGAACCTTAGGAGCATAGGCAGGCTGCTCACACTAGTGGAGAACCCCTACAGGCTTCCGCCAGAGGTCTTCGACGGCATAGCGCGCATGGCCGGTAAAGCGCACATTATAGGAGTCACAGGAATACCTGGGGCTGGCAAGAGCACGCTCATCTCTAAGCTGATAACGGAGTTCAGAAGGCGGGGCAACAGGGTGGCTGTGGTAGCTATAGATCCTAGCTCGCCGTTGAGCGGTGGTGCCCTCCTGGGCGACAGGCTGAGGATGCAGGAGAAGGCCGAGGACCCCGGGGTCTTCATAAGGAGCGTCTCGACTAGGGGGCTCAGGGGTGGCCTGAGCTTAGCGGCGCTTTCAATGGTGGAGGTCCTTGACGCGCTTGGGTATGACAAGGTTATAATCGAGACTGTTGGCGTGGGACAAGCCGAGACTGACATAATGAACGCCGTGCACACTGTTGTTGTTGTGACAATGCCTGGCGTTGGTGACGACATTCAGGCCCTCAAGGCGGGAGTTATGGAGATAGGCAACATATATGTGCTCAACAAGAGCGACCTGCCAGGTGCCCAGGAGGCCTTTGAGTACATATCATTTGCACTTAGCAAGGGTGAGCTTGGACAGCGCACGGGCGACTGGTCTCCCAGACTAATAAGGGCCAGTGCAGTGATGGGGTCCGGCGTAGAGGACGTGGCCAACGTCATCGATGAGCACATAAGTTATCTCAGGTCTAACGGCCTAGCCTATGAAAAGGTGGCCGCCAGGAGGTTGACGCTTGTCAGGCTTATGGCTGAGCGTATGATAGCTGATAGCGTTGAGAGGGCTCTTCAGGTCAAGATTAATGACTTAAAGGAAAGGGTTGCTAGGGCTGAGGGCATTCTTGAGATATCTGCCGAGCTTGCTGACGCTGCCTGCAAGCTCATGAGCTCGACGAAACCTAAATAAATATATTTTATAATTATAAATTAGGTAAAACATTGCCGCCATAAGGTAACAGGGGGTCAGGCCCGCTTGGGAGGCCCAACAAGGGCGCTACCTGTCTGAGGGCTGACAACACTTTCTCCACACAAGGTTGTTGGGAAAGTGCTCAGGGACAGACACGGGCCTGTCAGGGCCTTGGCAGGAACGCGGAGGGCTTGCCCCTCGCTGACGCCAGGCAAGGCGTTTAGGCCCTGAAGGCAAGAGGAGACGTGAGGGCTGGGGACCTCCTCCCGCCCCCGCGCCCACCTCCGCACCCCCCAGCAAGGCCATGCCCGCGGCCAGCCCTCGCTTTTCTCAAATTTACGAAAAGCCAGGCAGGAGGCAGGCAGCTGGGCCGCCATGGAGGCGGTTCCTGTGAACCTCGAACCCCTCGTCTAACATTTCGTAAATTTGCGAAATTCGTTTAAGCGCCAGTCGCCCTCCGCAGGCGTAAGTTCCCCCAGTCCAGAGGGCGCGGCCTCAGCCCTTACAGCCAGAGGTCTGCACATGTCTATTTCTTTTTGATATAAGAACTTTTCTATAGGGGGCTATCCTTCCCCCACCTCACGGAGGGGGACTTTCGCCCCCTTAGCCCCCATAAAGTTAAACACTCCAGGTAAGCCTATAAGGCTAGTCGAAGTTTTTGTGAGTTACATCATGCATGAGAGGCTTTAGGACCATGCGCGCTTTATGGTATACTTAAAGGTAACGGGCGGGTTTCTGAGGCCATCGGGTAACACGGACTTTCATCGACGATAAGGGCCCTAAGGGAATTTTAAATTAAGGGTGGAGGATGGGGAACTTGAGTTCGACCTATGTTCAAAGCGTTGTAGAGGAGAGGCTCTTAGCCGCGGCTAAGTTAAGGAGCGGGCTTTCAGCTAACGTATTTAGCGCGTATGACTTCAGGCAGCTGCAGACAAACCTGCTGTCCTACGTTGGCGCGGTGAAGGCACTCTTGATAACTATACCCAGGGACGTGCTCGGTGATAGTTTTAACCTCCTTTATAGGAGGGTGAGCGGGCTTGAACCTCTAATACTTAGGGCCACCGACACCACACAACTCTTGAAGTACTCTGACACCGCTGACGAGGTATTAGTTGATATAATTAATGCGCTGTTCAAGGCAGGCATTATAACAGAGCCTTCAGCCTCTTCGCTTGTTGGAAGGTGATGGTAGAGCTCTCTCAATTATGTGTAAACTTAAGAGTTGCGTCAAGACTTCATTATTCAGAACACAATCTCTATGCAATCTTTGGAGCTTGTAGCCTAAGCTTGAAAATACAGCAAGGGCTTCGTTTGGATGCTCCTTGACTAGAAGTCAAACGGTCAGCGGATAAAACATTTAAAAGCGCGAAGGCCTCATGCTGCCTTGGGGAGAACATGAGCTCAGCTGGTGGAACTCAACAAGCTGCGCCAACCGAGGAGCTCGGCTTCCCAGCAGAGGTTATACAGATAATAGGAAGGACAGGCGTGGCAGGTGAGGTAACTCAAGTAAGGGTAAGGATACTCGAGGGCAAGGATAAGGGCAGAATAATAACCAGGAACGTGATGGGTGCTGTGAGAGTGGGCGATATCATAATATTGAGGGAGACAGAAAGGGAGGCTAGGAAGCTGACGAGGAAGAGGTGAAGCCTCATAAATAATGTTGCGCTACTCTACGCCTTAGTCGCGCTTATATCTGCGGCTGTCTCTGCACTAACTTCAGCCATTCTAGTAAAAGCGGTCATCCCTAAGCGTGTAGTGATAACTAAGCCTTCGGGTAGGCCGGAGAGGAAGGCCAGAGTCAGGCGCAGGTATATAGTTTTCGAGGTTCTGACGGCGGCAGAACTCAAGGAGGACTCCGTGAGAAGAGCTCTTGAGAGTAAGTTCCAGGAGATCTTCGGCTCTGAGTCTTTAGTGCTGTCCAGCTTCAAAGTCATACATTACGACTCACGGCTCCATAGGGGTATAGTTAGGGTTAAGTCCAAGTACACAGACTATGCTATGGCTGTAATGGGGTTGGTCAGAGAGATAGATGGTGTAGGGCTACTTATGTACCCTATTGCAACGAGCGGAACTGTAAGGAGGGCCATGAGAAAGCTTCAGAAGTCTTAAGTGTCTAGCGCTTAACCCCTAGCGCCAGCTGCCACTATTTTAATTACATCATCATCCCTCAACTCATAATCGGCGCCTACCCTTTGTTTTGTCTTAGCATTGATGGCATAAAGAAACGTGTCCCCAAGCTCTGTGTGGATTGTATATGCTAGCCTCTTAGCGGTGGTGCCTCTAGGCACCAATATCACATCTGGCAGCACGCGGCCTTTCCTGTCCGTGAACTTGTTGAAGTCCTCGACAGGGTAGACAGCTATTAGGTTTAGCGCTTTGAAGAGGGCCTGGTTTATAGCCTGAACGACGCCGGTCCCTCCATAGCGTTCCATAAGCTCCCTTATCATATTAACTGCCTTCTGCGTCCTCTGATCAAGGACTCCCTTCACCTTAAACTCGGCGTCGCCAGGCAGGTACTCCACCAGGCCCTGCGTTGAGAGCCTCCTTAGTATAAGCTCGGCCAGCGCGCTGGCGGGCACGACGGGCACGTCGGAAAACGTTGACTTCAGTCGCTCTATGTTCTTAGCCGACTCGGGCACGTCGGCTTTATTGGCTACTATAACCATAGGCTTTGTCATCTTTCTAAGCGTTATAACAAGGTTTCGTAGTGCATCATCTGATATCCTTGGAAGCTCAACATCATTAACATTAAGCTTCTCTAACGCGGCCTCGACCTGAGGCCTGGTTATACCGAACCCGGAAACCCTCTGCGAAAACGCCCCCACAGGGTCCTTGAGGGCACCCACGGAGGCCAGCCTGACGAACTTGTCCCAGTCGCTCTTTATAGAGCTGTACATCCACTCATCAAGCTCAAAGGTGACGAAATTTACTTCCTCCACAGGGTCATAGGAGCCCGGCTCAGCAGGGGTCCCTTCAGACGTGGTTGAGCCGCTGGCGTCTACAATCAGCAGAAAGACGTCAGCCCTCCTCAGGTCATCAAGGAACTTGTTGCCTAGGCCCCTACCTTCATGCGCGCCCGGTATGAGGCCGGCCACGTCCATTAACTTCACAGGTATGTAGCGGTAGCCCATTATGCAGGCGCTGTTGGAGGCGTCACATCTGGGTAGGCCGAGTTCTACGTGGACGCACTTTTTCCTGGCATAGCCTATCCCTACGTTGGGCTCTATTGTGACGAACGGCCTGTTCTCTATGGGCACCTGAATGCCCGTGGCTGCGGAGAAGAACGACGACTTGCCGACGTTAGTCTTACCTACTATGCCTACGAGGGCGTTAGTAGGCTCCACGGCCCTTCATCTAAATTATATGGTTAGCCTTAGGGATCTTAAGGTTTCTAATCACGTTAGCCTGTTTACCGGTTTTTGCTAAAACTAACTTCAAGCTAACCCTCTTTCTTGGAGCTCTCAGCGGTCACGTTAAATTTTGAGAGATCGTCAATAGCTTTCTTGCACGACCCCACTACTTCTGGACAATTAGAGTACGCCTCAGACGCCTTAGAGAGTAGCATCAGTAGAGCGTCCTTAACAAGCCTTAACGCCTCAGGCGAGTCCTTTAGCTCGCTGAACGCCAGCTCAATTAGACTTCTCCACTCAGGGCTCTCTAAGTACTTTGCAAGGTTTGCAGGATTGCCCCCATAGACGCTGAAGTCATACTTTATCTCACCGTTAATTATATTCTCCTTTATGTTAAGTAGCACCGTAATAGCTTTCTGTTGTAACCTCTTCAGCTCATCGGCGTTCTTCGCCGTTATAGGCGCTTTACCGCTATCTATGTTGCTCATAGCTGTCGCTAGGACAGGGTTAGCTATGTGTCTAAGGAAGTCCAGTTTAGCCTTACACTCACTCACAGGCGCTCCCTGTTTCACTGTCAGGCAAGGGCTCTTTAAGAGCGCAGGAGTTGTTCTCTGGGGAAGGCTCTATAATTTTATTAAAAATATTTACATAAAATTATTTTTAAAGGATAGCGCAAGTTCTAAAAGCCTTCCGGCCTAGAGGACCAAAGGGCCAGGAAGCTTGGGCTTAAGTGGTTCTGAGGGGAGGCGGGATCAGCGCGCTAGGGCGCTCAGCGACCCTAAGGTTAGGGTTGCACTGTTCCTCGTAGGCCTAGCAGTTGTGGCCCTCGGGTCCTATTATGTTGCTGCTAAGGCCACATGGAACGCCTCTCACATAGGGGGAGGAGGCTATGACAACGTCTATATAAGTGATGAGATATACTATGTTGACGCGGCCAGAAGAATTCTCGTAAACGTTTTTGGATATCATGGAGAGCTGTTCCCATACAGCGGCGAGACGGCCTCTAATTATTACAACTTCGAGCATCCGCCCCTGGGGAAGTATATAATAGCTCTGTCTATGGCGCTTTTGGGTGACAAGCCGTTCAACTGGAGGGTTCCAAGTATAGTTATGGCTTCCTTAATACCGTTGATAATCTACGTTGGGCTGGCGTGGGGCAGGGACACAAGGTGGATAGTAATAGGAACGGTAGCAGGCCTTGCAGCGTCGGCGGACCATATACTTATAGTGATGGGATCAGTAGCCATGTTGGACATATACGCAGCCTTCTTCCTGTCATTGGCTATCGTGAGTGCGTTTAGAGAGCGCTTCTACCTCTCAGCGGTTTTTGAGGGGCTGGCTTGGGCTTCAAAAGAGACTGCGCTGCCCGGGGCCCTGGCCCTTCTAATTCTCATATTGGCGCGCAGCCCCAACAGGGCTGGTGTCATAAAGTTCCTAAAGGCTTTCATAATAGTTCTTGGAGTATTTATAGTGGCATATATACCACTCTTTGCACACTTCGGAGTTATGTATGTTATTCAACAGACCCTGGGAGGCTATAAATGGGACCTCGTAAGCCGTCCTCCAGGGCCGCCTGCAAGCACCCCAAGCGGCTGGTTCTTTAACGTGAACCCCTTCGTGCTCTCGTACTCGCCGCTCCTAGAGGCCTCAATGACAGTTCCCCTAGAGCTTACAGCCCTCGGGGCCGCGATTGCTATCTTCGTCGTAGGCCTGGGCAGGGATAGGAGGCTCCTGCGGGCCGGAAGCACCTTCTTCGTATCGGAGTTCGTGGGGCTTTGGGCGGTTTACCTAGCTGGTAATCATACGCTCTACAGCTTTTACTCAGTAGTCTTTACACCAGCGATGGCTGTTACCTTAGCTGAAGTCCTGGACATATTATCAAATCAAATAAAATTATTTTAGATTTGTTCTATATATAATACGTGTTACTGCTTATAAACTCTCAGAGTCTATAATAATGTAAGAGGCGACCTACTGTGGTAAATCCTAGCGTTGTCAAAAGGGAGCCGCTAGTACAGAAGGTAAGGGCAAGGATACTAAAGGAATATGATAATATGAAGATACAGCTGATAAACGAGGGTGAGCTGCTTGTAATAACTGCCCTTGACGACTCAGACGTAGAGAGGCTTGTGCTAATTGCCCTTGACGAGGCTAAGTCCCCTGTGAGCTGGAGGGAGCTTAAGGCGATATTCCAGGGCATAGTAGGTGAGGACAGGCTGAGGAGAATTCTGGGCAGCCTTAAGGCAAGGAATGCGATAGCCGAGTTAACTCATACAAGGTACAGCCTACCCAACTACGTGCCTGAGCTTGAGATGAACAAGGTCAAGAACCCGTTAGTCTTCAGGCGCGCCAACGAGGAGCAGGAAGATGATATTCACAACAACAATAACTAAGGAAAACAGCCTATCCTAGGCCCTTATTTATGGCAGCCGTTATACGTGGAGAAACCTGAGGAGGCCTCTGAGAGCGCTTGAGCGAGCTCTGCGAGGTATGTGGGGAAGCTGAGGCTACGCATACATGTAGGCTCTGCGGCAGGAAGGTCTGTGACAAGCACTTTGACAGTAAAACAGGACTATGTGCTATCTGCTCTGGCGCGCTCTGTGAGATTTGTCATGAGAAGCTGGCAGTGACTTTTTGCCCCTCATGCGGCAGGCTCGTCTGCTATGATGACAGCGTCCAAATAGACGAGGTCAGGAGAGTCTGCAAGGAGTGTTATGCCAAAGGATTTAGGGGCCCTAACGTCCAGCTGGAGGCCCCTTACATAGGTGGGGCAATTAAACTAGCTAGGAGAACCCTGCACGTCTAGGGGCTAAAGGGGAAGCCACAGCTAGCCATTAAGGCGGCAGAGCTAATGCGATCCTTGGGAGTTAAGAAAGCTGCCAGGAGTTAAGAGATAATAGTTAAAGCCTCTCACAGCAAACAAGTCACAGGGGCCGCAAGTTAATGTCTCAGGAGAACAGGGTCTCCCTGCAGATAGATAACATGAAGCTTAACCTTGACGGAAGGGTCTATGAGAGCTCTCACATGATAGTCGTCGGGCTCAAAAGGCTCTCAGGCGAGGTTTCGTTTGGCACAGTCAAGGTTAAAGGTGAATTTGACTTATTGCCGCAGGCCAGTACGGTCGAGGACGTTGTTGAGGTCTCCGCAGGCGGGACATTTGAGTCGGACACTTATGGAGGCTCTGTGGCCATAAATGAGCTCGAGGACGGGTATTTGATAGAGTTTAATAAGCTTACAATAAAGTTTGACGTGGACGAGTCAACAGGCAAAGTCAGCGTAAAGATACCTAGGCTTGAGCCAATAAAGGCCTCAAAGCTGTTGTTTGACATTAAAGGTACCATTTCGTTGAACATGATCGTAAGCCCTTTTGTTGTGGGCGCCATGACTTTAGTTAATGATGGCAAAATTAAGATAACTGCTGGTGACGAAGTTAAGATAACTACCGAACCTGAGGAGGGCGGCGCTAATAAGTCTAAGGAGCTTCAGATTCAGAGAGCTCAAGGTAGAGCTTAGCTGTCTGTTGCTTTCAGCTCTAACTCTAGCCGGCCCTCAACGCGTTAACTACGCTTATGAGATCATATTAAATCGAACAGACATTATGGTTAGCTGTTAACGAGGCTTAGAGGGAGGACTGAGCCCTTACTAGTCCTATCTTAGAAATTATTCTGTCGGCAGCCTCCTTTTCACTGTGTGCCAATACGTAAAGCCCCCTCGGCGAATACAACGCGTCGTCGCAGCCGCTAGATGCCATGGAAGTCAACTTCACTAGTATCAGGTCACCATACCTAGGCCTTAAGAACAGCAGCCTTATCACAGACCCATTAACCTCCAGGTAGCTCTCCTCGCAGTCGTCCAGGCCCTCAGGCTTTGAGCACCTAAGGCCTCTCCTCTTAAGCTCATTAACTACCTCCTCAGCTCTCGTCATACTCGTCCTCTTCGACATCTGACTCCACCTCCTCAGCATGAGGTTTATACTCCACGCACCTGGGCATCTGCCCTCCCTCAACCGAAGAGACTTCGAGGTGATACCTTGCTATAAACGAGCACAGGGAGTCCCACGGTATTACAGCCTTCTGCCCAAGCTCCGTCTCCACAAACGCTAGGTTGCCTCTTTTAGTAACCTTAGCCCTCACGCGGTGTCCCAACTATTATGAAGAAGGGTGAACCTTAAGGGTCTTCTCGCGTCGAGACGTTCTTTGCTGTGGCCATTATTACAATGTCCAAAGCATTGTCCTAATTATTGATAACATTTTTAGTCATTCAGGTAAAGCTTTCATCTCCGAGCTATATAGCTACGAATGAATACCGCTACTCATTTTAAAGAGGGCTAAGCAACGGCTCTGCGCGCTTCTAGCATTTAAGAACCTCCTTACTGCTTACGTCCCTCTTAACGACGCAGCCAGGGTATATTATGGCATATGATCCTATCTTAACTCCTGGCATGAGAGACACGTTTATCCCCGTCTGGGAGTGTCCTCCCATTATGGCGCCCAACTTGTTTATGCCCGTATCTATGACGGCGTCCTTGACTCTCATCTTAACCGTGGCATGATCAAACCTCAAGTTAGCTGTTATGGTTCCGGCGCCCAGGTTCACGTCCTCCCCAATGACGCTGTCTCCAACATAGTTGAAGTGCGGCGCCCTGGCTTCCTCCATGAGTACAGACGCTTTCACTTCAACGGCGTAGCCTGCCTTAGCGCCTCTAAGCAACACCGTGTCAGGCCTTATGTGTGTCGAGGGCCCGACCTTTGCGTCGTCCCCTATATATGCAGGGCCTTCAATGACTGCGTAGGGGCCTACATCAGCCCTCTCCCCTATATATACAGGGCCTTCAACTATGGCAGTGCTGTGCACCTCACCCTTTATTATTAGCCCCCTTACCTCCTGCTGTAGCGCCCTCCTGTTGGCTAACAGGTACTCCCAGGGCCTTCCTATGTCTAGCCAGTCCTTCACGTCTATAGCGACTGTTTCAATGCTGCTGTTCCTGGCCAACATGTTTATGGCGTCAGTCACCTCAAACTCACCCCTAGGTGACGGCTTAAGGGCCTCGAGGTAGCGAGTGAAGTCATAGTCTACAGCGAGCGCTCCGGAGTACACTAGGTTGCCTGTGACCTCCTCCCTGGGCGGCTTTTCGACCACTTTCTCTACAAACCCTCCGCGGAGGATCACGACGCCGTAGTTCCAAGGCTCTGAAGCCTTAGCCGTCAGTATAGTATATGGCTTCATGGTAGATATGACGTCATAGGCCCTGTCCGTAAGAAACAGGTCACCATAGACTATTAGGTAGCGCCCTGGCCCCCCAGTCTCTAAGGCTTTCTTAATAGCGTCGCCTGTCCCAAGTTCACTGCCCTGTTCAACAGGCTTGACCTTAAGGCTAAGGTCCTTCGCGCACCTGTCCACGGCACTTATGATCTCCTCTTTCATGTAAGATACTACAACTAAAACCTCCTCTGGGTTCACGCGCGCTGACAGCTTCCTCAGGTGACGGCATACGAGAGGCTCACCAAGGATTGGAAGCAGAGGCTTAGGCCTAGTTTCAGTCAGGGGCCGAAGCCTTGTCCCCTCCCCAGCTGCCAGAATCACGAGCTTCATTCCTACGACCCTTTAGCCCTTATCATCCAGGGTGAGGAGTCTGTTTTTAACTCTGCCATGCCGAGCTGCTCCAGGGAGAAGGCATAGCCTAGCAGGCTCCTGGCCCCTATCCACTTGGCCACAGGCCCAGCCTCGGGGTAAAGCATATCAAGGTACTCCTCTAGGGGCCTCCACTCTGGGCTCAGGGATGACCTGAGTTTAAGCAGCTTGCCTATCTTCCCCCTTATGAGCTCTGAGGCCCAGCTGGAAGCCTCATTTCTGTCTATATCAGGGCCGTGGCCAGGGTGCGCCACCTTCCATGAGTTGTCAGCCATCAGGGTCATAATCGAACTTATATAATCTGGCACGCTGAGTAGTGTGAGGCCCTCGCCAGGATTTACAGAGTCTCCAACAAAGGCATGATCGTCAACTATGTAACATACGTGGTCGTCTGAGTGCCCAGGGCATGAAATAACTTTTACTAGGCTCAGCCTCACAGGTTCACAGTCGCTTAGCTTGATAAGCCAGTCCTTTCTTGCAGAAAAGAACCTTAGGATCTCCGAGGTGTTTGAAAACGACGCTTTGGCTATGCTAAGGAGCTCTGGCGGAACTCTGCTAAAAGCCTTGACTAGCGCCCCATAGCCTTCATAGCTGGGCGCGGACTCCGATATGTACTTTATAGTCCTCTCAGAGGCGCAGACCCTGGCCTGAAGGGGCATCCTGACTATACTGAGCACGTGGTCCCAGTGCCAGTGGGTTAAGAGCACGTAGTCTACTTTCTCCTCTCTAAGTTCAAGAGGGGGGCCTGACCCTCCATCTATCAGCAGCGTGTAACCGGCTATATTAACGAGGTAGCTGTTGGCCGCCCTATCAAGCGGCCTTCCCATGGTCTCCAGCTTCCTTACCTTTATGGTCTCCTGCATTATTGCGCTCACAAATGACGCTGTTCCAGCGCATTAATACATTAATTTCTGCTCGGTATTTATGCTTCGCCTTAACAGTACTGAAAAGGTGTCAATGTAAGAAATCTAAAAGGCTGCTGTAGACCTAAAACGTCACTGATAGTCATTTCTGCGGGCACTTTGCTTTTAAATAGCAACCCTAAGAACTGCTCACTAGGGCTCAACCTTGATTGAAAGGACCCTGGTGTTGGTGAAGCCGGACGGCGTCAGGAGAGGTCTGATAGGCGAGGTCATATCGCGCTTCGAGAGGAAAGGCTTCAGAATAGTTGCTCTAAAGATGACCAGGATGTCACGTGAGAAGGCCATGGATTTCTACTCGGTTCACAAAGATAAGCCCTTCTTCAAGGACCTTGTAGAGTTCATGACAAGTGGACCTATCGTTGCAATGATATTAGAGGGAGACTCTGCTGTCTCAGTTGTGAGGGAGATTATAGGCACTACAGACGGCAGAAAGGCGTCGCCTGGCACAATAAGGGGCGACTTCGCTCTCTCAATACAGGAGAACGTTGTCCATGCAAGCGACTCGCCTGAAAGCTTTGAGAGAGAGTCAAAGGTAATCTTCAGCGACGAGGATTACATAACCTATTAATTTCTTTTATGAGATATTAACGAGCCCAGAGCGCCTTTACTTGAGCACATTCATTGATGCTGGAATAAAGAGGCGCGTTGTAGACTTCAGGACGTAGTTGTGTCACGTTAGCTTGCCTGGGTCTTAGATTGGAACGCCCGTTCATTAAGCACTTCATCCAGTGGCGCCAAGCTTGTTAAGGACAAGCGAGTACTCTTTCTGCCCGAGCTTCTTCTTCAGCTCCGCTATCTCCTTAAGCACTAAGACCTCGTCATCGCTTATGAACTTCCTAAAGTTAGTTAAGAGTTTAGTTGCGTGGTCAGCGGGCACGTCAGTATAAATGATATCCCCCTCCTCTATGTGTCTGCCAACCATGATTTTGCCCTCTATAGAGATAGCTACCTTACTGCCAGTCCTGACTATGTCTAGGCTCTTATCGTTATCCTTTATTGCAAGTATTCTTCCAACCTCCCTCCCCTTGGCGCTCAGCAGTGGGTACCCTGGGCGCAGGACGCCCCCTAGGACCTCTATGCCAACTATTGCAGGGTCGCTCCTCCTGAAGACAAAGCCGGGCAACACCATGAACTTGCCAGGCCTGACGAGTTGGTTAAGCTGTGACATTATCTCCTCTTCTTTCAGCTTCTCCCTCCACTCAGTGTACTGGTCAAGCAGGTGGTATATTATGTTGTCCTGGAATATCTTAACGCCGCTCCTCAGGGCCTCCTCTTCGGCCTCTGGCAGCACCTTCACGTTAAACGCTAGTATGACGCCCAGGCTTCTGTCGGTCTTAGCTGTGAGGCTGGCCTCTAGAACGTCGTTCTTCGTCACGTTGCCCACGTCAGCTAACCTCACGGGGATATTGAGCCTCCTCAGGGCCTCAAGCAGCGCTTCAATCGTTCCAAGGGTGTCAGCCTTCACTATTACTCCGAGGTTCTCGCCCTTGAATATGAGCTCCTTGACCTCTCCCTTTAACTTCTCGGCGATTTCTTTCGCCTCCTCATAACTGGTGGCCACGTAGAGCGACGAGCCTGCCAGGGCGTCGTCGAGACCTGCGGCGGATATCCTGATGCCTGCGGCCGCCTGTACCTCTGGCACTGAGATGAACTTGACGCCCTTTGCCCTCATGTCGCTTAGGGGCGCTGGCATCAGAAGGGATCTGACAGTAGTTATTATTGGGCCGTTCTTTCCATTAAGGACTATTATATCACCCTCCTTAATGATCCCATCGTAGATAATGGCATCTACGGCGGTGCCAAGCCCGGGTATCTCCTTCACCTCCAGCACTGAGCCCTTAGCAGGCCCCTCAGCGTATATTAGCCTCTTCTTAAGGTATTGTTGCGTGAGGCCAGCAAGGACTGCTAGGAGGTCGGGTATTCCCTCGCCCGTCTTTGCTGAGACAGGCACTATAGCCACGGTCCTTGTGAAGTCCCTTATCCTTGTGAAGAGGTCGGCGCTGAACCCCTGCTCTGACAGGCTGAGCGCTATCTTGCCGTATATCACTTCCTCAAGGTTCCTCTTGACATCCTCGCTCTGTTTTTCGTAGGATAGGACAAAGGGCTCGTCAGGGTAGGAGACCCAGCCAGGGATCCGATCTATCTTGTTAGCTGCGACCAGGAAAGGCACCTTGCGCGACTTAAGCAGGTCGAGGCTCTCATAGGTCTGGTTCTGGAACCCCTTCGTAACGTCAACAACAAGTATTGCGAAGTCAGCGACACTGCCGCCCCTCCTTCTCAAGTTTGAGAAGAGCTCATGCCCTGGGGTGTCTATGAATAGCAGGCCTGGTATCGTCAGTTTTACGGGTATGATCTTCTTAAGGGGCTCTGCCAGCTTCTCTATAACGTCAGCTGGCACAACGCTGGCCCCTATGTGCTGCGTTATGCCGCCGGCCTCCTTGGCAGCAACAGCGGTGCTCCTTATCTTATCCAGCAGGGAAGTCTTTCCATGGTCCACGTGACCTAGGACTACCACTATGGGTTGGCGCAGTCTCGCCTGTTGCGGCTGGGCTGACATCTTTGTTTGACCCCCGCTACTTGTTTGGGTTTTACCGTTAAGAGTTAATTAGGCTGCTTACTAGTAAGGCCTTCATCGAATGTACTTAATTGGAGGGCCATGGAAAGAACTTCTCGCGAGGCCTAGGCGCTTAGCTTAACCTTAAGCTTCCCTAGGCAGCGACTTTTGCTAGCGCCTTCAGTTCCTCTGAGGCCTCTTCCAGGTCCTTGAAGGTGTCTATGCTCCTCCAGTAGAACTTATCTAGAGTGTACTTCACGGCAAGTAGCCTGCCTTCAGATGCGAGCCTTGGGAAGGTCGTCCTCTCCACGTCGCCCTTCTCGGGCAGGTGGTCCACTATCGAGGGCCTCATTACGTAAACTCCGGCATTTATCCAGTAGTCCCCAAGTACGGGCTTCTCCTTGAAGGCTTTAATGCGTCCGCTACCGTCGACCTCGACTATACCGTAGGGGCTCTTGAGCTGGACAAGGGCCATGGCGGCCACGGCGTCGCTGTTAGAGTTAAGGGCCTCAAAGAGCGGCTTAACGTCAACGTTGGTTATTATATCGCCGTTGACTACAACAAAGGCGTCTTGGGATGAGTATGTAAGCCTCGCATTCCTTATGGCCCCTCCAGTGCCTAGCGGCTCATCCTCGACAACGTATGAGACTGAGACCCCAAGCTTCGACCCGCTGCCCAGGTACTCAATGATCTTTTCCTTATGGTATCCTGCGAGGACGACTATATTAGCTATGCCGTTGTTCTTCAGCCAGTCTATCTGCCATGCTATAATTGGCCTCCCAGCGACCTCAACCAGTGGTTTAGGCCTGTCATCCGTGAGCGGCCTAAGCCTCTTCCCATACCCTCCTGCAAGTATTAGGGCTACGGCCAAGTTCTTCACCATACCGTCTGAGGCAGGTGCCGCCGCGGGGACTTGAACCCCGGACCACCCGGTCTTCAGCCGGGCGCTCTCCCACTGAGCTACGGCGGCTTCTTTTTTCATATCTCCCCTTGGCCTTTTAAGTTCTCATCATTTTTAGCTACATACGCAGAAGTTATGACACCTTGAAGGTAGCTAAGGAGGCTGCCGGGGCTTTTGGGGGTATTCCCAAAGCTTCATAGAATTTTAATTAAAATAGTAAATTTAATGAGAGAAAGGTGGACGGCCATTATGGTAAAGGTCGCTCCTTATGTAGCGGCGTGGAGGACCTAGGGATGCCTCAAAGTAAAAGGGGGTTGTGGTATTTGTTGATGAGGGTGGGCTTGGTTTAACGTCAAACGGTCCAGCTCAGCTCCAGCTTTTTGCCTCTACCCCTAACGGTGAGGCATGGCACTCCCTCCTTTCTGAGCCTCCTGCGGAGCTCCTTGTCAAGGGTTGCTACAACGACGGCGTTGCCTGAAGCCTTCAAGTCACCGGCGAGCTTCACTATTGACTCGTCCCCATTTACAGCTGCAGTGCTGACCACTTTTACGTTAAGCCTCCGAATTATGATAGCAGCCTCGGAGGCCCTTTTAGAGAGCTCATCGCCGTGCATCGCCATTTCACTAAGCTCGTCAACGACGTTTGTGGTCGTCAGAAGCTCATAGCCGTAGCTTATGGCCTCGTCTATCATGGAGGGCGCTATGTTTCCTTTGGCCATCTCTATGAGGAAATTGGCGTCAAGTATAACCTTTATCCTCAAACCTTCGCTAGCCCCCACCCTATGAGGCGCCACCTGCCAGCTATGCGCCTGCTTATTGCGATCCTGACACCTTTCCAGGCTGCAACGGGCCTCCTAAGCCTAACAGTTGCAACGTCCTTGCTGAGGGACACTACGTCCCCCAGGGTCAGCGCTGGCCCTACCGCTAGCAGGAGGGACTCCCCCTTCGCCAGGGGCTCCACCTTTACCATCTCCTTCATACCAACAACGGTCTCAAAGAGGTGGTGTTCAATAGTGAGCGTGTCGAACACCTCGGGCATGTGTCCTGCCCTTCCAACTACGTTGCCGGCCAAGTTGTCATTCTTGGTGAGCGAGGGGTCAAGCTTTGTGCCCACCGCGACAAGGCCGCCAGGCTTGGCCTCCTTCACTTCGTACTTTCCAAAGTGCAGGCTCGCTACCTCCGATATCAGGGGCTCGTACTTTACTTTGCCCCCCTCCTTAACCTGGATCCCAGGGCGTATCTCTATTTCATCGCCCACCTTAAGGGTTCCAGAGACCAGGGACCCGCCTATAACGCCGCCCGCCAGATCATCAGGCGATGTGCCAGGCCTATTGACGTCAAAGCTCCTGATTGCGTACATTAGCGGGGGGCTCGAGAGGTCCCTCTCGGGGGTGGGCACGTACTCCTGTATCGCGGCCAGGACTGCATCTACGTTAACGCGCTTGAGCGCGCTGACAGGTATTATAGGCGCATCTTCAGCCCAGGTGCCCTCAAGGAACTTCTTGATTTCCTTATAGTTCTCGTGAGCCCTTTCAGGTGAGACTACGTCAACTTTGTTCTGGATCACTATCAAGTTCTTTATACCTAGGATGGAGAGCGCGAGGAAGTGCTCCCGCGTCTGTGGCTGCGGAGTCGGCTCGTTAGCGGCCACTACCAGCAGTGCCCCATCCATCAGCGTTGCCCCTGATAACATGGTAGCCATCAATATCTCATGACCAGGCGCGTCTATGAACGAGATCCTCCTAAGCAGCCTCGGCTTTGCGCCTGGGTTACACTCACAGACGGGCTCCGTCGAGTAGCGCTCAGGGAACTCGCAGCCCTCGCATTCCCAAATTTCGCCGTCAGCATAACCCAGCTTTATTGTCATGCTTCTCTTCACTTCCTCGCTGTGTCTCATGGTCCAGACACCTGTTAGGGCCTGGACGAGGGTGGTCTTGCCGTGGTCTACATGGCCCACAATGCCTATGTTTACCTCTGGCTGAAGCTTCTCCTCTATGTTAGTCTCAGCTGCGCGCTCTGTCAACTTTAAAGCCACCACAAGTCTAGCTGATTCATACCTCTTTTTAAGCTAGGTGGCCTAAAGGCTGTCACTAAAGAGGGACTGCTGAAGTAGAAGGTTACTGCTGCGGAGTGGCGACCTGCTGGACGGCCGGCCTACTTATAATAACGTTGAGCTGGGCCAGCGACGTCTTTCTCCTCTCAGCCCTGGGATCTGGGATCCTGTTGCCGCGTACTGTCTTCTTCATCTTCTCCCCCTTCTTTGTTGGGTGGAAGCCCGGCGGCCCGCTCAGGAGCACCTTCCTCCTGACGGACCCAGGCAGGCCTGGGTGCATGGGGAAGCCCGAGGCGTCTGTGCCTCCTGTTATCTTCATTGTGACGCCTGGCATGCCGAGCAGAACACCGTCGAATTCGTCGCCTATCTTGAGACCAGCGAGCCTTATGGCGACATCGTCAGGGACCGCTATCTGCCAGGCCTTAGCCTTGAACGCAATGGCATCAGACTCGTCGGCGCCTGCGACTTCGTTGACTAACGCCTTGTGGGCCCACACTTCACCCTCAGGCACGGAGTCGTCAACTATTATCTTGGCTGAGACGTTGGTCTTGCTGCCCTCAGACCTGAAGGAGAGTGTTATAACGCCTACGCTGTCAAGGCCCAACCTCTGCGCTAGCTTGGAGCTCAGCTTGACCTTAGGCAGCTCAGTCCTCTCCTGCTCTTTGGTCTTTTTCATGGAGTCCGTGTAGGCTATGCTGTCGTCCTCTACGCCCTTCACCTTAACCTTTACCTCAGGCCCCTTTGCCGAGGGGTCCGATATCACTACCCTTAACGGGGGCCTTTCCTCCCTACCTGGCAACTTCAGCGCACCTCAGCGCCAAGTCTCCCTTGGGCTCGGAAGGGAAAAGGCTTAAAAAGCTAATACGTCCTTGGGCCTACCTAATCTGGTCTCCTCCCCGCCCTGAAGGGCGAGGCTTTCGGTTGTAAATGCCTGTACGGCTATTAGCTCTGCAGGCCCTTCATTATGCTTAACGCGGTTGGAACTATCTTAGTGCCGCTCTCTATAATGCCTAAAGAGCCTTTAGAGCAGGCAGCCTCGTCAAATTTCTCGTAGCTCTCCCTTATTGAGGTGTTTGAAAACATTATTGGCACCGGGTCATCGCTGTGGCTCTTAAGGTACCAGGGTGTCGCGTGGTCGGAGGTCACAATTATGAGGACATTGCTTAGGTCTATGTGGCTTAGCAGGCGCGAGAAGAAGAACTTGTCTATAGCCTCGATAGAGGCCCTCTTGGCCTCATAGTTACCATCGTGACCTGGTTCGTCAGGGCCCTTGAGGTGCACGTAGAAGGCGTCATATTTGTCCAGACTATTAATAACAAGGTCCGCCTCCTCGCTCAGAACCTGCTCCAGACTTTTGCCCTCTCTCTCATAATGAAGGTCGTTAAGCCCAAAGGTTATAGCTATGCCCCTCTCGACGGGCATCTCAGTCACGCTGGCGAAGTTGAGCCCAAAGACTCTGCTTATAGCTGGCGCGTTGGGTAGCCTGTCGCCGGCGTCCCTTGAGAGTATGGCATTAGCTGGCAGCTTGCCCGCCCTTCTCCTGGCCTCGTTAACAGGGTGACCGTCAAGGACCTTTATGGCCCTCTCTGTGAACTCGTTAAGCAGTTCCGCGGCCTTGACGGCACCCCTGTCAGAGGGGTCCAGCGGCCTACTCCTCTGAACGAAGGGCTCAAAGCTGGGCTTCGCCTTGCTTATGAGGCCCTCCCTCTCATACGCAGGGTCCGTGTTGCTTATGTTGGCGCTAAGCTTAACTTCATCGTGGCTGAGCACGAGGACCCCGCGATGCGCCACTGTGTGAACGAAGCGAGCAAGCCCGTGGCCGTTGTCCAGCCTCATGCCGTCTATGGCCTTAGCGAGCTCGGCTCCCTCCTCATCAGTTACGTTCCTTCCGGCCCTCCTGTCTATTATCCTCATGGTTGTTGGGTCTACAGTGGCCATGTCCGACCTAAGAGCGACCTCACCCTCTCTGAAGCTCACTCCTGCGCCCACGGCCTCCAGGGGGCCACGGCCAGTGTAGTACTTATGAGGATCATAGCCAAGGATGCTTATCACAGCTTCGTCGCTCTCGGGGGCTATGCCCTTCCCAACCGTGTAGACAAGGCCACACCTTGCACTCCTTGCCAACTTGTCTATATTTGGTTTGTATGCTGTTCCAAGCGAGCTCTTCGGCGGGTTAAGCCCGTCAGCAGCCCCGTCGAGGACTATGTAAAGCAGCTTGTTGATCATCCCAACCATCCATGCGTCCTAAGAGTCAACCGGGTTAAAATGGTAACGCTAGATAGGCCTTGACTGGGGTCAACAGCTCTCCTTTGAAACCCTCTCTAGCGTTTTTACAGAGGCTTCAACGTTAATCAAGAGGTCGTCAATGGTGTTTTTTACTCTAAGGAGCGCGAGCGGCCCCTCTTCAAGATCAGTAGTCAAGTAGCAGGTGAGCGTATGTTTATTGTCTGCATGGCACGAAATATTAAGGCCCTTAGGCGCCGTGAGGTTATCTACATTAATGGCGCTAGCGACAGCGTTGGCATCCACGCAGCTCAAGCTGATAGTTAAGCGTAACTTCACTTCTGGCTGCGAGGGAGCCACAGCCTAACGCCCCTTACCTCTGCGCCCTCGAACTCCGAGAGCCTCTGGAGAACAAGGTGGCCTGTGCTCTCGTAGACCTGTGGCATTGAGAGCAGCAGCCCTCCCTCACTCTCAACTGCAATGTATGAGTGCTGGTCCACGTAGCCCAGCAACTTTAGGGCCCTCCACAGCAGCTGTAGGGGGGCCCGCTCGCTCAGGTCCTTAATTGAGTATACCTTAACACCGTTAAGAGGACCTAGGTCTACGAGCCTCGCATTGTCAATGGTCTCGGTCAACGTCTCTGCTACGGCCTTTAGCTGGGACGCGGCCTGCGGATACTCTTCATCGTAATTTGAGGTCAAGGCTATGGCTGACTGCAACCCCCAGGTGTCGCTGGCGAACTCAACTAAGTTCAGGGCCTCCTTGGGATCGGTTATTATGAGCTTCTCAGACGCCAGGTAAACGCCGCCCACGAAGTCCTTTACATCGAGCTGCCTCTTAAGGCGATCCTTTAAATATGAGAGCATTATCTTGGCCGCCACTCCTAGCTCCTCTTCGTCCATGGAGGATGGCTTCTTCATGGCCAGCTCCCCAGCGCCATTGGACTCTAGCAGTTCCACGCAGTAGTTTGTGCCCGTGAGCCCTGGATAAAAGGGGTCTACGGTTATCTTTATGGACTCGCAGAGGTCAAGTATGTGGGCCCTGTAGCCCTTAAGCGACGTCAGCATAAAGAGCGAGACCTTCTCATCTGCGGCTAAAGATGACGTTAAAATCTTGTCTAAGCCCGAGACCTTGCCGGCCTTGTCCATGTAGTTGCTGGCATAGGAGGAGGATATCGATAGTACGGCATACTCAGGCTCTATAGAGAACTGATTAGCCCCCTTAAGTATCATGTAGGCGCAGGCACCAATACTGCCGTCGCATGACACATAGGAGGCGTTGAGCGGTGGTGGCTCGACAGTCCCCTGAGATATCAAGACCAGCTGATCCTTAACCGTGTCGTTAGTGTATCCCAGGGGCGAAGGGAATCCGAGCAGAAGGGTAGGTTCATATATTGTTGAGGGTGGCTTTGGCGACACTGACGCTACGACGTTTACACCTCGTCTGCTCAATATAGAGAATACCATGAGAAGCGACATTATGGACTCAGAGCTTGGAGCTGCAACAATCCTAAGTATACCCTCGTCTGACGCTGCCTTAATCAGCGCTTTCAATGAGGACGAGGCCGAAGCTAGCGACTTGTCGAGGTTCTGGCCCGGTTCCACCCTTATGGCTAACAACTTTTGGTCACCTTTTCGCTAGCTTACCTTGCTCTCAGCTGTTTCAGAATATTTTAGCGCACTTTTCATCAGAATACAGGCTCTAAGAACGTATCAAGATGACCCTGCAACGAGCAGCTTTGCCCTCTCTGGGTCGTACTCCCAGTCCTGCGGGATCTTGCCAACGGTCTTGTAGTACCTTACAAGTCTCCTTATCTTTGACTCCGTCAGTACAAGGCCGCGCTTGCTGTCAAAGTCCTTTGGGTGCTCCTGGAGGTGCCTCCTTAGGTTGACAGCCTTCTTCATCAAGTTAAAGAGGTCTTCAGGTATCTTCGGTTCCAACCCCTTCTCGCTTAGGGCGTCAGTTATACTCTTTCCTAGTATTGGCTTTACAAGGGGGACTCCGAACTGATCCCTTAGTATAAGCCCTATCTGGCTTGGCGTGTACCCCTTCTGCGCCAGCTGCTCTATTATGATCTCTATCTCGTCAGGAGTCAGCGAGAGCCACGAGGGTGGCCTGGGATGTGCGGGCCTAGTCGAGTGTGACTGACCTCTCCTGCTCTTCTTGTGCATAGCTCAGCCCTGCGAACAGAAAGCCTATGCTGGCTTTAAAACTCTTAGCAGCGAGTTGGGCCTTCCATGAACGTTTTATAATCCCTCCAGGGAGAGGTTTCGGGGAGCTTACGATGCCAAGACCTAAAGTAGCTGCCAGGGAGGCCTGGAGACTAAAGAAGTGGTACGATGTTGTGGCGCCCGAGACGCTTGGAGGTGTGGTAATAGCATCTGTGCCAGCGCTCGACCCATCATACTTGCCTGGGAGGACCGTAGAGATAACGCTTTATGATATAACCGGTGATTATACTCATGTAAACACTAAGCTCAAGTTCCAGATATACAAGGTCGACGGCTCAAGCGCTCTCACCTACGTGAAGGGCGTAGAGCTTATGAGGGACTACCTGAGAAGCCTGACTAGGAGGAGGAGCAGTAAGATAGCGTTGATATACAAGCTTAACACAAAAGATGGCGTGACCGTCAGGGTAACAGCAGTCACGTGGACACAGTTCAGGTGCAAGAACAGCCAGAAGCACACTATAAGGCTCCTAATGAAGGAAGTCCTAGATTCAAAGGTACCTCAGATGTCGTTTGACGACTTTGTGAAGGCTGCCGTGTTCAGCGACCAGGAGGGTAGCCTTGCTCAGGAAATGGCTGCCAGGGTTAGGAAGATTTGCTCAATTAGAAAGGTTGAGATAGCGAAGGTGAAGACACTGACGCCGCCTCCTTATGCAGTGTCAGGAGGCGCTACAGCGACGCAGGCGGAGAGCCAAGTAGCCAGCGCTTAAGCGCCATCAGCTTCTGTTGGTCGCTGGTACCATTTGGCCCTACTGCAAATTCGTACTTCTGAGTCATGAAGTTTGGTCTCCGTATTCGCCCATCTCATCAAGTACAAGCTCATAGTAGTCCTCCTTGGCCTGCTCAAGCTCCTTCTCTTTCTCCTCCTTGTTTACTTGAACTTCCTTACTTACAACTGTCGTGGTCAGGACCCTCTTCTCGTCAGCCTTAGAGGTGCCCTTGTAGTCCTTCTCGGCACTCTTGTCGAGCTCCATCTCATAGCCGCATCTAGTACATCTAAGGACGACCTTATCGCCCTTCTTCACTGGTACCATAACTCCCCCACACCTAGGGCAGAACTTCATACGCGCATCACTTCCAGTTCCTCACAGGCTTAAGTAGAAGATCTTGTAGGGGTAATAACACTTTCTACCGAAGAGTCCATTGATGTCCCAAGGAAGCGCCCTACGTAGCTGTTTCAACTTTCATATAGTTTTATAAGTTGTCACCGCAATCAGCATATACAACAGGAGGTACGTGTCTGCGCATTCAAGATGTGGGGCCCCTGGGGTGGCCCTGAACGCCCCCAAGCCCGATGAAAGCCCGAGCGGGGTGCGGGGGAACAAGGGTGAGGCGATGACCGTAAGGTATCATGAACCTGTATGAGAGCTGAACCCCTAAAGCAGCGAGATAGGCGCGGGCCCCGTCTTATTCCTAAAGGTTCCAACTATATCTATCTTAGCTCCGCACCTGGGGCACCTATTGTCCTTGGTGAGGCGCCACGCCGTCACATAGAAGCCGTACCTCTCTATCACAGGGTAGCCGCAGTTGGGGCAGTACGTGTGCTCGAGCGGGTGGCCTGGCACGTTGCCTATGTACACATACTTGAGGCCCTCGCCCTTGGCAACCTTTGCAAGCTTCTCAAGCGTCTTAACGGGCGTGCTCTCTAAGTCTATCATCTTATATGCAGGGTAGAACTTGAGCAGATGGAACGGGACCCTGTCACCCAGGTTGTCCACTACCCATCTGGCTAGCTTCCTTATATCGTCCTCGCTGTCGCCATACCTTGGCACCACAAGGTTAGTGATCTCTATCCAGATGCCCTTCTGCTTCATGGCCTTAAGGGTTTCAAATATGGGCTCAGGGTCGGGGACCCCCATGTGCTTTCTGTAGAACTCCCTGTTACCGCCTCCCTTGAAGTCAACGGTGGCGGCGTCCATGTAGTTCCCTAGCTCGTCTATGGCCTCGGGCGTGATATAGCCGTTAGTCACCATAGTGTTAAATAGGCCCGCTTTCCTTGCCCTCACTGCGGCGTCGTACATGAACTCATACATTATGGTTGGCTCATTGTAAGTGTACGAGATACCATCAGCGCCAACGTTCAGGGCGTCTTTTACCACCTCGTCAGGCGAATGATACTCTCCATAGAGGCCTTTCTCAAGCCTGCTCTGGCTTATCTCCCAGTTTTGGCAGAACTGACAGAAGAAGCTGCACCCAACAGTTGATATGCTGAGGACCTGACTGCCTGGGTTAAAGTGGCTCAGGGGCTTCTTTTCTATTGGGTCAATGTTGTAGGACGTCAGCAGGCCATAGACGTAAGTGTAGAGCTTCCCATCAACGTTCTTCCTGACTCCGCACACGCCCCACCTGCCTGGGGCTATGAGACAGCGCCTGTGACAGAGGTTGCACTTGACCCAGCCCGGCTTATCCTTCAGAGGCTCCCAAAACTTCGCCTCCCTCACGTAGGCATTCCGCTTACTCTCACTCACTAAATTATCACCGCCCTAGGGTCGTACCACCTAGTCCCTCTGCCACTTAGAGCTAGTGCCTGGGCAGAGGTTTTGTTCGATACTACGAAACGGAAGGGTAGCTCAAGGCCGCACCTCCAACACTTAGTGCCATCCCTTAGCTCAAGCGACCTCAGCGTGGCGCCCTCCCTATAGGCGACCGGGCTACCACACCTAGGGCAGTAAGTGTTAAGCTGCTCGTAGAGGTCTACGTGAATGTAAACATAAGGGTTAGCCTTTCTGAGCACATCATACATATGCCTGACGGGACCCCCTCCTTCATGGTCTAAAAGGTGTACATGAATAGGGAAGCCATAACTGGCTGTTATGGAGACCTCTCCCATCACATCCTCGGCTCTGGGCTTCTCGACGTACGTGTTAACTTCAACCCAAGCATCATTTTCTTTGGCTAGGCGTAACAGCGCGTCCAAATCGATGCCGCTGTAGCTGTAGTTCCCTGAACAGTGTCTGAAGTAGTCTACTAGAAGAAAGTCAACCCGCGGGAGGTCGCCCTCTATTGCAGGCGTCCTGAGACCCACCTTAAGTCCCGCGCGCCTCGCAGCACCTACAGCTTCGCTGAGTATAGGGTCCTTATGATATGACGTCTCCAGTATGACTCCTGAAGCCCTCCACCTTCTCGCAAGGCCGAGCAGCTTTTCTGGTTCAACCTCCTTGAGAGGGGGCCCTTCCTCGGAGAGCCTGTAAACCTCTTCAACATCACTAAAGCCCTCGCACATATCAAAGTTCAGGGGCCTACCAGAGTAAATGACGACCCTAACGACCGATCCGCCGCTCAGCGCGTGAAATAGGGGCAGGGACTCTGAAGTGGCGTATCCAAGGCCTGCGACCTGCACCATTGACCTTTACCTTGAATAGCTTAGCAGAACTTGGGCTAAGAACCCTTTTCTCTTTGTCTCCTTACTTGCGCTCGGCTGCAGCTTTGGCGTCCTCGATAGACCTCTTCAGCTCCTCCCTAGACTGAATGTCCACAAGCATGGCCTTGGTATCGTCTATTAGGCCCCTAGCCACGTCAACCTTGTGCCTAACGCCCGGTAGCACAGAGTCTGGGTAGTCAAGCGACCTCATGGACGTATAAATGGACTCCATGATTTCGAGCGCGGCCCACGCCTCGCTCATATAGCCCTGCCTGACCTTTTCAAGTGCGTACCTCCTCAGTTCCCCAACGACGTCTCCAAGGCCCTGCAGGTAGGGGACGGGGTGAACGTTCAGCTCTTCAAAGGCTGGAACCCTGCCCTCAACAACTATAGAGTAGAGGAGCTTGGCTTCGACATACTCGCTAACGGCATTATACACAAGGCCTGAGTGAGCCAGCTCTGGATGCCTTGAGGCGACCTCCAGCATCTTCCTTGCAAGCTTCTCACATTCGTCAAGGTTTTCCTTGGCCTTCCCGAGGTCGCCCTGGTGAAGGTAAGTTATGCTCCAGCCGCTAAACCTTATAACATCTCTTGATATTTTAGCTATCTCCTCCCTGTCAGAGTCCAACGCCTTAAGGAGTCGGTCCACTCTGTCAACTGTGGAAGCTATGGCCTCCTTCAGACTTACGCTCTGCAACATCTGGGCACCTCCATCAATTGGTAAGTGGGCCCGGGGGGATTTGAACCCCCGACCGCCCGGTCTCTGACCTACACCTGGCGGATATCAGCCGGGCGCTCCACCGAGCTGAGCTACGGGCCCTTCACGAAAAAGGGTGTAGGCTTTGGGCTTTAAAACACTAGCTTCCCTCACTGGGGCGGCAGGGAGAGCTTAAGCAGGTTAGCGTGCTCGTCGGTTATGTCTACATCCATATACTTCGACAAACTCACGTTGCCCTCTGGAGTCACCTTTACGGCTTGGAAGAAGAACTTCTTAGCGTTTGCATCAGCTGTGAAGAGCCTGATTTCCTTGAGGGAGGCGATGTATTCCTTGAGCGCTGGGTCCGAGAGAAGCGCCGAGAGCTGCTTGGTTGCCAGCCACGCCCTCACGTGAATTAGGAGGGCCCCCTTAAAGCCAGCCGACCTCAGCGCCTTTAAAGTCTTCGCGGTGGCCTCGGAGACTAAGCTCATCCTCTGCTCACCTCCAAACGCGATGTAAACTGCTTCAGGATCCCATGAAACGACTCTCCTTGCTACGTCATCCATGTTGTCCGAGTAGTCAAAGAACGCGACCTTGCCAGGGCCATATCCATATGCGTCTAGGTAGGCAACTGCAGCTGCAGCAGCGACTGACTCGCATATCCTGTCAGGGTAGGGTATAACAGCCACCTTGTTAAAGCCCTTAAACAGGCCTATGCCGACCAGCCTGCCCGTGAGCGCTCTCAGGTAGGCCTCCTCCCCTATTGAGAGCTTCCCAGAGCTCGCGTACATGGCAATCACACTTGTTGAAATGTTATTCTTAGTATAAAAGTTTTTCTTTTGGCTAGTCTCTTTAAATGCTTAAAAAGGGCAGGTCTAGGCTAGCTCCTAGGCATCGAGGATGCCTGTGACAGACCCCGAGCTGGTGAAGATAGTACAGGATAGGGTGTTCAACGTACTTATATGCAGGAAGTGCGGGGCACACAACCCTCCAGGGGCCAAGAAGTGCAGGAGATGCCATAGCACGGACCTCAGACCTAAGAGGAAAGAGCTGGCTAAGGTCAAAACTGCATGACATTCTATCTATAGTGATTACACTGAATGACATTGCCATAACTATAAAGTTGGTAAATAATATTGGTCAAAGGCTTCCCTAGTCTCGCAGAAGAGCTTAATAATGCCGCTATGCAACCGGGTAGAGGTGCTAGCTAATGCCAAAGAAGAGGGAGAGCAGAGGCAGGAGGAAGGGCGATAAGGGCAAGTCCAGGATGATTCAGTGCGATAACTGCGGCAGGCTCGTGCCGGAGGACAAGGCAATATGTGTCACAAGAAGCTACACGCCAGTTGACCCCCAGCTGGCCGCGGAACTCGAGAAGAAGGGCGCCATAATACCTAGGTACCCCGTAACCAAGTGCTACTGCATAAGCTGCGCTATACACTACGGTCTTGTAAAGATAAGGGCTGAAGATGAGAGAAAGCCCAGGTTAAACATCATCTGAAAGCCTTGACATATTAACTATGAACTTTTAACAACCCGGATTTAAAGCAGACCATGATTTAAGTTAGCATGATAGTTAACGGTTAGGCGTATAGGGTTTATTGAAGCTTTATATCAACATGGGGTGGCGTAAGGCTCAACACGGTGAGCTCTAGGACCGTGCATGTAAATGCTTTCTGAAAGGATGTGATCGAGGGCTCGTCTTAACATAGACTAAGAAGTCGCGCTGACAGGTTAGAGCCCTTGCTGGACACTTAGGTTAGGAAGGGCCTCAGGGTTGAAGAACTGCACAAATACTTTTAAGCGAAGTCTATAGGCTAAGCACCAATGGGGGCCTGGCTATGAGCGAGGCAGCAAAAGTAAAAGTATTCGTAGTCGAGGGGCGGATGCTGCTGTCACATGACAAGTTCCCAGAGTGGCATAAGTTTAAGGTGTTTGTGACAGCGCTTAAAGAGAAGGACGCTCTTGAGAAGGTCTACTCTGATCTCGGCAGCCGGCATAAGCTAAAGAGGTACCACATAAAGGTACAAAACGTTCGGGAGGCCTCACTTGATGAGGTGACTGACGCGCACATACTGTCGATCCTTGGTGCAACTAGGGTGAAGTGAGATGGCTGGCGAACAGCAGGGGCGCGCGGTGACCTTAGATGAGCTCGTGGCGCAACTAGACGCCATAAGGAGCCAGGCGAACAACCTGAGGAGCCTGCTAGATAGCCTGACGGAGGAGAGGGGCTCCGTTGTAAGGTCAAAGGATGGGTTAGACGCTATAGCTAGGTCATCCCAGGGCTCTGTGGTCCTATTCCCCCTCAGCGATAACTATGAGGTGCTCGTAGAGGCCATACCTCAGAACAAGGACAAGGTTCTGGTTCACCTAGGAGCGGACGTCTACGCAAAGTTGGACGTCTCAGAGGGCCTCAAGATACTAAGCGAGAGGGAGGGCGAGCTTAACAAGGCTATAGGCGAGGTCAGCCAGAGGCTCGCCCAGCTGGAGAGCCTGGAGGCTCAGTACGAGAGCGTTATACAGCAAGCGCTGGCGTCAGCCCAGCGTGCTAAGGGCGCGCAGGGCTGAGTGTCTTGTTTGATAAGCTTAAGAACGCGTTCAAGGGGTTTGCCTCTTCAATAGCTGAATCCGTAGAGAAGAAGGAACTGAGCGAGAAAGATATAGAAGGCCCACTTCAGGAGCTTTTCATGAACCTTATAGAGGCCGACGTCGCATATGATGTTGCCGACGCTTTGATGTCAGAGCTGAAGTCAAGGCTTATAGGCGCCAAGGTCAGGAGGGGCACGGACCTAGAGGCATATGTGGCGGAGACTTTGAAGTCCTACCTGTCTTCAACATTCAGCGTCATGGGTGAGGAGCTTCCCCAGCTGGTTAAGGGGAAGTGCAGCGGCAGTGGCACACCTTATGTGATAACCTTCTTCGGTGTCAACGGTGTCGGCAAAACAACTACGATAGCTAAGGTGGCTTACCTACTTAAGAGCCATGAACTGAGCCCCGTGATAGCCGCTGCTGACACATTCAGGGCAGGCGCCCAAGAGCAACTCAGGCTTCACGCCGAAAGGCTGGGCGTGTACTTCATAGGGGGGTCCTACGGAGCTGACCCAGCTAGCGTGGCGTTTAATGCCATAAGCTATGCGAAAAGCAAGCACGCCTGTGCGGTTCTGATAGACACCGCTGGAAGAATGCACGTGGACGCTGACCTTATGGGGGAGCTTAAGAAGATAGTTAGGGTTGCAAACCCTGATCTTAGGGTTCTAGTAGTAGATGCTCTTACAGGTAACGACGCAGTTGAGCAGGCTAGGACGTTCAATGAGAACATAGGCATAGACGCCATCATACTTACTAAGCTCGACGCTGATGTGAAAGGTGGCGTGGCAATCTCAGTAGCCGCTATAACAAAGAAGCCCATAGCATATGTCGGCGTTGGCCAAAACTATGGCGACCTTAAGCCTTTTAGTCCAGACTATATAATCAAGCTTCTTTTTAGCTAAACGACCCTTAGCACTAATTGAAGCCTGGAAAAGGCCTATGCAAGAAACTCTAACTTTGGTGAGAAGGGGCCAGAGAAGGCCTTCGCTAGCTAAAAAATCCTTGTAGCGAGTTGAACTATGTCTTGCTTAGTTACAATGCCGATGGCTCTTCCGGTACTGTCGATCACGGGGGTGCAGCCTATTCTCTCGGCTGCCATGGTACTTGCCACAGTGGCTAGGTCATCATCTTCTTTTGCTACTATTACGTCTCGTGACATTATATCCTCTGCTATAGGGACCAGATAGTTTCTGATGCCCACCACTTTGTCTTTCAGCGGGTCCACCACTTTGCTCTTGACATATCTGTCCTTCCCTCTCGCGGTTAGCAGCGCTGACGGGATGTGCGCGAAAGCTATGTCCTTCTTAGCAACTACACCCACGGGCTTTCCGTCGTTGTCGACTATTACGACCTTCTTTACAGGGCTTGACTCTATCAGCTTAGCTAGGTAGTATATGCTGTGAGTGGGGCTAGCGCTGGGGAAGTCTGTTCTCATAGCTTCTGAAACCTTTACCTTGCCAGCGTACTTCTCACCGTACGCTCTAACAATGTCCGTTCTAGTTATTATTCCGACTAGCTTGCCATTCTTATCAACTACCGGCAGACCTCCTACCTTGTGTTTTATCATAAGGCTTGCGACAGTCCTGAGGCTCTTATTTAAATCTACAGTTATAACTTCTTTTGACATGACCTCAGAGACTTTGATCTCGTCGAGGGGCCTATAGTAGTTGGAGCCGTAGAGCGAGTCTATTATATCAGTCAGGGATAGCACGCCAACCGGCCTCTCAGACTCGTCAATGACTACGAGCCTTCCTATGTCCTTTTTTAACATGAGGTTCCTAGCATGTGCAAGCGTGTCGCTCTGTTTGACGACGTAGACAGGAGAATTCATATAGCTTGAGACCCTAGGAGCCATAGTCATCACCTTAGGGCCACTGAGAGCAGGATATCCCTCTCTGTTATGATCCCTTTCACTTCGTTATTCTTATCTACAACAATAAGGCTATTGGTGTTATGCGAGTTCATTATTGACGCCGCTGCTCCTACGTCTTCATCCTCATCTGTGGTGACCACGTCACGGCTCATAATATCTGACACCTTAGTGGAGAGCACTTCCTCTATGTCATAACTTGAAAGCTTCTTTAGGGCTTCATGGGATCCAAAGAACGCTATGAAGTCCATGGCGCTTACAATGCCCACAACGTAAGTGCCGTCGGCAGACAGCACAGGCACCCTCCTGAAACCATAAAGCGACATGAGTTGTGCGGCCCTCTTTATAGTGTCACTCTCATAAGTTACCACTAAATTCGAAGTCATGACATCCTTCACTTTTATACCGAGATCCTTATTAACAAGGTACCTCACTATGTCATGCTCTGTCACGACACCGTATGGCGTGCCGTCAGCTGCAACTATCGGCACGAGGCCCATCCCGTTGAGAACCATCAGTTTGAGCGTCTCAGAGATCTTCGATGACACCGTGGCATAAAGGGGCGTGGGGTTCATGATGCTTTCGACTTTCTCTGACCTCAGCGCACCAAATATATCATGGCCGTGACGCTGCTCAACAATAGTGTAGAGTGAGCCGCCTCCCAGGTAGTTAACGACGTCAGTGGCCATTATTGTGCCCTTCAGCTTGTCGGAGGAGTCAACAACGACAAGGCCCCTAACCCTTTTCTCATACATGCGTTCAACGGCCTCCAGTACTGTGCTCGTTGAAGTTATGGTTACGGCCGGCTTTGAAGCTATGAGAGTTATGTCACCCTCCTTCTCCTTAATCCTTTGGCTCCAGTTGGGCTCGGCGTCAGCTCTTAGGTACTTGGTGCCCTCCCACCTTCTCACCGCCACGTTAGAGACTATCTTAGCCTTGTTTGACACCTTGAGGCCAGCCCTTTTAGCGCTCATTGCAATCACCTGACCAACGATTTCACTACGTCTTCCCTATCAACTATGCCAACGAGCTTAAGTTCCTTACTGTTGTTAACTATTGGAACTCTGCCATAGCTGTGCTTAGCCATAAGGGAGGCGACCTCGTAGAGGGACGACCATGGGTAAAGGTAGGTGACGCTCCTACTCATGACATCCTTGACGCGAGGCCCCCTGGAAGCTCCTCCCTCGCTTTCCAGGTGAATTCTGCTGTAGCCCTTTGCTATTAGGTCGTACTGCGTTATCATGCCTACAAGCCTTCCGCTGCTGTCAACCACCGGCAGCCCTGCATACCTTAGCTCCCGCATTCTGTTCCATATTTTTGATATGAAGTCCTCCTCACTTACAGCGACTACGTTTGTTGACATGACATCGCTTACGCTGACGCTCTTGAGGTTTTCCGCGCAACAATTTATCATGAGCTGAACTATATCATCGAATGTGAGGAATCCTAGGAACCTTCCGTTACTGTCAACCACAGGGGAAGCCCACTCATCGGCCTTCAGCATAGATTTTATGGCCTCGCCTAGGGTGACGTCAGGCCTAAGTATAACCATGGGAGGCTCCGCCACCGAGGACGCCATGGCCTCACTCTTAGAAGAGGCGACGCTGAGTACGGAGCCCCTTGTTATTATGCCTATCAGCTTACCGTCAGAGTCAACGACAGCGATGCTTCTCAAAGCTTCATCTCTTATAATTTTTCTAACCTCTACGAGCCTTGTATCTGGGCTCACAAAGGCCTTAGAGATCTTGCTTTTGCCTATAATATCTACTACGCGAAGCTTGACAAGGGAGCCTGTGGAACGGTCTTTATTTACAACATCTTTAAGCTCCACACAACAGCCCCACATTTAATATATGTTTGGAAGTATTAAAAGTGTAGCATATCATGGCTGCGCTCTTTCTCACAACATCGTAATCTTTCATAAGAGCTTACGTTAAGGAAAACCAAGTTAAGTCTTAAAGGTTTAATGGCATCAACCATATGCGCTGCGTAAGATCATAACCGAAAGCCTCGCCCTTTAGGGCGGGGAGGAGGTCAGCTATCGGTGTCCTCCTGCCGCGTGGCCTCGCTCGAAGATATCTTGTTGCAGAGCTGGCTGTTGCCATTACATGACTCCATCAATGACACAACCTTAACTTCAGCACCTAGCCTATTCTCGGCAAACTCCTTTATTTTGGCTGTCGAGCCGATAATGGCAACTATACCGGCCAAAGTAGCCTGCCTGGTCTTAAGCAGGTCTATTATGGAGGCCAGCTGGTGCAGCTTATTGCCATCTATAAGGACCACGGCAACCCTGCCTTTCCTGGGCACGCACTCCTTGGGAAATATTAGGGAGTCGTAGTAGTCCTGCGTCACCTTATAGCTTTTCACTATTATATGGCGCGAATACGGCGTGCTGGATGGCGTGCACAGCCTACTGTGGAACGCGTCAGAAAGCATTGCCCCGAAAGCCGTGGAGTAGCCGTCCTTACCTGTCACTATGGCATTTATCTTCTCCCCCTTGAGGAGCTCCATGGCCTTAAGCTCGGCTAAAGTCATCACGCCAGGGTTGCTGAGCAGCTGCCACGGCTCCTCGCTGTCCTGCAGGGACTTCCTTATGGCCTCATCTATAAGGCCCTCAGCCTCTATCCTTTGCAACAGCTTCTCGGCCGTCACCCTCTCGGGCACGCTTCTCAGGGACACGTAACGCCATAGTATCTGTGCTGAGACCCCTAGCTTGCTTTCAAGCTCCTTGAACGAGTAGAAGTGCTTCAGGGCACTTAAAACCTTGAAAAGCATAAACTTGAGATTACCCTCGCCGTTGGTTAAGGGACCGTACTCCTGTTGGCTAGGTGGTGTTTGCGATGGCACGCCTCCAGAGCTGTACTCATCAGAGCCCTCCATAGGCTCTCTGACAGTCGAACCAGGCACTCTTATGCTTAAAAGTTGTTGTACTCTAAAAATCATAAGGCAAAAAGCCTTTTTAAAACTCCTCTTCCTCGCCCTCCTCTTCCTCGCCTTCCTCTTCGCTCTCCTCTTCGCTCTCCTCTTCCTCGCCCTCCTCTTCGTCGCCTATGTACTCTTCGTCCCACTCCTCCTCTTCGCTCTCCTCTTCCTCGCCTTCCTCTTCCTCCTCCGGCTCCTCATACTCTAGGTCTTTGGGCATCGATCTTCACCTCGTCCACTAGACGGTTATCACCTGTTGATCTTATGCAATTATATGAATCTCTACCTCTAAGATGCTACAGTAATCTTAACGATATTCATAAACTAATAACAACCTGTAGAAACAGCACTTGAAACCACCTCTAAACTAAATTGAAGCCTTTGTAGATGCCAACTTTTAAGCTCAGCTTCTTAGAGAGGTCTAGGTGTGAGAGTTGCCAGCCAGGGCCCCCACCAAGAGGATGCCATACAAGGCATGTAAGAGCTGTGGCGCCTTGGTTCCAAAAGACGCAACCGTATGCCCTGTGTGCGGCGGAACCTCGTTCGTTGATGACTGGGATGGCATAGTTGTGATACTAGATAACTCTGAGCTCGCAAGCAGGCTTAAGTTCTCAAAGAAGGGCACTTTCGCGCTTAAAGTTGCTGGCTCCTACACCTTTAAGTGAAGGCCTTAGGCCCAGAAAGTGACGTGCCTTGAATGGCAGCACAATAATAAGTTACTACATACCCCCTGAGCTTAGGGAAGACTTCTCAAACCCCAGGGGGGTCCTCGTTGCCGGCTCGCTCAAGGAGTTCATAGAGCTTCGGCAGTGGACTAAGGTTATATGCTTGGGCGACGTAGTCACAGCCTATTGCATGGAGGCTTCAAGGCTTCCTGACGTTGTAGCATTCGATGGGAAGACGCAGCGCGCCGAACTGAAGACTGTTAGCGAGGAGGACCTTAAACTAAAGGGCTTCAGGTTAGTAACAGCTGTGAATCCCCCTGGAGGGTTGAGCTTGAGCTCCATTGACGCCATGTGCCGTGCCATTAGCGAGAGTAGTAAAGGGGGAAGAGTCGCAATAAAGGTTCAGGGAGAGGAGGACATGCTTACCTTGGCGACGCTCTCCTGCGCGCCGACAAATAGCCTGGTGATCTATGGCATACCTAACAGGGGTGCCGCGCTCGTTGTCGTAGACACGTTAATATCCCGTGAGCTGCAAACAAAGCTGTTAAGGCTGAGGCCTATTACGAAGGCTATTTCTTGAGCCCCTCTAGAAGGTCCAGCCAAGGTCTGTTTAGTGAGGCTTACCGTGTTAAACTTGGGCTAGGCTGTGTAGTCCCTGAGGAGCCATGCTGGCACGCTCTTGATAAGATCGTATGCCTCCTCCCATCCATTGAGTGAGAGCTCGCTAGCAAGCTCTTCAAGCGTCATGTTAGTCTTAACGTACTTTCTCAGCACTTTTATGATCTCATTCGTAAGCTCTAACTCCTTATCGCCAACCTTAACCTTGGGCCTCTCCAAGCCTCGTCCCCTAAAATCCCGCGCTCAGGAATTTTAAAGCGCTTGCTGTCCGTTAATTACATTTACAACTGAAAGCCTCGCCCTTTAAGGCGGGGAGGAGGTCAGATTTGCGATGAGACTACATTGACATGCGCCAGCTCTCAGGAGCACTTTTCATGGCTTTTAAACAGGGATGGTGGGGCCGCGGGGATTTGAACCCCGGACCACCAGCGATCCAGGCAGGCCTGGCATAGGGGACCTGCTCCCCAGGCTGGCATCCTACCAGGCTAGACGACGGCCCCACCAGCACGCGTTTTACTCAACTATGGGTTTAAAACTCTTCAGTTGAACAAACTTGAAGTACCTCTCTTGACCCTTCAGAGCTATGCTAAACTAGGCCCTTCAGGTTTAAGACCCCCATATAGTCTACAATATACCAGGGTCTGCAATAGAGCTCCTAAAGGTGGCAGAGGCGTGCAAGGAGTCCCGGGACGCCTGTCACCAGGAAGCCGAGGCTCTACTTAAGAGACTCTGCCCCGACCCGGGCTTTTGTAGCCTAGCTAATGAGGCCAGACGGGACTATTCTTGGATTGAGGTCGCTCTTAAGCGCGGGGTCCCCGATGGCAGGCATAGACTGATCCTGTACGTCCTTTCGAGGTACCTTGTCAATGTAAAGGGCCTCAGCACTAGTGATGCAATCGAGGAGGTCAGAGGCTTCCTTGACAGGTGCTGCAAGAACTACGGCAACTGCAGCAAGGTTTACGACTCCTGGATAAGGAACGTGCTGGAGAAGGTTAAAACTGGCGGGTGGAAGCCCTGGACCCTAGAAAGGGTAAAGGAGAAGGACCCAGACCTCTATGGGATTATAGTCAAGGTTTTAGGAGGTCCTGAGCAGGCTAAGGGGGATAATTAGGCTCAAGACATATTGTTACGTGGTATGAACGTAAAACACTTGGACAACACTTTTAAACCCGCATAGAAGATTCACCTTGGGTAGCCGGGTCGTCTAGCGGCCAAGGATGCGGGGCTCTGGACGACCAGGCCGCTAGGTGCGGGAGGCCGGGAGATCCCCCGTGACCGGGGTTCGAATCCCCGCCCGGCTACCACACTTACCGGCCGCCCCAATCAGCCTTTTAACTTCAAGCCTGCAATCGTAAATATGAAGAGGGAGAGTCTTGGCCTTTAACGTGGCTAAGTTGCAGGTTTACGGCAACAACAATATTGGGGTTTACGCGTTTGCCAACGACAAGATAGCGCTGGTGCCACCTGACGTCGACCAGAAGGATAGGCAGGTCATAGAGGAGGTGCTAGGTGTGGACACCTATGAGACCACAATTATGGGCACGAGACTGCTGGGAGTTCTTGTTGCAGGTAACGACAGCGGCCTTCTAGTGCCTAGTACTATAAATGATGATGAGCTCAGGAAGCTCAAGGAAAACGTTGGTGGCGACATGAATATAGGGGTCCTTCCCACTACGAACAATGCCATAGGGAACCTGGTGGCTGCTAATAATCATGGAGCGCTCGTGTATCCTGGGCTCGATGACAGCGCCACAAAGATAATCTCAGACGTCCTTGGGGTGGAGGTTGTGAAGAGAGCTATTTCAGGCATAAGCACAGTTGGCGCAATCATAGCTGTTACGGACATTGGAGGTCTCTCCCACCCAGACACCTCTGACGAGGAGCTGAAGTTTCTGAGTGACCTATTCAAGGTACCCTTTAGGACGGGTACTGTAAACTTCGGTGTCTCGTTTATAAGGACTGGCATAGTCGTCAACACTAAGGGAGCCATAGTGGGTGCGAGCACAAGCGGTCCTGAGATAGCAAGGATACAGATGGTGTTCTCAGGCCTTTGATAATGGCTTAGGGCCGAACTAACAGCGGATGTTACGTTTGGAGCGCACTTCGTGAGTTCAAAGGGCTGGTGGCTCTTGAAGCCTTCTCCTAAAGATCTCACTATATCATCACTTTAATGGGCATACCAAAAGTAATGTTCTTAGAGATTTTAACTTAAGAGGTCTTGAGTTCGACCTTTCCAGGCTTCATTTTCTTATTAGCAAGCATGACCACAGCCTTTACATTGCCCTCCTCGTCCTTAACAACTCTCACTAGCACCTTAACTCTCCTAGGCGGCCTCTGGATCCCCCTACTCCAAATGTAGTTGTTGACTTCATCCATTATTTTTATGGCTTCTGGCGGCACCTTGGTATGTCTCGAGACCAAGCTCCTTAAGAGGTCAACAGCCCTCTTGGCCCTGTTCGTTCTACGACCGAAGTATACACTCTTTAGGTTAAAGGTGTAAACGAATGCCTCCCCAGGTTCCATGGCCCCCACCTCACACCTTCAGCTTTGAGACCCTCCACTGCCTCCTCTTCGGGTTAAATGTGAACTTCCTTAAGGTCTTTACTACAACCCACGCTGGCACTGCCTGGTTACTCTTAAAGGCCTTGGCAAGACGAAGCTTCCTTGCAAGGGGCTTGTGCCTTGACATCTGGTACACCTCACTTCCGCTTGAACTTTATCTCGTACTCCCTACGGGACCTGCTGTCCAGCTGTATTAAAATGTTTTTCACGGTCTCATCGTCAACCGGAGGCGTCAGCCTTCCGGCCTGAACTAGTGATATAATGGCCTGGATAGCTGCGTCAGCCAGCTCAGGTCTGACGAGCTTCAGGTTGGATATTCTGTTAAGTGCGTCTGGCTCCAACATAGTCCTAAGGACTGCCATCACCTCGGCCTCGCGCTTAGCGGCCTCCTCCTGCTGCCTCCGCTTAGCCTCGGCCTCTCTTCTTAGCTCCTCTAGCCTCCTCCTCTTTAGCTCCTCTAGCTCCTCGTCATATTCGTCAGAATCGTCGTAGTCCGAGTAGCCGCTCATAGCCTGTTCCCGGGGGTTCTTAGCCTGGAGGCCTAATAAAATATCTTAAGCTCAAGCGCCGCTAGCGCCTTGTTCCGCTCTTTGCCCCAGCCCAAAAGTAGGCAGATGCTCAGGGCTCGCATTAGCTGTCGATTCCATAGCATTGAGTTACGCAGATCCACAGAACTAATTAAACTAATATAAAGCCTTACAATAGCCATGAAAAAGGGGCCGCTCAGCAGGGGAGAAGGCTATGAGAACATTTATAGCAGTTGACGTAGATGAGCCGAACATAGTTGCCAAGCTCCGCGAGATTGAGCAGGAGTTGAACATGGTCAAGGCTAGGATGAAGCTCGTCGAACCTGAGAACTTTCACATAACGCTGAGGTTCCTCGGAGAGGTGCCAGACCATGTTGTAAGCGACATACGGTCACAGGTCTTGCTCAAGATAAAGTTCAAGCCATTCACGCTAAAGCTTTCAGGTATTGGCGCGTTTCCCTCCCCTACCTCTGCGAGGGTGATATGGGTCGGAGTAGTGCAGGGGTTTGACGAACTTAAGAGGATAAGGGAGCAACTCGACTTACTGCTTAAGGATGTGGGGGTTAGGTACGAGAAGGATGAGGAGTTCACGCCTCACATAACCCTGGCAAGGCTAAAGGAGCGCCCAAGCCCAGAAGTAGCGAGGTTCATTGTAGAGCACTCCTCTTATGACATTGGAGAGATGACGATCAAGGCTGTGAGGCTTAAGAAGAGCACCTTGACCCCAAGAGGGCCAATATATGAAACCATAGCGGAGGCTCGCGTTGAATGAGCTGTGACGATGTGCGAGCGCCATTAGAGGAGGAGGTCTTAAGCAAGCTAAGACCGTCAAAGGTTCAACTTAGGACCCTTTCAAACCTCTATGAACTACTAAAGTCTCGTCTAGCTTCATACCTGGGCTCTGAGGGCCTTAGCTTCATCGTAGAGCCTGAGGGCAGCTTTGCGAAGGGGACCCTTCTCTCTGACCACTGGGAGCTCGACGTCTTCGTCTTGTTCAAGGACGTTGATGAGGCTTGGATCAAGGCTAAGGCCAGGAAGGAGCTGGAGCGTGCTCTTGAAGGGCTGCCCCTTCTTATAAAGTATAGCGAGCACCCCTACGTGACAGTGTCTCTTATGGGCCTTGAGGCTGACGTCGTGCCTGTAAGGTATCTAGAGAAGCCCACGCGCAACATGATGGGGGTCAGCAGGACTCCATTCCACACGAGCTACGTCAGGTCTAGGCTTAACGATTGCATGGCTGATGACGTCAGGCTCCTTAAGTCCTTGTTTAAGGGCATAGGTGCCTATGGAGCTGAGGCGCACGTAGGAGGCTTCTCCGGCTACTTAAGCGAGCTCCTGATAATAACATATGGCAGCTTTCATAAGGCCATAGAGGCCATCTCTAAGTGGAAGCCGCCTGTCTTCATAGATCCTGAGAGCGTTGGCGACAGAAGGGACCTTGAGGAAAGGTACTGCAACACCCCCTTGATAGTTGTGGATCCCGTGGATCCTGCGAGGAACGCTGCAGCCGCCGTGACTGCAGAAAAGCTTAACTTAGCAATAACCGCAGCTAAGCTCTATCTAAGGAGGCCTAGGAGGGAGTTCTTTCACATGTTCAGTAGGTATGTGACGCTAGGGGTAGGGGTCCCCGCGGCGCTCCTGCTGTGCAGGGGCGACTACTCAAACAGCCCGCCGGGCGACGTGTGGGGCAGACTTGCAAGGGCGTCTAAGTCGTTAAGCAGCATAATGGCAGGCTATGGCTTCAACGTGCTGAGGACATCATTTTACACAGATGAGCACTCGGTGGCAGCTGTAGGATTGCTCCTTGATACGTTAAGGCTTCCCGCTATTGAAGCTGTGAGGGGCCCTCAGCCTTATGTAAGCAGCGAGCAGATAGAGAGCTTCGCTTCGAGCAGGTCCAGCGAGGGCCTATGGTTTGAGGAAGGCCTTATAGGGGTCAGAAGGAGGAAGATAGACAGCGCCCAGCGCGCTTTAACAGAGGCCGCGGAGCAGGCTCCGCTGCCAGAGGGCACAAGTGGTTGCGAAGTCATAGTGTTTGATGACGTAAGGGATGCTGCTAAGATTAGCTGGGTGCTGAGGGATTGGATTTCAAGGGAGCTGGCTTCAACGCCTGCCTGGCTTCTGCAGGGCTAGACTCGCCTATAGCCAGGCTGCTGTTCTGCTATCCGCTTGACTACGAAGGCGCCTGTGACTTTCATAAGCTGGCTTCAGAGGCCCTCTCAATAGGCGTTGAAAGCATATGCGTAGGTGGGCCTGTGAGGCTCGACTTTGTGTCAAAGGACCTCAGGGTCCTCGGTAAAGGACACGCTGGGCTTGTGGTGGCTGTGAATGCTGAGGGTGCTCTTAAGGCCCTCAAGGTGAGGAGACAGGACAGCAAGAGAGCGAGCATAGCCGTAGAGGCTGAAAGGTTGATAATTGGATCGAGGGTTGGCGCCACTCCAGCTGTTTATGGGTATACCGATAACATGATTCTAATGGACTTCGCGGGCTCCTTCACTTTAGGATCAGCCATGCAGCTTAGCTCGGTTGAACTCATGGATGCCATACTTGGGGCCTTAAGGGCCGCGCGCGCACTTGACACAGTTAATATTCTGCATGCAGAGATTCACAGGCCCTTTAAGAATGTGCTGTATCCAAATCCAGCGAGGCTCAGCACGGCGCTCATAGTTGACCTTGACTCTGCAGCTAATGGCTGTGGGAATGCCAGCAGAATAGCAGGGTCCCTCCTTGTAAGGCTGTGCGGCTTCGTACCGGCTGAGCTGCGCCACTCGTTGTCGCGCTATTCAAGGGGCTGCGAGCAGTCAGAATACAGGGACTTAGAGAGGTTAGTGCTTGAAGCCTTTGCCCATGGATGCAAGCTAGCGGACGACAATAAAGGCTCTCAAGAGCGCAGTTAAAATATGGTCTAGAGGCTTCCTCATAATTGACCATCATTTAGTTGGGGAAAAGCCAAAGCAAACTGTAGTAAGAAAGTAATTTGATGAAAAAGGCTCACTCGTCGATTTCGGCGAGACCCTTGGCGGAGGGAGTCTCTCCAAGTACGCTGCTTGAGATGGAGCTCCTTAGCAGTAGCCTGTACTTGTCCTCAACATATAGCTTGGTAAAGTCGCTTGTGCTTAGGAACCTCAGGCTAACGGGCCTAAAAGAAAGCCGCGCTCCGCAGACAGGACATGTCATGCCGTCAAAGCCGCTCAGGGCCTTCTTAGGAAGCGGGGGGCCGTTAAACTTATTTCTGTCATTCTTGTCGCCTATAGCATACCTGTAAAGTATGGCACCGCAGTTGTGGCATCTTATTAGAATCCTTCCAACACTCATTCCATCGGTGTTCACGGTCTCACCAGCACGCCAAGGTATTACTTGGCTTAACCTGGTACTAATAGTAAGCGCAGGCTGGTCTACCAGTCAAAGGGTTTATTAACAGGGTTCATTCATATAGTAAGCGAGTTGAAATGTTCGTTAAGTCAAGCTATAAAACCATATGAAAAAGGTTTTAGATAAGGGTATACCTTTGGTAACTTAAGCTGCTGTTTAGCAGTCCTTTGAGAGAAATTTAATACAAAGGTCAGTACAGACAACATTTCACATTCCTTAATGTAAGCTTAGCCTGCCACCTCTAAGGGACATAAAAATAGCTAGGGTTCGGGCTTCTGTATTATAAGCTCAGCGCTGAAACTAGCACAGGGGGCCTTGAGCACTACTGACTATATAGGGATAACTGTCAGGCTTGCCCAGTATACGCCGGACGCTCCAAGGATCGTCGCAGCTGCGTCTAAGATGAGCGTGTCAAGGAAGGGCTCTTCAGAACTCCTCAAGATAGACGATGCCGAGGTAGAGCTGTGGATAAGGGAGACCCTAAAGAGAGGGCACCTAAGTCCCTGGGAGCACTCGAGCTATACATTTATAGTTGAGGGGTGCTCAAGGGTGTGCTCTCATCAGCTAGTCAGACACAGGATAGCCAGCTTTACGCAGCAAAGCATGAGGTACACCGAGGCCTCGCTAAGGGACATGGCGCTGAGGGCTGCAGGTCTAGTTGGCTTAAGGTGTCCTGAGAGGCCCAAGGGAGACGCCGCTAGGGATGCGTATATGTGCTACTCTGAGGCGCTGAGGCATGGATCTGAGGCCCTAGGCCCAGACGAAGTTGCTAGGCTAGCGTCAATAGCGTATGTCGTACCGCCATCCATGTCGTCAGATAAGAGGCTTGAGGAGTACGCCAGGGGGCTTTTGGCTACAACCGCCCTATACTATAGGCTACTCTCCACGGGGGCCCCAAAGGAGGATTCAAGGTTTATTATACCAATGGCTGTGAGAACGAAGATTGCCTTTACAATGAATGGCAGGGAGCTGATAGCGTCATTCCTGCCGCTCAGGATGTGCTCCCATGCCCAGTGGGAGATAAGGCACGTGGCCTGGCTTACGTGGAGGGAGCTCATGAAGGTCCACCCTCAGCTGTTTAAATATGCCGGCCCCAGCTGCGTGTTCATCAACAACGCTCAGCTCAGCGAGCCTGCAGCCCTTGAGGACTACTTGAGCGGGAAGACGGGGTTCATCATACCTAAGTGCCCTGAGCTCGTAGAGGGCCCTAAGATAAGGAGCTGCCTGCTCTTCGCCTCACGCTCGCTTACAGGTAACCCGCTGGTTCCAGAGACCTCTACGGGAGACGACGAAGCCAGGTGAACTCGTTAGGGTTGAAATCGCGTAGTCCTTAGGTACCCCAAGCGTCGTGAGGAGCCCTATTACTTCAAGTGGGTGCCACAGCTCAGCGGCGCTCTCGGCATCGCTCACTATCACAGCCCTGAGTCCGACTCTGTAACACCTCCTCAGCGTGTCGTATAGGAACCGCAGCTCGCTGACACTGTGTAGGAGCGGCCTTAGTGGGATCTCAACGGCACCCCCACCCCTCTGCACCATGAGATTCAGGGTCTCACGGTCAGGCTTAACCTCACTGTCTGGCATAAACCTTATCATGTCAACTCGGCTACTCTTTGCAGCCCTCCTATAGGCGACGTAGTCGAATGGCACCACCACGACTATGGACTCCCTATCAGCCTTCCTCAGGGCTCCCTCAATGTCAGTGCCTTTATCGGCCTCTATGGTGACCCTCTTTATGATCGTGGCCTCAGCTGAGCCGTTCAGGGACCCGGTAGTAGTATCTTCAAGTCCTAGCACTTTGATGCCAAGCTTTGACGCAGCCTTTATTAAGCTCTCGGTCCCCCCCTTGGGTCTGACCGAAAGATCAGCAAAGCAGGGGCTCGTCACCTTCTGAGGCCCTCTACAGCCTCCCTTATCTCAGAGATAAGCGCACTCCTGCTCTCGTGCTGAAACCTTACCTTAACCTTTATTACGTCATCCTCTTCTGATAGGACCAGCTTACCATTGTAGGCCTTCTGTTTGTCAAATCTTAGGTATAGTGACCCCTCCTCGCTTAGCCTCTCCTCCAACGTTGACGTTAGAAGCTTTCTATCAGGCTCGGTGAGGAGGGAGACTATCTTATTAAAGGCCTCTTGAGCCTCCTCCTTCTCCTTTGAGGCGGAGACTACTATGATTGGGTTGCCGAAGTATCCACTGAGCTCCTCCTCAACTATTTTTGACTCACCTATAACATTACGTAGGGCCTGAAGCACCTTCTCCCTGACCTCGGTTGTGTGTATGTAAACCCTGGCCTCTATGAACCTGACTTGCATGTTAAGGTCCCATCGTGTCCCGTATTAATTCTTTTTTTGTCTCTCACTTATTTTCCTCACTCTTCTCATGAGGGACTATCAGTCTGGCTCCCCTGCTAGCCTCATGCCTGAGGCCCTTGGCGCGCTCCTTGGCCTTCTTCTTCCACTTGTGTATGTGGGTGCCCCTCAGCCCTCTGCCGCTCAGCAGCCCCCTGGACCTCTTCCCAGCCTCAGTGAGCCCCCTGAAGGGCCTTCCCTTAGCGCTGGCGCTGGTGATGACCCACTTGAGCTGCGGGTCCAACTTTATGGTAGGCGCGTTGGGATCGACCATTATTACCTCAAACCACTTGTGCTGGCCATCCTCGGCCAGGTAGTAGCTCCCAAGCACGACCAGGTTCGGGTAGGTCCTCTGCGCCTTCTCCTCAGCGACCTGCTGGAGGCTCTTGGCCAGGGTGTACCCTTCGACGCCCATCCTCTTAGGCCTCCTGCCTGACCTGGGCCTGAGCTTCCTCTGACCGCCCTTCCTCACTCTGACTCTGACGACGACGAAGCCCTGCTTTGCCTTATAGCCTATCTGGCGGGCTCTGTTAAGCCTTAAGGGCTTCTCAACCCTGACTACTGCTGGATCGTTCCTCCACTCTATTAGCCTCTCCTTCATCAGCTTGCCGTGGTCACCCTCGTATGGTTTTTCCCATGTCTCTGCAATGTAATGGTACATGCCGTATGCCACTTGCGGTGACCTCCTGCCTCCTTAAGAGTGCTTGGGTTTAAAAGCGCTGAGGGATTGCGTGAGGGCGGGACTCTGAGAAGTCCGCGTTATGCAAAGGAGCGGCGAGCGCGAGCTGAAGGGCTGTAGTTTTAGCGATTGCGGCGGTCCTATCATGTGCCTGTTAGATCCTTGGCTTAACAGCCCTTGGGACTCCTTTCATCGGGGTCTAAACCACAGGCTTTTATCGCTGCTACGTGTATAGGGACCGTGAAGAACAATGAATCTAGAGAAGCTTCTGCAGGCCCTCTCAGGTAACCCTATGTATAGAATTAGCGTGACAGGCGACACTGTAGAATTAATAGCTGTGACTCCAAGCATGGGTGAAGCTGCCTCTGATGTCGAGGCGGAGCCCTCGGAGTCGCGGCACATGATCATTATATTTAAAATTAAAGAAGGAAATGAGCTGGAGCCTATTAATGCTTACGTTGAGGATAGCCGGGGTCAGAGAAGAAGCGTTGGGCTAGACGAGATAAGATGGTGGCTTGACATCATTGAACAGACGAGCGGCTAGAGCCCTGACGACTCGCATAGGTGTCCCCTTCGCGAGTTTTAAGGCTGAGGAGCACCGAATATGCAGCGTGAAGTAGTTGCAGGTAAGAGTTGAGCAGGGCCCTGGCGTCACCAACGTCTCTGGCGCTTATGACAAGGCTTACGCAGTCAGGGTTGACTATGACGTCGACTGCGCCCTTCTTTGGCGTGCCAGGCTGGGCGGCCTCGGCCCTGAAGGCGTCATAAAGATTTCCTGCTAAAGGTGTGCAGACGTCAAGTTGAGCCTTCACAGCAACCTGCAAGAGGCCTCACCCTGAGGACTGGGCCTAGGAGCTTGCCCTCGCGCCCTCTGGCCACTATTGATACACTTCCATCCTCAGATAGCGTGACGTCTACATAGTTGTCAGTGGGCTTCTCGACGAGCTTTAGCTGAAATGACTCTGAGAGGAACTCAGCAACGCCCTTGGCAAGGATGCCACCTGTAAAGACAACGTACCTGCAGCTCCCTGTGGCCCTTGAGCCAAGCTCCCTCCTTAGCGTCACGCCAACTATACTTAGCTTTCCTACTTCAACCAGGCCGGAGCTTGAGGGTGAGTAAGCAACTAAAAGTCCTGGGTTACCCTTCCACTCCCCAATTATCACAACCCTTTTGAGGCCGTTTGACGCAGCTAAGGCGTTGAGGTCCTTGAGGGACTCATGTCCCCTTGTCAGCCTTACGACGCTGTAAATAGTCAGCTCCAGGTCCTTGAGCAGGGCCCTAGTCCTCCTGCTGGGCCTCCTGCTGCTTGTGAGCAGCACTGAGGCTTCAGGCCCCTTGGTCGAGAGCTCCCTGATAAACCTGAGCGGCTGTCCGCTCACAAACATCACATCTCTGATGTCGAGAAGTAGGGCGGGAGGTACGTGGCCAGCTCCGTACGGGGCACATACGCGCCTCCTGCCCAGCTCCTGCCACACTTGGTGCAGGTCCAGACGCCTACTGACAGCCTCTTAACAGTGCCCACGCTGCCGCAGAATGGGCACCTGTGTTCCTGGTACCTCTTTTCAAGCACAGCCTTGACTCTCTTCCTCAGCGTGGAGCCATACCTGGCGCCGTACCTGCCAGTTATACCAACGTTCTTTGTGTGGCTGTACACCACGTGCCCTCACCTCTGCTGGCTTCCGGCGTTCTGGAGTGCTTGGTCCAGCAATTTAAAGTAAACTTGCGAAACCTTCCTCGACATGTCTATTATCTTCATCAGCTCATCCCTGGTGTAACCCCCGAGGCCCGTCTTCTGCATCCCAACTACGGTTCCCTGCTCGTCGAACGCTAAGACCATTCTGCTGTCAGCAAGCAGCTCCTCGTCAAGGTTAGGATCTATCAGTATAATATCGCCGATCTTGGCACTTGTGACGAGCACCACGCGCCTGTTGAGCTTAAGCGGCGAGCCCTTGGTTCTATCTATTATTATCTCGCCCGACTCCGTCTCCTCATAATCTGGAACCTTAGTGTTCATGAGCGCTGCCAACACTCCAAGCATGCTTGCGTCAAAGTAATTGCCGTCATAGTCCAGCACGTAGACATCTATCCACAGCACCCACGCTCTCTCGCCAGGCCTTATTATTAGCGAGCCTAGGTCGACAGCCTTGGGATCTCTGAGGCTCCTATCAATAACCCTTGACAGCTCTATGGCGTTCTCATCCGGCGGCCCCGGCTCGAAGGTAGGCGAGGCCACTGGTGCGAGCTCAGAGTTAACCTGGAGGACGCCCTCATTGGGAGTGTCCCTATAGGGAGTACCGACCTCAAGTTTGATGCCGACGAGCACCTGAGTGTTTCCTAGCCTGACCCACGCAGAGCCGTCAGCCTTGTCTATAACGCCTAGCTGCACTGAGATGTTCCTTGGCGTCATGAAGTCGCGCTGGTCGCTCCTTATGCCCTTCTTGTAGAGGCTTATGAGGTTCCTGCTCCTTATTTTGGATAGCACTGGCACCCTGTATGGCGTGTAGCTCACTCTACCTCTACCTCCTCCACAGAGCTTCTCAGCGTCTGCTTCTCCTTTTCAACAACCTCACTTATAGCTTTGAGTGCCATATCAAGACCCCTCTGAACATCCTCAGCGGTCATAACGCCGTTAAGCTGAAAGAGCGTTATGAGGCCTAGGTCAGGCGCAGCCACGACCGGCATGTCAGCTTCACCAAAGTTGTCTTCAGGCTCGTTGATGTCTAACACGACAACGTTATCTACCTTGCCGACGGCTACCCCCGCCACGAGACCCCTCATCGGGATTCCGGCATCGGCTAGAGCTAGTGAGGCTGCCGTAGCGCTCGCAGTCCTAGTGCCCCCGTCGGATTGGAGAACCTCTATGTAGACCTCTATTGCGGTGCGTGGGAAGAGGTCAGTTATGACGACAGGCTCTAGGGCCTCCCTTAGAACCTTTGATATCTCCGTCTCTCTTCTTGTTGGCACCGGGCTCTTGCGCTCCTCTGTCGAGAAGGGGGCCATATGGTACCTGACAAAGAGGGAAGCTCTGTCTGGCAGCACAGTGTATCTCTGTGAAGGTTCCCTAGGACCGTAGACTGCCGCTAGTACCTTCGTCTTGCCGTACGACACTAGGGCTGAGCCATCAGCGTTTCTTAAGACGCCGACCTTCATTTCGACAGGCCTCATTTCATCTGGGAGCCTGCCGTCCAGCCTCCTTCCGTTCTCATCGAAGAACTTGGCCGGTCTTACGTGCATGTGCTCATATCCCTCTGACCTTTCTCTCCTCCTCTATAAATTCTTTAATTCTGTTCGTGAGGCCTGACGTGTGCGACTGTTCCTCAATAATATTGATAGCCTCAGCCACTATCTCCTCTAGCACGTCATTCTGGCATGTTATGTGGACCCTTCCATTGACTGCGACGAAGAGATCGCAGCCGCTGACCTTCTTGATGGTCTCGATCATTGAGCCCTTCTTTCCAATGATCCTTGGAACCTTGACAGGCCTGACGGTGACAACGGTGCCCTCTGTTATCCTCCCGAGCCCCTTGTCCTGCACCGTCAGCATGGGGCTTCTGACTCTGTCAAATGCAACGATCTTGGCCTTCACATAGTCACCTATCTTGAGGTAGGTAAATGGGTCCTCAGGCACCTGCCCGCCCTGCTTTACGCCAAAGAAGTCCTGGACACTTAGCACGGCCTGGTAGGGGGAGTTTATGTCAAGGAACCAGTTGGCGGCCGCGTGTGACATGACAAGCCCTATAACTATGTCGCCCTCGCTGGGGAAGTAGAAGCCCTTAAGCGGAACGAAATCTGTGCCTTCCTCCCTGAAGTTCACTAGTCCCAACACAGCGGCCCTCTTCTCACCGTTGTAGTCAAAGACATAGATGCTCTGTTGCTTAAGTCCCTCAATTTTGTCGCCTGGGAGCACCAGGACTTTCTTTGAAGCCTTCTCCTCCTGGCTCACTGCGAGCTCACCTTGACGTTCACCTGGGCCTGTCCCCTTGCAAGTCCCTGTATTTTATCTATAACCTCGAGCTGCATGCCCGCGGGGATCTCAAGCTCCACCTTAAGGCTCCCGTCGTCAAGCCACGTAGTCCTCTTAACGTCCCCGAGCCTCTTTACCTCGCCAACAGCCCTTCCAGCGTACTCAGGGGGTATCGTGACCTCTATAAGGGCCCTGGCAACCTTTATTGGTATCACCATGGCTAACCTCTTAATGGCTTCCAGGGCCTGCTGTTCAACGGGCTTGAAGGGGTCGACTCCTATCCTAAGCTCCTCAAAGAGGTTCTCTATCCTTTGCTCAGGTATTGGGGAGCCGCTCTTTGGGTCTACGGCGTTTCTAGCTATGTAGGTTATGATCTGTCTCCTCTTCATCTCTATGATCCTCCTGCGCTCCTCCTCAGTTATCTGTATCTGGCCCTCCTTGAGTATGCGCTCAGCTATGGCGTTAATGTCGTCTGTTCCAAAGGCCTTCCTTATCGCGTCAGGGCTCGCCTTCAGGCCCCTCCTCACGTCCTTATAGATGGTGTCAGACCACAGCACGTCGGAGATGGAGACCTTCTCGCCCTCCTTGAACTTAAAGGCCTCGTCAGGCTTGACTAGTATTTCGAAGTGCTGACCCTTCAGGTCTATCCACGCTATCACATACTCCTGTCTTTTAGGCAAAACTCTCTCGCCCCAGTAGCTTAATCAAGATAGGTTACGCCTTAATGGCTATAAAAGCCTTAAGATAGCTAACAAGGTATGGAGTGCTTCACGACTGCAGCATCTCGTTCTTGCTGGACTTCACTAGATCCTTTATGACGTCACGGCTCACCTTCTTGAAGGTCCTCTCCTTGGTATCTATGTAGGCTATCTCTGTGTACTCATCAAAGCTGCTGGCCAGATCCTCCTTCTTCTCATCGGACGACGCTATTCTTCCCTTAAAGAGCGCCACTATGGCTAGCTTGATGGCATCGTCTAAGCTTAGGTCCTTCCTATAAGTTTTCTCTAAGTAGCTGTTGGCGGCGTCGCCTCCGAGACCTATTGCTATGGCGTAGTAGCTGAAGTATTGGCCTCCAGGCTCCGTCCTTAAGAGCTTAGGCGCGCCGTCAGCGTCCACCCCGCCAAAGACCAGCGCGACGCCGAAGGGCCTAACACCTCCGTGCTGGGTGTAGAGCTGCTTAAGGTCAGCTACCGACTTGGCCACATACTCTGTAGTTGGCGCCTCGCCGTAGGTCAACCTGTGCCTCACGGCTATTAACCTGGCATAGTCTATGAGGACCCTTCCGTCACTGCCCATGCCGGCGAATGTGACCCCTATATGATCATCGACCTTATAGATCTTCTCTATGCCGTTTAAGTCAAGTAGCGGCGTCATCTTCCTCTTCTCGGCGGCTAGCACAACGCCGCTGTCAGTGAGAATTCCAAGACTTGTCCAGCCCTTTCTGACTGCTTCAAAAGCGTACCTCACCTGGTACAGCTCGCCGTCCGGTGAGAATATAGTTATGGCGCGATCGTAAGCCGAAGGCGGTGCGGCCATTGCCATTACAGGTACCCTCCTCAAGAGAAGCTGTGCGTGCGACCTTTTTTAAATGTCCATCATTACAACCGAAGACCTCGCCCTTCAGGGCGGGGGTCAGCCTGGGTTAGGCCAACAACCTAAGAGTCCAAGGTCTGGCCCACTTCAGCTTCCTTGGGTTGCGCCTCAGCTTTATGGCGCTCTTGTAACACTTGCTGCTGCAGTACCAGACTATCTCGCCCCTCTCGGTGATATACATCCTTCCTGTTCCGGGCTCTACGGGCCTCCCGCAGAACGCGCATGTGGCCTCCTTTGGCATGGCAGCCTCCCTTCAGGCTGTGGGGGTAACCTCTTTTAAAGCTTAAGTCTCCTCGGGCTCAACGTGAACGACAAGCCTCATGTTATATTTTGTGAGCGCTAGGCTCTCTATTCTGTCAGCAAGCTCGTGGGCAGCCTTCACGCTCTCCGCTGGCGGAACCTCGACAACAATGTAGCCAGACACATAGTTATCGCCTACGCTCCTGAGCTTAAGGTCCTTAACCTTGACACCTAAGGACTTCACATCATTCAGTAGCCCACTGTAAACTTTAGGAGGCGGGGCGGGGCCCGTTACCTTGTATATGACCCCCTTTGAATTGATGGCCACCTGATACGCCAGGTACGATAACATCCCAGCGGCCGCTGCCCTGTCTATCTCAAATGAGAACGCATGAGCTAAGGGCAGGGCTACGAGTGCCACAAGGCTCTCGGCTATCTCGCTCGTCGTCACGTTTGAGTAAACCAGGAACCCGCCGCTTAGCCTCCTTGACATCAGAACGCTCGCGCTGTACATGAGCGCCACCACCAGCGGGACTATCCACGCGCTGCCTGAAACTGAGTAGGAGGACGGGTTGAGGACCTCATCAATACCAAGGCCAAGCACGAAGGCGTACACTAAGAGCGTCGTGACTGAGGCGCTGAGCGAGTAGCCGGCATGCCCCATCGGGTGATCTATGTCCTCAGGTTCAAGCTGCCTCCTGTAGAAATAAACGTTTGCAATAGCCACAAGGAAGTTGGCTATGCACGTGAGGCCATTAACTATGAGGAGCCTGCTGTTGAATATGAGTCCTCCTGCAGTATTGAGAACAGAGGCCAGGAGAGCCACAAGTACCACGGTTGCGACATACCTCCGCGTTTCCGCGTCCTTCTCCCTGCCCATATTGCCTCACTTATATCGAATAACCGAACAAAATTTAAGCCTTCAAATGGATGCACGCTTCTTAGCTATTTCATAAGGTAGCTGATCGAGGAAAATAAGTAGTAGTGATTTTAGCTTAATCTAAATGAGCTCAGCGGGGCCTCTTGAAGAAGACCACATAGATGAACGCTATCGTAACTATGATCATTACAGCCATCATGAAGCTTGTGAAGAACTGGCCAAACGATGCAGCTGCCAGCGTATTGTAGTTGGTGAGGTTGTTGTAATTAGTCAATATTACGTTCCATGGCTTAGGATATGAAAGCGCCTGCGTTGCATTAAGCGACGCTATGAAGTTGGGGAACTGAGCAAAGGCGTTCAACATCTCACCAGCCTCTATGGTTCCAAGGGCTGAGGCCCCGCCTACTATTGACCACAGGGCTGTTGACCTGGTCACCAGGTTGCCCTTGAACGCGGCGTAGGCTATGTAGAGCAGCGCTATGAACTGGATTGCCACGAGGGCCAGGTGCAGCACAAATATCCACGTGAAGTTATATGATGCGTCGCCTCCTATTGTGACGCCGAACCCGACCATTATGTTGTTGAACTTGTAGGGCACGCCAGTGAGTGACATGAGGTAGGAGAACATCAGGGGTACCATGAGTAGCAGGCCCACGAGCGACGGTATGAAGAACTTCCTGACAGCCGCCTCAAAGTAGCTCCTCTCAGCCTCAGGGTTCCTCACGTAGGCTATTGCAAAGCCAGCCATTATTGCGATCATAGTGGCTGTCAGAGCGCCAACTATGCTGGAGATGTAGAGGGGCCAGAACGTGGGGTTTGTGTAGGCCTGAGCCACGTTAAGGGTGACGCTACCTGTTGGCGTGAAGCGCAGTCCTACAGGCTCATTAAGGAACGCGAAGACCTGCCTGAAGCCGAACGGTATGAGGAGCGCTGAGGCCCCCATGAGAAAGCCTATAAAGTTGTGCGTCCTCGGGCTCCACCTATCCCAGCCGTACCAGTAGGCTATGAGGCTGAAGAAGTTCAGGGCCACCATTGCTATTGCTATTGCGAAGGGCACTATGTTAACAGTGCCTATGAAGAGCGTCATGAAGGGGTAGTATGAGAACAGGAAGACCGTGAAAGCTGTGCCGAACACGCCAGCTACACCATAGGTCACAGCGTAGTACTTCATCAGTCTCCTGGCCATGTTAACTGTCAGCTGGTCGTTGCGTTTCATGCCAAGGTACTTGAGCAGCGGTACGAGCACCGCGAGCCCTATGACAAGGTTTACCATGACTATGTGGATGCCAAAGTTGAAGGCAAGCCAGAACACAGAGCTGTAGAACATGCCCCTTCACCTCCTCAATAACTCACCTCGTCGAGGACCTCCCTTCTGCCTGGCACCCATAGGAACTTGTAGACTGCGTAGATCAGCGCAGCCCCAATTACCAGGTAGAAGAGGCTGAACAGAGCCTCACCCCAGGCAGGCGGCTGGTTAACCGTTACGGTGTCGCTGAGGGTCATAACTCCGTAGACAACCCAGGGTAGCCTCCCCATCTCCCTCGCGGCCCAACCCATGTAGCTTGCAAGCTGGGCCAGCACGGCGGCTGGCACCAGCAGGTACATCCAGAACTTATGTATCCTGTCGGCCCTGTGGGCCGCTATGTATCCCGTCAGTATAAGCGCGTAGAGGCCTAGGGCGATGCCAAGTATCACCATGGCGTAGTAGGCGTAGTCGACTATAAGCGGCGGCAGGTATGTAGAGGTGCCCGGTACCCCCAGCGTAGATGAGAGGTTGCCCCAGCCGCTGTAATATTTCATAAGCTCGCCGTAATTGGGCAGGTGGGCGCTCAAGGTGCCATATGCCAGCAGCTTCTCTATGGGCTCCGTGTGAAATATTTCAGCAATCGACGTGAAGCCTGGGACGCCGAGGCCCTCAAAGGCGGCGAACTTCTCAGGCTGATAGTGGGCGACCGTGACGCCCATCTCATGGCCAGCTACGAGGCCCTGGTATATTATGATTATGAGTGAGAATATCACTGAGAACTTAAACGCCTTGAGCAGGTACTCCTTGTACCTTCTGTCCTTGACCTTCATCAGTCTCGTGCCAAAGCCGGCCATTGCTGTAAACCCGGACACCGTCAGGCCGGCCCCTATAGAGTGCATTACTGAGGGGGCGAAGTCAGGACTCTTGAATAGGTAAAGGTAAATGTTATAGTGCTCTACCGTGGCATCCATTATGGAGTTTAAGACGTTTAACACGGGCACGGCCGCTAGGCCTGGGTCGCTAAGCGCGCCCTGCTTCAGCACCAACTTCAGTATGCTCTGGTTTAATGTGTACCCTGCGAATGACTCATAGACGAGCCTGTCAACTATCGTTATGGGCACGGCGGCTATTACCGCGTTGCTAGTGGCATCCATTATCTGCACGTGGAGGGACTGCAGGGTCGTTATGTTGAGGAGCGAGGCTATGTTATTTGGTATTGCTAGGATTAGCTTGGGGTAGCCCTCGGCGTAGAGCCACTGACCTGTCGTCGCGTTGTAGTCAGGCATGAGTCCTGTGGGCACCTGCATATAAGCGTTGGCACCTACTATCATGGCGCCAGAGTACCAGGGGCCCACGAAGGCGAAGAACGTAAGCACAAGCCTCGCCTTGGGCGACAGCCTGTCCCAGCCGTACCAGAGCATGTAGATTACGAGGACCTCCATTATGAACGCGAATACCTCCGCGTACATTGGGAAGTACAGCCACTTGCCAACGGCCGTCAGGACTCTCGGCCAGACAGTTATGAGGCCGAACTCCACAAGCGTGCCAGTGGCGGCGCCAACTGCAAACACTATTGCAGTGCCCTTCACGAGGACCTTAGCTATCCTCATCCAGTCAGGGTCCTTGGTCTTGAAGTATATGAGCTCAGCTATGAAGGCCATGAAGGGCAGCCCCAGGACGTACTGTAGGATCCCCCAGTGCATGCCTATGCCAACAATTGACATGGCCCTGGTGCTCCAGTCCCCATAACTGACAAGCTGCTGCCACACATTGAGGCCAGACACGCGCCGCACCACTACATATATTATGCTCTAAGTCTTTTATAAAAGCTTTTCACTCAGTTAACGTTAACATATAATAGAGTCTTTTAATGAAAGCCTTCTGCGAGCTCCTAAGAAGATAGTAAGCTGATTTGCGAAAAGTAGTTGTATTAAGCGCCAGCTCTTTTACAAGCGAAGCGCGATAAGGTTTAAGGCCTTCAGCTTTACTCGTTTATGTAAGTTATCTCAAGACCTGGCTCCGCTGGTCCTTGCGCATAGAGTAGGATTTGACTAAGGAGGGCCCATCGTCGTACAGCAGAGCCGAAAACGCATAATAAGTCTGCCAAGGACTAGCACGTTAGGCGTCTAGCTTGAGTGAGGAGAAGCCTGAAATTGTAAAGCGCGTCGAGGCTGAGGCCAAGGTTGGTAAGGCACTTAAGAATATCGCAATGGTGAGCCTTCGCCCTGAAGATCTCTCAAGCCCAGCGTCCTTCCAGATGGCCATATCAAGGCTCTACGAGTCTATAATGAAAATGATGGAGTCAGGAGGCCCAGAGCAGACTTACATAGCGGAAGTCAAGTTCACCGATGATCTAGGCAACCCTGTAAGCATAGCAATAGATCTTGGCAAAGAGACGCCCCCCTTCTCGTCCCAGAAGGTGAAGGCTGAGGTAACTATAAGGCTGTACGAAGAGGAGTAGCCTTCTATCAAGGCTCCCCAAGACGTCGCAGCTAAGGCTCCGAGACCCTACCCGCGAGCTCCTCAAGCCATTTATTTATGGCAGCAGCGAAAGACACCATGACGGCCGCGCCCCTCTGCTCATCGCTGACCATCCTGTCAGGCATCACAAGCCACCCGGCGCAGTCGGCAAAGAGCTCCAGGTCCTTTTCAAGGCCATCCATGGCGTCGCCCTCAAGGGCTCTGGCAGCGGCGTCCAAGAGTGAGGCAACCCTCTGGTCGCCCAGGCAGTCAATTATGTCGGCGGCACTGGCCAACGGGGCGCCTGTGAGCTCTGCAATGCCGCTGGCGTGGTCTCTCAGGCCAACCCTTGCCATTATGTCGTCAAACATGAGGGAAGCATATATGGACAGCTGGATTGCAACTTCATCCTTCGCAGAGCCAGCGATGTAAAGGAGCCTCGTAACCTCCTTAAAAAGCTCGCTGGCGTCCTCACTATAGCCCTTTATTTCAACGCCGCTCTGGCCGTGAAGGTTAAACGTCGCGTCACTTGACACTCAATAGCACCCATGTGAGGTTACTATGAGTCTTAAGCATTATTCCAGAAAGAGACCAGGTTACCCGGCTAAACACCTAATATATACGCTAGGCCTTCTTAAGGGCCTGTTCACAGGAAGTTAAATTGGGTCCTGTGACCTTAATACTCCCTAGGCAGCTCTGAAATCCTGGGATGAGGAGAGGAACCCGGACAACAGAGGCATTGGCCTGTGACGAGTCCTAGTCCATCCGACCCTTCGTTTAACTTAACTATCACGTAATTGCATGCCTAAGTCAGGGTAGAGAGCTCGGCCCTCATCGTGGCTATTAGCCGCTCGGCCTCATCACTCCTCCTCCCCTCCCCGCGCCTAGGTTTGGGAGCACAGCTCCCAGCCACGACATGGGGAGCCTCAATGGGCGCCCTCCTCCACCTCGCGACTGCTCATCGACTTCACTGTGGCGCCCTCCGATCTAATGTTAGCATAAAAGCTCATAAAATTGATTAGGCACACAGCCTCAGCCTGCTTAATAGCATTAAAGGTTAGAAGTGATTAAAATAATGAATAGTTACGTAAAAAGTTACAGACTGAAGGGTTCTTGCGGGGGGCCTTTGCAAATACATAAGCGGAGGCCGCGCCTAGAAGAGGGGCCGTGATGAACTTTAAATTAGCAGCTCAAAACGCGATAGAAGGTGCAAAAGGTTGCCATTGATTAAAAACGTTAAGGCAGCCGAGGGGCTAAAGCTTATAGAGCTCAAGTGGCAGGACGAGTGGGATAAGGCCAAAGTATATGAGGCTAACGTGGACCCCTCAAGGCCTAAGTTCTTCGTGACCTTCCCCTTCCCATACATGAACGGCCTCCCTCACCTCGGCAGCGCCTTCACTATACTGAGGGTTGACATAGCTGCAAGGTACAAACGCATGAGGGGCTACAACGTTCTCTTCCCCCAGGGCTGGCACGCCACTGGAGGACCAATAGTCGCAGCTGCAAGGAGGCTCAACGAGGGTGACAAGAAGATAATTGATGACCTGAAGTCCATGGGTGTTCCAGAGGACGCCATACCCCAGTTCAAGGACCCCGCAACGTGGGTGAGGTACTTCACTCAGGAGTGGAAGAAGGACCTTAAGAGGTACGGGCTCAGCATAGACTGGAGGAGGGAGTTCTTCACTACCAGCCTCAACCCCTACTTCAGCAAGTTCGTAGAGTGGCAGTACCTGAGACTGAGGGATGCAGGCTATGTGAGAAGGGGTAGCCACCCAGTAGTCTGGTGCCCTAGGGAGAAGAAGGTCGTTGGTGACCACGACAGGCCTGACGAGTACGCTGGCATAGGTCCTGTGGAGGCCACGGTCATACTCTTCAAGTTGGCTGAGGAGGAGCGCTACCTGGCGGCCCTAACCTACAGGCCGGAGACCATATTTGGGGTTACTAACGTCTGGGTTCACCCAGACTCCACTTACTTAGTTGTGGAGCTTGACGGAAGGACGGTTGTAATGAATGACTACATGTCAGAGGAGCTGGCTGACCAGGGTCATACCATTAAGGTTGTAGGCTCCGTGAAAGGTCACGAGCTCGTCGGGAGAAAGGTAGTAGTGCCTATAGTTAACAGGGAAGTCCTTGTCCTGCCGGCTAGGTTCGTGATACCTGACGAGGGCACTGGGATAGTTATGAGCGTGCCAGCCCACGCGCCATACGATTATGCTGCCCTCATGGACCTGAGGAGGGCCAGCGACGAGGAGCTGAAGTCCTATGGTCTTGATCCAACCGAGGTGAGGTCGATAGAGGTGAGGAAGATAATAGAGGCTCCTGGCCTGAAGGGGGTTCCGGCGGACGACATAATAAGGAGGCTTGGCGTTAAGAGCCAGGATGACAAGGAGCTGCTGGAGAAGGCCACAAAGGAGCTCTACTCTAAGGAGTACTACATGGGCGTTATGTTAAGCGACGTCGGTGCGTATGGCGGTCTAAAGGTAATAGAGGCAAGGCAGAGGATCGAGGGAGATCTAATAAAGGCGGGCCAGGCGCTTAAGGTCTATACATTGCCCTCAAAGGTCTACTGCAGGTGCGGCGCTAGGACTCACGTGAAGTTTGTCGAGAACCAGTGGTTCCTGACATACAGCGACAAGGGGTGGAAGGAGAAGGCCAAGCGCCTCCTGTCTAACATGAATATATACCCGCCCTACCTTAAATCGAACTTCATGGAGCTTATAGACTGGCTCAATGACTGGGCCTGCACGCATCAGAATGAGCTTGGCACCCCACTTCCATGGGACAGTGAGTGGGTTATAGAGAGCCTAAGCGACTCAACCATATACATGGCGTACTACGCTATAGACTACCTGATACAGGGCAAGGTCAGCCCCGAACAGCTAAAGCCAGAGTTCTTTGACTATGTCTTCCTTGGCAGGGGCAGCGCTGAGGGGGTCTCAAAGGTAACGGGCCTGCCGGTTGACCTAATAGATGCTGCCAGAAAGGAGTTTCTCTACTGGTACCCTGTGGACCTAAGGATAAGCGGCAAGGACCTAATGCAGAACCACCTCCTGTTCTTCATATTCCACCATGCCGCGATCTTTGATGAGCAGCGCTGGCCGCGCGGCATAGGGATAAACGGCTGGGCCCTCCTAAATGGGGCCAAGATGAGCAAGTCCACCGGGAACTTCATAACACTCCGTCAGATGCTCGACGAGGCGGGCGCTGACGCCACCCGCATCGCCGAGGTTTTGGCTGGAGCTGACGGCGGCCTTGATGATGCCAACTTCACGCTAGCAGACGTTGACACGGCAATCGAGGACCTGAACGGCTGGATAGACTTTGTTAAGGAGAACCATGGGAAGGGCAGGGAAGAGAGGCTCTCCATAGACGACTGGTTTGAGAGCGTGCTCAACTCAACGGTGAAGAGGGTCACAGAGTACATGGAGCAGCTCAAGTTTAAGAGCGCCTTCCTGGAGGCGTTCTATGGACTTCAAAATAGGTACAAGTGGTACTTGAGGAGGGCCGGCACCCCTAACAGGGAGCTCCTGATAAAGTACATAGAGTACACGACGCTCATGCTAGCTCCATTTGCCCCTCACGTGGCTGAGGAGACGTGGCACCTAGCAGGGCACAACACGCTCGTCGTCACAGAGACTTGGCCAAGATATGATGAGAACAAGGTAAGGAAGGATGTCGAGGTCTCTGAGAAGGTCATCGAAGTTCTTCTTAACGACTTAAAGAATGTCGTGGGCCTCATTGGAACGCCTAAGGAGGTGATAGTTACAGTTGCAGCCAAGTGGAAGTACAGCGCGCTGATGGACCTTAGCAGGTCCATTTCAGGTGGCAAGCAGCTCAGGGATGCCGTAAAGGAGGTTATGGGAAAGGACTATGGCGTCCCACGCCAGGAGCTCTCCAGGCTTCTCCAGAGCGTCAGCAAGAGCCCAGAGGTCCTCGACCTGCTGTTAGACAGAGAGCTTGAGCTGAGGGTGCTCAGGGAGTCCACGGACTTCATATCAAGGGAGCTTGGAGGGGTCCGCGTCATAATAGAGGAGGAGGAGCAGGGGTCGTCACCGAGGAGGGCAAATGCACTGCCTGGCAAACCAGCCATCTATTTGGTAAGGGCATAGGAGGCAGCTCTTCCACCCTTGTACTCACTTAAAAGGAGAAGGTGAGCTCGTTTGAGGCTCTCTGATATCATAATTGCGCTGAACTCGCTCTCTAGGACAGGCTGGATGCTAAGGGGGGTTCCGTCGTCCGTCGCTGAGAGCGTTTCGCAGCACTCGTTCGCCGCAGCGCTCATAGCTGCTGACGTGGCCTCTCAGCTGGGCCTTGACCCGCTCAGAGCAGCCTTTATAGCGCTGGTTCATGACATAGGCGAGTCAATAGTGGGCGACGTGTCAAAGAGCTCGGGCGTTGACAGGACAGCCAAGGAGTTGGCTGAGCGCGAGGCCATCTTTAAAATGAATGTCGGTGACGCGGTTAGAGGCGCAGCGCTGGAGTACATGGAGGGCAGAAGTCTTGAGTCTATTGTGGCTAAAGTAGGCGACCTCGCTTCAACGATATTGGAGGGCTGCTACTATAAGTCGCTGGGCTTTAAGGTCTCTGAAATAGTAACTTCATCAGTTAATGAGCTGAGGGCTGTAGTTCAAAGGCTTCCCAACGGGCAAAAGGTCTTAGACGTCTTGAGGTCTGAGGGCATAGATCTTACCTGTTAGGCGTTCCCAAGGGCGTTTAACATAATGCGGCCCCTCAGCAATTTTAGGGCTCGCCCTAGATATTATAAGGGGAGCCTTGACAGGAGCTGCTGAGCTTCCGCTGCACGACGGCCATGTGCCAGGCTGGATGCTGAAGATTATGAAGTCCCTGAGCGGGAGCATAGTAAAGGTCATAGTGGAGGAGCGCGGTCCTGAGGGGCTCATAAAGGCGCTCTCAGACCCCTACTGGTTTCAGGCGTTCAATAATGTCATAGGCATGGACTGGGACAGCAGCGGCAGCACGACAGTAGTGTTAACGCTGCTCAAGCAGATCAGCTGGTCTGAGGATCTCGGCTTCCTAGTGCTGGGCGGCAAGGGAAAGAGGATGCTCCAGGTTAAGGATGAGAGCGAGGCCGCTGAGAGGAGGCTTGGGGTGAGCTCTGATGAGGCCTTCAGATTCAGCAAGGTAGCGGCGCGGGCGGCCTCGACGTTCCTGCAGGACGGCTATGACACATACGTCCACGCGGTTATAGTGACTGAGAGGGGCCCCCAGCTTGTAATACAGCAGGGCATGAACTTGTCCTCTAGGATGGCAAGAAGGTACCACATAGATAAGGCTTCCATAGAGGAGCCCTTCTCAGGCGTGGCTGGCTTTAAGGCGTCGGTTTACCTTAACGCCACCGCCAGGGAGAGCAGGGAGGCCAGGAGGGCATACGTTGACATAATAGCTGAGGGCAAGGAGAGGCTCCTGAGGCTGCTGGCTGAGAGCAACGCTGCCCTGGGGGCACCAAGCCTGCTCAGGTACATAGAGGGGGAGGCGAGGGCAAGGCCTCCCAGGGCTTACTACAGGCCTGTGACGCCAACTAAGGAGTTCGTCAGGGCCCTTGAGAAGATTTATGCGAACCCACCTTCAAGCGAGGAGGAGCTGGCCTTAACTGAAGGCCTGGGCCCCAAGGTACTGAGGGCCCTTGCCCTGATAGCTGACGTCATATATTCTGTGCCGACCTCGGAGCGCGACCCGCTGACCCTGTCCCTGGATCCATTTTATTATGCCTACGCCATAGGAGGCAAGGACGGCGTGCCCTACCCCTTCGACCCCAAGACGGCGGAGGAGGCTCTTAGTTACCTTGCCAGGGCCATAGAGGAGTCTAAGCTGGGGAGCGCTGTTAAGTTAAGGGCAATGGCCAGGCTAAGGGCGTTCCTGACAAGGCAGGTGAGCTGAGCTGAGAATACTGCACGTCTCAGACATCCACTGCAATGCCGAGGCGCTTACAAGAGTTGTTAAGCTAGAGAGCTTTGACCTTCTCCTCGCCACCGGCGACTATGAGTGCCTGGACGTCGTTGATACTTTGGCTTCATGCTGCTCTGGTAGGGCGCTGGCCGTCACCGGCAACCTAGATGATGTAGCGATAAGGAGAGCTCTTGACAGGAAGGGGCTACTCCTTGATGGGAGGGTTTTGTCGTTTGGCAACCTCGCAGTGGCTGGCGTAGGCGGCATTGATTACAGAAGTGACGTAGAGAGACTGCGGAGGGTCATGAGTGGGTCTAAGGTTGACGTGCTTCTGAGCCATCACCCTCCAAAGGGAGTGCTCGACAGGGCCCTTCTGGGCGTTAACATAGGGTTGGCTGCGGTAGGGGAGCTGGCCAGGCTCCTTAAGCCAAAGCTTCATCTATTCGGCCACGTTCACGAGTCGCCCGGGGAGGCATTTTACGACGGCGTAGTTGCAGTTAACCCAGGCCCCCTCTTTGAGGGGCGCTATGCGCTCATAGAGATGCTGGAAGCAGGCAAAGTCAAAGTTAGCCTTAAGCGCGCTTAGGCACCCTGCCTAGGAGTTATTGCGGGTTTGTGACTTAACGCTGGCTACCTTAACGTCTTAAGCTCTTCAGTAATGAGCGCTCATGAAAATCATAACAGCAGCCTTCCGCAGCTATTTTGATTTTCACATGGGTCTTTAAGGTTCATTATACATGCTCATCGGCGGGGTCCCCTGTGAGGGGTGAAGAGCCGCTAGGCTCTCCCCGAGGCTACTCAGGGCGTGGGGCCCCAGGTAACCCTGAGCGCCCCCAGGCCCTACCCCGAGCGGGGCGCGGGAAATAAGGATGAGACTCCGACTGTAAAACAGTGAACTCATGTAGGAGCTGAACCCTCTGCAAAGTCGGTGATTTTATAACTCGGCCTAGTAGTGAGCAGCTGGGGGGTCTTCTTGAAGTTCCTTCATGAACGCTTTGAAGTCAGGACTAAGGAGAGATTTGAAGTTATTGACGTGACCGACAAAGTAAAGGAGTTTATATACAACAATAGCGTTACCAATGGGCTGCTCTCAATATCAGTGCCGCACACGACAGCCGCTATAGCCATTAACGAGGCTGAAAGAGGTCTTATGGAGGATATCGTGACTTCCATAAGGAGCCTCTTCAACCCCGAGCGGGCCTGGAAGCACAATCTTGTCGATAACAACGCGCACGCTCACCTTGCAGCAACTTTTATAGGTAACTCAAGGTGCGTAAGCGTTGTGAACGGGACCATACAGCTAGGCCGCTGGCAGAGGGTGCTCCTTATAGAGATGGACGGTCCTAGGAGTAGGCTCATTGAACTAACCTTTGTAGGGGAATAGCATTATGCCAACAATATCAATGTAACTGTCACGCTTCTGCGGCAACTGCTTGTCACAACTAATGCTAGACGCTAAGGGCTAGGGGCAGCGTTTGAGATGGTCCGTTACAAGCGAGCCACAGTTATGGTAATGCCACGGAATGCTATTGACTATGACTTACAGGCAGCTAATCGAACCAGGGGCCTCAAAGGGTCCGCAGGCACCGTGGGCAATACAGCTACACCTGAACGTGGGAGTGGCAAGCGTTAAACTTAGAGTCGCTACAGCAGCTCGGTGGTAGCTCTGAAGCCGTACACCATAGTTTTCTCAACCATGAGCGTTGATGGAAGAATAGCGACAGAGACTGGGTTCTCTAAGCTTAGCTGCGAGGAGGACTTCGAGCTGCAGCACAGGCTAAGGGCATGGGCTGACGCTGTGCTCGTGGGAGCTAACACCGCGATAAAAGACGACCCCTCACTCACAGTAAGAAGGGCTGTCGGCAGAAACCCCTTGAGGGTAGTAATAGACGCGGCCCTTAAGGTACCCCCAACCCTTGAGATGTTCTCAGTCCCAGGTAAAGGCGTTATCATAACTACCGAGGATCAGAGTGATGACAAAATTTCTATATACACGGAGAGAGGCATAAGTGTAATAAGAGCTGGCGAGGGCAGCGTGGATCTGAGAAAGGCCCTCTCAGCGCTCTTTGACATGGGCGTCAGGAGACTCATGGTCGAGGGCGGAGGGACTACAACTTATGGGCTCCTCAGGGATGGCCTAGTCGACGAGCTTTGGCTCACGGTGTCGCCAATTATATTTGGCATGGGTGTTCAGGTAATAAATGGCAATGCTAGCCTTTTGAGGGGACTTTACTTAAAGAGCCTCAGGGTTCTTTGTGGAGGCTGGGTCCACCTCAGATACGGCATAATCTACTAACATAAGACTTTCTTTACTAATAAAAAAGCAGGATTGTAGCTTTATTTTAATATACACTATAAAGTAAACTTAGGCCTAAAAGGTTAGAGTGTTCACCCGTGGCGTAACTTCTCCTTACTTTTAACCTAGTTCCGCCGCGGGCACCCCTCTTAAGGGATCACACGCGGTCACCCTTAAGTCGCTGGGGCTTGTCGAGGGAGACGCCGCTACCCTCCCATCTACTTTTATCACCCCCACACTCGTGAGCGGCGCCCGTCATCAGGTGGGGGGTCGCCAATGAAAGCTGCCTCGGTAATACTATATAAAAGTAACTTGTCAAAACAATATTTAGAGATAATTAAAAATAACTAGTAGTTACGTAGAGGCGTTCAGTCTCGTACTTAACGTGACGCCCTTAGTATATGAGACCTTTATAGGTCTCATAGTACAGCGGGTCCTTCTTTATTCTCAGTATGTACTTAGACCTGTCGTACTTCTCGCCTGGGTTGAAG
>Ga0326758_100018_pt1 | contig 173147 bp, 174 predicted proteins | sample GCRJH_S_FD_207221 | JGI IMG/M metagenome (GOLD analysis project Ga0326758, IMG submission 207221) | Hot spring sediment microbial communities from Geyser Creek Basin, Yellowstone National Park, WY, United States - GCR.JH_S | ecosystem: Environmental > Aquatic > Thermal springs > Near-boiling... | reverse complement strand
CTGAGGAAGATACCCCAACTAGATCTACCTCTATTACTAATTTAACTTTTATAGTTGGAGCAATAGAAGGTGCAATAATTGGAACTCTTTGGGCTTTTCCAGATCCAGTTTTTTACGACGGCTTTTTAAGGCCATTTATTTATGCTAAAGTAGCTAATTGGGGTTATATATACTACCATATTTACGCTTACATTCCAGGGGACGCAATAGCTGGGGTAATTGGAGCTATTATAGCAATATTCGTAGCTAGAGCGGTGGGATCGTGAAGTTTGTCGAAATCAAAGATTTTCAAGTTACTTACCTAGGTATTTTAAAAACTCTATTATTTGCATAACATCGTTTTTGCTAATCTTCATTTGCATATAATTATTATTATATAATTATAAAATCTTTAATGCATATTTAGAGAATTTATAAACATAACAGCCATTATTATACCTATTCTATGATATAATCTCAATAAAGTATCAAATAACAGAATATTTAATACTTTCATTAAGTTGGTAATTTGCCTTTTTGGTGATATTATGCGACAAAAGTATAAGAGAGTATATTACATTCCCCCACTTTCTTATTAGTATAAGGTTTCCAGACTATACCCCTAGGGTCCTTTGCGTGAATAACTACAGTATAAACTCCTCTAGTTACATTTATAGGGAAAGAGATGTAAAAGTAATTTTCCTTAAAAACCCAACGAACAGGTCTCACAGTCTCTATCCCTTCAAGATAATATGGGTATGGTACAACACCGAATAAAGGCCTGCCGAAATTATAGTGAATGGAATTAGGATTTACTTCCGACGGATGGTAATAAAAGACTATAACGTATTGTGGGAGCATTTTAATAGTTTCTCCACTCATCGTGAATATACCGTGTGAGTAATTCGGTTTAATCCTCCACTTTACCCAAGCTCCTATCATCCCAACAACCAATACAAGTTTAGTACTAGTCCAACCTATAGAAATATCAGCGTAATTAAAACATGGATCTAATAAAGTATCCCTATGAGACCAATTAGCTTCTGCGTCATTATAAACCATCTCATCTAAAAGTCCTCCAGCCTCAATTTCCACATTTTCAGAATTGAAATAAGGCATTGAGGATTGGGACATTCCTAAAGCCTCTTCTATATAATAAAGATTACCTAAGGCAGTAAAATAATATGAATTGACTATTCCTTGTTTATCATAATGGCTAAAGAAGTTCTCCTTCAGAATATAGTTAACCCTAAATTGTGAAAAACCGCTCCTAGCATAATGGACTGGTGGAACAGAATTTGAGATGCGTAACTTGTTCAGTCTTTCGAGTAGATACACGGGATAAAAAATAAAAACATGACTTTTAAACGTAGCTAGTTGTCTTGTCAGTTTACTGAATATTTAATATTGAGATAATCTGACTATCGTTTTACCATTTACAAATAATTTTTTGTATTTCAAAGATTCATATTTATCATTACATAAAAAATAACTAATTTTTTTAAAAAAAGAGTTAGATTATAATTTTCTTATAACCGAAGAATTTGATTATACTACTCTTTGTTGCTCGGAGTTCTATTAAAGTCTAAAAAATCTTAATTTACCTTAGGAAAGTTACTTTATTTAATTTATCCTTTACTATCATTTCTTGCAATGGCAAGACTAGTTAAACACGATAGGAACAAGCCATACGAAATAAAGGCGGATAATGGGCAAGTTTTTTATGTATGCGCATGTGGTCTATCAAAGCATAAACCGTTTTGCGACGGGTCTCATAAGAGAACATTAGATGAAAAAGAAGGAGAATTGTATATATATGATGATAATGGTAGGGTAAGAATAGAGAGCTTCTATCCATAAAGCCAAACTTTTTCTTCTTAATATTAATTTGACCTATGGATTGCTGCTTTAAATGTATAAGCTTTATTAGAAGGGAAGATCAAACAGCCTCCAGTGATGCAATCGTTAAATTAAACCGGAATATACTAAAGGTTTAGAGAGATTAGAGAGTTCTCCTCATTAAATAATTCATCATGGCAGATCCAATTAAGGAGTTGGGAGTAAATGTGGAAGTAATACTATAGTTTATATGCTTATCTATTAGTGTAAAAATACACTCCGTAAATCGAATGGACTATGTTAAGTAAATTACAAACTCTATCCTCAATATATGCTCAATAGTTTCTTTCAAAAATATTTATAGTTGAGGAAAAGTTAAGTAAAATTTGTGTTTTGGTTTGGTAAGAGAAAGGAGTTTGAAGACCCCGAGAAGTTCTTAACCGGGCTCATAAGTGGTGTCGTTGCGGAACTGGGGTGTGGAGATGGGTATTATTGTCAGTACCTCGTAAAATACGCTGAAAAATTGTACTGTGTGGATAAAAATAAGGCTTTATTAGAAGAAGCGAAAATGAGGGTAAAGGGTAATAACGTTATATTTCTTAATGAAGATGCCTCACGAACTTCAATCCCTCCATCTTCCATCGATATAGTGCTTTTTGCCAATTCGTTTCACGATATGAATAAGGGAAAAGTTTATGAAGAGGTGAAAAGGATTTTGAAACCTTATGGCAAAGTGATAATTGTTGATTGGAAGAAAGCTCCTACTCCATTTGGACCACCGTTGAGTATAAGAATGGATAAGGAGGATTACCTAAGAATTTTTAAGGATTTTGAACTCGAAAAAGAACTCGACGTAGGCCCTTACCATTTTTGCTTAGTGTTGAAGAGAGTGAGTTAACCACTCTAGTTCTGAACGCTCTCAGTGCCACGGTCAGAAGAGTTTTTCAAATCCTCTTTCTGGGCACGAAGAAAGGCAGTAATAAAGAGAAGGGCTGAATCCTTTTTCGTGTTGATAGAATTTTTTGTCCGTTTATAACGAATTTTTGTTGCTTAGGGATGATCTCTCACGCCGATGTGGGCAAAGATTGCAGAGATGTGAGCCCCGTGCCGTTGGAGTCCCATGGGCTAAGTCCCTACACTCGATCATGATTGAAAGTGTAGGGACAAACGGTAACACACCGTAACGTAATCTATATTAAATTCTTTAACCTAATTATCTTTGTGTTAAGCACTAGTGATATTCAGCTGGAATTACTTAAGTTGGGTGAGGAAGCTTCTAAGGTTATTTCACCCCAACTCCCCTACGTGCAATATGTTCCTAAAGAAAGTGTAGAAGTTGAAACATCCGTTAAGGTACTTAGTAATAAAGTTGATAAGTTAGATCTATTCTCCATAAATAATGGTAATGGCAATTTCTCCTCAGTACTTTCCCTAGACAGTTCCAGTAGGATATTAAAAAGTACTTTCATGGACCTAGTAGTTATAGGTGCTTCAGCGTTCTCAACGGAAAGAGGGTTCTACACATTTCCCTTTGAGGTAAGCGGTAGGTATATCGGTGTCGCTTCTTATCTAGAAATATTAAGAAGACTTGAGGGTGCTATAAAGAGTGGTTATCTCGCGTTCAGAAATTTAGTAGGCTATGAATATGCGTTGGACGAAGTTGAGATGGATAACGGTAGGGTTGAGAGTTTATACCACCTAGATGACGTCGCCGATGAGTTGAGGGTTGAGGCTGAAAACAACATAATTAGGAGTTCTAAAGAGGATTTGTTAATACTTGACGGTCCACTATTCCCAACACCTAGGGAGCTCTCCCAGTCTTTTGTATTCTCTAGGCCTAAAGACTATTCAAGGTTAAACCATTACGGTAGGTTAACCCACAGATGGGCCTACGGCCAACTAGTTAAGGACAGGGTGGACTTAATAACAAGCAGAAGAGCTGTCGGTGTAGTAAAAAGGCTAGAAAACTCAAAGAAATTGGCTATGGTGTCAAAGGAGTTATTCGGCGAAAATATGAACCTCAATGATACACAGATTCTGGATTTAAAATCTAATTCGTTATGTAATTCTTCTCATCAGTTATGTTTAATCGGCCCGTTAGAGATAGATACTAACATTTACGTGTATAGGGAGGACACAAGTACAGTAGTTATTAATGGAGTACCGAAAAGGTATGCGTATTATGCAATCCTCAGAATTCCAGCCGGTGTGCAGACTTTCTTTAGATTAGAGAGTATGGATTTACAAGTTTTAAGCGATTCTGTAATGGAGGTTTTCAGTAGTATTACTACTTCCGTACTACCCTCCTACATAGAAAAAGTGGACACGATGGCAAAGAACGTTACCAAGGGTTTATTTTATTTATCCTTCAACGTTCTGAAGGACTTTATAACGTTTTTACACGATACTAAGCTTGAGGCAGTAAGTATAGCCCAAGAGCTCAATAAGTATTAAGAACATATTTGCCTAACAACGTCTATTACCTTTTCTTTCTTCTCTTCAGGTAGTTTAACTCCGACTATAAATTCACAAGTCTCGTCAATAAGCGTCTTAATTTCTTCCTCACTCGTTGAGCAGATGTCCTCCTTTAATTCATTACTTATTGTTCCTTTAAGTAGTTGAACTTCTGGGTTTTCCTCTATCACATAACGTATAAAGTTCCTCACTAAAGCCTTTTTGTAAAAGGGTTGGTCTACCATATTTTTCATTAGGTACTAAAGATAATAAACTTTTGAACCGAAAAAATTTTATTCTCACCATCAATGGATATAATGCTCATACGCAGGGAAAGAGATTTAATAACAATTAATAAGTTGTAGTTTTTAGTACAGCTAAAAAAGATGTCGGGTAGGGTTTTATAAGTTTAATGATTTAGAACATTTCTGAATTTCTTTGCAAAAGTTACTCGCTTTAAGTTCATGAAATAAAACCCCATGATTGGGAATACCATATAGATGTAGTAATGGAAACCTGTAAGCCCTAAGAAAGTTGTTGTCTCTATCATGTAAAACCCTAATCCCGTGTATAAATCGATATTTACCGCAAGTGCTACACTCAAGAATAACACTAGTGAATAGGCCAAAATTAATAATGGTGTGTTATAAGGGTTACTTATCGTAATTCCGTAGACAGCTGGGAACACCAGTGCGAAAATCATCTCTAAAAAACGGTTATGTAGGGTCAGAAAGAAAAGGGGTAAGTATATGCCCATTGCTAGACCGCCCAATCCTATTGATATTAACAGCCTTTTTAGTTTCAAGTTGTAGAGAAGTAATATAAAGCCGCTGATGATTGTCAAATAGAGTAGCGTAAGAAAGCTAGTGTAAACGAAATTATGAAAAATTTGCTCGTCAAGTCCCTCAATTTCATTAAATATTATTACAAAAAGGGTAAGGATTAGAGGAAATCGATTGCTCTTTAATACACTTTTCACCATTATAAATAAACCGTCTACTACTGTAAAAATTTCAATAACTTCCCACCACTCACTGATGGCGTAATTCGGAATTAGGGCTATAAGGGGTGATAATATAATAAGGCCCCCTAGAACCCTTACTAATTTATCCTCGTCTATCAAGCCTATTATTCCTAGGGAGAAAGTTGATAAATATAAGCCTATGAAACCCAATCTGTAAAGTTGGTCTTCAAAGGGTATTGTTATCGGTAAGTATGATATTGGTGTAATAAACTGGTAAAAAGATAAGAGGAGTGCACCTATTCCTAAGAGGATAAAAAAGGGTTTAGCTTCTTTCCTCATTTCCTATACACCGTATATATAACTATTAATATAACTACAGATATGACTACACCTACTATAGTAACCACTGTAGCTGGAGAAGATAACAAATTAGGAACTGCTGATGATGTTGTGGTCGATGTCGGAGGCGGGGAATTAACTACTTCTAGCTGTACAAAGGTTGGTGTTATAGATTTATCAAACAACGTCTCTCCTAGCTTGCCTTGCCATACTGCAAATGCCACATAATAAGTTTTCCCCGTTGTAATGTTTACCATCCATGGTAGGTAGCCTTGTGGTACTCCCATAGGCCTCGCAAACTCAACACACCAAGAGTCATTATCCCACTTAGCCCCAGTCCATATGAAGTATAGTGAGCCATTGAGCGCATTCGTATTACTTGAGACTGGAGCATACCATATTCCCGCTGTGTCAACTTCATACATATCGGTATTGTTAGTGTAAAGTGGTACTGCGAAACCGTGATCACCCGGGTCTACATAAGGTAAGCCAGTTAAACTCTCATTCTCCCACAAGTTTACCTTAAATGCGGGGTCATAAGTAGCGTTGTTCCACGTAGCACCGCTGACCCACATCCATATGTTTGCGGCTCCCCCTGGCTGTTTTAGTGATCCTCCAGCGTATGTAAAGTTAAATCCATCAAACACTTGCCCTGGGTATTTTCCGCCAATATGCATTCCGTCCTCTGTGGGAACTCCACTACCTAAATACCACATCATTGCAACCCTATCTGGGTAATACCAACTTGAGTTGGTGTAATACCCGTAAAACATTCCGTCATTATAGAGTAGGTATTCCATTGGTCTTAATGAGTGCCAGAATATTATTGTACCGTTAGGTAAGACAGTTATTTGAGAGTTGTTATAGGTAGGTAAGAGGACTCCGCTATAGTTTAGTACCAGTCTGCCGTGGTATAATTTACCGTTAATTATAGTTACGTAATTAGTATAATTCGTCTCTATGAAGTACTTAGTGCCCGGCATTAGTTCATCAAGTCTGAAGAGTCCAGGTCCTTGGGCATTAGGGCATATACCAGCAGCTGCAGCACTCCATGCACCAAAGGCGGGCTCTGGGGCATACCATTTTACTAGGATAAATATCCAAGATCCATTCCACGCAGCCTTAACTAGTATGTAGTGAGTTAAACCGGATGTCGGTGCATTCGGTATATTAGCTGTTAAGGACAAGTTTACCCATTGGATCTCGCTCCAGAAAGGTGCAGCTCCGGGGTTATTTATATCACCGCTTCCAGTTACCTTATATACCATGATCTGAGGTGTGGTCTGTGCTATGGGAGTTGTTATATTAAACACTGAGAGTACTAATGAAAGAGCCACTACTAACGGGATTAGTAGGAGAATTCCTCTCTTTCTACTTAGGGACATAAACCATCATTATAAAAATTTGGACTTGAGGGTCAAAAAAATATAGCGTTGGACTGATGATATTATTTTCTACGAACTAGGGCTAGAGCTATCGCAACTATTGCAATTATTATACCTATGATCGATATTATTTGTAATGTAGAGACTTTACCAGATAAGTTAGAGTTAACTGAGGATAATGAGCTTGAGATCGTCGATAAACTATCATTCAGCGTTGATAATTTATTATTTAGTGATTCTAGCTGATTCTCGACCTGGATATGGGTTGTGTAAGTAGAGCTTAATCCGTCAGATTGCATCGCAACCACTTTCAAGGTATAAGTACCGTCTGGATAGTTAGCAGTATTTAAAGTATACACGAAAGTACCATTACCGCTAAACGTTGTTAACAACGTGTTATCAATGTATAACATCACTTGCGAAACGTCTTCCCCGCTTACAGTTATACTAACGTTAACCTCACCAGTAGCACTCATCGGTGCTTTAACGTTTACTTTAGGTAAGGAGGGGGTAACGTTTATTATTTGTGAATTTATAACTTCAACGCTTGAAGAACCTTCTAAGTTTAGCTCACTTACACTTGTTGAGACCAAGTAGACTTTAGTGTTTAAGGCTGTTAATGAGTTAACATAAGAGTTTACGAGTGTTAAATTAGACCCTTCTGCGTTTACATAAGTGATGTTAGAGTTGATTATACTTACATTACCCTCTATATTATCGTTAATGAGTATGTCGTTCACTAAAGTGACCTTACCCGTTATAATGTCATTCTCTAGAACAGCATTATAGGTCTCTCCTTCATCTATATGTTGTCCCTTTACCAGATTATAGGGATAAACGTAGAAAGTATAGCTCGTATTATAGTTATTTATGGTGGGAACCCCGTTAAATGATATTCCGTTGACCATTATGTCAAAAGGTAATCCGAAGTATGTTGTCGAAGATAAGTAAGTGAGATTGCCTAAATTGCTTGATGATGGTAAAGTTACGTTACCTACCCACTCGTTAAGCGTTGAATTGAACCACAACGGTATCTCTATTTCTGTACTTATCTGCGGGTATTCTTGGCTTAAAATCTGTGGGTAAATAAACGCAGAATACATGCCGTACTTTACTTCACTTCCATTGGGATATTCTATATTAGCGTAAATGAGCAATGTTTGTCCCTCGTAAGCATACTTTGCGGTTTTAATTATGGGAGTGTTGTAATTAGGTGTTACGTAAATCTGCCCATAAAAGAAGCCCGTTAAGTTCATCCCTAAGGTATATGAGTCATATTTTGCGAATAATAATACCGTATACAACCCGGCTGTGACGTTTTTAGGGACATATAAGAATCCTAGTGTCTCGCCGGAGGGGGAGAGGGAAGCCACAGTCTCGCTAATTACTTTACCGTTAGGACTTACTAATTCAGCAGTTACGTTAGTTCCGTAAAGAATATCTAACATGGTTGTGGAATACTGTGATGGAAGGGTAGGTGGTACTATTTGTCCTTCTATGATTATATATTGCCCTCCCGCAACACTACCGGGTTCCGCCACTATCTGTGGTAATATAAAGAGCGATTGTAGATAGATCCCGTTAGAGAACGCTACGAAACCATAAGCGTTAGTGGCAATTAATAAATCATCTCCTATTTTAGCGTTTAAAGTCCCAACCCAAGGACCATATTTCGAAATAGGGGTTAATACTGTTGAGTTGGTCATAATGTATTCGTTGTCAGTTATGTTATAGGAGTAAACGTTTAGGCTTAATGTGAAGTTCGCCGGAACTCCGTAAACGTTTGTTACATTAGCTTCTGTAACGTTGCTTACTTGCGTGTCAAATGGTGTAAAAGTAGCTGGAGTAAAGAATTGTACATAATACCCGGAAAACGTTTCGACAAAGCCATAACTCTCATCACCGTAAACTGTAACGAAAAGTAATCCGTTAGCGTTTTGGGGTAATGTAACTGTTGCTACCCATTCCTTTAATGATGGGTTATACGCTAATTGAGTTTCAGTAAGATTTCCTTCAATTCCCTCAATTATAGCATAGAAGCTACCGTTGGTCAGAGGGGTTCCGTTCATTGTTATGTTAGCCACTATCTCCATAACTTGACCGGGGAAGAATTCTGAAGGCGTTTCCCCCGAAGTATTATAAACGTTAACGACTATTGAAATATTGCTGACATTTGTTTTTGTAGTTTTTAAGTAATAAGCTAAGTTACCTGAGTTTAAAGTACCCCAACCCGTAATTAAATTATATCCGTAATTTGCAGTCCACGGTATGTTATAACCAAAAGTTATGGGGTTGAAAACTTGTTCATAATGACTACTTGCCAGTTCGTATATTGTCGGGTTAATTAAGCCTAGGCTGTGATTTAGGTAACTCATTATAGTTGTCAGAATCCCTGCAGTTAAAGGCGATGCTTCACTAGTCCCACCAGTTATTGCAGTCACGTTATAGGGGCATATTATATAAATCCCGGGATATACATTAGCGTTTGCCGAAATATCTGGTGTAGTTCTACCGTTAGGGTATGTAGCGGGCGTCTGTAAACTCCATTGCCACCAGGGTTTAGGTTCTATAATACTAACCCCTCCGGTTGAACCACCAAAATTCACGTCGTTAGGAACGAAGCCGTAATTAGACCAAGCAGTTTGCTCTACTCCACCGTGGAACTGTATATAGGTTGTCGTCCCTCCGACAGCGGTGACGAATGGTGAAACTGAGGGATAGATAACAGCCCCTATAGGCCCGTTACTGTCGCCGCTACCTCCGCCATCTCCGCTACTGGCTAAGAAAGTAATACCCTCAGCACTTCCCATAGCATAATACTCATCGGTTAGTACGACACAAGAATAGAATCCAGGACCGTTAAAGGAGTTCGAAAATGCAGACTCTGGTATTCCGAAGCTCTGAGAGAGTGCATTAACCTTGTCTTGTGAAACTATATAGGCGATTACAGATGATAAAGGTAAGTTGGGGTTAGCAATATACAAGGTAATGTTTGCTTTCGGTGCCATGGTGTGTGCTACTTCAACATCTAAGCTTATCTCCCCGGCCCATCCATAAAATATTCCTAGGGCCGGGTTATATGGCCCTATAGGTACTACAGTGAAGTTAGGCGGATTGGGTAATCCCGTAACTTTATCATAATAGACTAGCTGTTGATAAATGTAAGGATCACCGTAAAAATCTAGAATACCTATATTAAACCCTTGCCCCTCATAGCCTTGATTGAACAAGGGAGTTATGTTGTAAGCATTATAAAGTGCTGTAGGCCAGTAAGCTTCTATGGGGAACGTCGTATTTGGTAACCCGGCTTCTTGCTTTAGTTTCATTACATCCTTAATAGTAACAAGCGTTGAGGGGTGTTGGAAGAAAATTGCTGAGACATTTGAGGAAATTACGAAAGCCGGGATCTTAGGTACTCCGTAAGAGGTGTAATAAATTAATGTCCCGTTACTTAGGACTTCGAAGTTTAGACCTAAATATTTCTCCACTTGTCCAACACTCCCAGTAGCTACTATAACCGAGTCTGCGGCTGTTAAAATAATGTTAAACCCAGATTGCTTTAGGTAAGATAAGACTTGCTCGTACTGCTGAGTGGGGTAAAACAGTTTTTCAACTTGTTCCTTTGTCAAGAAATGGTGATATAGAGGTGATGAGGGGTTAGATACTGCTAAAGCGTAATAGTAGAGTAGCCCTACGTTCTTTAGGGGAATGAAGACTGTGAATGTCACTTTATCGTTTGGTGATAATGTTCCTACTACATGAAATCCCTTTAGTTCTAACGGCGGGATGAAGGTTTGTGTTGTGGACGAGAAAGATAGTGTTGAAATTGAAAGTAATAATGCCGTGGTTATTAGAATCGAAAATAACTTACTATTCATAAATTATCACAACAATATAGATTTATAAATTTTGTGGTGAGGTTTAACTCTATTTAAAGAATGATATCCTTGACCAATTTAGAACTAGGGGTAAATCTGAATAATTTCTTTAAAATTCTAGTTCTTATGTTAATATTTTAAGATGAGTGGTTATTAAATTAATTTAAATAAGTAAAATGATAAGAACAACTTTATTAAATTATTGAGTCTATTGGAATAACATCAATTATTCCGTTAACCCCCACCAAAATTAGGGAGTTAAGAGTAACCAGTAAGTTCCCTGGGCCCGGCATAACAGGAGTCTTAATCAGCTTAACTAATTTACCACTTAATGTGAAGACGAACAAATACCCGGTTTCATTCTGTATAACTACATACTTCCCCTTAATGATGTCTACGTTACTAGTGGTAAATCCAGTTTTGTATTCCCATATGACCTTACCAGAACTTAAGTTTACAGCGTAAAGGATTCCTACTGGAGAGTCATGGAATACGATTCCGTTAAAGATCACTGGGGGTGGGGATTCTAGGTAAGGAGGTATGGGGCCTACGCCCTCATTTAATGCCCAAATTATTTTACCGTTATCAGCGTTAAAAGCAACTAAACATTCTACCATACTCTCATTGTTTATATGAATTGTATAAGAAGTAACCACTATACCGTCGGAATAAGCTGGTGAAGAGTCATCTAACCCACCTAAGTTTTGCTCGTACGAGGAGAAGTTATAGTACCATAACACTTTACCACTTTTCGCGTCTATAGCCCAAAATATATACGGGTTTGCTGAGCCGAAGTATATTACATTGTTAACTAAGACTGGAGAAGACATACTAACATAAGAGCCTATATAGTCCTCCCACACGAGTTCACCGGTGGTAGCATTTAACGCAAACACTTCTCCATTTCCATTTGCTTCAATTATCATCCCATCGTAGTAAACTGGGGTAGGCATATCTTCCCCTAAAGTCGTGAAATTCCATAACTCTTTCCCGCTGTATAATGAAAGGGCTATTACTGCGTTTTCTCCAGTCCCTCTTACTGTTGAGTTTATGAACATAGCGTTTCCTAAACCTATTATAACTTCACCGTTAACAATTATTGGTACAGTCATAATCTGGTTGGGGAATTTGTCTGCCCAGACTACATGTCCATTACTAATGTTTATCGCATATACACAGCCAACTAACTGGTTTAAAGCCCTAGTTTGCAGGTTCATGGGGCCGGAAGTTACTACTATCATTATATCTGAGTATATTGACGGTGGTATTACTACTGCTCCAGTGACATTTATTAGGAAATAACCCGTTATTACGGGGATGAAATAGACGTGGTCTGGATTTCCATCAAACATGGTTGTATTTTCCATGTATTTCATATTCTTTTCTGGGATTGACTGTATTACTTGATATTTAGGTAATGTTAAATTAAGTGAATAAATCGACTGGGCTGAATTAGTAGTTGTTAAACTTAATTTTCTCCCGTTTATTGGTTTATAATAGAAATGAGTCAAAAATACATATTCAGACATTAATAACAAAATAATCGTAATTATCAAAATAATCGATTTGTAGTAAGTCACAACCTAACTACATTAAATCAATATTTAAATTTACTTTCAAATGGGACTAAAAACTATTCATTAATACTTCGATCTCAAGCTGAATAAATAACGATTTTGTAAAAAGGATTTATTTACTAACGAACTTTAATATTATTTCATGGAAAGGTCTTTTTTATTCTTGCTCATCTCAAGGATTGCAAGGAGTATAGCGCTGGTTTACGTAACCCTTTCAGTACCCCTATACTTATCGTATTTAGGTCTCTCAGTAGTAAACGTCGGGTTGATAGTGTTTGGGGTAATACTCTTTTATTCTCTTCTCTCTATAGGATTAGGGCTCTTTGGCGATAGGTATGGGTACAAGAAGAGCTTAATAATAGGTGACTTACTCCCATTAATAGGTGTTTCGTTACTCTCGTTAACTTCCTCACCACAAGTAATAATTCCTATTCTGATTATAACTGGAGTGGGCGGTGGAGCATCTGGCGGATTAAGAGGGATGTGGTCGCCCGGTATAGCAGCTTTAGTAGCGTCAAACTGGAGGGAAGAGAGGGAAAGGGTTAAAAAAATGGGACTATTAAGCTCTGGGGCTAGCTCAGCGAGTATTATAGGAAGCCTTCTACTCTCTTTACAACCTCTTCTTCATTTACCTACAATTGAATCATATAGGATGCTTTATGCATTATCTGCTGTTTTTCTGTTTATTTCACTTGTCTCAATAGTTATGGTTAAAGAAGTTAAGAGGCCTAAAAAAACAAGTAAGGTTATGAAAAAGAGTAGTCTACTTTACATTTTGAGAGTAATAGCGTCTAACAGTATAAACGGTGCCGGGATAGGTTTAGCAATACCCTTACTCCCACTCTGGTTTAAACTTTCTTATCACGTTAATGAAGAAGAAATAGGTTTGGCTTTCACTTTTTCTTACATAATGACCTCACTCGGCTCATTCCTAGCGAGTAGGATTAAGGGAGATACGTTATTCTTAGCATCTTTTACTAGAGTCTTTAACGGCTTGTTTTTAATAGTTATGGCCTTTTCCCCATGGTTTATCTTATCTGCAGTTCTTTACGCGTTAAGAGGTTTTAACGCGGGCATAGGTGCACCTAATAGGACCGCAGTGAACGTTAGAGGTATTTCAGAAGAAGATTATGGTGCAGCAACTAGTTTACAAGGGGTTTCAACAAGGCTTTCCCAATTAACGAGTGGTGCTAGTGGCTATTTAATGGATGTATGGTTACCTTTACCGGAGATATTAGGTGGTGGGTTGCAATTAATAGGCGGGTTAGTTTACTATAAATTGTTAGGAAAAGCTACTAAAGAAGTGGAATAGATAATTTAACGTTGTAATTCCGTGGGATCGCGGATAAAGACAATCATTTTACCTTACGGTTTATAAGATGTGGTAATTCCACGTAATCCGCAATACACCTTAACTTGGTTTTCACGCTAATGAATAATTATGCTCTCAGTTACTTCTTTAGATCTAACAAATTCGATAGTTAAATGTTTTAGAAAGAGAATAAGTGAGCAAGAATTAGCTGATTCAATGGCGTTCATAATTGCCTACAGAGAGAAGAGCGACTTATACAATTTCACTCCCGGTAAAATGGGTATGAGGTACGAATGGTTTAAGGACTCTCCAGTTTACTGGGAATGTTCGAAATACGTAGAAAAGTTCGAGGAGTTCCCTCCCTCAGTTATTTTATCCACATCTAAAAAGCTGTGGTATAAAGCTTTAGGAGTTGAGGCGGAGTTTAACGCCGACGAACTGAGCCTGCTTAGGGAAATTGGGATCGTTCTATTATAATTTTTTTAAAAGAACACTGCTTTTTCCCTCTCTGTGTATAGTTAAGAAACAAAGCGAAGGTTGGATTTACCTAAGGTTATAAAATTTTCTTCGACAAGGGATATACTGCAACTGTTCACAACCGGGTATACGTAAAATCTAATTATTTATCCGCTCTTGTTTAACTGCAACTGTTCACAACTGTATTTATCACCTCGTCCATCTTTTTAACGATTTCAGCCTTTCTAATATCATATTCTTTTACAATTTCGCTTACTAACTTACCGCCCACAAAGACCCCTTCATCGTTCTCCCAAATAGCTACCCTTAAAGGCAATTCGTATCCTAATTTCTGATCATCTTGCATCAGTAAAGTTCCCACTTTCGGGTTTCCAAATAGGATTAGTTTAGTATTGTTAAGCCATAATCCAACTTCTTTAGCGTTCTTAGAATGATCTACTTCACAGAAAATCTTTAGGCCTAATGTCTTAATTCTCTCTTTAATTCTTCTCTCACATTCCTCGAAAGAAAGGTTGCTTTTAACCGCAAGCATATGTGTGGTGAAAAGTTTTTACTTAAAAATTTTTACCCAGATTAGGGAAAGTTCGAAAAACGTAGCACAACTTTTCATTTCTAGACCCGTAAATAGCGAATAACGTTCTTGTATTAACAACAATTTTGTTTGGGTATGCTTTTCTTCCTCATTAAAATCACATTTAACTCCTTTTTGAAAGGCTCTCTCAAGGTAATCCGAGGACAGAAGAAATTACCGCTTAAAGGATAAGGAAGCTATTTACATGTTGCCGTGACTCTGTTGAAGCCCAAGGGCTGAGAATTGGATACAAATTCATGAAAATTCAATGAAGCCCAAACCCCATTTTGTCACTCAAGGCTATCACAAGAATTGAACTTTCTCCTCAAAGCATAATGTTTATAAAAATCCAGAAAATTTTAAAATTCATGGAAATAGTGTGGTTGGAAACTTATAACAGCGTATGCGAAAAACTTTCCGAAGAATTCCCTAGTTTAAAGTTCAAATGTACGTTTGGTAGTAAGAGGAGAGCTTTTAAGAGGTGGGGTGTCTATGACGACGACATGGATTTCGCTTTTAGGTTTATAAAATCTTGCGAGCAGGCTTCAGAGTGTATAGCGATAGTTAGGGATGAAAACATAGTTAAGTTTATTAATGATTACACAAACCCAGAAATTCTACAGAAGATAAAGGTTATTAAAACACCTAAATTTCTAATGAGTAATAACATGATGTTAGACTTTGCCCGTTTAGTGATCAGAGGGATTATTCAGAATAAAAAGTATGAACTTTACCCCTAGAGGTTCTAAGTTTATTACTCGCAAATGTCATAGGCTTCCTTAATTAGCTGATTTGCTAAATCCTTGTTTAGTTTCGTCGAATACCTATAGTTTTCGTGCAATACGTGAACTTCAATGTCGTCACTCTTCTCCCCTTCAAGGTCAAAAGTCAAATATTGTACAGTAGCAAATGCTCTCCCTTGTTCCCTACCCGCCTCTGGTACCCCTTGAATCAATTTACTCCCCACTTTGAGGAAAATTGAGTTGTATATCCCTTTTAAGTTGTCGTAAACCCATTCTAAATCTTTAAAATCATAAGAGTAAATGTACAGGGAAGCCTTAATCTTTCCATTACACGGGAGTAAAGTAGAGTATATTTTTATTTCTCTTTCTATGTCCTCCTTCTTCTCTAGCCTGTCTAAGTAAACCATCTCTTGAATTTGGTGAAGTACTGTCTCTTTATTTTCAAAAAGTAAAGAGAGTCTGTCACCTAACTCGACTCTCCGCCTATTTTTAACCCCAATAATGTACTTTATTCTTTCCATCCTCACTTTTTCATATTCTCTCCAAGGGAGTATCTCATCAAGACTTATTTTGACCACTTTTTATCACCTCTTTTAAAACCTGAATTGGGTGTAAAGGCTTCCTACCAGAAGCCTTCTCGATTTGCAACCCCGCCAAGGGGCATTCGGTTACAAAAAGTTCTGCCTTGCTCTCCTTAAAGGACTCCATCATCTTACTCCCCACTCTCCTAGCAACATCATAATTCCTCAAACCCCAACCGCCATCAATCCCAGAACACCCTTTGTTTGAGATTTCTACCTTAAACCCGCTCGTCCTCAGTAAGTTAACTCCAGGGTAGCCGACCTTAAGGTACCTTAAGTGACAAGGCGGGTGATAATAAACGTTTTTGGATTGCGTTGAGGGCAATGTAATTTTACCCTCTTTCTTAAGCCTGAACAAGAATTCCATAGCATCTAAAACCTTTGGGGTTTCCCTATCTAACACCTTATGGTATTCATTTATCATGAGCGTACAAGTAGGAATTGGTGAAATGACCTCGTATCCTTCAGCCTTTAACCTCTCTATTACCTTAACATTGTGCTCAGCATTCTTCTTTAACCTATCAGCATCTCCCACGTCTAACATCGGTGCACCACAGCAGACAAAGTCGTTAACTAACTTTACTTCGATTCCTAACGACTCATAAACTTCTAACAAGTCAAGCCCTATTTCCGGGAAGAAATTCTCGACTAAACAAGTGGTGAAGAGTGCAACTTTAGCTACGGGTTTTTCCGACTTTTTGGGTTTTGCGAGCTGTGAAAAACCTTTTTCGGCCACTGGTAATAAAGGTGCGTCCTTGTGTATTCCTAACAATTCTCTACCTTCCATAACCTTCTTAGCTAAAGGCCTAGCAAACCTCATCATATCTAACATTTCAAATAGCCTTTCCCTAACGTCCATACCTCTAGTTGTCTTGTAATAGAGCCATGCCCATTCCATTAAACTCGCAAAGTCCATATTAAAATCGTGTGGAGGAGTATATGGACAGTTTACGAAGCACATTTTACAGTGGAAACACTTAGAGGCTACTTCAAATAAGTCGTTTAGTTCTAATTTCTTGACACCTTTCTCATCAGTATATTTAAAGAGAGTTGGAAACGCGTCACAGTAGTTGAAGCAAAGTCTACAACCGTGGCATACTGAGGCTTGTCTTATGAATTCCGAGAGGAGTTTAGACGAGTTAAAAAAATCCGAATTACTTGGGTTTAAGGTGTACAACTTGTTATCCCTTTAACTGGTTTAGGGCAGCTGTGAATTTTTCAGCGTGGCTTTTTTCAGCTCTGGCCAATGTCTCAAACCATTCGGCGATCTCATTAAACCCTTCTTCCCTAGCCACCTTTGCATAGCCTGGATACATTTGAGTCCACTCGTAAGTCTCTCCAGCTATCGCAGATTCCAACATTTGCTCAAGTGTACCTATCGGTTTACCAGTTGCTGGGTCACCTAAGTTCCCTTGCCTTATGAAATCTAAATGTCCGAAGGCGTGAGCTGTTTCACCTTCAGCAATGCTTCTTAATAACGCTGCGATCTCTGGGAAGTCCTCCTCATCCGCCCTTTTAGCGAAATATAAATACCTTCTGTTAGCCATAGCTTCTCCGCAAAACGCATTTTTCAAATTTTCAGCAGTTTTAGTTCCTTGAAGTTCTTTCATGCTTATCATTATATTAGTAAATAACCTACTATATAAAGATTTTGATTATTCCGATATTTTAGATATTTTTAAATAGGAGTTATTACAATTAAACTGGGTTTAGAATACGTAGCAGTTCCCTTTCATATATAACTCCCACAAGTCTTCCGTCTTTTATTACCCCGATCACCGGTTCCTCACTCTCCCTAAAACGCCTTAACACGTCTATTACCCTCGTATTTACCTCGACCGTCCTTAATTCGTTTAAAGGTAATTCACAAGCCTCTATCCTTTCATAATCTGATGGATCAATTTCGAGGAGTTGAGAGACTGAAATATAACCCAAAGGTCTTCCGTACTCATTAACTACAACTATAGCCCTTAACCCTCTTTCAACCATCTTATTGATAATGCTTCTTAAGTTCTCGTCACAACTAGCATAAACGTTAGAAATTGCTTCCTTAGGCAACTTCTCCCACAGCTTTGGTTTAGTAAATTGAGAGACTGGGGATCCGAACCTTAATCTAAAGAGTAGTGGGAAAATGAGGGCTGAGAGCGTTACTGCCAATGAAGCTTCGGAGTATTGAACGCTGTTTATTATCTTCACCGTAAGTGCCGTGATTAACAATGAGGCATCTACTCCTCCTTTAGTAGAAGTGCCTAAAGCATTTAATAATGGGTCTACGCTTACAAGTCTTGAAGTTACCAGTCCTCCCAAGAATTTGCCTATAACTACCAAAGAGAATATCTCTAGGCTGATAAGTATTAATGCTGGTGTAATCTTTACGAAATAAAGCCCTATGCTGAAGAAGAAAAGTGGCTCGAAAAAGCCGTAAGTGAATGCGTGTAACTTCTCCAACAATTCGGCCCTATCCTTAAAGTAGTCCCTTAATAGAAAGCCCAAAAAGAGGGCCGCTATTGCTGAGTTAAAGTTATAGTACTCCGCGAGGAAGCCAATAATGAGGATCAACGAAATTATACTGGCAAATTCTATTTCCCTAACCTTTATATATCCCTCAATTTTCTCAAGAAGTAAAGATATTTTACTACCTAGAAGTATTAGGAAGATTAAGATAAGTACAACTTCTATAAAGGAGATGAGGAAGGGTTGCCTTAAGAACGTAGCAAATGCGACCACAGCTATAATTTCAGCTATCACTGCTTGTTCGAAAATTGTAACCCCCACCCTCTCTTTAGAAATTCCTACGTCAATTAGTAGTCTTGTTAGTGGCCCCGCACTCGTCATTGCCAGAGGTATTAATAATGGGAGTGTGTAAATGTTAAGTACAAGAGATATGAGGAGGAGTGGGACAGAAATTTGAACTAGAGCAGAGGCTAGTATTTGTGAATTTATTTCAAGCTTAGATCCTATTTCCTCAGCCCCGGCTAAAAAGAGTAAAAAGACTATACCGAGGGAGGTTATAAAGGAAATTATATCGTTTAACTTGATAAGCCCTAGTACACCTTGTCCCATTATTATTCCTACAATGATTGGCCCTACAAACCTCACCATATTAAGCCTTCCCAGTGCCTCCTCCGCAAGTTTTGAAAGTATTAATGCAATTCCTAAGTAAAGTAAACTTATTTCTCCAACGTCCATAAAGTGAGTAAGCACTAAAGATTTATTAAACTAACTGACTCACGTTTAGACTGTAAAGCTTCTACGTAACTACTCGTTAATTTTAGTCTAAATTCGTTTCGACAAATTGTGTTTATATATAGTATTACTGAAATAGTTTTTTATTGATGATCTCCCTAACTGGTGGCGGGCTCTGCTCACGAGGGTGGGAGTGAAAAACTGGATGGGAGGGTAGGGTGTTTCTCTCGACTAGCCCCAATGGGTGACTGTGTATGATCCCTTAGCCCGTGGTGGAACTAAAAGTAAGGAAAAGTTACGCTACGGGTAAACACTAATAGCTAATTTTTATGGAAGAGTTAGGAGAAAGGGATTAACGCCGGTATGTGAAGCTCTCCTTTTTCACGTAAGCTTTTTGGTAATTCTATTTGATTTCTATGAAATAGGCGATAATATTTCTTATAACATTCTCTCCAACTATTCTAAATAATTCTTCTGTAAACCTTTTAGATAGATAAAGCAATGTAGGTTCTCCAGAAAGTAAAAATATCGATAAATAAAAACGTATTTTGTCTCTATCGCACATTAAAAGATGACCTACTTTCTGTTTTTCACATTCTAATACTCTGTGTATTACATCATTAATTTTCTCGTCTGTCTCTAGTTTTTCCAACAATATTGTTTCAATACAACCTTTAAAATCATTATTTTTATCGCCTATGACTACTAAAACATAACATAAGTTATCCTTACACATTTTTATATACGGTGGAGAATAATCTAGTGCTTTTATGTCCTTCTTAAGTCTATCATAAACACCTTTATATCCTTCCTCGTCTCCATCTATTACAAAACATACATTTCCCTTTTTCAAGATAGACATGAGGAAGACAAGTACTTTTTAAATTCCTTAATCACCTCTTCCTTTCCAAATCTTACTTCTATGTTATCTTCATTAAAACCTAGCTTACTAAGAATGATCTTTTCAGTTGCACCTTCTACAAATATTCTATCACAACTTATAGCCACAGGTTTCACACGTATCCTAACCAACTAAGGGGTTTCTCAAATTCAGAAATTTCTGAAAGCCTGTACGTTTTATACCCTGCTTTTGATAGATAGATCACTTGAGCCTCTGTATCATCGAATACTTTTCCCGCCATTTTTACAACTTCATTTACGTGAGTAGTGAAAATGACTTGAACCAGTTTTTCACGTTTCATATCATTCAATATCTCCATTATGAGGTCGGGGTGAAGGGAATTTTCAATTTCGTCAATTAAGACAATGTCAGATGATATCAGTGCCAGTTTCACCAATTCCCTCTTTAACAGCCCTCTACCCGTGACGTATACTGGTAGTGTACCGTAATATAGTTTAAATAGACCGTACTCATCTTGTAGTATTTCGAGGTCAGTCCTCATCTTATCTTTGCTCTTCCTTTTCGCAATACTGTAAATCTTTTCCGGGTTACCTGAACTATCAAAGAACGTAGAAATGTAAAGGGGGGAATACATTGTCCTTACCCTTTTTACAATCCTTGCTATCGGAAGGGGCATTGACATGGGCTGAATCTCCAGTAATGAAATTGATTTCACTGAAATTTCAGCTACTCTTTCGCCGTTTATTTCAACATCTAGACTATAAGGGTCAATTCTCTTTAATAGTGTTGTCACGTCATCAAGTTTAACTTTAGAATCGGATAATGTGGAAAAAGCGGAAAGGAAGTCTCCTCTACTGCTTAGCATGTAAAGGAGAGAAGTGTTTATATCGTTATCATTCATGTCAGATTGAAAAAGAGTAGACAAATAAATTGACTCAAGAAAGGAAGTCTTACCACTACCGTTCTCTCCGAGGACAATATTAATCCTCTTGAGTCTAACGTTAACTTTAAGCCCTCTGAAACCCTCTACATCTACTTCACTTATAACCATATTATATACCTCACTTTGACGGTTTTTAAAATATTTCGAAGTCGAGTTAGGTGATGATGCCCTTGGAGCTGATTGACGTGTTCGGCTTCATGAGTAATTATGCTACCTATTCCACAGTTCAATCGACTTCGAGATACTCTAAGTTAGAGACAAGTGGGTAATTACACGAGTATTTAACTATATTCGCTGTTAAGATGAATCGATTAAGAGTGTGAAATCTTGATCTATAAGAGAAACCCTTGATTATGTGTATACATAGAGAAATTACCTTAGTCTTTTGTTAAATCCTTTAAGCTCTTTACCCCGAAATCGTAAAAACCGAATCTGTTTAGCAAGACCCCTCTGAGTCCACTCCTCACAGCCCCCGCATAATCTATTTCCATTATGTCACCCACATGGTATATCGGGATTCCTACTCTCCTAGTAACTATACTGAATATCTTAGGGTTTGGTTTCACTAACCCCACTTCAAAAGAAAAGATTATGTGAGTAAAGTACTTGTTCAAACCCAATTCTTCGACTACTTTTTTAGCCCTAGGCGTAGCGTTAGACACCAGAACAATTTTGTATCCCTTACTCTTAGCCCACTCTAAGAAATCCTCCGCGTCCTCTAAAAGGAAATATTCGTCTCCTCTCTTAATCCCACTAATTTCCATTATCAGTTTTTCATCATTGGGCTTTATGCCCAGTTCGTAGAGGAAATCCCTTACATCGAAGGGGTTAACTCCGTTCTCGTCGGGGAAATTGTGTTTAGCCATTACTTTTACATAAGCTCTATAGACTTTCCTCAGCGAGAATGTATAACCGTGGTCCTTAAGGATTTCATATATAAGTTCATACCTCCTCGGCGTGAAGGAGACTAATGTGTCCCCCAAGTCTACGCTAATGACTGTCACGATAGAGATTAGCTCTCGTAGTTTATAAATTCTTTGATGAAAAGTATATAAAGTAATATATAGTCAGTATAAAATCTTTAAGGGTAAAACTCCTTGTCGTCAACCAGTTACTATCTCTCCTTTTAATCTATCATTCTTATTGTTGTTAGTTTTAACTATAATACAAGTGCTCGATGTTTAATTTTCCTTTGATTTAATTATGTCGTTGTTTCAACATTATAAAAATTTAAGATAAAGTATTTTTATTCTGCCTTGTCAATATTTATTATGGATTAACTTGGGACTAATTCCTTTGTTTTACTGAATTTAGAGGAGATTTTCACATGTTTTGTGCATCATCTATTTTGCCTTTAACTGTTTTAAGAGTAGAAAGGTACCTATTTCACGTTTTCGAATGGCATTACAATATTCGTGCTTACTAATTAATAGCGAAGAAGTGACAACACGGATAATAATATTAATAAGGCCACAAAGATCACATCCCTTTTAGAACCCTTCCTACCGAGAAGTGCTATTTCTTTAGGTGATTTTAACTTTTCTCCGGGTCTTAAAAACCTCGTTGAAGGTTCTATCAACGACACAAGTAATAGGGGAGTGTTTAAGCTAATTAAAGTAAGTATTACTAACGATAATATCCAAGATGCTTGGACTATAGATTTATCGAGTCTCCTATAAGGTATCTTATATTCTACGTATAGGGCCCCCGTGAATATATATAATATCCAATAAATATCGGGTATAGGAAACTGGTTGCCCTCAAATAAAGCCCAAACTAGGGATAATGAGACTACAAATGTCGTGCCAAGAACGTTTCCCCACAACGTATTTTTATTAAAATAGAAAGTTAATGTTACTATTAATAACACTATTGGTACAATTATATACATTATTACATTATTAATTTCAACAAAAATGTAGGGAATTGCAGCTAAAAGTATTAACAGTATGTCCTTATAGTCAATCTTTAAAGTCATGATTTTAGGTTGTAAGTGCTCAAGTATAGGCAGAGTATATGCTATTACTGGGATCAACAGCAGAGCTCTGGTTACGTTAACTCCAAAGAATGGAATTAACGAAACTACATAAGATAAGATTCCTATGAAGTATAAGGCGTGATTTCTCACTCTCATTTTCATTTAATCACCTGCCTTAAAGTAAGTATAAAAAACAATAGAATTCCACACCTTGGAAAGATGTAGATAATAGGAAAACCGGTAATGATAATCCATGATCGTATGTATACTTTTACCTACTGTTCTAAATTTAATATCAAACACGATGCATGAGGAGGTCTAATTAAGACCCTCTTCTGAAGAGCATCAACAACTGAAACTATAGGGACGAGTTCATCGCCAGATATCGAATTGCACACGGACCCAACTGTGATGACTTTCATACAACATCCTTTATAACGGGGGCATTTTAATAAAACATACCTAATGTTTTAGGCTATCCAAACCTTAAATAGACGGGAGTTATACATAGCATTTCAATCAACTCCTAGACACCATAAAATTCTTGAGGATTTCTTCATAGCCCTTCAAGTCGTTCTCATATTTTCTCACCCTCCCCCTGCTAGTTATTAAACGTTCTTTTGATACGTCTACCCCTATTACCCCTACCTCTTTGTCACACCTTATATGAAAAGTTGAAATAAGGAAGAACTGAAAGTGGTCTTTATCGTAATATGTCTCAACTTCTGAAGGTTGAAATAAGGAAGAACTGAAAGACATTAGGGCCATCCCTGACGGCGTTTGTCCTTATGTTGAAATAAGGAAGAACTGAAAGTAATAATCGGCAGTGTTGGTACGTAATGTACGCCGGTTGAAATAAGGAAGAACTGAAAGATTGACGAAACACTAAAACTCATAATCAGGACTAGTTGAAATAAGGAAGAACTGAAAGATGAATGCTGTTAATCCTAGACCACAAAAATCAAGTTGAAATAAGGAAGAACTGAAAGGCGATTTATACTCCGATTAGTAACATAGTTATTACACTGTTAGATCTACGTCAAAACAATTTTCTAATATATTGTTTACATGACAATGGATATGACAATGATTTTCAAGGTCTATGCACTCTATCATTATTGGTCTAATAATATCAACCTCTTCATCAGGAAAAAATGTTACTACAACAAAGTATCCGTTATTTTCTCTTGCTAAGGTAATCCGAAATGAGTAATCTCGCAAAGGACGATTGTGAATATACTTTATATAAAAAGTTCTTCTACAGACTTCTCCTAAACCGGTTCTAGTTCGCCCACGCTCATCGACACATAATCCAATACCTATACAAATTTCAAATATTGGTATAATGCATCTTCGTATAATCTCTGTAAGTCCATATAATAAACAATATACACATTCTTGAGAGCCGTCTAGTTGACTTCCTATGATATCATTATAGTGTTTTAACACATGATCCCCATATCTAATTAAAGGTCTATATGACAATCCCTTATTCACCTAAAGTCTTTTCAAAATTGCCATTAATTTGTCAGTATTCATATAGGACTTTTCTATATCAAAGTCCAATTTAGCTAAACCTTTGTTCTTTATTATTGACATAGTAGTATTGGCTATAATTCTATGATAGTTTGGAATATAATCGGAGTCGATAAAATACAATTCTACGTAATAAGGTTCTAAATAAGCATTATCTAGTAACAACGCACATAATAACGAGTTAAATTCCTCTCTAGACATGCCTTTGGGTATATCTAATATCTCCATAAATATGCTGACTAACTTGTTCTCGTAGTTAAAACCTAACTCAGTAGCTGATGGGAAGCTAACTTTTACAATGTTTTCATCCTTTTCTCTGAAAATTAAACTGAAGGAAGTGGGTCCAATAATCTTAATTTTAGGATATATTCCAACCAAATTATGCTTAACAGATATAAACGAAGGAAAGTTTGAAAACTTTGGCATTTTTTCACCAGTTTGTGTTTATTTTAAGTTAAGTCTAATTAATATACTTTAACTATGATTGGTCCTTTTTCCTCCTTTAACTCCTTTAGAGTTTAAAATTCCCAGTGAAAAGAATTTAGCTATAGAAAAGGAGAATAAGAAAGCCAAAGACAATGAGGATAGGAAAGATTCTAAGTATATTATAGGCCCGCACTCTAATATACAATTTCCTAAACATTTTCCGAACCTACGTCATACTCTACTACTATCTTCTTTCTCATATCATGAATTTTAAGAAAAAAGAGTACTTGCAAGAGTGTGGTGATAGTGTCGTCGTTAAGCTACAAATTCTGGGATTAACCTTCTCTCCCATAAGACTAGGGCTATGGAGTACATCATGGTGCGAATGCTCCTATTTACTGCCTTCGTTGCTCTCTTGAATCTAACTAGCCTATCCCTTAATGACGAATGACTCGTTCGGGTTAACCGGCGAGACAACCGTGTGGTCTTTCAACCAGAAGTACAAGTTATAACTATCGCTCACCCCCTCGTCGGGTAAAAACTTTTTGACCTCAATGAAAGTACTCTCACCCCTATCCCCCAAAATGAGGTAAACTCCCAGCTTCGTGTACACGTAACAAGTGAAAACCCACTTGTAAAAAGCCCTAGTACAAGTAAGTCCACATCTCATCAACAACCTTACCCTTGACCAGCTCCTTAGCCCTACCCCACAACTCAACCAACTTCTCATACTTTTTCCTACCATAACGCTGTGAAAACAGTACCAAGAGGTACGTTAAGCACCCTAGAAGTAGCCCTCATACTCATACCATTAAGATTTTCAAAGCCTCCTCCCTCAACTTCCTAGAATGATGATGATAACTAGCATCACCCAAGAAGTACTTTACCACAATCCCTACACAAAAACTTCTGCCTACCCAAAGGCCTACCACACTTAACAACATGATGACTACCACAAGAGGGACAAGAAACGTCTTGCCTAAATACAGGCTTCCTACCCATAAGTAATACTCGTTATACAAACATAAATAGCTTAACAACGACACTATCTCCACACTCTAACGATTTACGCATAATTTTTAACCCCTCACACGAACTTTATCTTATGTCAGAGGAAGTAAAAAAGTGGTTTGATGATTTTATTAACAACATCGTTCAGAAGATTAGGGCAGGGAAGGAACTTAACGCTTTAGAAACTCAAGTGATCACTAACTACGCTTCTAACCAAGTGCTCTACGAATATCTTGAAAGGAGGTTAGGTGAACTTGAGAGGAACTTGAGGGACGAAATTAGGAAAACCAGAGAAGAACTATTGGGTAATGACGAGAAGGTCAAGCAAGAGCTGTTAGCTAACGACGAGAGGATAAAACAAGAGCTTAAGGACGAGATCCAGAGAGTGAAAACAGACCTCGAAAACAAGATTAAGGAAGTCGATAGGAAAGTTGAGGCTACTAGGAGTGATTTGGGCTTAGTGGCTGAGGAAGTCTACGTTAAGAACTTCGTTGACTATTTACAGAGTAACGGTGAGAGGGTAATAAGCATTTATAGGCACTACGAGACGTCGTTGGGAGAAATAGACGCTGTAATCGAGACTTCCGCTAAAGTTTACGCCGTAGAGGTAAAACTTAGGGCTGAGGTGAGTGACGTAGACGAACTGCTCAGTAAGGCTAAAGTTCTAAAAGAAGAGTTGGGGAGGGAAGTTTACCCCGTTCTGACGGGTTCTAAAATAAATAAGACAGTTAGGGGTTATGCTAAAGGATTCGGGGTGTTAGTAATTTAATGGGAAATTGATAGAAAAATCACACTTATTAACTAACTATCTTCGGTTTTAGTTAGCGAGTAACAATTTTTAAGACCGGATTTTCGATTAGACCGGTCGATAACATTTAATACGTGATTGTTGAACTACGCATTATCCTAGCACTTCACGAAGAGGAGAACTTAAACCGGGATCACTCATTTCCTCTTTCCGGAAACGCTTCATTTGACGTTTCGAGCGGATAAAGCCCCTAGAACAAGTTAGTTGTCGGGATAACGTTTTTAACTGTACTCACTTCAATAACTGTAGTGGGTACAGTTGTTGTTCGACCTCCACCCGAAAGAGGACAGAAAGGAGTTATTCGGAAGGGACAAAGAGATTGATTACGCTATATCACAACTGTTATCGAAGAATTGGTTGACAATATGAGGACAGAGAGATAGGTAAGACCAGTTTGATGAAAGTCATAATTAACGAGATGAAGAAAAATTACGGGTTCAAGGGTATTTATGTCAACCTGAGGGGAGTCAGGAATTTGAGTTCATTACTTAAAGTAATCCTATCGGAAATAAATAATAGTAAGCCTAGTTTCAAGGTCGCTGTTAAGTTGAATTTTATTATAGGCTCTGCTGGGATAGAACTAAAAAAGAGCTGAATTCTTTTTCACGTTGATAGAAATCTTTTTGTCTGTTTATAACGAATTTTTGTTAATAAATGATGATCTCTCACGCCGATGTGGGCAAAAGGGTGGGAGTGATTACGGAGATGTGAGTCCCGTGCCGTTGGAGTCCCATGACCCAACTGTGGTTGAGGGCTAAGTCCCTACACTCGATCATGAATGAAGATAAAATGATTGAAATGAAAGTGTAGGGACAAACGGTGCAAAAGTGGTCAATAGCTTAATAGAACTTTTTAATTCGATCGAGGATGACGCAGTGATAGGCCTCGACGAGATTCAAGAGGTCTCTCAAGCAAGTAGGCAATTCCTCGAAGTGCTGGGAAACGTTTTCGCTTCTAACCCTAAAATAAGGTTCATATTCTCCGGTTCCTACATAGGAGTGATCAGAGCGTTGTCAAACCCTTCGTCTTCGTCCCCGCTTCACGGTAGGCCACCGGTCTTATTAAACCTGAGACCGTTTGATGAAGAAACTTCAAGGGATTTTCTCAGAAGGGGAATGGAGGAGTTGAATATCAGTTTTGATAAAGAGAACGAAGTCGTTAAGAAGTTAGATGGTGTCGTAGGATAGTTGACCCTATTTGGGAACTTTTACGCCGTAAGAAAAATGAGCTTTGAAACTTCGATGTCTTCCACAATCGAAGAAGGTAAGAAGATAATGATCGACGAGTTCAAACATTTCCTTGAGGGCAAAAGCAACAAGCGGTTATACACGACAATAATGAGCGTGTTGAAGGTAGTTAACACTTGGAAAGACATAAAGAGAGGGGTGGAAATAAAGTTAGGAAACGTAGATGACAAAGAATTAAGCTTGGCCTTGGAGTCCCTCCTAAACAATAACTTCATTGAAAAGAGAAAGGAAGGAGTTTATGAAATAGTCGACCCGATTCTCAGAGAAATCGACTATGATAAACTGTAAGCTCTCACTTATGCAAAAATAGTATGCACAGAAGCTATACGTAGATGACAGTAAGGCGGGACCCTAGGATTCAACAAGCATTAGAGGCGTTGAAGGAAATTTTAGCGTATATCCCGGCAGATAACTTTGTCAATATATACACGTTTTCTGACGAGGTCATACCTATAGTCACAATGTCCCCTCCGACGTATGCATATTTTCAGCTAAGTAATGTCCAGAGAGGGTCACATGAGACGCGATTGTACACGGCTTTAAACCTAGTTAAAGACGCTGACGAAATCATCGTAATAACTGACGGGGCCCCACAGATCTCCCCTCACGAGTGAAGGAGTTCAGCGGTAAAGTGATATTTGTAGGAGTTGGAAAGTATTATAATGAAAGCGTTCTCAAGGCTTTGGCAGACCAGACTAACGGTCTTCTATATCACGTGGACAACCTAGACGAATTATTTAAAATATTTGCTGAATCCGTCAAAGAATACATTGGTGCACAAAGGGTTAAAGCTTTTCTTACCTCGGAATTCCCGGTCAATTTAATCAATTATAGCGGTAACCCGATCAATTTAGGTACTTTGGAAGGTCCGGTTAGGATCTACGGATACATAAACCTTCCTCCTAACTTTAGCGGAAAATTACTAGAAGTCAAAGTGAAATATAATGTATTAGAGGAAGAAGAAATAAAGAAGGAACTGTATATTACAACTGCAAGTAGTAAGGAGGATTTCATGCAAAGTATAGACCAAGACATACTCGCCGAAGGGATGTGGTATTATAATCTAAGAAATTTGAACGAGCACAATTTAAACCAGACTATTAACGTGCTGAAGAACATAGCAGAGAGTACTAAGAGGTTAGACCTTTTAGAATACACTAGGAAATTGGCCGATAGTAAGGCTAAAAGGCTGAACAGCGAAGTTACGAAAAGATTGAGGAAATGAATTTCGCCCTTATGGGCTGGCAATGATAGTCCTCATAAGCTCTACTATGATTACTCACCGAATTAAAACCGGAATCAGTGAAGGAAAGGCGGGACAAACATCTCTTTGATTATGAGCGGAAGAAATAGTTTTGTGTCACCTTATACTACCCTTACCCCCCTACGTGATTAAACGGTTTAAATATTGCACCACTTCCTTAGTAGTAACCCTCTTTAAGGGGTCTGGCGACAACATCCCCTTTAACAGTGGCTTCACAATGTCCGGTACGTTGGGATCCCACGTAGCTAACTTTGCTTTAGACGACTCGACCTTCCATTTCACGCAGTTCATATAGCCTTTAACATAACAGTTGAAGGCATCTTCCATATCGTTTAAGTCCGGCCTGTCCTCCCGTCTAGTGAGCAAAACGTACATCGTCATACCCAGCGAAAACACGTCAATTGTTGGCTTTGCTACTCCAAGGTATACCTCGGGAGGTGAATAAAGGGGAGTAACCTGGTTTATTTTACCGTTCACCCTCACGGCACTCCCTAAATCACCTAGTTTAAACTTTACGTTATCCAACTCGTAAGGCTGTTTAGGCCTCTCGGTCAGGAAGATGTTCTGGGGTTTTACGTCCATGTGCACGTAACCTCGGGAGTGAAGGAAATTCAAAGCCTCAGCCATGTCCTTAATGGCCCTATAAACAGTCTTCTCCCACTTGCTGGAATAAAAGAACGAGTCGTCATTCAACAGGTCGGACATCGAACCTCCCTTCATTAACTCCATGACTATCATGGGCGGTTGCATCTTGTACAACTCCAAGTCCCCCCTAAGTATGTCCTCGAGCACTTGTTCGTTTACGTATACACCGTATATCTTCACGACATTTGGTTTCGAGGATATCGCCACTAAGTTAGACGACTCTTTAATCAGCTCTTTGAAGAACTGTTCGGCGTCACCTTGATCCAGTTTCAGTACTTTTACGGCCACCTCCTTCCCGTTGTATTCTCCCCTTAAGACGTAACCGTTACCGCCCTCACCTATTATGTCCTTTATCTCGTATACGTAAAGCGTCCTACCGATCCATACTTTGGGGTTCCAACTCTGGAGGTTACCGGGCGAGAGTTTCCTCGACGGCGTGTGAACACCCGTTATGCGGTAGTCTATTATAATTACGTCACCGAACCTAGCGTACCCGCTGTTCGGGTGGGGTTTGTAGACTTTATTACCGACTATGACGTCGTCTGCCACCCAACTACCTTCGACAGTTGCCTCAAGCTTGGAACTGGTCTTGTAGGTCACTCCCCCTATTGTAATCGTCGCCTCATGTGAGGGCGGTAGATTGCGTATTATGAAAGTAACGTACTGGTAGCTCTGGCTCTGTTGGCCAGACTGTTGCGGGGTGACCAGGATGTAATTTATGACTACCCCTTGCCCGGGCGAGGCGACACCGTTCCTCACGTCCGGGGTGTAGGTCTCGTTATTGGGTGTGATTACGTCGGAAGCGACCCAGTGGTAGTCATTAACGCCGTCCTGCTGGACTCTCAAGTAATCTGAGGTCGTCGTGTAAGTCACCCCGTTAACGGTTATCGTCACTTGCACCCCCAGCGGTAGCCCTTTAAATGTGAAGTGCACCGGGGGTGTCATGTAAGTTTGTTTACGGTTGGGAGACTTTGAAGGATCCTTGTATTGCAAGTGGAGGATTTGTGTGATTAACGAAGTGGTGAAGTAAAAAGGTGAAACCATTATTATCGCGTTTCCCCAGGTAGTAGGGGTAAACCCGAAGCCTAAGACATAAATCGTATTAACTATTACCCCTACCATGACCAGAAAGAAGCCGATCCCTCCCGCATTTTCATCACCTGTAAAAAAGCCTCTCAAAGAGAAACCCGCTACTATTCCAATGATTGCCAAGAAGATGAACTCACCGAGGACACTTTGAGGGGACAAGTTTATTAACACCGCCAATTGGTTTGCCATGAACGCCGGTATTAGACCAGGTAATAAGTTCAAGGTTAGAGGGACTGCCCAATGCCTCACGAATATGTAAGAGAGTAGGAAGAAAATGTAAAGAAAGACGTAAATCTCGGATACCGTGACCATTTTTATTTGGTAAAAGTAGAACGAAGTCACTAGGAAAAGCGGAAAGATTAAGAACGGGTATTTAGGTATCATTTTCCTTAATCAATTGTCGTCTCTATTTAATAAAAATTACGAGGAGATCGAATGATAGGATGCCCATTCTGACTTACGTCTCTATTTAATAAAAATTACGAGGAGATGACTAGATGTGTGTTGCTAACATTGAGGTGTTGTATGTCGAGATGCTGCTGCCCCTTTGTCATTTTACCTCACCTTAGGTAACGTCGCCATAGGGGCTAAAGGTTCACTCGTTTAATCACGCCGGGGGAGCTGTAAGCTTAAATCACGAGAGTGAGGTCAAGATGACAGCGGCCGAAAATGAAGGTAATAGAGTTTGAGGGAAGGAAGTTTATAGTGCTGGAGAGTAGGGAGGACTTTGATGAGTTTGAGGAGATGTTAGAAGAAGGACGAGAAAAGAAGAAAGAGATTAAGCTTTTTGTTTGAATTTTTACTAGGTAAACTGGGGAGTTTATTCAAAAAATCTAATCTTTTACGAGAATTAAGAGACCGTACTTTATGGCATATGCTAGATCTAAATACAGGGTCATTGCATAAGCACCCATCTCGTCATCGTCTTTGAATTCGCCTGTTTCCTCAACTGTCCTCGCAAGCCCCTGGTTAACTACTTCCTCTACAGTAGCCCCAGGTTATTGCGTCTTAATATAATTAAGCATACGTACAAGGTCGTTATCTCTTATCTCTACTAACTGACTACTAGTATTTAATTTGACTATCCATCTATTTTCGTCTAAATAGCTTGCTACTGCTGTATAGTTTGTGAATAATCTCCATTTTTTACGGTTCGTTATCAATGGGTTTTCTGCTATGACTTCGTACGGCTTCATCAATAAAGTACCGTCTGGGGCGTAGATTTCTTCATCTACGTTGTGCTGTTCTACAAAGTCGGTAATATTTGGGATAACTACGTGAGCTTGTTCCATATATTAACATAAGCTATGAAAATATATAAACGTTAAGAAGAGAAGAGGAGAAAAAGAAAGATTAGCTTATTATTTTATTTGCTCTCTAATCTTTTTCGATTGCTTCAGTTTCACTTCCCTTATCTTATTCTCTACAGCTTCGAACGGCTTTTTATGAGTTACAAAAAGAGAATATAGGAAAAATCCATGAAGTAAAGGGAGAAATAGTTTTAAAGAGAGACTAAATAGATCATGTTATGGTAATATATTTGGGTATTTATCATCAGTAGTAGATTAAAACATAGGGGTATGTAAGAATAGCCTAACCTACCAAAAATCCCTAGCATATTAGTTATATACATGTATAAATTAATTATTTCAATATCTATTTTTTGATAAACCAATTTGATTTCTTAAACGCTCTATCTTCTTTAAAATTTCTTCTTTTGTGCCTACATTATTTTTAATTTTTTCCTCTAAACTGCTTATAACATCCTTTGTATCTACAGTGTTAATTTTCTTTATCCAAAATAGCGCTTTCTCATAATCATCTGATAGTTGAACAGCATAATATGCTAACTCTACAAAGGCATACGCAGTATTTTTAGTTGTAAGTCTAGTATATTGCATATTAGATAAAATGGATATAAGTTCTTCAGTAGAATATCTGTCTTCTTTCTTGGGAGATAAACACTTCAAAAATATTTTGTCATAATCCTTTAGGGTTGGATTAATGCTAGACGGTAGAGTGATTTGCATTTTAAGTTTTTTACTATATACTTCATTTGGATCTCCTTGGAAGACCGGCCTACCGGTAAGAATCTCATAAAACACTTCACATACTTGATATACATCCGTTTTTTCGTCAATTGGACCTAATTGTGTATCTAATTGTTCCGGAGCCGCATAAATAAAGGTAAATGCTTCGTTTCTAGATGTGGTTATATCTGAAAATTTTGCTGTTTCCCAATCACTAATCTTTGCCCTACCGTTAGCATCTAAAAGTATGTTAGACGGTTTTATGTCCCCATGAATTATTCCCTTTTCATGAGCATATTTTAATCCAGAAAGGACATCTAAAATTATCCTAGTAGCTGTATCCTTATCAAAAGTCTTTCCATCAAGTGACCCATTCATTAGTTCCATTACCATGTAAGGTCTAGGATTTATATCAAAATCTAAGAGCTTTACTATATTTGGATGATTTAAGTGTAACCATACTGCCAACTCTTTAACGAAATTCTTATCAAGAGCTTTAGGAACTTTTATAGCTACAAGCGATGAATCTTTTTTCCTCCTCGCTTTGTATACTATAGCGTAACCACCTTCACCTATAGGTTCCAAGACCTCGTAGTTGGGGATTTGCATTACGCCTTGGCTTTTTATTACTGGTTGTTGTTCAATAGGTAATTTTTCATTTTCGTCTGATTTTCTTTCAATATCACCCTTATCTACCCGTGCTACTTCATTACCTTGCATCCTAGGTCCTCTAGGTACTCCAGAGTAGCTATTTCTCAAGGCACTCTCAAGTAAACTACGAATTGTACTATCTTTAGCATAATCTAAGGGAATACGCCCCTCATTGTCGGCAATCCGCGGGTCAGCACCATACTCAAGCAAAACCCTAACAATCTCAACACGACCTTTTTGTGCTGCTTCATGCAATGGCGTACTACCGTAATTATCTTTAGTGTTTGGGTTTGCCCCACGCTTAAGCAGCAGTTTGACAATCTCAACATGACCAAGAGATGCTGCTTCATGCAATGGCGTCCTACCTTTATTATCTTTAGTGTTTGGGTTTGCCCCACGCTCAAGTAGCAGTTTGACAATCTCAACATGACCAAGAGATGCTGCCCAATGTAGTGGCGTCAAGCCGTATTTATCTTTAGCGTTTGGGTTTGCCCCCTTTTTGAGTGCTATTCGTACTTTAATCAAGTCACCATACTCAGCCGCCTCGAGGAGTTCATAGTCCCAGTTTTTCCAGTTTTCTTCCTCCTTCCGAAACCAGTCCCAGATTCCTACCATCTTCTCCACCCCACCTTGTGCTATCGATTGGTTTTCACCCGGCATCTATGTTATTCACGGTAGCTACATTCATGGGTACTAATTCTCCATCACTTTCCCGTTTAAAAAGTGGCACTGTTTCCGCACTGCCTACAAGACCCCTCAACTCGTTAGCCAACTGCTCCGTTGTCCGCGTAGGGTTAACATTTTGTAAAGTCACTTGATTCCAAGTCTTCCTATTTATCAAAGTCAAATTCACCCTACCCAAACCTCCAAACCATCACTCATTTCTATATTAATATAATGTGCATCAGTTTATAAAAATTTTATTCTATATATTGCTTTGTGGGCTACTTCAGAATTATACAAAATTTATAAATAATTATACCGAGTATTACCCATGGGAAAGAGTAAGTACAAGAGGGATTGGCACAAGTACGACGAGAACGTTGTAACGAGGTATACCCTAATGTTCCCCTTCTACGTCTTCGAACACTGGTGGGATTTACTAGCAGAGGAGAATAGGCATGCCAAGAAAACCTACAAGGCACCAAAGGAGTTCAACGAATTCCTAGCATTCCTCCACATATTCCTACCTTATAGGGCCATAGAAGGAGTATTGAGAGCACTAGAGAGACTGAAAATCATTCCAACAAGCCTAGACTACTCAACATTATGGGAAAGAGTAAGAAACATGGACATAAAATTCCCAGAGGCAAATGACCAACTTGAAGCAGACGCAACGGGAATAAGCACAAACAAGGGAGGACAATACATTATAGCAAAATGGGGTAAAACCAAGGACTCAAAATTCCTCAAAATCGAAATAGTAATGGATAAAGACCAATTCAACGTAATAAACGCTGAAATAACCAGCAACGAGGTTGAGACCGCAGTTAACACAGTTAAGGATTTACAAGATAAGGGAAAGAAGGTCAAGAAGTTTTATGGAGATAAAACTTATGATTAATGAGGTTTACAAGACCGGGGTTGAGGTTGTCGTCCCACCTAGGAAGAACGCTATTACTAGGCGTGGCCACCCCGCTAGGCTGTAAGGGAGTTCAAGAGGTTGGGTTATAATCGTTGGAGGGAGGAGAAGGGTTACGGTGTTAGGTGGAGGATTGAGTCCTTATTCTCTGCTGTGAAGCGTACTTTTGGGGAATCTGTTAGGGCTACAAGTTTTTTAGGACAAGTGGTTGAGGCTAAGCTCAAGTTCTGGGCTTACGCATGGATAGTCCACTTGGCTAATTCTTTAGTTGGTAGAGCTCCGGGTATTAGGGTGTAAGCTTGCGAATAACGTTAAATATTAATTACTGAAAAATTCTCAGTGTATCATAGCATGCTTATGAAATAAATTGAAGATATCCACAAAGCAGGGGCTATCCATCCCCGCTGGCGAGGCTTTCCTCCCCCTAACCCCTTTCTTTGTAAAGGTACCGCATAGCCTCCTAAGGTAATGAAGGGGACTTCTATGTAGTTACTCATACATGTAATTGTTTTCAATTAAGATAAATTTAAATCCGGACTTCTATGTAGTTACTCATACTAACTCTTCTCTGCTTCCACTACCGTTAAAATGTCGTATTGGCTCCTTTTGTATCCCTTCTTCTTCATAATCTCTTCTACTTCTTCCCAGGAATTACCCTCAGCTACTATATTCCTATTTTCATCTATTGCATAATATTTCCTAACTATCCTGATGGTTTCGGGCATATATTCTCAGATTAAATATGAACTTCTGAAGCTATAACTTTACTTACTTGTATTATGCTTTATTGTTTATGTAAAGCTTATACACTAACTATGCTCTATGATTAACATAGAGCAAACATGATTTCCACACAAATCCCCAAAAGTCACGTAAAAAGGTTAGATGTTTTTACGTATTATCTGAAGGCATAATCGTTTCAGCGGATATACAAAGTAAGTCCAGGAAGGATTTAACGCATTATACAAGGTTAGTTCTGGAGATAACTTTCTTACCTCCTCTGCTGCTATAGGATCCGTACCGAGGTTTAGGACAAAGTCCTTGTCTTTCCACATCTCGTAAACTTTCTCTACAACTACCCGTCGGGTGTAGCAAAAAAGGGAATAAAACCTACAACTAACTTCATTTATTACCAGCCCGTGTTTTTCTTATCAAATCTAGAAGGTCTTTCGCCTCATCTTCATTAAGATTCTGTCCAAATTAACCTCCTCAGGGGTTGTCTTTATGTCGTAAATTACTGAGAGTAATTCTTGTTTTATGGGCCTTCTTCTTTAATAGTGCCCTTAAAGGCTAGCAATTCTTGGACAAGTTCTATTATTTCGTTCATTTACATCACTAGCATATTCTAGGTACTATATCCCCTGTGGGCATTTCTAATATTTTCGCTCCCCCTACTGCAGTCTTTGCAACAACTATTCCTTTCTCGCTTTTAGGTTCAACTACATATCCGATACTTGCAGGCTCAAATCCTAAGCTTTTTAGGGCTTCCATAACGTCGTCCTCAACATTACTATCTACCGCCAGCACGGCAACGCCTTCACTAGCTAGGTTCAGCGGATCCAGTCCGGTAACTTCAGTTATGGCTTTAACGTCCTCTAATACTGGGACTTTTGCTTCTTCAATTACTATTACGTTACCCGTTAACTGTGCCCACTCGTTTAATGTAGCGGCTAATCCACCCCTTGTAGGGTCTCTTGCGGCGTGAATATAGCCTTTAAACTTACTGAATACCTCAAGCAATTCGAACAACGGCCTTACGTCGCTTTTGAGGTTGGTAGATATGTTGTATTGTATTGCGGCAATTACTGCACCGTGGACTCCTACAGGCCCGGTAACGATTATTTTATCCCCAGGTTTTACAGCGTCTACTATAGGATTTCCATTTTCTACAACTCCTAAGCCTACTGTATTTATTATTATGGAATTCTTCATAGCCGTTTCTTCAATTACCTTAAAGTCTCCACCCACCAGAGGAATATTATATTTTTTTAATAATTCTATCATTGATCCAGTAATCTTTTCAAGGTCATCAATTGGAAATCCTTCAGAAACTACAATTGAGTCCAACATGGCTATTGGCCTGGCCCCCATCATTATTACGTCATTTAAGGTACCAGAGACGGCAAGGTACCCTATATCTCCACCCGGAAAGAAATAAGGATTTACAGTATGGGAATCTGTGGCAACTACTAAGTTGTTTTGTAGAACCGCCCCATCGTCTGGATAGTCTATTCCTACCCCTCCTTTTACCCTCTTTAGCTCCAGTGGAAGCCTGGAAAAGAAGAGCCTCTGCAATAGTTGTTGGGTTTCTTTTCCTCCATTACCATGAGAAATCTGTATCTTATCATATGACATAATTCATCAACTCTCCAAAATTTTCATAGCCTCTCTGAAAAACTCTTCAGCTGCCTTTTTCGCTTCCTCTTCAGGTTTGCCCATAATTTCTTCAGTTTTCTGAATTACTTCCGCTATAAATTTTAAATTCTCTATAACTCCTTCCTTGGATAATTTTTCTATTATGACTCCAGCATGCACCATTACGTAATCTCCGGGTTTAACGTTATCCACTCCTATTGCGACCTTCTTTATAGTTCCCCCACCTAAATCGACTTCAGCTATCACGTCTGAATCAATAGCTACTACCTTTGCGGGAACTGCCCAACACATCTTATTTCACCTCAGAGACAATTTTGGTAATCCTTTCCGTAGAGCCGAATCTGGCCCAAACTGCACATGCTCCTTCCATTGACACCATACACGGTCCCCATGGACTTGCAGGGGTACAAGCCTTCATAAACATAGGGCAGTCTGTAGGGTAGGCAATCCCTAAGGTTACTTCATTACATTTGCATCCAGGAGGTAAATCGTAGTCCCACGGCTTTTCTTTTATCCCTAACTGTTCCCTTGCGTTATACATGGAATATCCCTCTCTTAAATCTAAACCGCTCTTCGGTATGGTACCTATACCTCTCCATATGGCATCGACTGGTTTGAAGACCTTATTTATTTCAGCTTGCGCAAACACGTTTCCTTTATACTTTACTACTCTTCTGTATTCTAGGTCAGTATAGGTTATTTCCCCGGTATTCAAATCTTGAAGTATTTTCAGAACTCCAACTAGGACGTCTATTGGTTCGAAACCAGTAACTACTGCTGGTATTTTATATTCCCTAGGGAAAAAGTCCCAGCTAATGGCACCAATTATACTGGAAACGTGACCGGGGCCGATAACCCCAGAAACGGGTACCAGACCTTTGCTCTTGTGTACTCTAACGGCAAATTCGGCTGCCGGGGCTGTAAGTTTTAACGAGGAATAAAAGAGCAAGTTTTTAGGAACTTTTTCTTTCTCAAATAATACCGCATAGCTGGGAGCAGTAGTTTCGAATCCTATACCGAAAAATACTGATGGCTTTCCAGACTTTTTAGCGTCTTCTATTGCGTCAACAAAACTGTAAACTATTCTTACATCAGCACCTAAAGCTCTGGCAGCTGCTAAACTCCCTACCTCATCCTTCCTATAGTGTTTCACTGTAGGTAACTTGAAAACATCCCCGAAAGTATAGACTGTGTAACCTTCCATGGCTAATTTTATTACGTTCTCAATATCGCTGGACGGAGTGACACAAACTGGGCACCCTGGCCCCGGTATTAATTCTATTGTTTCGGGCATAAGAGCTCTTAGCCCATAATGAGTTGTTACCCATTCATGTGACCCACAGAAATTCATTATTTTAATTTTTTCTCTACCAATTTTTTTGGAAACTATTGGAGCTAATTTATGGATTTGATCTGTAATAGATTTCGCTAATTCACTATTTTCTCTAAACAAAGCATCAATCTGTTTAGGTAACTCCATTATTATCACTAAATTAATGATTTTCCGTCTTTAAAAATCTTAATTATAAATGCGTTTAACTCTCCGTTTTAGTCCTTAATGAGTGCACCGTTTTTTGAGATCTCCTTATAATTGCCCTATGATAAATAGAAATCCTGGTCATTAATTCTTGTGAAGCTGGTTAGAGTATAATTCCTATCTTCAACCCTACCTTTAGATATATTGAGGCCTTTGATATTCAATCTATGGCAAATTAAGTTGAATTTTTTCAAAATTTACGTTTAATTCCGCATAATCGACTACGATATTTTTCACTCTTCCCTCCCGCTGACTAATGAAAATTTTCGGACTCATGAATACAACAGTAAAAGTTCTGGGTTAATGGTCGGCGAATTAGTAAAACTGTCATCTTTCAGTTATGACGTATCCAGTAGCATCTTATCTTGTAGACCGAATATCTCAGTCCGGCTAGCCCTCCCGCATAACGTATAAATACAGTTCATTATTCAACCTAACTGTAAATCCTTGAAGGTCTATTTCACTCATATATTATTACCTCATCCCCTTTTACTTCAACATGGTAAGTTCTCAAATCTCTCTTTGCGGGCCCGTCCACTACTTTCCCAGTTTTTATATCGAAAACACTACCGTGCCACGGACACACTATTTTACCGTCGTCGGTAAGGAATCCATCTTCTAAGGACAAACCCGCATGAGAGCAAAAAGCTTCAATTGCAAAAAAAGATCCCCTATAATTTACGACTAGTACGGGTTTTCTCTCCCAGGGTTTTTGAGCGGGAAAGTAATATTCTACCATGGACATTAGCGGAATTTCGTCTCTCTTTATAGCTATTTTTCGTTGCGTAATCATTTTAATCATCAACTGTTACACACTGGAGTTATTAAATGTTCTAGCTTCCTACTTTTACCTCTAATCCGAGGGGTTTGGGCTTCTTCGAATTTTCATGAATTTGTATTCAATTCTCAGCCCTTGGGCTTCACCGGAGTCGCGGAGCAACCCGTTACCCTCCGCCCCTTTAGCGGGATAACCCCGATCCACATCCGCGGATGTGGGGAAACCCGCACATCTTGAGGTACATGTTTAGAGATGCGTTCAGTTGTCTATCCAGAAAAAATAGTAGTGTCTGGTGGAGCGTCAGTTAATGAATATATATTAAAAGGTATGATAGAAAATTCACAAGGAGTCGAAATACTTACTCAATCTAAAGTACCGCCTGGAGATGGAGGAATAGCATTGGGACAAGTTTATTACATCAGTGAGGAAAAATGAAAGTCGTAAGAGGAGTAGGAAATGTTTTTGTGAAAGACGATGGTTGCGGAAGCTTTATAGCCCAAGCATTAGACGGGTTAATTCCAATAGGTGTTAAAGACTTGGGAATGGGAAGTTTATCTATCATAAGATGATATAAGGGATTATGATAAAATAATCATTATTGATGCAGCGGATATAGATAGTGACATAGAAGTTTTTGAAATAAAAACTGAATTAGAAGATGAAATTCCTCAAGCAGTGATTTCAATGTCTTTAGGCGGCTCTCACTCCATGTCTATGAGAGATGTACTCACAATCTTAAATTCTGATGGTTAAAAAAATAGAAAAATAATTGTAATAGGCTGCAGGCAAAGGAAATCAATGTAGGATAGCGAAGAAATGATTAGAAACGGATTAAAAGTAATAGAAAAATTGAAAGAATTTATAGACTTTGACGTGGACGAGGCAAAGAAACGATTTCTTTCAATTATACGAGAAATTACAAGCCAATATTGAGGTAATAAACTTAGAGAAAGCGAATAACATTTATATTCTATTTGAAATTACTTTAATTATACTAGCCAAAGTCTTTACTTCACGTAGGTTCATTCTTTCCTCATGAAAGCAATCAGTATGCAATTTCCAAGCGGCCTTCCAGATATCTTTTAGCTCAACTTTCTTTTTAACGACTTTAAACAAAAGTTCAGATTCCCAATAGTTTTTTGCGTTTACCTGATTTAATATTTCACTCATATTATCTACAATAGCTATATACTTTAGAAAATCCTCTGTGGCTTTATAATATTTTTCACAAGCATCAACTAAATCTCCCTTATTCAAAAAATCATCAGCCTCCTCTAAATATTTAAGAATTAAATTTCTCATTTGCAAGGTTGACAAGCTTAACCACATCTTGCCTATACATTTTTATTAATTCTGCATCAAGCTCTCTCCTTGCAGTGTAAAGTAATGAAGCCCCCGCCCAATAAGAGATTATATTATCTCCTAAAATTTCAGCAAGCTTAGTTACTATATCCTCTATATTATCACCGTGAATGTTATATTTATATGCTAAGAGTATTATGGCCTCTCTTGCAGCTTTGTAATATTTTTCACAAGCATCAATTAAATCTCCCTTATTCAAAAATTCATCAGCCTCCTCCAAATATATTTCTGCTGAAGTTCTAATTAACATCAAGTAGTATATTTGCCTACTTACCTTAAAATAAATAATGGAGATCGACAACCTAGGATTGTAAAAATAAGAGTTTAAGATGGACAATTCATGATATCGCAAAGCCTTTATGATTGATTTTCCTCGCTAGGCTGGATTACTCTAACCCCCTACATTAAACATTTGTTTAATTACGTATTCAACTAGCTTTATATTTACACCTTTCTGGCCTATGAAGCCTAACATAATCACATCTGCTGGACTTTTTCAAGATCAAAGAACCAGGGAAAGGATGCTCTCACTTTATACACTAGCTTTAAGCACTTCACTCATCATAGGGCCTTTAATAGAGTCAGCAATACTTCTTAAGTTTACTTTATTCCAAGCTTTCATATTCTTCTCAATACTTCCGGCGCTAGTTGCAATATCTTCTTTCCTAGTTAAATTTCCAGAAGAGGAAGAAAACGAGAGAGTAAAAGTAAAGGTTTGGAAGAATCTTGGCTTTAGAATATCAATATTCCTTAATTTAATGTATGCATTACCTTTCGGTACTTTTACTACTTTTGGAGGAATTTATGCAGTAGACTCGTTTCATGCATCTTATTCCTTGGCGACTGCATTATTCGGAATGTTTTTTGCGACTTCCTTTTTAGGTAGGTTGATAATGACTATATTGCCTCCAAGAGATCTAGGGTTGCCGATATGGATTTCGGCTAGTTTAACCAGTGTGGACAACATTTTCACTCATTTGAAATATTTACATTTATTATCACCCCCTTATCTAACAAATATACCGGGCAGTAAAGGATGTTATAGATAAGGAAATAGGTTGCGAACCACCTCTCGATCGTCTTTGCGTTAGAGTTCCAAGGGAAGTGCTTGTCCATTGGTGAAAGCCTATGTTTAACACTCCTAAAACCTTGTTCCGCATAGTCCCTTTTCCCGAACGTTACCCTCTTGTGATTCACGTTAAGCCAAGTGAAAGCGTTGTATATTGAAGCACCATCGTGCAAGTATACTACCTCGTCCACCCTCTTGAAATACTTACCAGCCAACTCCTCCATACCCCTCATTGCAGCGAGAATTACTAGCACATGAACACCACTCCTAGCACTCCTCACCATGAAAAAAGACACAGCCCTAGTCTTAACATCCCTAACAACCCACAAGTAATAATACACCCCCCTAACACTCAAAACCTTAGTCTCATCAACAGCATAAACCCCACTCAAAGAAACAACATACCTAACATAACTCAACCTCCTAAAATAGTACAAGAGAGTAGAATGTGGCAAACTAACCCTCCAAGAGGACAAACCACACAAGTATTCTGCCAACGCTTGCGCTACCTGCTCCCTAGTGTAAAACCTCGGCTTAACATTAATATACTCAAATAACAATAATATAATTTGGGTGAGCACGGGAACCTTCCACCTGGTTCCCATGTGCTCACCAAGATAAAAACCCCGTGCTCACCCTTAAATAGTATTACGCGAAAACAAGTTCTTACAGAACGAGAAAAGATTGTTGAATAAAATTATATTAAATTAACAAAATTGTTGTCCACACTGAGTTTAACTATAATAGGCTTATCTGCAATTTTCTTATCAAATTCTCTCATCCTTTACATAATCACGTTAATAATACTAGGAATACCTTACGGTCTGACTTATCCGACTTCGCTAATTACGCTAACAAGAAGCTTTCCTGAGGAAGAGAGGAATGTCGCCAATAGTTATTTTTCAGCTATGATGACTGCCTTTACTTTCTTCGTACCTATAATTATCTCAACTATAGTGAACTCTATAGGAATAAGGTATTCGTTTGCTTTGCTAATACCAGTATCTTTAGCATTCTTCATTGGAGTATTATGGAATGAAAGGTCTATCTGACGATTATCAGCTAAGATATTATCCTAATTAATGATTTTCTCTTATGAGGCTTATTATTTTAGAGTTGATAGAAATACATAGAAAATTGATATCATTTTAAGAGATTTAATGCCTATAATAAGTTAAACAGTATAGAATTTATTGATTTCTTTCAAATTAACTCAATATAATGAGAAGTAAGCTAAACTCGAGAAATGCAAGAGGAAATTAAGCAACTTTATGAAACTTAGCCTTCAGATTTCTAACTATCGCCTCTCTACGAATTTAAGAGATTACTTTAGAATTACTATCAGCGCATTATTGATAAAATCTATTATCATTATTTCAGATATGTTCTTGAGAAAATTAATAGAAATTAAGGGAAATCTTCCATGATGAATAACATAAGAAATCTTGTATACTTTATCTCCTAAGCATAAGATTGCGTCATTCCCTGCATGCAATGTCACAGATCCAATAACAGTAGAAAACTTTTCAACCTTAGAAGGACTTAAGGACAATTCACTTGCTATATTAGCAGGGATAGCTATATCATAGCCTATAAATCCAGAATCTATTTTAAAGCTGGTTTGAAATTTATTCTTATCTTTACATATGCTTCCATCTACTATCAGTTCATTGTTCTGCGATATTTTACCTTCAATTCTCACTTGTTTCTCCCTTATCTAATCTTGAGAGGGCGTATGCAATGAAGCCTATACCAGCTAACACGCCTGCTATTACGGATATTGGCTTCCAAGGAGTTAAAGTACTAGGAGGATTTAAGGTGACTAGATAATTACTTCTGACTTCTTTTATCCACTTTTTAGTTACATTATCAAAGATGTGTAGCTTGTCATAAGCAGTCCTATAAAACTCAAAAGGTTCGTAGATTGAAGGAATTGTTTCATAATTTATGTGTTCTAGATACTCTCTGCTTACTTCAAAGTGAGAGTCAATGAAACCATCAGAATACACCTTAACATGAAGATCCCAAATATCATAAAATTTCATTGCAAGAGAATACTTCTCGCCCTTGTATACCTCTAGCTTTTCCTCATGGAACCCTGAGCTTTTCATAGTATTAACAACTTCCTCGATTTTAATCTTAGGCACAAACAGTCTCAAGTTACCCTCTTTTAATACATAATCTTCTGGAAGGATTGCTGAAGTTCCGTCAAAGTAGACTACCTCTCTAGGTAAATATGTTGCTATTGGATATTCTACTGTTTGTTCCACATATTTTACTATTTCACTGCGTGCTTTAAATCTTACTATAAAGAACCTTGTAGGCTGTAAGTCTTTTATTAGATATTCATTCCTTCATATCGTTTTAATGTAGTTTATGTTTATGTAGAATTACATTTATTAATGATCTCACTAAATGATGATTGCTTACAAAGATGGAAAAGTAGTAATGTTTGCATGTGTAAGGGTGAAGGCTGATGATCCCTTAGAAGGGTGCTCGTGGCTGAATTGAAAGTAATTAAAAGTAAGGATAAGTTACGCCAAACACGATAGATGTGAATATTACAAGTGAGTGAAACTGATGTCAACACTCGATAAATACGTGAAAATATTTAAGCCTTAACTAATGATTTTTTCTTATGAAACTTATAGTTACCTATAAAGTTAACGGAAATATATATAGAGTTAATATCAATTCTAGTGAATTTAATGTTTACAACGAATTAAACAAGATATTAGAGACTATATGTGAAAAATTCAATGTAGAGGAATACTCAGTTACAAAAGTTAAAGAGGAAATTCAGCTAGATAAAATTACCCCAGAGATTATCAATGCAATAAATCGTTCTTCAGATTTTAGATTCTCAGAAGACGAAAAACTCAATTTTATCGTAAAAACAATATTTAATACACAAATAGGTCTAGTAATAAGTCGTTTAATGAACTCTACATTATCTAAGGAGGAGGAAGTAATTAAAGTGACTGATCCTTGCCATAATAAACTGCCTAAAATGTCAATTATATATTATGCTATAGATGAAAATAGAAATATTGTAGCTAAAGGAAGCACAAAGGAGGAAATAGATGAAATTATGAAAAAGAAAGGATATGAAAAGGGAACTTATGATATAATTACTGTTATAGATTATTAATAGGTCAAAGAAATGGTCGTAGAAATACCCTATGTTGAAATTAACAATTATAAATTACCATTATTGAAAACAAAAATGGAGTGCTCAAAGCTTAACAAGGAACATTTAGTATATGCGTTGCCAGACACAGGTAGTAGATTTTCAATCTTAGATCGTGATATTTTTATGCAGTGTTTTGATGAGAATTACTCTAAAAGGATAGATATAATATTCCTAGCTAATTTATCCAGATTTAGCGAGAGGTATAAAATAAGATTTAATTTTTTAGAAATAAATAAAATGGCAGAATTACCAGTAGCAATATTAGAGTTTAATAAGTTAAATCCTGGCATATATCCCGGACTTATTTTAGGTAAAGATGACTTCTTTTCAGGAATAACAATATGTTTCGATAAAAATAATAAAATAATTATTAAAGAGTGCTAGCATTATTTTATAACCCTTTAGATGAATATCAACACGTGATAGTCTGCACTACAGTTAACGATAGCATGAAATTTGAAATCTTCTCCAAAGCCTAATGCAGGTAATATAAAACTTATGTCAATTAGAATTTTCATATTTGTTTTGCTCTTCTTCGCTTATTTTCCCTATTTCATCCAAAGATATTTTAGCAAATTTCTTACCTTTTAATGAAAGTAGTATTGCATTATCTTGCTCTAAAATTATTTTATTATCCTTAACTCTTAAAGACAAAACATCGCCATCTTTTATGTTAAGTTCCTATGCTACGGCATTACTGAAACTACTTATTACCCTAAGGAAATCGTATCCCACCCGTTAATCTGGTAGAACTTCTCCCAATATTCTTGTGCTTATCACTGCCATCTCAAAAGATCCTATTGCTTTCTTGTTAACGCACCATGATTATCGCAATTATTATCTCTTGGACTGGCGTAAGCCGTTGTTGGAGCGTGGTACTAATAATTGGCTATAATTAATCTTTAACTATCATCTATTGTATAGAGAGCGAGTAAAGCAATCTTAAGTACTGTCAATCGCTGAGCCAACCGTGTACATAGCCAAAGATCTGATAGAACGGATTTAACCCTAGAGGTATTGCGATAACAATCCATATTATAAATCCATAAAGTAAATATAATGCCATATCTTTAAGATAGGAGTTCTGCTTGTCATTCCTTAATAAAAAGTACATTATTAACGAACCTATTGGCCCTACAAAATAAAGTAACCCTAACCACCTTTCTGATCCTTTTCTAGCAATTAATAAATAAAAGGCCCCAATAATATAACCTACACCAGCTAAAGCCCCACCTAATAACCATAAAAAACGATTACCTTTAACCCCTACTCTCATAAATTATAATTATTTTTTAGTAAATTTAAACTTTTACCACCAGTTATGCCCGTGATGCATCATCATTGGATAATAGTGGGTAAGTTAGTAACATCTCCCAGAGTCAGTAACCTCTACGAATTCTTTACTAGTAAATTCCGTATAGGAATAAACTCATGCCCACGATCTCGGAAATATACAATGCTATATAAAATCCGCTAGCCGCTAACATGCCGCCGAAGGCTAGGATTACTATTCCTAAAATCACCATGCCCATTTTTAAAGGGTTGGCCTTAAACAGTATAGCCCTAGCTGCTAAGAACAAAATAACTCCAGTACCGGGGATTGTGGCTACAGAAGAAGCACTTACCACTAATGGTGGGTAGTTCATTGGTAAGTAATCTTCTACTACATTAAAGCTCTGAGCTAGGATTGCAATTACTATAATGATACTCGCTACAACACTATATACGTAATATAATTTCACAAACTTTTGGGGTATCTGTTGTATAGACCCTAAGGATAGAATTAGTACTAATTCAGCGACTACAAACACATATATTGCACTTAACGGGTAATTACTTATTCCAAATGCGAAAAGCACTTGACATAGAGTTCCTACCGAAAAGAGCACGAAACCTAAGAACCAAAAGAGCCACATCTTACTTTTACTTCTGTCATATTTTCTCCATGCTAGGAACGTTAAACCCAGGCTCAATATGAACGTTATTAAAGACCATATAGTAGCCTCGAATTGAACCCCGTTCATATATGAAAATTGAAATTTAACCTTAAAAATTTTTCTGATAAGATTTAAACTGTAAATAAATATAAATTAAATTTGAATAAAAAGAAAAAATTATGCCTTTACCTTTCTGGCAACCTTCTCTAACGCTTGCCTGTACAAGATTTTGTATGAAACTGCAGTAACACCACCTATAATTAATATTCCAGCCATTCCCAATACTACAGCACCAGCGGTTAAAGTAGTAGGATTAGTTAATAGTAAAGATGCTGGAACTCCAGCTAGGCTTCCTTGAATTACCGGTACAGTACCGGCTGGTACAGCGTCTTGCAATATCCTACCTTGAGTAAACACTCCAAACATTAATGCACCTACATAAGTCAGCAAGAAGACCCATGTCTGCCTCAATGGTATGTTCTTAAATGTTGATAAGTATAATAATACATAAGTTAGTATTACGAATATCCAATAGCCCGGATTACCTACAGCACTCTGAAATACTACTGGTAACCATATTGCAGTACTAGCTAAGAATATTATATGCGCAAGCGTTAGTCCAGCAACGCCTAAATACCACCTCTCCTTAATACCATAGAATGCTACTGTGAAGTATACTACATAAAATACAACTCCTAGGAAGAACACTATATTAAATGGATTGAATAACATTTGCACGTAGTTAGGAGTTATTTGCAATTCTAGTAGGCTTTGTAAAGTGAATTGGAACCCGTAACCGCTAAATACTGAAGTGAACAATGTGTTACCCAAAAAGGCAACTATCAGTGCTATAGGCATTCCTAATGTTAGAAACTTCTCTTCATCCATATGTAAACCTAAGCTTCCAGCCCCTTCAGCAGTACCTATTAAGAAGTGATGTAAGCCAAGAAATATAATTAGGACGAGTAATGGTGCTACTAAAACCTCACCCGTTACGAACATTACTGGGGCAAAAATCGTGTCTAACGACACTACTAAATATACTAAAGAAGTTGCAATAATAGCCCATAGAGCTCCTAATACTGCGATCATTTTCTGCTTATAACTCTCTATTTTACATATAGGAACCATTACGATCGAACCGGCCTCAATCATAAATATTGTTACAAACCACGCAAGGGGTACGAAGAAGAATAATACATATTCATTCATTTAACCCACACCCCCCATGAATAAAATTAATAAAAAATCACCTCCCTTTGTTAGTTATCTTATCATTTCCTATACTCAAGTCCTTAGAAGTCTGGGTAGCCATTACTCCAGCAGAACCGCTTAAGAATGGTAGAGAGGCGGAAACATCATCAGTAATTCTTCTAGCCGAGAATAACTTCTTCAACATGTATATGGTTCCAGCTACAGCAATAGCTAGAACGACCATTATAGTTATTCCTATTGGCAAGATCTCTGGGCTGTTATTAAATGCGTCTGCAGTAGCCAGACCGGCTTGAATAGCATATAATCCGGAGGCAGTTTGTACCATTGGTCCCCATATAACCCATGGCTGTCTTCCAGTTTCAGCAGCTACCCAGCCAGCTTCCCATGCTATCAGTTGTAACCAACCAAATAAGAATGCGGCACCTAAGGGTATAATATTCTCTGTAGGATTATCTAAACCTAAGAAGCTTAACCATTTTGGCCTTCTCCATACCGAGTAAGCTAATACCCAGGCTATTAATGCACCAATTATTCCTAAAGTAGCGTGGATATCATATGCTTCATGGGATAACCACCATATTGGATTCCAGTCTTGACTCACGAAACTCGAGTACCCTAAGACTACAGTGTTAGGATTAGGTGGCCATGAGACTAACAAACTCAATAAACCGGGTATCTTAATGCCGAGGAAATCTAATGGAGCATTGGATTGAGTAGTCATCAAACCCTCCAAAGTTGCTAGCTTCAGAGGTTGGGCCCAGTATAAAGTCTTTCCAGCATTATCACCAGCCCATGCTAAGAATATAGCATCACCAGCCCACAAGTAAGCGGAAAGCTTAAACCCTCTAGTGTAATACTCCTTCTCCTCATGGCCCATATTCTTGTTAGTTAACATTCTATAAGCGAAATAACCTAATATACTACCAAATCCTACAAACCAAGCACCCGCGACACCCATAGGTACTTCAGCAATTGCTACCGGTGGTGCAAGTGCGGCTAATGGGTCCACATCGGTTATTTGCCCACTCTGTGCGAACTGTAAAACGTTAAATCCAGTAAGGGTGTTCATCCAAGAGTTAACTAAGATTATTAAAATCGCAGATGCTACAGAACCTAATGAAATTAAAAGTCCTATAATCATGTGTGCTCCTCTACTCAGCCTATCCCAACCGTACATGTAAAGCGCTAAGAATATTACTTCAGTAAAGAATGCCAAAACCTCAATATCAAAGGGTAAGATATCAACCTGGTTTACTACATACATCCACTTGTACCATACGGTTATGAACTCAACAGCAATAGCCGCACCAGCTGCAGAACCAACGGCAAACAATACAGCCATAACAACTGACCATCTTTTAGCTATTGCCATGTAATATGGGTCGTTCTTTCTATAAGCTAAATACTCAGCTGCCACTATGAATATTGGTAGCGTTATAGCCCAATACGTAAACAATACGTGTACTCCCATCGTATACGCGGCTAAAACACGGTCGAATATTTCAAGAGTCATTTGATCACCAATTATAATTTTGAACTCATGTGCATTTAGATGTTTCCTTTTATTTAGATACTAAGAGTAAAATTTTATTTTGATAAAAGTAATTTAATTCATTAATCTAAATGATTATTTAACCTTTTTTACATGTTTAATTCTCCAGAAAACATGATTTATGATATAATGTAAATAAGCACTGAGAGTTTGTACTCATGTTTAAACTATTATAAATCTAATCTTCTATTTAAATTTACCTAAATGTTTAAATACTAGTTCTAATTAAGTAATAGTTTTAGTAACAGTTTAATTATTTGTTTATTGGTTAATTTTTATTAATTTTCGTCATAATTTGAGTTTGCAGTGAATTATTGGAAAGATTCTTTTTTATAAAAAGATAAGGGGAATAATATTTGAATTCGCGTTAGAAGTTGTTGGAATTTATGAAGGAAAAGGTTAAATAGTCTGTTATTACTTCTACTTTCAAAACTTTTATAGATACGTATATAATTCCTAGATCGGATTGTCTCCTCTCACGAGATGAGGCCAATTCACTCAATGAGCACTCAAGATGAGTGCCAGTAAGTCCCATTACAAATGACCGTTAATTAGATAGTCATCGTTAGAGACAATGACGATTCTGCCGTTAACGTTCTTTAAAAACTTTAATAACTCCTCCTTATCCTCTTTCTTCAAAAACTCCTCTGGATATTCAATGAGTATTAAGGGATTATTACCTTTAGCCGAGAGTACTAGAAGTTTTATAACTGCTAAAGACTTAACATTTAATGGTAAATCCTCGCTTAAAACTATCTCTTTACCATGAACCTCAACACCGTTTTTATCCTTCAGCACTTTCCTCAACCTCTCAAGTGCAATAATACAACCTTCAGAGAAGATCTGAACCTTTTCCTCGTCCGTTAATGCTGAAGTTGAGAGGCTGTAGAGTATATTCCTACACGGGGGTATATACACGAAGTCGGTATATTCCATGCTCTTTGCAAACCTCTCTAAAATAGGGTCTATAATACTCCCTATGATTTCCCTTTCAACATTGTTGAGCTGCGAGTGTATGCTTATACTCTTTTGGTTAGTTTCCCCGGCTGTGACTCTTAAAACTCTATTTAATTCCTCAGCGGAGATCCCTCTCTTTAACCCCCTTTCTATAGGTTTATAAACTATGTCTACGTTGGCATTAAGGTTTTCCTTAATACTCATGTTAACCTCAACTTCGAGCCCCATTACTCCAGTTTCCCTGTATAAGTCTATAATTAAACTATTCTCGCTAACATTTTCCGTCGTATTTATACCATACTTCCTAAGTATGTCATCAATTTTTACTGATAAAGATAAGGGCCTCTGTAACCTAACCTCTTTTTTATCCCACTTTAAAGGTAAGCTGGTGTTCAAGTCCTCTACTATTGGAGGGAGGGCATAGGTTGGGTCGATGTTTCTGAAATTTAACTCCCTAACAATCGAGGAAATTTCGAAAATTGTGAAATAAAGCTTTCTTATAACCTCATCATAGTTCCTCTCCAGTCTAAAGCCTAAATCCCAACTAAGCTTATTCCTAACATTATTAAAACCTGTCTGGTCAAGTACCTTGTATTTATCTATTAAAGCCCTAGTATCGTAATCCCCTTGATAAAACTCAATCATAGTTTATAACTATCTTTCATTGGTTAAATATTATTGTAATAAAGAAATGAATGGGCATAGTGATCAGAGTGTGTATTAGCATTATGGGACTTCGTGTGAAGAAGTTAGTCCTTGTTCATTTAAGGATAAGCTTAAATTGCTCGGCTTCAAACAGAGTTATGTGAACGATAAACTAAAAGTCCTTGCAATAACATCTTTAGCTCACTTCAATAACGATGGCACCTTTTTAGTCTTCCCATTACTCATAGTTTATTATTCTACGGTAGATAAGATAAGCGTAGTAACACTGGGTGCTATATCCATAATTTACACATTACTTTCCGGTTTGCTATCTCCAATAATCGGTGACGTTGCGGATAAACATGACTTAGACGCTCAATTGCTAAGCTTAGGGATATTCCTTGAAGGAGTTGCAATATCACTCTTCGGGTTATCGTTTTTGGTTCCATCAATCGGTTTAATAGCTTTAGCCTCAACACTACTAGGGATAGGACAAGCGTTTTACCACCCTATAGGAGGTGCCGTGCTCTCAAGGACTTTCGGAAAGGAGTCCGGTAGAGCTCTGGGAGTAAACGGTTCTTTAGGGAGTTTGGGTAGGGCTTTAATGCCATCAGTAATAACTTTCGCGATAATAGCATTAGGCGAGTTTACGGGATTAATGACGGTCTCGGCTTACATGCTAATATCGGCCGTGATGATCTTCTTAACTTTAAGGTTTTATAAGAGGGGTGTAGGAGAGGTGAGGAAAAGTAAAGAGAGATTAGAAAAGGCATTTTACAAGTTTCTGATAATACTAGGAGTAATTGTATTCATAAGGAGCATGTTCATCACGGGGACTACGACGTTCACGGGTGAGTTCATCTACGACTTATACAAATCCAAGGAATTAGCCGGAATATTTCTAACAATAGGCTTCTTAGGGTCTGTTTTAGGACAACCTATCTTTGGTTGGTTAACGGAGAGGTGGGGAGGTAGGCTTACATTCATATTGAGTAGTGCAATTTCAGTGGTCTCGTTCTTTATATTCCTCTTGATAAAAAATTTAGTGCTTTTAACCACAATGTACGCAATTTTCACATTTTCTGCTTTCAGCGCATTCCCAGTTCTTTTAGGTTATGTAAGTCAAACATTCCCAAAAAGCTTCTTTACCGTCGCTAACTCGTATGTGTGGGGTATCGGTGTTACCGTGGGAGGAGCAATAGGGAACTTAACAATTACTGTCTTACTCGATTACCACTTATCGCTCATCTCATCTTTCTACATAATGCTGGGATTAGCAGTTGTCTCACTACTCTTAACACCGTTAATCCCGTCGAAGGTGGTAAAAGCTTAATGCTCTCAAGCTATTGTGATGATGGTGTAAGTGCATTAAGCTTTTAAAGTGAAAAGAGATGAGTAGAATATCAAAATTGTGAACACAATTATTTTGTGTTACAATAGTCAAGGAGTCTACAAATTGAATAGGTCAAAACTGTATCTATATCATTTATCTTAATCAGAATAACTTACTTTAAGTGATAAAATTTTAACATGAACGGTTATATCTTCCCTCAGCATACTATTACTTGAATTAAGGAGTTCAAAAATAGGCAGTCATGGATTTTTAACGTGATAATCTGCTTATAATTCACGTAAATTACTCTGCTATAAGCAAGAATCTTATCACACAAAAAGGAGTGTTTAAACACGGGGCTACCATCCACATCACGAGGTTTTACGCCTCTTAACCCCCAATCTCTGTAAGTATTTTTTCGCTTTCTTCAAGCAATTTTCTTACCTTCTCTACTCTAGGTATAATGTCACTTACTGTAAGCTTCGCCTCATGAAAACCCCATACGTGGAGTGAGTACCCGGCGTCCCAGCCCGACAATACCCAGTCCCCCAATTTCTGAGAGAGCTTACTAGAAGCTGAGACTAGTAGATAAGTATACCATCTACCTTCCCTCAAGGTCTTTTGATATTCTTCAAGGTTAAACTTCTCAGCTAAAGCTTTAATCAACTCTTCCGCAACTTTATAAGCCTTTCCAGAAGCCTGAACAGCGTCACCCTTCTTTAAGTACTCCTCACATTCCTTCATATACTTCTTAGCAAGATCAAGCCTAAGCCTTATCTCTTCTTTAGGATCGTTCTTACTAATCAAGCTTATCAACACGTCTTCAACGTTAATTCCCATATCTTCTGCCTTCCTTATCAACTCCTCCATATATAATACTAGTTAATGAACAGTAATAAATCATTTTGATTTATCCCTCTTTGCTTTAGCAACACTTTAAAATACCAGCTAGGATTAAGAAGACTGAAGTTTTAAACGAGCCTAAGATTGTATAGATGAGTAAATTTCGACATTATAATCAATGTTAGCAATTTATCGGATCATGGGATTCATTAAACTCACTGCGCGTGATGGTCTCAGCGGTGGTATAAATGTGAATTTAAAGGGTGAATGTGTATGATCCCTTAAGAGGGGTGCCCGTGGAGGGATTAAAAGTAAGGAAAAGTTACGCCACGGGTAAACACTAAGTGTAGTCCGATCTAGGAAGAAGGGAGTGAAAGGAGTGAAAAGAACTCCTAACGTCTGCAAGAAAGTATAGAGACTTTGAATCACGTTGCTTTGTAAAGACGACTAAATGAATACGATAACACAGAGCCGTCTTAAGTTAAAGTGCCTTTTCTCGAACTCAGCTATTTCTCTTAACTTTTTCAAATGCTCTTATCAGCGATTGATCAAAAGTCACTACTCTCCTAATTTTTAACCTTTTCGAGAGGGATAAGGTAGTACAATCGGTAAAACTTAATTCATCAAACTTGTTAAACAGTTCCCACGCTGTTCTAAAGTCCTCATCATTAGCTCTTATCACGTTCAAGTTCTCTAAAATATTCTCACCCACTTCTTGAGCTATCCATGGCACTTTAGCCCTTAAAAACGTGACTACCTCGTCGAAGATATAATCTGAAATAACTAGCTTATCGTTAGCTATCTCGTCGAAGATTTTAAGGGCCTCTCTATGTCTTGAGTCTCTCTTATTGTAAAAAGCTATTAGGAAACTCGTGTCAAGGATTATCATATATTACACTGTCGACGTCAATATTACTAGTATCAATACCCCAATCTCTTATAGCCTCCTTCATTTTTTCATAATTTTTCTTTTTGAAATTTTTCATCACATACTCGAAAAACGACTCCTTATTATCAATTGCAAATGATATGAGGTAGTCTTGTAGTTCCTCCAAAGTCAGCTTAGTATTCGACTTCAGCAAGATCTCAGCCCTTAAATTCTCAAGGTCGAGCTTGGTTTTGTCCTTGACTTTTATTGTAGTTACCACAAGTTAAAATATACTTTTCTACTAAATATACTTTTCCACCTTCCTCTTGACTGTGTTTAAGACCTTAGCAACATGTTTAGTGATGGCTCTGGTAGCGATATAGTTCCTCATGATTCACTTTATTTCCTACAAGGTTAGAATAATTGATTGTAAACTAAGAGGAACTGTCTTCCAACCTGGCTGTGAGGGTTTCTTTACCGGTTGACTCCTAATTTCTCGTCATAGGAAAAGTGGAGAAGGTCAGGGACTTTATCTCATTTAGATTAACCACTGTAATACCATTACGGTCGTTTTATATCAGCGTAACAGGCTTACTACTAGAAACCTCGATAATCTCATTTAGGGCGATAGAAGGATAAATTAACTAGGTTGACAAACATAATTTCGACGTTCCCTTGCTTGCTAAATAATTCAGCTTTCGTTTTTAATCGGGAGTACTTCTAAGCTAAGTCAATGTGTTGTAGTTAATATTTTAATCACCTCATGAACTTCAGATCACACTCTCTTTAAATCTTTCAAAAGTCTCTAAGACTTCTTTCCAGTTCTTCACATCCTCAATAGTCCACTCTCCTCCTTCATAAACTATACTCAAATCCGCTGTAGAGTCATTACTCCTCAATATTTTTATCTCCCTCACTTTGTCTAAAGGTATCTTTAACCTACCTACTTCGACTCGTTCCGGTGTTATTCTGAGGTTTATATAAGAGTATGACTTTACGGCTAGGATAATTGAGATTGACATTAAAGCTGCAGCTAATACACCAAATAAAAGTATTTTATTCAAGAAAATCCCGGCATCAACCAAAACGTATCCGAGCCAAAAGATAATTTGTATGTAGAGGAATAACTTATCTCCTCTCTTTGTATGTATCCTCAAACTTAACGGGGCTTTCACAATTAATATTATTGAAAATGTAAATAAAAGCTTTATCTAATCCAGTTATTTGATAACGGAGTACTGGTGATAATTTAGCCAATTAAGTACAAATAGTATAAATAGATAGGGTCGAGTTTTGTTTTCAGTATGTATAATGTTTCTTTATTAACTAAAATAAGAGCCATTACTTTAAAAACATATAAAAAATTGCTGAGAATCTGAGTGCTCAAATGACGCAACTACGAAACCAACTATTATCGCACGGTAATGGTCATGGAGTAGGTTCTCTGTATTTGAGGGAGTATTCTGAGGCTGGGAGAATCATTACTCCTTCGGTGATATTTTCCGTGACCTTTTCTAAATCTTCTTTAACGAAGTGTGAGAGTCCCCTTAGAACAGAAGATAAATTGTGTCTCTCTCCTTACATTGTCATTAATTCATAGCCAATGATGTTAACTGTCCCATTTCGTTAATCCTGCAATGGTCTGCTACCAAGTCTTATCCCATTTACCTCTCTAGATAAGACTTCCTCCCACACGTGCGACGTAAGATTGGTAAATTGAATTCTGATACCTTCAACACTTTTTGTATTATAATCGATATATACGGCTTTTATTCAATTTTTCTTATTCATTATACTGCATAAGTAAAGCCTTAAACTTATTCACTATACTGCATAAGTTAATAAAAGTAGGGTGAGAATATATACGAGATGAGCGAGATAAAACAAGTCCTAGTAGACCAAAAAGTTAGGCTGGAAAGAAAATTTGAAAGGGAGAGAATAATAGAGAGGGACGTACCGGATTTAAAAAAGTACCTCAACCATCCGAACATTTTAGCTATCCTTGGCGTTAGGAGGAGCGGGAAATCTACACTAGCCGAAATGCTCTTGAGGAACGAGAACTTCGGTTACGTTAACTTTGACGACGATAGGTTAGCAGGGATAAAGGTCGAAGACTTACACAAGCTGGAGAAAGCCATATACGAACTCTTTGGAGATGTTAATTACTTCCTCTTTGATGAAATACACAACGTTGAGGGTTGGGAATTATTCGTGAACAGGTTAAGGGAGGACGGAAAAAGGGTAATCATAACCGGGAGTAATTCCAAGATGCTTTCTGGCGAACTGTCAACAGCCCTAACAGGGAGGCATACTGACTTTACATTATTCCCGTTCTCTTTTTCTGAGTACTTTAGATCGTTTTTATTATTTTGAGCATCTAGGCAAAAATAACTAAAAGTCTCTGATCATAAATCGTCAGTAAAACGTATTATTAGGAGAATCAGAATAATAATGTTGTGTACGAGGTATTAGATTACAAAGAAAATCCCAAATCTTATATCCACATGAAAGTTATGGAAAGTTTAGTCGAAAGTAGGTTGGCGTTAGAAATGTTGAAAAGAGGGCTTTTAACTAACGCGTCGTCTAAGGCTTTTATCTCCATAAAGGCATTTATAAGTGCATTAATTGTAAAGGATTTTGATAAAATAATTCAGAACAAGCCTGAAAAAGAATGGTATGAGAGAATAGGTTATTCCGCCCCAACAACGGGTCTTATAGGAGTTTCATATGATCTTGAAAAATTAGGCTATAACGTAAGTTTAGTAGTAAGAATAGCCCTATCTTTACATTCTTTTTCATATAACGGTTTTGACCCCAATTTAGTTGACTATAAAGATAAAGAAGAGGTTGAGAAGGATATAAAAAACGTAGTACAGTTTGTCATCGACAATGCTAAGAAATATTTTAATGATTTTTGGAATGAAGAATTGGAAAAAGAATGGGAAAACCTGGTGAACGTGTCTAAAGAATGTAACGCTTCTACGTAACTACTCGTTATTTTTAATCACTTCTAAATTTGCCTCGACAAGTTATGTTTATATAGTATTACCGAAGTAGTTTTTATTGATGATCTCCCTAACTGATGACGGCTCACGAGGTTTGGGGGAGTGATAAAAGTGTGGGTGGGAGGGTAGTGGTGGTACCATAGCTACACTGGTTTACCCTTCAAAGGATATTGTGTGTTTTATCGGATTAATAAAACAATTATGAGTTGAAAAGGCATAACTTCTTATCGGTTAAATAAGTCTAGGAGTATACGAAATACCTACAGCATACAGACAGTATTCCTTACCGTTAATCCATACGTTTATCTCCATTGGTATCATCTGAGAGAATGTCCCAAGGTTATTCAATATCTCTTGCGAATTTACCACTTCATAAGTGAAATTACCTAGACTAACTACTTTCGAAATGATTCCGTTTATTTCAACTTGTGATACGTTAGGTGGTAATATTGCATAAATTGTATTATTTTTGGCGAAAACATAATCTCCTAAAGGTATACTAACATTAAAAGGTAAGCACATTGTAGTGTTTGTAAGAGAGGAATTAATTAAGAGTTTATAATCTCCCGGCGGTAATACTACTAAATGGGAGCATGCAGAGGGAGGAAATATAGAGAAGTTCATGTTGCAAACATAATATATTATATACTTAAACCAAATCGTCTCACCAGGGTAAAACGTGAAGTTTTTGCCGAAAACGGTATATATTATTATTCCTAAAGGAAACAACGCGTAAGTTTTCCCGTTGTTTAAATCTAATATTTTTATGGTGAATGGAACTACCGGGATGGGTCCAATAATTGTGGAATTAGGTCGAAACAGATTGATAGTATGTATTACAATGGGTTTTTGACCAACGTTAGTAAAGTTCACGAAGACATAGTATTCTCCGTCAAACCCCAAGGCTACTTTCTCCTCTATTCCATTACGAGTATTTACTAAGGGCTGTGTTTCCGTACTCTTCGTAGTTGTAGTAGTGCTTAAACTTTTTTGTACACTCTTTTCTGTTTTCATACCTATATAAAAAAAGAATAGAGAAGCTAAAATTACAAGAGTTAAAGCAATTAACGCTATAATTGTTTTACGCATAAAGTTAAGTAATTCTAGGTCTTTATAAACCTTTTCGAAAGAAGAGGAAAGGCATCACTTCATTATCTAGAGAGACCTACTAATAGCATCGTAATTCTGGTTAACTATAACGTTGCCCGTAGTTTGCCAAATAAGAGCTAGGTGACCAAGAGGGGTCGGACTTTCATTGAGGTTTCATGAGTTTGTATTCAACCTCTCGTCCTCATTCCCCTTGTCCGGCTCCCCATGCCGTCTACGGGAGCGGTAGTTAAACCACTCCCCTCGAGGACATAGGGAGCCTCATCGAACCCATCCTCCCCCTCACATTGCTCCTCGGGTTCATTGTAGGGCTCTCTTCTACTTGATTGTATGTAACTACAAAATTTATAAACTTTCATGAGAAGAGCTAGGAATGTTAAATGATATTAAATGACATAAAATTCACGGTTTATCTGAAACTGTTGTCGACGGCATGGATCTGGTTATACTTTTAGACTTTCCGCTTTATTAACCCTTCCTCTGTAAGTTTGACATTCTGTAGTTTTTTAATCTCTTTGGGAGATTTTAACTTATGGAGGAGTTAATAAAGTGGGCTGAGGAAAAGGGCATTGACGTCGAGGAGTTAATACTTTCAGCTTTGTCCCGTGTTGACCCTAAAGAGAGCATAAAGTTGAGAATTGAGTTGGCTGAGAAGTATATGGCTGAAGCCTTTAAGTATTTAGATAAGGGTGATGCAGTTCAGGCTTCTGAAAAGGCTTATAAAGCAGCAGAAGGGGTAGTTAAGGCCCTTTCAGAGAAGTTTAATTTACCTGAGTATCAGCAAGCCGTTAAGGAGGGTAGGTGGTATACTTATACGCTCGGTAAGGCTTCAAGTACTTTATCAACTAAGCTGGGTAATTGGGTATTGGACGGATGGAGTAGTGCGTATTTCCTCCACGTGTGGGGTTTTCATGAAGCTAAGTTAACGACTTCTGATATCACCTCATATTTAAATAGAGTTAAGGAAATGTTGGAAGAGGCTAAGAGGGTTTTAAACGAGAAGTAATGGGTTTCAAGTGTCGAATTCAGAAAACTCCCGTAGATTAGAGGATTTCTCGCATGAACCTAACGACGAGTTAAAAACAAATTTCGTATGATTTATAAAAAATTGTTATCCACATCCTAAATAGGATAATGATTTATAAGTCCTATACAGTTTTATAAATTATGGAGTTCTTAAAAAATAATGCACTAGATTTCTTAAATTACGCTAAGCTTCTACTACGTGATGGTAGATATAATTTGGCATTATTTTCATTAGAGCAAGCGTTACAGCTAGGTCTAAAATACTACATTTCCAAATTAACGGGTTCTTTCCCAAAAACGCATGACATAGTAGACTTATTGAAGAGAATTATAGAGCTTACGGAGAACAAGAAGCTTAAAGAGGTCTTAAACGCAGAAATCTCTACCTTAGATTTGTTAAAACAAGCTTATATTGCCTCAAGATATTTACCTACTAATTACGATAAAGAGGCTGTTGAAAAAGCGTTAAACGTTGTAGAGGCGATATTTAATGAGCTGGGAATATCTTAAAAGGAAGTGGGATAAGAGGAAAGAATTCCTTAATAACGCTAGGCGTTACGTGAAGTTAATTAAAGAGGTCTGCGTTAAAAAGGTAGATCCCGAGTGTAGGGTAATACTTTTCGGCTCTGTTGCAAGGGGGGATTATAGAGATGATAGTGATGTAGACGTGCTAATAATCACTGATAAGGCTAAAAGCGTATGGGATAAAGCAAACATTGAGGTCATTATCGAGAGAGAATTAGACATAGGAGATCCATTCGAATTCCATATAGTAACAAAAAGTGAATATGAGAACTGGTATAAGAAATTCATAGACGTTTACGAGGAATTTTAGTAAGTCTCGCGAATCCTATTCAACATAAAACCACCGTTGGAACCATCACACACGGTGAGTCAAACGACCTCCATAACTTGGGTAAATTGAAATATCAGAAACATTTACTATCAGTTGAAAATTTTCTCATCGATTTTTAATATGCTCACGGAATGTAGCGGTGAGTACTTAAAATCGGTAAACATTAATGTAATACGCCTCCTACCTACAAATAAATAGAAATCGATTAATGTCTAGAATATATCTACTCAAGATCACGCTCAACTATATATTTGCGAAAAATTTTTTGGTAGATTTATACATCATCCATTAGATGAACTTTTATCAAAGATAAGATTATTTTTTCCATAAATATTATAAGATTTTCATCATTAACAGCAATATGGACTTATACTGGAATAGCTCTTTATGATTTTTATCATTTATCAACACTATTAGTTATTATATTTTACTCTCTTGGTTATCCCATATTAGTAATATCCTACATTTTTTAGGTATAATTTAAAATCAAATCACATATTGAACTAGATAAAAAATCCGTGGTGCTGTTATAATATTTAAATATTGGTTTAGCTAGTTTAACTGTAGTGAAGCCAGCTTGACTCTAAAGGTGGAAGTTGGAAAGAAAGGTTATATAATTATTCCTAAGGATATTAGAGATCTTCTAGGCATAAAAGAAGGTGACAAGCTTATCCTTAACGTCTATGACGGTAAAATTATCCTTGAACCTGAAAGGAAGGTTGACATTAATGAGATCTTAAAGAGACTGGAAGAACATCATGCTAAAATATCCTCTTATGCAAAAAGCGCTAAATTAGGAGACTTACTTTATTCAAGCCTTGAGGAGGAATTCAATGATTTTTCTTGATGCAAACTTTATCATATACTTGAATTTGGGTGTCAAGGAAGTAGTAAATTTTTATATTAAAGTATTACAAGAAGATCGATTAGCTTTAGACCCACTAGTTATAGATGAAGTAATTTATGTTTCAAAGAAGAAATATAACGTTAACTTTAACGATACAATAAGTTTTCTAGATGAAATTGTTTTACCCAATTCTCTAATCCTTCCTATAAGAAAAGAAGATTATGACAAGGCAAAAGAGTTAATACTACAATATAACCTAAAGCCCTCTGACGCGTTTCACGTCGCCATAATGTTAAATAACTCAATCAGTAAAATTATAAGTGAAGATAAGGATTTTGATCGAATTAAAGAAATAGAGAGACTTTGGTTAAATTGAGATAAACTTATCTGGGCTTATCAAATTAACGCTCAATTAACTATATAACTATAAGCTTTACCGTAATAACTCCAAGCGCCCTATTACCTAAGCATCTCATTAATTAGTTATACGTTGTGGAGCTTTTACTTCTATTCTTCTATTTCTATTATTTTGAGCTCTCAATACAAAATACTCTCTACCCGTAGCTCGCATAATCTTCTTCAAATTATGTGTCCATCTAAAGATTCTATTACAATACTGATACTTAGTCTTATTATTGCTTTTAATAATTTGCAAACATATTTATAGTTTAATCAAATCAACTTTCATCTCGTACAAGCTTATGGATTTTAAGATTACTCGTTATAGTAAAATAATCATTTATAAGTTGTAAAAAGAGGCTCTTTAAAAAGCTTTTATTTTAAAGATGAAAAGTCTTAATGATCCTCGGATTACAGTTGTTAAAATGAGGGGGACAACCCTGAAGCTCTGGTGAAAAACCGGGGCAGATGAATGGGAAGGCTTGTTTATAGGAACTCGCTTAAATAATAGATTGAAAAATAGCCCTAAATTTAAGGATATTTATTCTTTTTTAGATGTGATAATAAAGACGATATAATAATGTAAATATAAATTAGAAATGGAAATTAAATATTCTAGTAACCTAAGTCAATACTTTCAATTCAATAGCTTGAGGAATGTCGAGCATCCCTAAGAGAATCGAAACCGGCACTACATTATCTTCCACTTTATCCTTACTTAAGATATACACCCTTTTCATTCTTCCCAAAATTTTCTTCTCAGCCTTAACGTTACCAAACTTCACTTCAAACCCTAACCTTTCTTCCCCACTTTTTATTACAGCGTCTATCTCTCCTTTTGCTTTGGTATAAAACGTATCGTAGATTCTAGACAGATGAGAAATTACTACACTTTCAACTAATTTATTCTCTTCAGGCAAGTTAGTTAACGTCCAAAAGGCGAACGATCTATATATGAAGGGATCTATAAAATAGAACTTCTTTTCTTTCCTAGTTAGTACATTACCTTGTAGGTCTACCTGCTCTAAAACTTTAAGTAAGTATAGTTTCTGGAGAAGCTCTACATAACTTATCGCAGTCTTCACTGTGCCAACTCCAAATGACCTTGAGAGAGTGTGATAACTGAAATCGCTGGAAATCCTTTCTATTATACCTTTTATTGTGAGTTTAAAGAAAGTTTCGCTTCTCCTTAGCTTATTTACTTCACTAACTATACTGGATATGAAATCACTTATCGTTTCCCCGCTCACTTTCCCATATTTTATATACTCCCTTATTGCGCTTGGAAACCCTCCTGTGATCAAATATTTCTCAAGAAGCTCATTTAATTCATGCAAGAACTGAATATTTCGCATATAGTTTGAAAGAACGAAGCTTAAATCTCCTTTCTGTACCTTAACGTTAAATAATTCTATATATTTCGAAAAAGGTAAAGGAAGCATTAATAAATTCTTGCCTTTACCTCTCCTTCCAGGGAAAGTTTCAATTTCCCTCTTTGCAGACATTGATAAAGACCCAGTAACAACTAGGACGTCATTTCTAAAATCTCCTTTATCTATCCTACTCTTTAAAGCCCTATACCATTCCTTAGGATAAGTTATCTCGTCTAGAAAAATGAAAGAGGATGAAATGTTGTTAGCCTTTTTAAACTTTATATATTCCTTTAAAACCTCATCCAATTCTTTATAGTCCGCTAATTTATCACAAGAGAAATAGAAAATTGATTTAGGATTTATCTTTCCTTCATCTAATAATTTCTTTATAAGTAATATTAACACAGTGGACTTTCCTACTTGTCTAGGGCCGAAAATGAAGTTTAACGAGTAAGGAGATAAGCTCACTTTTCCAATAACGTCAGGAACCCACTTAACTTCCGACTCTTCATACTTTCTATATATCTCAACCTCGTTTATTCTCTCTTTAGAAATCCACCAAGGGTTATATTCTTCTATCATCTGTGTATTCAGACTCCACAAGAGTTTAAAAATGTTGTTTACTCTAACTCCACAAATATTTAAAAATTGGAACTGGCTTACTCGTTACATGATAAGAATTACTAACTTCTACAGTAATAGTTTCAAACCTTTTACGATAACGAGATTGTTGGATAGCTTAAAAGCACCGTCTTAGATTTATAAAGCTTAAAATTTCCGGTTCCGGAATTATTCCGGTGGCGGAAAATTCTCTTTGATACAAGGCCTAAAACAGAAAGGAAGGACTTCTTTGATAGGAAGGAGGGAAATTGAGGAATTAAAAGACTGTAACGCTTCTACGTAACTACTCGTTATTTTTAATCTAAATATCGTTTTGACTAGTTGTGTTTGTATAGTATTACCGAAGTGGTTTTTATTGATTATCCCCCTAACTGATGACTGCTCACGAGGTTTGGGGAGTGATAGAAGGTTGGATGGGAGGGTGGTATTTCCCTCGACTAGCCCCAATGAGTGACTGTGTATGATCCCTTAGCCCGTGGTGGAATTAAAAGTAATTAAAAGTAAGGAAAAGTTACACCACGGGTAAACCACGGGTAAACACTTGTTTGACTCCCCCCACTATTTTCAGTTAAGCGGTCTAAGTAATGGTGAATAATTCCCAAGTATGTAATAACCCGCCGTAAATATCTAATTTAGGAAACTATAATGATTAAACTTAGTGTGTGAGTTCCTCCCTTAATCCAGATAATTTATAAAGACATAAGCCATGTTTGGCAACAGCTTGCTCAACTTTACCGAGATGCTGTTATAATCATGTTGTATTTCTTTATACTCTAGAACACTGATCGGGTTCCCGAATAGGTCTATCCTATCTGAGATTGCTTGGACACTCTTCCTTATAGCAAACCCCGGGTAACTGATCGTCACCTCGTACTCTAATATGGGGTTAAAACTGTTTGTCGCTATATAAGCTGCAATGCGTGTGTCTCCGTATATTTCTTTTAGCGCTTCTAATATCCTTTTCTTATTGTTCAGCGACCAATCCATTAGCTTATAATGTAAAAGTAGTTCGAACTCAGAGTTTTCTGGTATTTTTTCATCACATATAAAGGAGATGCCTAAAACGTATTGGTACTTTAAGGGAGTCTTTAAGTAGGAGATTGCCGGTCTACATTCCCAGTCCAGTATCTTACCTTCAAAGTATAAAATACTCATGTTTTCAACCGGGAAATGGGACATTGTGAAGTAGCTCTTATTGAATTCCTTAAAATTGTGTATTATTGAATGTATAAAGACTTCTATGTAGCCGTTAGAGGAGTATACCATCTTTTGCTCAACGTACTTCATGTAAAGTTGCATGGACTTTGTGTTATAACCCAGCTTTTCGAAATCGTCTAATGACATCTTTTTAAAATTTATATTCAGCCTATATTATCCTTTTAGCAAATGTTTCCAGTTTTCTGATTAAAGAATTACGAAGGTTTTTAAAAAATTTTTAAAAGTTTTCAATTTGAAAAATTCTCGTATTATACCCCACGGCATACACTCATGAAAAAGGGATATATTTTCACTGATTAGGGTTCAAATTGGTTATAATAAAGGCAAAAGATTTTACCTTTTCCTATCCGATTAAAAGTTTTTAGATATATTTCGACAGAATATTTGCTACTTCATTCGCTGTAGGCCTTTCTGTAGGGTTTGGTGATAGCATTTTCTTCAATAGTTCCCGGATTTCTGGCTCTATTTCCAGAGTGAAGTTCCAGTTTTTCAGTTGCTCCTTAGCGTAGTTCAACCACTGCAAGGCGTATTGCGTGTTACCATTACTGTAATAGTCGAAGGCGTAATTCATCGCGTCTAAATCCGGTCTGTCTATACTTCCCTTGAGTAGTACGTACATAGTCATGCCCAAAGCGAAGATGTCCATGGAGGGTGAAGCACCTTTACCTATTATCACGTTTTCTAATTGTTCCGGTGGTGCGTATTCTAATGTTAGTTGGCTTATGCTCCCACCTATTTTTACGGCACTCCCCAAATCGCCTAACTTTACGTTGTCAGTAAGGCTCACGAGCGGGTTATTCATATCTAAAGGCCTTAATAAGTAGATATTCTGAGGTTTTATATCCAAATGCGCATATCCTTGGGAATGCATGTATTCTAACGCCCTACTCGTGTAATAAATTATCTTATAAACTATTTTGTTCCACTGTTGTGAATACCTTAACGGGCTGTTCTTAAATAACTCATAAACTGATCCCCCCTCCATGAAGTCCATTATTATCCTCGGTGGGTCGGTTAGGTAAATCCCCGTATTGTTATTAATTATTGACTTTATCGCGTTTTCGTCGACGTTTACTGCATAAATTTTTACAGTGTACGGAGAGTCTGATAAGGATACTAAGTTTGATGCTTCCTTTTGCATACTGGAATAATAATCTTTAACAATAGTAGTCCCCCTCCTAACGTTAGCTAATTTTAGGACTTTGATAGCATAAGGTCTATTATCGTAATACCCCTTTAAAACATAACTTGTACCACCCTCTCCTATTACTGATAATATTCTGTAAACCCCTAATTGCTTACCTACCCATAGTTTCGGATCCCAGTTACTTAATGACGGCGCAAGTGTTGATGTCTGTTGTTGCTGAAGCGTGGGGTACTGATATGGCCTCGCTGGTTGATACGCGGGGAATTGTACGTTGACTGGGGTTGAGTGTTTAAAGTGCACTGAGGCACTCACTATAAATATTATTCCGGTAATTAAATACAAAACATATAATAAATTACTAGTGGAAAAGAGTAGTTCTCTTGTAGCTCCACCTATTGTTGACAATCCATAAATCATCGCCGTTATTAGTAATAATACGCCCCCAACTAAAAAGAGCCACTGTTTGCTTTTAGAACTATATAATATGAACCCTACGCCCGAGAGTATGAACGATATCAAGAACGCTACTACGCTTATTAATGGTAAATAGAGTAAGATTGGGTAAGAACTGAGGTAAGGATTAGAATAGGGATAAGGATTAGATAAGGCAATAATAAATGCTAAGAATAAAGAAATAAGAAATAAAGTGTAGCCTATTTTAGCCGTGTTTGATGCCCAATAACCCAGATCTTGACGCCCTAATAGCCTAATTCCCAAACCCCCGTTTTTTAAAGCTGCGTACAAAAGGGTTAATGACGTTATTACGAACATCAAAAAGAGTATTAAATTACCTATTAAATTACTTGTTGTAACTGCAGAAAGCATGGCTGACTCAGCTGCCTCAGCTAAGAATCCAAAAATAGCGGAAAGTATTAAATACATGCCGAGGTTGTTGATAATATTCTTTACAGTCCGCATCGAACTACATTATCTTAACCTTATATATAAATTTTTAGTTTACCGAATTTTGTGGGTGCTCCTTTTTTATCAAAGCTAACGTTAAGCTTACTTTTAAATCAACGCTTGAATTCAAGGAAAATTGATGAGCCTAACATCTAAGAAAATTGAACCGATCCACAAAGCAAGTTCACTGCAAATCTTAGGCATGTAGTCCAACAGCTAAAAATTAAAACCTGGCGGATTTTGTGACGCTTTTAAAAAAAACTAGTATAAACCTAGTACTATCTCACTAGTCCCATCCTGGTTGATGTAAATCCTTGAAAACTCGCCCATGTTATTTAGGAATAAGAGTCCAGCTCTTTGTTTGTGGTAAATGCTAGAAAACACCGTTATTACCTTACCGTCATGGTCTATTTTGAACCCGTCAGCAGTCTCGTGAGCCCTAATAACCCCTCTAAAACCAGTTCTAGTTAAAAACTCCTCTGTAATTTTTCTACCGAAGTAAAACACTCCATCACCTCTCCTGTTAAGCGAAAAGTAATCAATTGAGTCATTAGGGTCGTTCCATAACAGTTGGAAAAGTATAGGGTCGTCTGGGATAATATCTCCCTTAGGGAGCCTATACAAGTCGTTAACACTGTCTATTCCTAACTCCATCTCTCCTTTAGCGTTATAGAGACCCGGTAAACCCCCGTGAGTACAAAAGTAACCATTAACACTTACGGCTACGGGCATTTGGGAGAACAGTTCTACGAAAACTGGGTAATACTTTTCACCTACTTTTTCCTTTACTTCTCGATAAAAGCCGTAATAATAGTTTGTGAGGGGACTTTCGTGATTTCCCCTCAAAACTATTACCTTTTTATCCCTGTCATTTACGAGGAGTTCTAGGATACTTATTAGGTTCTCTATTCCATTCGGTGGTTGTCTGTCAACATAATCGCCCAAGAAAACGAGTAGGTCTACCTTGTCGTAATAATATTTAGCTAACTCCGTAACATTAGTGGCGCCGTGAGTATCACCTATAAAAAGCACCTTCTCGGCCTTATATTCACCTATATAACTACCTTGTTGTTTAAATATCTCTATCGCGTGTTTTACAACGTCTAGCCATTCCTCCATCAAAATCACCCTGTTAAGTATGGGTATAACATATTGGCTATCTCAGATGCTGTAGGCCTCTGGGTAGGGTCGGGGTTTAGCATTTTCTTGATTATTCCCATCAATCCATCATCTGGTAGGGAATTCCACTTCTCCGTTACCCTCCTTAACAACTCATTATAAGTTGCCTGGAAGTTACTTGTAGATAACTCATTAAATGCTTGATTAACTAAGGTCACGTCATTGAAGTATCTCCCGGTTAATAAGGCATATGCCATACTCCCTAGGGCGTATATATCCATGCTCGGGTGGGCTGGGTTTATTAGCTGTTCCGGTGGACAGTACTCTAAGGTTAACTGCGTTACTGGGTTACCGATCTTTACTGCGCTTCCTAAGTCTCCTAACTTAACTTGAGTCCTACCGTTAACAATGTTATCATAAACTTCTTCTCCCACATCCCCTGGGTATTGGGTGAAAAATACGTTCTGCGGTTTTACATCTAGGTGTACATAGCCTTGTGAATGGATGAAGTATAAAGCCCTAGCTATATCATAAATTACCCTCACAACTATTTTCTCCCATACTTTAGAGTTCTTAACGTTAGGGTTGCTGATCAGCTTTGATAAAGTACCACCGCTCATGTATTCCATTACTAGGTAAGGTGGTGAGGTAATGTATAATTCAACATTCCCTTTCATAATGTTCATTAATGTGGGGAAATCAACTTTTCCTCCTACTACCTTCACTACTGCGTCTGTCTTGGTTGAGAGTTCTATTAAGTTATTCAGCTCTTTATAAAGCTCTTGGAAGTTCCTCATACCTATAGTCACTGTACTCCCCGGAGTAGGTGTTACCTTCATCACTTTCATTGCATATGTATTCCCATCAGCCCCTATGACTTTAAGGACGTATGAAGTTCCACCTTCCCCTATAATATCTGACACGTAGTAGGAGTCTATTTTTCTTTCTTTCCATAGGGTAGGGTCAAAGTTGGATAAGCTTAATTCCTTTATCTGGAACCTTATTTTAACGGACTTTTCGGCTATAAATGACTTTGACTCCGGCACCAGAACAGTGTTCCCTTGTATTACGTCTTCTATTTCTACCCTACTACCCCTCTTAACTTTTATGGTCTTACTACTTAGCGTTATCTCGTCCTCATTGATTTTGACTCTTATACTCGGTGAATAATTCTCGGGGTATTCGAAAGACAACACTACCTCCTTCCTCTTGTTATACATCATGTATCCGCCTATCCCCGCAACACCAAAGGGTACTAATAGTAATAACACGCTGAGTAAGTTTATTGTATACACCTCTTTTTCGCTAATAGGCCCGTTAACCACCAGGTACTGCCCGTTGGGCGCGCTTACGTTGCCCTCCCAATATACATTAACAAATGGATTAGGGCTGGGTTGATTCAATTGTATTTTTGTACCTTGGGTAACCCACTCCTCAGTATTTCCGATAGTTACTAAGTACTGTATTACGTAGTTAGGGGTAATCGTTTCACTACCGTATACCGGGCTCAACGTGGAGTTAAGGTAGTACCTTTCGGTCGGGGAAACTTGAATTATTTGTGGTGGGGAGGGTAACGCACCTCTACTGACCCATTGAGTAATAGTACCGTTAGGTAAGTTGATCGTTACTAAATACTGAATCACGTAGTTCGGGGTAATAATTGTCGGGGAACTAATAGTATAATTCCCTTGGGAGATTAAGAAGTACCTCGCGGTAGAATTAATTTGAATTACTGTTGGTAAGGATAATGTAAAGCCTTTGGTTACCCATAAGTTCGTAGTACCGTTAGGGTACTGTACTGTCACTAGGTATTGTATTACATAGTTCGGAGTTATGGTCATGGGCGAATTAATTGGCTCGCTTACGTTCTGGGATAAGGCATATCTTTCGTCATTTGATACTTGAATATACTGTGGTAATTTTATGTATGAGCCGGCGTTAACCCATTCCCGTACAGTCCCGTTAGGTAGGTTTATGTTTACTAAGTACTGTAACTGGGAAGTGACTGAGAGAGTTATAGGCTTATTAACGACTATTTCATATTCATTTGACGTTATCGCATACCTAGCTGTTGAGTTAATGTAGTAGTACTTGTAAATAATTATACTCGTGTTAGCTTTGAAATAACCAGACTGTAAGGTAGCGTTAACACCGTTTATATTTGCCGGGATCGGTTGGTTCACACTGACGTAATAATATACTTGCGTTGACAGCGGAAACTGTGGAGAGTTTACGGTAAAAGTCTCTTGTTGCACTACGTAAAGCGTGCCATTATAAGTCACGTTTTGTGAGGGAATTTCAATTATTGTCCCCGCATTATACCACCCAGACTCCAGAGTCTCTAACGTATTGTTAACATAGGCTTTGACGGGGAAGGGTACGGTTAAATAATACTGTAAAACATATGCGGGAACTATAGTGTATAATCCAGCCGTAGTTAGATATATCGTTGAGTTAGTATAATATACTCCGTTTACTCTAACTCCATTGAGGAAGTAACGTTCCACATTTGTGACGTAGTAAGTCTCATTGAACTTCAATATTGACGGAACTGGTAAAGAGATAGTAGTGTTAACGTTTTCCGGTATACCGTTAGCGTAAAATATGGGAACCGGCGAAATTACCTTGACCTCAACAGCGTACGGTAAAGTAATTGAATAAGTTGTGGAATACAGCGTATTCCCTCCGACGTTAAGCGTTAAAGATATTTGGTAAGAGCCGTCTTGTAATGATAGGGTTGTAGTAGAGTTTGTTAACGTTTCTGAAAAACTCTCTGGGCCGGAGACACTCAGCTCCCAATCAGCGCCCCCCGGTATGGTAGTTATATACACGTTGTTCCCAAAGGCTCTCAATGAAGTGCCCACGGTCCATAAGTACTCCGAATTCGTTTGCCCGTTACTTTGGATTACGGTTACCCCATTATACGTTTCGGCTATCCCTTGGCTCGTTGACACGCCAGATAAAGCCTCGTAAGTTGTAGAATACCCCCCGGGGACATTGTAAAACACGTTCCCATACCCAGAATAGTAAGCGAGAGAGATGCTCCCGCTCCATGAATAAACACTTACTGTAGTACCCAATTCAGTCCCAGAGACAGGTCCGCCAATTACAAAGGATACATAATTCCCGCTCCCAGCAGGATTGGTACCCCCTACAATTATGTATGTAGACGATGTGGGAACGTATAGGATTATCGTATCAAACGTGGCATTTGCCACTAGGTTATTACCACTAAGCAATTCAAAATACTGAAGGATTATAGGATAACCTTGGTAGTTCACTGCGGCGGTCTCTAAAACGATGGTAATGGGTAAGGTTACAGTATAAGTATTGTAAGAGTAATAATAAAATTGTATGCCGTTATATATTTCTATACCACCATTACCTTTAATTAAGGAAGGGTTTATACTCGCATCAGGTGCTGAGAAATTCCATAAGTAATCCTCAAACGTAACTCGGTATTCGTTTCCGCTTACATATTGAATTAATGCAACGTTGTTTGACCAATAGTATTGGCCGTTACCAAGTTCTATTACTGAGTTTAGTTGTAACGAGAACGGCCCGCTAGTACTTGCTGAGTTTAAAGTAAATACCCCACCCACAGTAGTGGTAGTGTAAGAATAAGAGACTATCCCTTTACCGCTAATTGGTACTTGACCGGTATCAACTATCCCTACTGCCGGTGAAGGTGAAGAGATTTGTGAGTAAGAAAGAGTTGTTAAGATTGGTAATAAAAATAAAAGGAATATAAATAGTACACTTTTCTTAATATCCTTTAAGTCTCTCATTAATACTAAGTCTTAAAAAGAAATTTATAAGCTTTTTACTTGACCAGTTTGTCTTTCCATGAGGTCCTCGATAGAAAATTGTATAACGAGTCCGGATTGAGGTTCGGTATGTAAAACTTTCTATCACTTCCTCCGTTCTCCTTAATGTATAGTACACAAGACTCATTCTCCCTCGAAATCTTAAGCGATTCTATATCATAAATCTTTAGAGCCTCACATTTATTACAGTCTAAAAGCTCGTGCTTCATAATGAAGAGCCTTTGTCCTTCCAGTTGCATTTTCTTTACAAACTCTGATAAGCAGGCCCTTTTAGGTATAAGTAATAAGGTCACACCCACTACAATTCCGGGAATTATGACTAAGGGAAAATTAAAAAGTACTGCGAAAGCAGAAATCGCTGTGAATTCCGCTAGGGAGACGCCTAATAATGAGTTCAACTTCTTATTATAACTGGGTATTTTCGTATCGTTTTGGGAAACCACAAGACTTGAGTTTGTTATTTTTATCGTGAACACAGATTTCTTGTCCTCACCAACTACAAATGGGAGTTCGGCTAGAACTATTTCCGAAAACGGATACCCGCACTTTAAACAAGCAACAGCGTGATCATCGTTTGCAAACCCACAATTGGGACAAACCTTAACCATATATTGCAAGATATGAGTTTCCGGTTTATAAATTCATACTTAGCTGAGCCTCAATCATAATTTATTAGGGGTTGACGATCATCTTAGACCCTAAATTCATTTTGCATGGCTTTTTTCCTAACCCAGAAAGTAACATTACTACTTTATGAGAATATCTAGTTAAATTATTTTAATCACTTTTTAACTCCCTTAAATCATTTTTGGGATGATGAGTTTAGGGGCCTAGAGATTATTAGATTTCCTTAGACATGAATAGTTGTTACTCAATATTAAAAATTTTTAAATAACAAATTTTAGCTTAATCTTCCTTTCAATTACTAATAGGATTACAGCAGATCACACCTTCTCTTACGATTTGTACCTTCTAATTATATGGCAAAAAGTTTTTATAACTACAATTTGTCTATTAAGGATGAAAAATAAATCTGGATAAAGAGGAGTAAGCTCAAAGGAGTGAGAAAATAGCTAAAGAAGAAAAAAGAAATTAACTTTGTATACTATCAACAAGTCCGATCGCAGAATTAACTAGGTTAATTAAGGCTTGTGCTGCAGGGGTAAAGTTAATTACAAGTGTAATTGAAAGGCTGTTAGGTGTTATGCCTAATAAAATCCCGACACTAAATATTTGAAGACTTATATCTAAAAAGTGGTTTATTATCAGCGATATAATGCCGAAGATGGCTCCAGATAATACATTCAACCTAAAAATTGGAATGTAAAGATAATAAGCTGTGAGAGTTTTTGTAGACGTTATGTTGTTTACAGTTGAGTTGTTTATAATAGTAGTATTTACAGTAGTAGAAATTAACTGTATGTTCGTATTAAAGAACAAGTTGACGCCGGATATTGCTGGGTTTATCCACCAAGAGTTTGATTTTATAAAATCATATACGGATTGTATCGGACTTTTATTTTCCATCCAATTTAAGCATAAGGTTATGAACACTGCACTCCCATTAAACTCGACAATAGCATTCATACTGTTAGGAAGGAAGTAGTTTAATGCGGACTCCAATGGGGAGAAAATTGGAGTAAAATTATATTTATTACCAGTTAAATTGGTCAGTTTATTAGATATGTTTTGTATCATTGTTTGAATGTAGTAAATCCCTGTCAATTTTTTTACCGTGTTATTAGACAATTTTGCGGTTGAGGAATTTGTTAAATAGGCTGTAAAGCTACCGTCTGAGGACACATAATGCCCCGTTACAGAATTTATTGTGGTCCAATTACCTCCAAAATATTTGGAAGTGAGGTTCTGCAGCTCTTCAGCCTGGGGTAGAGGAGCTGGTGGTCGTGGTGGCGGCGGTGTTGTGTTAGTTACCGGAATTACGTTAGTAGTATTAGTTAATTGGACTTGAGTCACTGCTGGCGGAGGACTTATTGTCATCAGTTGTGTTTGGGCTGGTAGAAGGGTAAATGCTATAACGAATCCTATTACAGCAGATACTGCATAAATTATCGCTACATAGTACTTAATTAAATTGGACTTCATTTATGAATAAGAAACTTTTTGCATTTATAAATTTTACAGTCTAAAGGGTAAGATAAAATAAACCACGCCTATAGCTATTAGGCTCATGAGAAAACCTTTGGGGTAGATGAAGAGTATTATGCTAAGGAAGGCTAAGGCTAGAGCTATATAAAGGATTATTGCAAGATTATTATTCATTATCCCCTTATACTTTAAAATCCGCTCGTTTGCAAAGACACTCATTATTATGTAAACTGCAATGAACACAGCTACAACGTAAGCCAGCTTAAAAAGTTCTAGAGAAACGTCATAAAAGTACCAATACTCTAAAATAACTGTCGGTATAATAGAAATTCCGGCTACCGTAGAGTTTATCATTAATAATGCAGTGTTTGACGTCCTTCTTAAAGGCACTGTGTAAAGGACATTGCCAATCAAGACGCCTAATACCGCTACAAGTAAAGAAATTTCTAGGTTCTTTAAGAATATGATACTAGATATAATTAACGCACCGCCCAAGGTCATGAGAGCCGCTTTCAAATAGGCTAAAGTAGGCGAATAAGTTAGAGGATAGCCGCAATTAAGGCATGTAGTAGCAGTACTAGGATTTTCATACCCGCATCTAGGGCACTTATTACCCATTGATATGATGTATATTGAGTGAGTTTATAAGTATTTCTTTCTATTTTGATAGACAGTTGTAAAAAATTTTTGAAGCCTATAAAATTGGAACTTCTAAGCCTTACTGGATATGGATAAGTTCGAAAAGATTTATAACGTTTAGGATATATAGACTATGCGGAGTTATGCTTTCATTAGTTGTAAGGTTCACAATAATATTGGCCATATTCTCTTGTATTGCCCTAATTCTCCACTCCTACGCGAGTTCTATAGGTATAAACGACATAGGTTCAACGGGACAAGGCGCATCTTATACATATACCACAACGTCATATAAGGGGTATTTCATCTTCTACGGCGGGTCTTTTTGCTCGGGGGAACCAATAAATTATAATGTAGCATCCGTACAGCTTAACACAGTCCTAACTAACGGTATCTATTACTATTTTGTGCAGAATGTTTTAGTTTTAATAGCTAACGGAAACGGGACTTACACTCTTAACTTTGTGGATAATGTATGGAATCTTACCTACCCGTATAGTATAATGCCCTCCTTGATAATTGGGAACGGAGAAGTGAGTAAAGCACCTAATCAGTCAATTTGCTTTTATTTTTACATCTTTCCCGATAACATAACCTTAACCCCACCCTTTAATGTTACGCTAATATCCAATGTGAGCTTAGAGGGGCAGTACATTAAGTTAACTCTCAGTGCTATAGTAGGTAAGGGGAACTTTTCGACGTCATATAACTACGATACAGTTAAGATACTTAACCCCTCAAGCAAGGCGTTCTTTATCGTAGGAAGTAAAATTAACACTTACCCGTCGAATAGTGACGCCGAATTTGTGATAGGAGGTGGAGGGAGCGGTTCTACGTTATATGTATATAACTGGAGTTCGGAAATGATGTTATTATATTTATATAATGGAAAGTACTATGAAGTCCCCTCAGCAGTGTCTTACTCCTCTATAACCGGTGAATCCGTCTCAAATACTCATGGCATATTTGAGTACTATTCGTCGAACGGTTATGTGGTGCAAATAGCCGGTTATAGTTTTTACGGTCAGTTATGGAATACATCAGCAAACCTCACTGTTATTAACTCCTCGATTTTACAATTTAACTTAGTTCCCGAATACGGTGAGTGGTTTTACGAGGTAAACGGGAATACTTTTCCTCTAACTTCAGATAGAATCTCACTACCTTACGGTGTGTATAATATAACGGTGTTCCTCAAGGCTGGTAATGAAATTATATATGAGAAGGAGTTTGAAGATGTAAAAATAACTCCTTATGCAGTTGTTGAGTCCAAGGCTCCACTGATATACGTTAACGGTAAAGCATGTTTTAATAATACTATTGTTAATGGGTATTATACATTTTACATACCCTTACGTGGAACAGCGGTAGTTGAGTTCCCCGAATATTATTATTACCAGAACTCATCGAGGCTTGAATTCTTGTGGGCGGTTTATAATGGTAAGGTGATAAATAGCAATATTATAAACATAACCTCTCCCGGTGTCTACATTGGGGTTTACCAGCTAGAACTCTTATTAAAACTCCCGTTTAACCTCACTGTAATTTACAACGGTACTATTTACAATAATGTAAGTCAACTGTATCTCCCTTACGGGGCGAAAATTATAATCCCTGAACAGAATGTGAGCCTTAATAACGGGACTCTAATAGAGTTCCTTAACCAAAGCCTAGTAGTTTACGGTGAGAAAATAAACCTAATTACGAGGCTGTTTTATTACGTTAACATAACTTACAACACGTATATTAGTTCGTTGCCTAAATCAGGCTTTTACCCACAAGGCTACTGTATTTCTATACCTAAAGAATTAGAAAACGAAACTACGATAGTTTTAATCAACGCATCAGCGTATAAACTTAAAGTGTTCTCCCCACTAAAGCTCAGTGTAAACATTACCGTGTATTACAGAATAGTTTTAATGCTGGGTAATTATTCAGTGAGCGAGTTTTATAAAGAAGGGAGCGTCATTACGTTTAATAACAATATCTCTTATAATGGTTCGGTAATGTTTGTAGCCGAGAGGCCTATAACGGTGGTTGTCAACTCCCCAAAGATAGTATCGCTAAATGGATATTATGAACTGTACTTCTTAATAGAAGTTCACTATCTGAATCAAACCCTTGAACTTTGGTACCCATACGGGAAAGTTTTAGAATTACACAACATAACGAAAGACAATATAAGTTATGTTTTCAGTAAGGTTGTAGTCACTCACCCCGGAAAGTACTACCTTAATTACACGGTCTATGATAAAGTCGTGGATATACTTCCTAATAGTACTTTAGTCTTCTACGTAAAAAACGATACTTATGCGTGGATACCAGTATATTCTGGCGGTACAATAATTAACGAGTCAATATTAGTTACTTCACCATTAGTGATAAATAACCAACAGCAAGCTATCGTGACACCGGAAGCTCAAGGTAAACCACCTTTGGGGCTTATGCTTTTAATACCGCTAATAATCGCGTTTCTCGTCACGGTTTGGCTCATGAAAAGAAATAATTTTTATTCTGATTGTCTTTAGTTTATATTGTGAGACTTGCACTTCCAGTTAACGGCAATTATGCTTACTCTAAGTCCATGTACAATATGCTAAGGAATTACTTAACACCTAATTCTAGGCTCAATATCATGGTAGGTATTGCCGTCTTCCTAAATAACAATTTTAACGTCGTGAGTACCGTAAAAAAGTTTGAGGTAACTGGCTTTCCCCAAGGTGATTATATATATATTCAATTCCCTTTTGACATAAGTAATTCTACCTTTGTCATGATGAAAATAAACTCAATCTACCTTGTGAGCGAAACTTCGGCTTATTTAGTGCCTATAAGCGATAGTGAGGTTGACGAGATTAGCGGTAATTCATTATTTAAGTTCTTCCAAGACCATAGGGGTAGTCCTATAAAGTATTACCTAGAACTAGTGAGGAACGAAGACGCAGTAATTCTCCCCTCAAACCAGCAAGTAAATGTGCCGAAGGACACTGTAGCAAGTTCTCTACTGGGTAGGATAATAGGAATGTATAGGTTAATAGACTATATAGGCGAAGGTGGGATAGCTTACGTATTTAAGGCTGAGAGTAAGGGTAAGGAATACGTAATTAAAATACCTAAGGCCGAGTACGAGAACTTAGATGTATATCTTAATAGCTTATTAAGTGAGGCGTCTGCAATAGTCTCCATGTCCTCCGATCCTAGAATTGTTAGAATTTATGCCATCCATGTTGACATGAACATATTAGACTATCTAAACGACCCTCAGACTTATTACCTCTACCCACCTTACATAGTCACAGAATTCATGAGAGGAGGGGACTTAAAGAAGTATATAGAGAATCCCTCATTCACCAGCTCAAGGTATTGGAAGTACATTGCATATTACACACTTTATTATATAGCCGACGCCTTAAACGTGGTTCATAGCAGAGGTTATGTACACTTAGACGTAAAGCCCAGCAATGTATTACTTATAAAACCTTACAATACGCCCGAAGAACTTTACGCAGACTTAACCCAGTATTTGGTCATAAAACTAGGTGATTTAGGTTCCGCCGCTAGGACAAGAGGTGAAATAGTCCAACTCTCGCCAGAATATTCCCCGCCAGATCAAATACAGTACATGTTGGGGGGTAAGGGGGCCAGGCCTTTGATGGACATATTCTCTCTGGGTTTAACTTTCCTAAAAATCCTCGACCCACAAATTCAAAGGCCGGACTTACAGTATATAGTAAGCGCGATAAGGAGTATAAGAAATGATAAAAATTACGCACTTCAGTTACTTTCCTATTCCTCCTCACTCTTAGCTAACTGGAATCCCTCAGTACTTAACATTTTAGAACCAGAAATAAGGGAGTTAGTACTCAAGATGATAAATCCCAACCTCTACTCAAGACCTACAGCCAAAGAGGTAAGGGATACTATAGGTAAATACATAAAGTTATCGTATCAATAAAAGAGTGACCATGATGAGAGAGACGCTCTCAATTAAAGTGTTTGGGCTTCATTAAATTTTCAAGAATTAGTGTTCAATCCTCAGCCCCTGGGCTTTCACAAGGGTATTTCCCGTTCACACTCTTAACTCCCCACACTAGCGACGGATATGAGGAAACCCGCACTCACATCTCCACCCACCTGGCGTGAATACGTTTAACTTCACGATTTAGTGTCATGGGCGTCATGGAGTAGTATAGGTAAACTCTGAAATAAACATAGGAATATGCTCAAATGTAAATTTTAAATCTAAATAAATAGAGAGTTATAATATAATGGTGTCTAAAGAGAAAGTTCTGAGGGTTATTGAATACTTTAGGACTAACAGAACTATAAATGAAATAAAGGAGGACAAAAGAATAGTGAAATTGCTCGTAGAGTTAGGGGTGTTAAAGTCTATAGGTAGAGTGCTAAGTCTAGACAAAAACTTTAGAGCAATACACACACTAGTCGAAGTTTATGACGAGGAGGAGCCGAGAATAAGTGTTAAGAGCGTAATTTTTGACAGACTGAGAGAAGAGAGGGATAACATTTATATCATCTGGAAAAGCTATATGGCGGAACCAATACCCGTAGTAGAGGATGGGAAGTTCACGATTAGACAAGTTTCTCCCTTACCCATATCAGAACTCTATACCATAACAGCGATTCAATTCAATAACCCGGTCTTGAAGTTTAGGTTTATAACTAGAGACGAGAGGGAGATACTCTTCAACGTTACTTACCTACCTTATTATATAATGATCCCTCCATCAGGGAAGCCGTTTAAGAAAATGATTAGTGAGGAGAGGGTTAAGGCTCCCGTAACATTCCTCTTCTTTTACTCCAAATAATTTACTAAAACGTACGAACGATTTGGAATTAAATTAGATGAGCGATTCATGAATCTCTTGAGATCACTAAAAGATTAATCGCACTAGAATTAATAGATCTTAGGTTTGGCCTTGGCGATTATAATATATTTTAACTCAACCTCATAAATATACATAATCCTTGTTTTTCCCTAATTTTATTTTATGATTTTAATTCACTGCACTGAAATTACCTAAATATATTTTCCACTTTATAAACATATTTTAGCTTTAAAAAGACGTGACTCATAGTACTCTCTTAAAGATTAATCTGAAGGAACAATTAGACCTATTGATACAGTTTTCCCAAAAACCCAATTAATGTACACACTTGATGCTTGAATTATAAAGATTTAAATATAGTTTGCTCCTAAAATATATCGATATGACAAAGAAGTGTCCAAGATGTGGCTATGAAAACTCAGATATGGCAGAATTCTGTGCCAAATGCGGATATGCGTTAGTAGGATTTGAACAAACTGTTGTACCTAGAGTTCCTAAACCCCAACAAAGTCAGCAACCTCCTACTCAACAACCAAAGGCCTCTCCACCCCCACCACCACCTCCACCACCATCGACAACAACTAGTGCTAAAACGTCCTCTCCTCCACCACCTCCACCACCACCGCCATCATCTACAACTTCTCCTCCACCCCCACCACCACCTCCACCACCATCGACAACAACTAGTGCTAAAACGTCCTCTCCTCCACCACCCCCACCATCTACAACCACTCCTATACCACCGCCTTCACAACCATCAACGTCCAGTGCTAAGACCTCCGCCGTACCATCTCCTACTACTGGTAAGGCTAAGCAGAAAAGTTATCTTAAATTTGTGGCCATAGGAATTGTAGCTGCGATAGTAGTAGTTGCAGTTGTCTTCTTTGTACTACCAATGTTCACTTCTGGTCCCTCCTCACCTCCGCCCAACGTACTTCTGAGTTCTGGTGAAGCTGCTGCAATATTCGGAGGGCAGTGGAATAATCCCGCGATATATGTTATAACGTATAATAACAACTTGTACACTATTTCTGGTGTTGGAAGTGCGGCTTCAAACCCAATAGGCTCTTACACATATTTGCCTGTGTTCTTCGGTGTTACGACCGCTACGATATTTAACGGTTATCAAGAAGTGGTAATAAACACGCTTACAAGCCCGACGTACCCAAATGTCGATTTACAAATAATAGATATTTACGTGAGCTCTTCTAAAACTGCGGGGCAAATGTATTCTGAGGCAACAGCACAGCTAGCCTCTAACGGACTCTCATCTATTCAAACAAGTACCTACCCTGCTCACACGGGAATAACTTATACATATTCAGTCTACTCTACCGCAAAAGACGAGCTCTTAATAGCTCAAGGAGGTAACCAAGTAGTTATAGTAATAGTGTTGGGAGGCGCGGGTAACACAGCATTTAGCGTATCCAACGTCCTAGAGATCTTAAACTACGTACAGTAACGGTGGTATTATTGATAAAAGGTAAAAATTTTCTTATTCTTACGTTTTTATCTTTAATTCTTTTCCCATCCTTATTAACTCTTTCATATATTACTACGTTCTACCCCGTAAATATCCGTGCACCGCCCCCTAAAATTGGTGTTTACAATTTAACCCAATTTCAATATTATATATACAACTTTGAGATAGAAAACAAGGCACTTATTATAAAAAACTTGATCACTAACCAAACTTACAATATAAATTTACCATCTAATTACGATGTAAAAATTTACACTGTCTCCAATTCCAGTATAGTATATGTAACAGCACAGAATGAGCTAATACAATTATTCTTCTCGAAATCGGGAATTCTCAACAAGAGTTATAAGCTGGGTAATGATTACAATGTAACATTTGTAAGCGGTTATGAAATGACCCCTACTCCGGTAAACATTACCACTATTGAAGTAGAGAACAATAGTAACTCATTCCTACTTTTTACACCATCGGGAGGGTACATAAAGTTCAAGGATAGTGTGAGATCGTTTTATATAAACGTAAATGTTATGCTCTATGACTTTAATAACGATACATCAACTCTGACTGGTGTTAAGAACCTAAATCTTGGGGGTATTCTACAGTTTCCTTATTATTATAATAATAGTATCGTAGTTTATAACTCAACTTCCCATCAAGTCGTAAAACTGAGTTTTACAAGTCATGGTGGGATAGGTGGGATTGAACTCTCCAGTGGCGGAGAGGAAATAAACACTTTAATCAATGTTAGGATTGACGTGAGGGAAATGATTTATTTAGGTAGGCTTATAATAATATCTGGGTCAAATGAGTCATGTGTATATAACTGGACGACACTGCTACATCATTTTAACTTCCCAATTACAGCGGGCTATAATGTTTCTGGTTATTGTATACTTTACGGCGATTTTAACACTTTCATTATGAATATGAATAAGAGTATCAACAATTCCGAGACCTACTACTTGAGCAGTCTAGCAGTTATCGAAAATCAGTCAACTGCGGTAGTAATTAGTAATGGTAAAATTGAACGATTTTCACTTAATGGGTCAGTCAATATATATGAACAGCCCTTGCTACTAGGGAATTCCCTATTGGCCTTCCCAGAGAATAAGACAGTTGGAGGCCTCACGTGTTTATATGTAGTAAACATAAGTAATCCTCATTCATTTACTGCACTTTCATATTATGTAAACACCTCGTACTCGTTGTCAGGTTATTATTATTATAATGGTACTATATACTCTTTGACCAACGGTAGTATAGTTAATGTAAAGATCTACGGTCAGACTAAGACAACGTATCTAATAATCTCTGGAGTAATCAATACCACCCTTACGTCGGGCAACTACACTTTAATCTTACCTAACGGGGAGTACTTCTTCAAATATTCAAATTACTCTTGTGAAGAGGATCTTAATGGAACGACATCAAGTGTTGTGTTTAGTACGACTGTTAAAAAACCCGTAACCTCTGCAATGACTACTCCAGTCAAGACAACAACAAATCAGACGTATACAATAACTACTGCATTCATGACAACAGCGAATCAGACGTATATAAACACTCAGATCATAGCACCGGCACCTTCAATAGCTGTTTCCTTGCCTATCAACTACGAGACGATCATATTAATTGTTGTCGGTTACGCCTCAATAATAGGCGCTTACTTATACGCTAGGAAGAGAGGTTAATTTCAGAGAAGCAAAGTTTTTAAAAAAGCGGATATTATTTTAAAACGGTGTGAGATTATTAATACTTGCTACCATAAGAAGATTAGCTCACTTTATTTCCTAGTACTACTCTTCTTGCCCGTTCTCGTAGTAACAATATCTAACGGTAGTTCTGTAATAACCCACAACTACGACTTAAGTATTACATTAAAAGGAGGTGATTCACCAGTACTCTTAACTATTTATAATGTTAACACTCAGTCTTTAGTGTTAAAAGGAGTTATTAACTCCTCAACGACACTAAACCTCCCCCAAGGCGTTTACTATTACTACGTAAAGCCTTTGGATAAAAACGTTATAGTCCTCCCGCAATACGGTTACTTTATAGTACCCTTCTCTACAATAACCTTATACGAGATTCAAGAGCCAACTTTTAGGGCACATACGGTCACACCCCTTAAAATAGCCTCACTACCAATAGACTACGTAACGGCAATGCAAGTCTATTATGCAGGGCCAGTTGATTACATAGCTTTAGGTACTAATACTTCAGAATTACTAGTAGTGAAGTTCTTTTACTATAACTCCAGTTTCGTCAAAATGTGGGAGGAAAGGTTTAATGGAAATATAACTGCTGTCGCCATCTCCCCCGATTTTACGGCCTCAGCCGTGTACTTTAATAACAGAACATACGTATATGTCTTTTACACCTCAAACGGTAGTCTAATAACAATTATAAACCAATGGGTATATCAGCAAATATCCGGGGGGTGTGTTGGCCCCGTCAATGTGTCAACTGTGGTTTCTCCATTACCTTTAGTTAAGTCGATCGCTATTCAAGGTAACAATGTTTTCATAGACTTAGATGACGGTGCAGCTATAGCTAGTGCCGAGATAAGCCCCGAATCATATAACGCTACCACGGTAATAGGAACTTATTCAAGGTTAGTATTTAGCATACCTTATGTGTATAACGATCTCGTAGTTACGTATAATGATACAATATATTCGTTCTATACAGAGACTTCGATTACAACTTTATTTGAAGGGTTGAGTTTAGTTCAAATACCAAGCTTCATTAAATATCAAGGCCTTAACTTGACTCCCCTTGTTAGTAATCAAATCGGATTTCTCGGATTTCTTTCTCACCCTGGTAACGTTACACTTACCGTGAATAGTCAGTATGACGCTTTTGTAGGTATTATGATCCTAAATAACGTATCGCCTAATTACTATATACTTGAGTTTTTCCCTAATCATGACTACATGATACAGATACCGGACATCGATACCTCCCCAGATATAGACGGACCCCCAATTGTCACTCCTTCATCAAACGGTATTGCAGCGTATTTTGATTTCAATCTTAGCGACTTTAACTATCAAGGACAAATGCTCTGGAGCAAGTACATACCCAACGCCGTAGCTATAACCAGTTCCGCTAACGGGCAAGTGATTGCCGTATTGAACGGTAGCGGGACAAATTGGTGCATATTAGAGTATAATGATCAAGGTAAACTAATTGCAAAAGTTAACGAAATAGGACAAAACGTTTACTCAATGCAACAACTGGGGATTGGAATAAACGGCGGGCAATCCTACCCGTTTACTATGGACGAGTATAATAAAGTAATATTTGTAGCTACATCCACTTACCTTTACGGCATCCCGGTTGGTATTAATGCAACTATACAGAACGGTAAGGCCATCTTTCCAGTGAGTATTAACGTAAGTGTTTCTCCACCCTACACTGGGGTAGTAGAAATCACGTATAACGGTCACACGACCAGTACTGAGACAAACACTTCAATCACTACATTCCCTACTTCAGTTACTCTTTACGCACATCCCCTCAGCAACTCAACGTTTTTAGGTTGGATAGTTAATGGGACAGAGTACAATGAGAACCCATTGACAATTTACGTAGGAGGGAATACCACAATAATAGCCCAGTTTAAGACCCAGATAAACGTAACGTTTGAGGAAGTAGGACTAAGCGACACGTATTGGTTTGTCAACATTTCTGGTAAGACTTACGTGACTTCCTCACAAACCATAACGGTTACCGTAAAGCCTGGGGTTACTTATACAGCCGGTCTATTAACATATACGAACTCCACAGTAACCGTCTTCCAAGGTACGGTGACAAGCAACTTAATAGTGTTGAATTTCACTAACTATTTCAAACCAATCATAACGTGCTTAAACCTATTAACCCCGGTATACAATACCGCGAGCTTAATACTAAGTAAGGACTACTGGGAGAGCTTTACGAACAACTACGGGGAAGCCCTATATTATTACTCACTCCTCATGAACGGAAGTTACAAGTTGTTTAACGAATCACCCCAGTTCTATGCGTATCTACAAATGGTCATGGACAACCCAGTCCTACCTTATTATACTGGGTCTATAAACGTTCAACCCTTCATAAACAACATAAGCCCATTACTCTCCCTCAACCTCACGGACATTACACATTTACTCAACCTGGAAGAGGAATACTTGTCAAAAGGGGACTTCAGAACGTACACCCAATTAAAGGCTATAACTCTGAACAACATTACACAACTGCTGAAGGTGATTAACGGGCGTGACTACGGCGAGGTCGCGGAACTATCTTTACTTAACCCGGCTAACGTACAAACCATAATACCCTATTTAACCTTTAGGAACTCATTAATAGCCATATTCAACATCTCTTCACTTGCCTTAAAGAACTCGACTAGCTTAAACATGAGCGTTATCTCATGGTTTCCCATAGTATTAAATACCAACCTACAGAACAACAGTTTAATTGCCCAACTATACGTACCACCATACTACTCCTTTGAGGGTATAGCACAAGCACAACAGTTCTATTCAATCCCCGTCACCAACCTATACTATAACTTAACAGTACGGTCTATTAACGTGGGGATAGGGAGTATACAAGTCCCGTTGAACTTGAGTAAGCCTTACTCACAAATTGTGGGCTACTACTTAACCTTCCTGAACACAACGATAATAAACCCCGTGTTCACTCAAGCGCTGAAGGAATATAAATTGATCAATATATTACCTAATGTGACAGAGTACAGTTACTTGTTCCAACAATTCGCTGAGAAGTCCGTAAGTACTAGAGTAAACGTACGGCCATTACCTATTAACATACCGTTCGTTAAAATAACCTTCAACTACACGCCTTTAACTATTGCAGAACTCTACCTAAATACTACCCCCACTATCGTAATGCAGAACTACGTGGTAAGCACAGTAAAAGGTGAGGAGTACTTGAAAGCGTTAAACAACATATACTTCATAGTCCCCAACGTCTCGGAAGGCAATCTGATATTCGGGACACCGCAAAAGGTTAACTTTTCGGTGCTGAAACTACCTAACCACATCAGCTTTAACAATACCATGCAAGACTCAATAGCTTTTCTGAAGTTGAACAACACTTACGTGGGCTACGTCACAAAGGCTAAAGTGGAACTGGTTTCACAAGCAAACATCTCTCAAGTTTCCATAAAGTCTACAACGTCCTCGTACGTCTTCCTACTCGGTAACACCTCACAACTACAGATAGTCGGTATGCCCTTAGGGAACTACACAATTACAGCTCAGACACCTCAAGGGGTGTTAAACACCAGCGTCGAGGTGAACAACTCAAATGAAGTAATAAATGTGAGCTTAACTCAACACAACAATGTTGTCAATCCCCTACCTTTAATTACCACGAGTAGTAGCGGTCTATCGATGTTAGGGATTTCTATTATTATAGCACTTTTAGTCGCACTGGCTGTAACTATAACTCTAATGAGGAGGAGATAACGTTTAATCATAAGACAACTTTTTATAAGGGAGTCTAGACTTCTCGTTTTACCCCCCAACTAATGAAAATAATTCACGTCATATAAACCTTCTACCAGTGTAAAGCAGGAAGTGTACATCTTAATTCCGTTTGTCCCTATACTTTCATTTCAATCATTTTATGTTTATTCATGATTGAGTGTAGGGACTTAGCCCTCAACCACCTTTTGGGTGGGTCATGGGACTCCTTCGAGCCCAACGGCACGGGGCTCACATCTCTGCAATCACTCCCACCCTTTTGGGCATAGCCCACATCGGCGTGAAAGATCATCATTTATTAACAAAAGTTTGTTACAAACAGACAAAAAGATTTCTATCAACGTGAAAAAGGATTCAGCCCCCATAACTTTTGAGTTCCACATTACTCCTTCTAAGCAATTTTTTGGGTATAGCCTATCTAATTTCCCGGTTAATAAAAACATTTATTCAACTAAACTTATACCTACAAATCTCACAATAATTCGCGTCTATTGGATTTAGGTGACCACAGACCGGGCATAATTTTCCCGGAAATTTATACCTACAAATCTCACAATAAACAGCATCGTCTTGGTTCAAGTGACCGCAAACAGGGCATTTCTTCATTTGGTAATTATATCTTATTTCTGGTTAATTTATTTTACTCAGAGCGCGAGGTGTAACCCCATAAAGAACTCACCTAGTTTCGTGAGTAATCTTTAAATAAGTTTTTTACCTCCCAATACCAATTTTTAAAACATGAACAAAAATGAAAAACGTCTCCTCGATGACGAGAGGGTGAGAATGATAATAGAAAGCTTATTACAGCACACCCCTTGTGCTAGGTTCAGTGAAATTAAAAAGGACACGGGACTCCACGACCAAGTTTTAACGAGGCTTCTAGATAAGCTTCTAAGTGTTGGGATAATAAACGAATGTGAGGGACTATTTAAAGATTATAGTGGTTACGCTTTAACCGAACCCTTCTCGCCTATTTCCCTTCGCTTAGAAGTAAATTCAGAAGTAGTTGAGAGAGGCGAGAAGGTAGTTATGAGGCATGAAGTGATGAGTTATGCGGTCAACACTTCAATAGTCCCAATAAAAACTGCAAGAGTCATACTTTACGGCGATGTAGTGTGGGAGAAACCACTGGTATTTGAGAGCGAGTTAACCGGGCATAAAGAGATTAAGCTCTCCCTCGAGGAATGTCCTAATAAATATTGTCAAGTGACTCTGCCCTTTAATAGGCCCGTGAGCTATGGGGAGAAATACATGTGGAAATACGAATTTTATCTATACTATTTTACGCCTGAGGACTACTTTAGCTACCATTTTGTCAATCACGCAATACAATCAAAATTCAGTTTTAAGGGTATAGAAGACGTTAATGTGAGTCTCAAGGGCTGTAGGGAGGGAGCAGAGTATAAAATCTTTAGGAGAGGAGGAAGGTTTATCATTAGATTGGATAATGCTAACGAGTGGTGCGTAGTGAGCTTTAAGTTGAAGTTATAAATTTTTCCCCTCTTCATAGGATATCTGTGAAGTCGATCACCCTTATTTGCTTCTGTAATGGAAAAGGTTATACAGACACTGGGATAAAAATAAAGTTAAGTAAGGTGGTAACACTTTGGCGGATAGCGATTTTTATGAAGAAAATGGAAGTAATTGTTCTCACTCATGATACTAAGCGACCTAACAAACAATATATTTCTAGGATTATGATGATCACTGTTATTTTTGGGTGTTGGCGTACCTCGCTTAGTCGATTCTCTGCCAACGGAGATTATTGACATGAAATATCAAAGCTGTTGGAAATCTTTACAACCACCATGTAACCTCGTCTGGACATTTCAAACTAACCCACAATATATCACTCCAACTCTAACGCAATGCATCCCTCCACCCGTTTTTCTCTAACTCTCATTTACTCATTTTATCTTCAATCGAGTGTAGGGACTTAACCCTCAACCACCTTTTAGATAGGTCATGGGACTTCAACGGCACTAGACTCAAATCTCTGTAATCACTCCTACTTACATCGGCGTGAGAGATCATCTAAAATTTATTATAAACAGCCGAAAAGATTTCTATTAGCGTAGAAATGATTCAGCCTAAAACAGCCTATGCCACGTCAGATCTGTATTACATAGAACCGGCTAATATGTTTCACAGAAGGAAGTCAAAATGCGCGTAGTCACTAACTTCCATGAGGACTATAATCCCTTTTTGAAACCTAAAAAAGAGCTCTAGAACCTTTATTTACCCGACAAGAACTTCCATAACAGCACAAACATAATCTCCCTTAATTTCATCCTCGTTATACCAACCTTCTCTCTCGCCATAGCCTTCTTCACCCCCCAACTCCCTTTTAGGTGTTTCACCTCCCACCCGGGAGCATGAGTAACTTGGATAGTAATTAAACCTTCAATACTGAGGTGGGTTAAAGTGTCTTTCGCTCAAGGTGAATGAAATAGTGTGCACTCAGTTCCCCATTCACAGCAGACCGGTCGTAAGGAGGACTTTCATTGACTAACATGTATAAAAGTGCTATGGTGATGAAAAAATTTATTTAACTAAAAGATAAAAAGTGAATAATGGTAAAGTACTGTCCCAGATGTGGGTTCCAAAACCCTGATGACGCAATGTATTGTATTAAGTGCGGATTCCCATTAACTCAACCGGTATATCAACCCGCAGTACAACAGCCTCCCTTATCACCACCACCCTACCCGCAACCGCCTTCAGCCGGTGGTAAAAAGAGAGGGAGGAAGTTGGTACCAATAATTGGGGTTGCCTTAGCAATAATAGTTATTATAGCCGCCTTATTACTCGTACTACCCCTATTTCACCACACGACTCCTACAGGGAACTTAATACCAAACCCACCCACATTGCCACAGAACTACCAAGTGGTCCCAAACCAGATCTATGTCTACTCCAGTCTCTTCAAAACTTTAGGGCGTAATTTTTCAGTAATAATCATTAACGGGTCAAACGCTAACGGTTACCTAGCCTTGGGCACTTTAAGTAATAACAAGCTGTTCGTAAACTATAGCTACTTATATTACATCGAAAACGGTAACGGAAGTATCGTATTATACCAGCCTGGGGATAGGGCATATTGGGGAAACTTACCTTATAACATAGGAGTATTACGATTGATGCCACCTGTGGGTTTTTCGTCAGCTGCCTTTTTAATTAACACAACTGGGCTTACTTATACCGGAGGTAATTACACGGTAATTTTCATAGGCACTTATACTCAAGGGAGTAGTCCCCCAGGTGACGGGTATACGGTTTTCTTATTTGTCACGCCACCCAAGCCTCCGGTAAATATGACTACAAACGATACAGTCCGGCTAGAGTGTATAGGCACACCTATCTCTGGATACATTTATTATCCTAACTCTACTACACCTTATATTGCCGTTGAGTGGGATAACGCCTGGGGACCTTGGTATCATCCGGCACCGGCCCAGTTTAACATATGGGTCGTTCATCCCTATCCTAACGGTACGATAACAGTAGACAACATTACAATTTTGGCTAGAGGAGCGGGTAGCGGGCTAATCAACAGTTTAGCTCCGGGTGACCTAATAGAGATGGAAGTGACTTATGACGGGTATACTAATACGATTTACGCTAAAGTCGTAAACTTGAACACCTCAGACTCAATAAGCATTACTCTGCCACTGTACAATAACTTCACGGTGCCCAAACCTATGGGTTATTGGACTGAAATAAACTCTGGCAGTGGGGTTTTATACGCTAACTGGGGAATACTCTATTTAGCAGTCCTAAATAACGTCTACGTAAATATAGTTCCGAAGAGCGGATAGGGTTGATTTAGGAGTCTGTATGTAACGTCTTAAGTCTATTTTCCTTTTTTAACGTTTAACCACTCTACAAAAAAGACTTTACTCGGAAATACAGAAACTAGGGTTTGTAGAGCTTAAGTGTTCACAACGTGTGCAAGACTTTCCCAGAAATGACCGTTTTCCTCTTGATAGAGACTCGGGAACCTTACCGTGTTTTACTCATTAGTTAACTCTAAAGGAGATTTAGAGTTTAAGTCCCTTATATTCGGGTCTGCGTTGTGTTGTAATAATATCCTAATTACTTCCAGCCTATCGTTTTCCACACATAATGTAATGGAGTTCTTCAGAGTATGTCTTGAACATTGGGGTTGAAAACTTTTTCAACTAGTGTTTTCGTGGAATTATAACTCCCATTATAAGCCGCCCTATGTAATGGTGTTCCCTTATACACGTCGATGGGTGTCCGTAGGATTCATGACTTTTCTACTAATAATATTTAAGTTATGACAATTATGTTCCGTGAGAAATAAAAAACATATAGCTTAATAACCTTTGATCTCAGTCACTTCCTACGTATTATTATGAACACTGCTGAAACAGCTACTACTACGATCACAATTATCAAATACGCAGGTAAAGATTGTGAACTAGACGTTGAGGGTTGCGAAACCATAGAGGTTGCAGATGAAGTACTGTAGATAACACTAGTACTACTGGTAGTAGTAGAAGTTGTAGAGGTAGTAGATGTGGAACCTGAGGTAGTCGACGTTGGCGATGAGGCGGAACTTGTTGCGTACTCGTTTGAGTAGAAGTTTGAGTACCTTGAACTATAATAGTAAAGTGAATTTACGGGTCACCGTAGACGATAGTCAAGTTATACACTCCCGATTGGTTGAACTGCAAGTCCAGTAGGTAAAAGGCAATTACCTAAACTTTGTACACTCACCGGCGAACCGTTCAAGAAAGCACTAACACTGCTCGAGTTTATGTAAAGTCCAGGTTTAACCTTACGCATGGCTGTTCTATTTGACTAATTCGGTAATCGGTATGGCTCTAGAATTATAGTGTGAGCTTACGAATAACGTTAAAATAACTATTAATCATTGAAAAATCCCGATATATCATATCATGATAGATTAAAGCGGTTCACTATGCTTGTGATCTATCAGGACGATAACCCTCATTGCCCATTTTATCCTCTCACAACCCTAAACATCACTTTTAAAGGACTGAACATAACGAAATCAAGGTGACGAAGTGTTACTAACTGTCTTATTTCCTCCTAACTATCATGACAATAGCTATGATCACAGCTACCGCGACTAGAACGATGAGGACTAGAGGTAAAACCGATAGGAAACTCTTCGAGGAGGCGTTAGAATTTGCCAGAGTTCCTTGATTCACGCCAGTATTACTCTGTATTTCACCATTATTTACAATTATGTTGAAGTTGCCCCACGTGATATTTTGCACGCCGTAAAATAATGGTGTCAATTCGGAGTTGATCACGCCCAATTGCCCCATAACCGTATTATTAGCGTAATACGGTGCTAGTTCACCATGGCTAAAGTAGTTAGGTGAGAAAAGGTAAATTGCGACAGCGTGTTGGGTAGGTAAATAAGCGTTTATACCATTCATTGTAACATGGCTCTCTTCCCACATCTGTTGTATGATAGTGTTTGTCAACACTACGTCGTAGAAAGCTACTATAGCTATTGTGCCGTTGTAGAAGAAGTACTCCTTATTTGTTTGTGGCCAACCACCGGCCGTATAACTTCCACCTATATAGCCGTAGGGTACGTCAAGCTGGTGATTGACGTAGTAATTGTATAGTGTGGACAGTACGCTCGCGTTTACTGTACCAACGTATTTACCGTCTAAATATAACGATACATAAGTGTAGTTGTCCTTCCCTATATATTCCTCAACTACGGCCATATGCCAACCTGGAGTGATAGGAGTTGACACTTGGAAACACACACCATCCCAGTCACCGGCAGATAGGCTACCGTTAAGTCCTACGTATAACAGTGGTGTCCAATCGATGGGCGGAGGATTTGGTATATTGGTGGATTGAAAGCCTAGAAGAACTCCCACACCGTTTTCCGGTTGATAGAACCAGACTACGGCGCTCATTCCGCCGTAGGTTATAGCTATAGCGCTCATTAAGTTTGTCATCCCCGTACCACCTCCGTACGGGTTATTTGTTACGTAAGCTATGGGTAGCTGGAACGCGATACCGTAATTATTTGGGCTATTGCTACCGCTTGTTGGTACAAAACCCCCGAGTGCACTGGTCTGACCATAAATGGGTGGTGTGAGGGTTAGGGTCATCAAGGTTAGAATGAATGATATCCCAACTATTCTATTTTGTAATAACCTCATTTTAATTCACTATATTTTCACAAGAGATTGTATAAAAGTTTTAATCAAGAACAAAAACGCCCAATAGTTTCGAGGTAAAAACGACTTACCTCACTTTGGATGCCCTATGAGTTTTGTGTAGGGAGCGTTAACTCGTACTTGGTGTTAGGACGTTTGTCATATTGGGTGGAATGCTTCGCTTTGGGCTGTATCCTTTTTCGTGCTGACAGGAATCTTTTGTCCGTTTATAGCGATTTTTTGTTGCTTAGGGATGACCTCTCACGCCTATGTGGGCAAAGATTGCAGAGTTGTGAGCCTCGTGCCGTTGGAGTCCCATGAACCATGGGCTAAGTCCCTACACTCGATCATGAGTGAAATGAAAGTATAGGGACAAACAGGTTGATGACCCCACGTTTAAATACTCCTTTTTCAATTTTCTTTACCGATTAAAGGGGCAAACTGATCATAACTACGGTTTCTATGAAATCGACTTCTCAAAATCCTCATGTGGACAGCCATTTTAAAGTACTCCGTTTTACCTTGACTTCGATTAGAGAAAATTGTCCCGAATCCTAATAAAAAAGGTGTCGGGAAAAGCCCATATGGAGTTACGTAATAGGTTTTGCAGAACAATACTAGGTTAGAGGAATGTGGGAAAAGTGTCTTAATATTTTACTCGTGTTTATTCGTCTAACACCACAACTGAGGAAGTTGTCGAGCTAGTTGAAAGTAGATATTACTAAGTGGTGTCTAAAGGAAAAGGGAGAGTTAATAATACATAAATATATATAGAGATAATAGTGTAAAAGAGTAGTAGAAGTTTAAACAAAAAAGTATTTTCCTCTTGAGACATTCTTTCTTTATCTAATGAAAGTGGTCCGTTTTTGATTAGTTGTAAAAATCTTAAGAAAAAAGAAAAGGAGTGTTCCTTTTATTTCAAAAACTAATAGTTGGTTTCTATTAATTGAGACGGCAAATATTTAAGTAATACATTATGTACGTCTTGGATGTTCGCTAAGGGAACTAGTGCATCTATTGATGACCATGTCGATTTCCTAATAATAATCCTAGTGTAATCTCCTCCTTTAGGAGTATATATTCGGACTTCCCTTAATTCATTAATGAGATAGCTCTTTTTGACTTTCAAGTTGGGGGATAGAGGTACTGGGTTAGAAAACTCAAAAATCAGTTGTTTCATTTGCCTAGCCGCATCGTAGATTTTGGATTTTCTCATACTTTGTGCGATTCTCGCCCCACTCGCACCACCGACACCAGGCAATACACCTAATAGCGATGCGGCTATAGCTGCACCTACTCCCGCTAATACACCAGCAACTGCTGCGTCAACCCCCGATAAGTCCTTATCAGTAACCACATCGGTCAACAGAACCCTTTGATTAGTTATTATTAATGACCTAGCGTGCCATTCAATATCTCCAACTAATGGAAATAGTACTTTTATGCTCTCTTGCTGCCAATAATTTTGGACTGGAGGTGGGGCTTGGGGTTGTTGTAAAGATTGTATATCTGGTTTTACTAGTGGTTGGCCGCATTTTATGCAATACGTGGCATAATCTGGATTGGGAGTACCGCACTTTATACAATATACTGTCATTATAAACAGATTCACTTAATCAGGATATAAATCTTAATGATCAATCTGAAAGTGTTTAAACAATCCTGTGTTGAGCTAAAAATTACATCAGCCAGCACAATAATAAGTAGAAGTAACCCAGGTTTCCCAACTTCATATGGCTAACCTTACTTGAAGGGAATGCCACAACCATTCCTTGCTGTTCCGTTTATTTTTGAAAAGAGATAAAAACGTTCTTGAACTTAATATTTTATCAACCACTTTTAAAGAAAATTATTATATTTTACTTAAGCAGTTAAATTCAAAGCGATTTTCCTTTGTTTTTCTAAATTAGATTAAATTAATGAAAATATTCTCCTACATCTAATATTCAATAGAGCAATCTTTATATAGTCCTTATTTTTTAAGTAATTTTAAGTGATTATATGGTAAAAGTATGCAAGGCATGTGGGTATCAGAACCCCGACTATGCTACATATTGTATACGATGCGGAGCCCCATTGGAAAATATTACACAACAACAAACACAATATCCCTATCAACAGCCTCTTCAGTATTCTCCGTCCAAAAACCGAAGAAAAAGGAAGAACAAGAAGGAAGTTGTTCATCTGGCCTTCAATGACCAGAACCCCGAAATAAGAGGCATCGGGAACCTGATATATGGGATAGGGTGGATAGCCACCTTCATATTCGTCGTGGGCTGGTTCTCCTTTATCATTAGTATGGCGGCAGAGTCATCAGTCTCGGGGCCTTTACCGCCAGGGCCTACCCCGCCTATGCAGACGCTCATGGCTGCGATCGTACAGTCGTACATTTACGCGGCAGAGTTGTTAATAAAGCTGTTCATAGTGATCATAGCCCTGATCGCCATGCTGATATATGGAGTCTATAAGACGTACAAGGGTCTCTCCTACCTTGGCGGCTACGTGCCCCACACGGGGATAGGTAGGGCAGGGGCCGTTCTCGACGCGATCCCGCCCTTAATGCTTGTAGGGAACATATTGTTGGGGATCTCGCTCTTCTTAGTCGGGTCTAAGTATAAGAACGCCAGGCTGAAGGTCGGCGGGATTATGACGGCTATCCCGTACCCGCTACTTGGGTTCGCCGGCGGGGCACCGATTGTCGCTTTGCTCTCGATGATGTGGTTCATAGGGCTAATTGTAGCGTCTTCTGGGGGCTACTCAATCCTTAAGAAGTATTATCTCACGCAAGGTCAGGCCTGGCAGAGCTAACAGCTGTCTCAGACGGTTTAACCGACCTTAGTGACGCCCAGGGCTGACTTGGTTGGCGCTAACTTGGGCTGCCGTTTGTCCCTACACTCTCAATTCAATCATTTTATGTTCAATCATGATCGAGTGTAGGGACTTAGCCCATGGGTCATAGGACTCCAACGGCACGGGGCTCAAATCTCCGCAATCCCCCTCACCCTTTTGCCCACATCGGCGTGAGAGATCATCATTTATCAACAAAAATTCGTTATAAACAGATATAAAAAATTCTATCAACGTGAAATAGGATTCAGCCCATTGGAAAATATTACACAACAACAAACACAGTACCCATTAAGAAAGTAATCATTAAAATTAGTAGACCTATTGTACTCATTAAGAAAAATATCCCGCCAGCCAAAAGCATCCAGAGACGATTTTTCGCTCCCACATAAATTAACCCTGAACTGTACATGAACATTAACACAAACGCTACAATAAAGATCAAAGAAACGAATGCTAATACACCTGCCTCTGGTGCTATATTCGCGTTACTGACATAAGTAGTAGTAACATAAGAACCGTATGGTGTGTTTACAACTACAGTTACGGGTTGAGGTTTGGATAATCCAACTATTACACCGAGGCTAAGTAAAATCGTGAGCATTATTCCAGAAAAAATGCTCTATTTATAGCTCTGCCCAGCCTTCTCGATTTGAGTTTTTTAAATCCCACATTACCTATAATGATTAGCGCGTATATAAGTGCTAAGGCTACAAAAGCAGCTACCGCTGAAATGTCGCCTTGTGAATTTACCAGTTTCGTTTCTATAATCCCAGCCACAATTCCTATTGTACCCGATACTAAAAACCAAATCCCGGCAGAACGATTTATAAATTGTCCAGCCGGTGTAGGAATAGGATACTGAGGAGGCTGTTGATAGGGATAAACCTATTTACGTTTTTGGATATTACGGTAATGAGATATCTCTCATGCTATACGGAGTACTAATGATCGTGTCTTACGCAGTTGACTTCAACATGAGGAGATAAAGGCAAACTCCTTAAGTTTTTTCCTCTTTCCATTATAAATTAAAACAATTTCCTACTCAAATACTTCATCAGATCTCATCAAGGTAAGTTAGAAAAGCGGTGGTATTAAGCATTAAAACGTCAAACAAGCAGTCAATCAGTACGTGTATAGGTAGAACTAGTACTAAATTATCCCAATCAACCTTCTTCTAATCCTTATATGAATCCCTTAAGTAAATAAAAGTTTAGGGGTAGAAGGTCAGTAGTACCACCTTTGACGCAATCAAGCGGAAGCCTATCAAAGGCTGTAGAGACCGCGTTATCTCAATAGAAATTTCCACTACAATTTTCATTATGAAGCCGATCCACAAAAGATGTGTTCGTGGAGTGGGTATTAGATAGCCCTATTAATGCGGACTTAATAATTTATAATAACCGACCTAAGTCACGTAAAGGAATGTTATGTAGTGGAAGTCGTGGGAGTGTAACTTATTAGTAATTCTATGATTGGTGTTCACGTCGAAGGGATGGAAATTTGGATGCGTAAGGGTTGTGGTCTGCGGCTAAAAGGGTAAAGGTGGGGATATCTAATGGGAAAGCATAAAACTGTATTAAGGAATAGCGGTTGAGTTTTTGTGATCACAAGACACTGTTATACTAGTACTTAATAACGGTTCCTACTAACATTACTTTTCACACCGGGTTAGTTTAACTTACTGGTCTTGACCTAAATGGAGTATTATCAATTGGTTATGTAGCTCAGTCATGAGAGAACCGATAAACTATTTTCGATCTGGTGGATTTTTTTAATAAATTTCAATAATTTTTAATTAAACATTAAGGCGCGATTGTTAGAGTTTTTTATTAGCTTGAAATCAATATGAGTGTGGACACAGTCAGTATCTCCTAAGTAAAGTATTTATATTGGCAATAAAATCTATACCTTAAGAGCGTGAACTCGACTATGCATAAGAGATTATTATCTTCATTATTACTAATACTTTTACTAACACCTACGTTATTAACTCATTATTTCTTGATCGCTCTTTCAACGTCTAAACCAGTAGGAAACATAGTCAATGAGATAAATTTGGGAAAAGGAGCACCGACTTCTATACTCTATGACCCAAAAAATGGCTATACCTACGTTGCTATTATTTCGGGGGGCTGTCTTGTGGCTTCAGAGATATACGTTATCGCTAACTACACAGAAGTTTCGGAAATTCCAACTTTGCTTCCACTTGAAATCATGTGCTATAATCCGCAGAATGGAGATGTTTATGTAGATCTTGGTTTGTCAATAAGTGTTATAAATGGGACTACCATAGTTAGTAACATAGCTCTAAACGGCTTGATTTCTACCATGCTATATGATCGGCTAAACGGAATTCTTTATGCAAGCGCTAATTCGTATACAAAGGATAATAATACTGGTGCAATATATGCTATTAATGTAAGTAATAACACGATTATAGGTCACGTGAGTATAGGAAATTCGAGTAGTCAGCACATGTTACTTAATCCATCTAATGGTTACATCTACGTATCGCTCACGAATGGTTCTATAATAGTTCTCACTCCTAATCTAGAGATTATAGGAACTATAAATGTTAATGCTTCTGTCTATTCCATGCTGTATGACCCCGTTAACGGTTATATATACGTAGATGGCGTAGGATCTAATGGCGTAGGAGAATTAGTTGTTATCAATCCCTCGGATAACTCTGTAATAGGATTTATACGAGTATCTGATTATGAATTGTATTCACCTTCAGAGCCCATGTTGACGTATAACCCGAGTAACGGTTACGTGTATGTGGTAGATGGAAATTACATAAGTGTAATTTCTTCTAATAATTTGGTGGCTGAGATTCCAATAGGATCGCTAACTTTTGCTGTTACTTACTCCCCCGAAAATAACTACGTTTACGTAAGTGCTGATGGGATGATCTCTGTTATAGACCCCGAATATGATTTCGTGATCAGTAATCTCACCGCACCTAATGACTTACAGTACTCTCTCATGACTTATGGTAACGGTTACATATACGATGCAGATTATTTAACAAACGGCACTACACAAGTTATAATAATAGGACTTCAGAGTGTGCAAAAAGAGGAAGGATCACTTGTAGTAAACGTTTACAATTATACTCTCGGTTCTCCAGTAGTAGGAGGGATAACGTACGGACTTCTAATTAACTCTGAAAATCAAGTAGTTGAGAAGGCTTATATTAACAGTTACTCACAACTTGTGTTCACTAACGTGACTCCCGGGCAGTACGTTGTAGATGTATACCATATTCCTAGTTCTGGGATGAACATCACCGAATATTGGGGCAACATTACGGTGAATGTGACCTCATTACCCTATACGGTAAACTTTATCAGGAATGCCCCCGTAATATACAGTTTAAACTATACTATAGCTAACGGAAGGTACAATATAAGTGCAGTAATTTATAATCCTAGAAACTACTCTATTGAGGCTACTGTTTACTTCTATACTCCTTCGTCCTTGATACCTGCTTCAATTGAAAGGTATCTAGCCCCCGGTTACAATTACTTCAGTTTGGGAATCCCTTCCAGTACCCCGTACGTAGACGTCGTGGTTTCAGCATACTTAAGTAACTACTTGGGAACACCAATACCAACTGACGAAAAGGTCCTTAGATTCGTGACGGAAACGCCGATCGAGCTTAATCTTATTCCGTATTTTTACAATTCCTCCGCTATGGGCGCTGTATACTTGAACTTCACTCAAGCTGAATTAGGATTGTTCATGCCCCCCGTTATGTTGGGTAACCTTTCTATCCCGGGCATACTTGACTTTAACAATATGAGTTATTTCGTTCACACATTAAAAGGCCCTTACGTATTCAACACTACTTTTGGCAGTTGGAAGGTATACGGGTTCACTTTCGTAGCCCTACCTACGTATGGTAACGGGAGTGTAGTGAACTCAACTTATATGCTTCAGAAGACTATGATAATAGCCTATAACGGAGAAAAAGTGATAGTCCTACTTTACTACCGCAACTTAGCACCAGTTCCGCTAGAACTTAATCAATACTGGAGCCATATACATAAGGGTGTAGACGGATTATCTTTCGCAGTCTATCCAGACTTGTTTAACCCATATGTCAACGCGACAGAACAAGTGATTCAAGATGCGTACTATATAGACGGTAACACTTCTTTATACGTTAATGGGAGTTATTTGGGACAACTGAACTCTTTCGGACTTTGGCAGGTTCTCCCGGTAGGGCCTATAACATTAATAGATAACGTAAGCGGGTGGGATATTCAGCTGATCCCGATAAATAATTTATCTACCACTCAACAAATCCAGTTAGTCACTAACGGCTTTTCCATTGACAACGTTACTATAGCTAATTCTTTCTTTAACATTCAGCACGCAAAAATAACCCTTCTGCCTAATCAGTCAGCTCAATACGTATACTCGATTGGAATTAATACTCAACCGCCGAATTACACCGAGATTAGTGGAATTCTTAGTTACCTTATTCAAATTGCTAGTTCTTCCGTACCGCATAATACCACACCACCCACTTTGTCTTCCTTGAGCGTTAAAGTGTTTAATGTTCTTGGTAGGCTTGCCACCACAGTGCCTGGTGTTGTCCTTGGGGTCCTCTACAATTCCTCTTTCAAGGAGGTGGTGTACATGAATTCAAGCGGTTACTTGAACTTCTACGGTTTGTCTCCGGGAACCTACACTCTTGAGGTTTACCACTACCCGAACACTGGGCTTAACCTCACGGAGTATTGGGGAGGCATGACGGTGAATCTCCAGCCTGGTAGTAACTTCGTCACCTTCTATAGGCATGAGCCTTGGATCTATAATCTACAAGTCTCGGCTAGCAATCGGGAGATTGTGGTCACGGTCACTGTTAACGGTACAGTGACTAGCCCGACTCCGGGTGAAATAGAGCTCTGGGTCACCAATAACCCCTCACTCGCTAGTCCCTACAGCCCATCTACTGTGTTCAACTTCACCATAAACCCAGGCTTCAACACGTTCAACTTCACCTACCCAGTCAGCAAAGCAGGCACCTACTACGTCTACGCCGCAGTGCTCACCCACATCAGCATATACACTGTGACTGACCAGTGGAACTGGACAGCAATCACAATCTCTTCCGTACCACATAATACCTCATCAACTTTAATAGTAACTGTCTATAATGTAAATGGCAAATTAGCAAGTAGTTTACCCGGAGTAGTTTACGGAATACTTGTTAATGACCAGACCGGCCAGCAAGTAGCTAAGGCTTTCATGAACAGCGAGTCCTTACTAGTATTTAATGGTATTCCTCAAGGTAATTATACCCTTTTCGTCTACCACTACCCGAACATTGGCTTGAACTTCACAGAATTCTGGGGAATCGAAAACGTATCCGTACTTCCAGGGAAAACGGTCTACTTAAACTTCACGAGGTATGAGCCTTGGATATATGATGTAAATTCAATTCCGTTACTAAACGGCTCCGTGTATATAAGTGTTGAGGTTTACAATCCGCTAAGTGATACTGTAATGGGAGAAATAGACATCTATGAAAATGCATCATCACAACCGAACAGTGGAGCCTTAATTATAACAAGGCAAGAAATAATAAGTCCTGGCCTGAACAAGTTCAGTTTCATATATACCCCGAACACTGGCGAGTTTTATTTATACACAGTGTTGAAAGTTAATCTTACGGTCTTACATGTAACCAGTTTTCACGTCACTGATCAATATAACTGGACTTTGTTTGCAAGTCTTAATGGGCCAATAACAGTCTATGTACCAGTGTGGTTTAACGGTACTATATATTACGTTTATTGGGATATTAACGGAGTCCCATCTAAATCAATAAAAATAGGCCTAGACCCATACTCGTTCCTTGATCTGGTTCTACGACTAAATAGTTCTCGCGCCAATATTATATTCAGTGGTATAACATATCAAAACAATACACCACTAACTAACACTAGTATGGAGGAACTAATATTGGAATATTTATACCTATGGCTTCTTCTAGAGGGTAAATTGGCGACTATTGTACAAAATTACGGCATTAATTCGCCAGGGTATCAATTCATTAATATCACCATTCAAGGTGGTATACCTACAATTATAACGATTGCCAATGACTTGACTTATGGATTATATGACTTTCTTAATGTTTTTGAGATTGTCGAACACTGGGTTGAAGGGGATGACACATCAAATGGAACATTAGTGGGGAAAATCGCAGTTACATTCTTTGATATACTTAAGCTTGCTTGTTCACACGATTTACAAAAGATGTTCGGAAACCAGGTGGCACAAGAGATTAAAGAGCTATTTAAACAATACGGTCTACCAGTTTGCAATTTCTTTGAATCGCTCCAAGAATTTGAAGCTTTATCTTCCGAAGAGGCGGTGAGTCTTATCGCTAGTTTGTATGAAATAATATACCACAAGACTTTACCAAAACCAGTATTAGAGGCAGCAGATATAGCAATTATCCACATTATAAGTAAAGGCGAGGATATCTTTGTGGAAAGTTTCGTAGATAGTTTACAGGATGATCTAGCTGGAGAAGGTATAGATCAAGGCTTAGCGTCAATGATGTTACAGAATTTTAAATCCAATCTAGAAGATGTGATTAAGGATTCTCTATTAAAACCAGAAAATCTTGAATTATTTGTAGTTACTGTAATAGCCGACATAATATTAAAACTGTATTTATTGCCAGCAGCGGCAGTTTATAGCGCTATACTCTCCTTAATTAACTTGATTAACGATAATTATAACAATATAAATAATCTCATATACACGCTCGAGACAGCTGGTGTAGCTAACTTAACTCTAGCTGGTCAACTATATTCCGATATGGTGTTAAATAACTTATATTGGTCTAAGTTGTGGTATTACTTTTACCTAGTAACAAAACTTCCACATTTTTCTGCGACACCTCCTAGAGAGGATTACCTAATCTATTCTAATGATGATTATCTCTACGATATATATTCGGTGAGGACTTTAGCTAACTTAGGATTAGACGCTCAACTCACTATTCAGTTTGGATATATATCTCCATATACTATTTTTGTTAATAACATATGGACTCCCGTTGTTCCAGTGTACTCTTCATCTACTATGTCTACTCTAAATTTAATAATATCAATAAAATCAAAGATTACACAATTTATCAATAAAGTTACCTCAGTGATTAACGAACTTTCCAACTCATTTTGGACGATAATTAAGGTTTTCGGCGACCCTCCACTGGTCGTAATAAACGTCAACTCCACTTACATACTGCTTAACGGTACAACAATATATACAACTAATCCATTTGCCTTTATATCATACCAGAACAATACCTATTCGGTAGTATTACCAATATCAAATATAACATATTTAGGTCTCGAGTCCAATGAAACTACGCAAATAACAATAACACCAGTTACAAATAAAACTTCAATAGCTAATCTCACATTAAGTCCATATAACGCCGAAATATTTAGAGTAAAAGGTTTAAACATTAGCATTATGAATACAACGACTACTATCAATACTCAGGGTATGATTTCATTAACGGGTAATAACAACCTTTCATTTGTATGGTTATCTAACGGTAATTTAGTCGTTAAGGGGTTACCGCCAGGTCAGTACGTTGTTCATAAGCTGGTTACCAACACTACGATACAACAAACAAGTGTCTCTAGCCAGAATACTACTGAAATAACTCAAATCCCAGTGGGGCCATCGGCACCAATAGTTCAGTCTAGTAATAACAACTTCAACATGTTACCAGTTTTAATATTGGTTATTTTGGTTGTAGTGTTAGCAGTTGTAATAATTCTTTACAAGAGATTAAAGTAATTTTTTTCCTCCTTTCTTTTCTCTTACTATTTAGTTTATTTACTATGTCTTCTTTATCGTGAAGAATGTGTTTAGGAGTTCTATTAATTCTAGATATAACAAGTTCATTGGCGAGTCCCTATGAAGTCATTAGGAGCAGTGCGTCAAAAAGCCCCAGCGTCCTCATGTCTTTCAGTTTAACTTACTCTGATAAGGATATAAGGTTGCGGAAGGAGTGTCAGCCTTTGCCCCATCCTAGACTTCTCGGCAATTGTCTAAGACTTTTGAAAAGGACTGAAATTAGTAAGGATTAGACTGGGTTTAATACTCTCAAAGTATTGCTCTCCCTTTCCCGGTAGACCCAAAATCATATTAGAAAAAATATTTCTGATAGGATAATATCGAATTCATAAAAGATAAAGAAATTTATAAGAGTGTAAAGAATTGGAGAAAGCGTTTAAGGTGAGGGAGATAGAGTATTACCACGGGAGATGGGAATATGGTAACACCCGGTCTCCCTCACCAAGATAATATTCAACAAATAGGATATAAATTACTTTCCATGTTGAACTTTAAGGGAAAGAAAGGAGAAGAGGTAGCAAAAACTCTCATCTCCGCGTGTTTGTGGAACGATTCAGTAGAGAACAAGTCCAGAGCGTATGACGTATCCCCACAGACCGTGAGGAACTACGTAGAGAAACAAGGGATGGAAGTAATTGAAAAACTATTGGAAAATGCTAGGAAAATATCCTTAGAAGTACTGAAGGGGGTAAAAGAGATAGACCTCTCGATTGACTGGACAACAAAGACGTGGTATGGGAAACCAGTGAAAGGGCTCGGAAGCTCTGAAAAAGGAAACTCGTGGAACTACGCAACTGCAACAACCAAGTTTAATGGGAAAGTACTTTTACTTGCCTTTATTCCGCAAGTGAACGGTATGACTAAGGAAGAGATAGTGAAGGCCCTCGTGGAGCAAGTTGTTGCAATGGGGTTCAGGATAAGGTTGATAACTCTTGATGCTGGTTTCTACACAATAGATGTGCTCAACTTCATTTCACAGTTTAAGTACATAATTGCTGTCCCGGTTGGGGATGTTAAGGTTTATGAGGAGTTTGACGGGGATTACAAGACTAATAGTAAGAGGCATAGGAGGGATGAGCAAGTTAAGTTCAGGCTTCTCGTGTACAGTAAGGAGAAGGTTAGGAGAAAGAAGAAGAGGCTTGTTTATTTTGCTAGGGGTACTAATCTAGATCTGCCCAAGAGGGAAGTGTTGGATTTGTATAATAAGGTAAGGGGTCCCATAGAGACCTCTTATAGGAACATTAAGGCTTTTCTTCCATTTACTAGTTCTACTAAGTTTGTTTTCCGCACGTTGATCTTCGTTCTTGCCCTTGTACTCTACTCCTTATATACCGTATTCAAGGGGGAGGTGGGGAGAGAGGAGTTTAGATTATTATTAATTCTTTTATTTCCTGATTTATTCAATCCAGAGAATTTTACATTTAATGTAATTGAAACACTTATTTACACTATAGATTTATTTTTAAGGAGGTGATTTTGGGTCTACCGTTCCCGAGGGGGTTCTACAGTTAGGTTAAACTTACCTAGTAGTTTAACTCTATTATAAGTTAAACTTTAATAATCGTTAAACGAGAAATATCTCATGGAGGTAAAAGTTCACAAGAAAGGGATTATAGTTATCCCCGCTGAGGTTAGAAGGAGGCTTAATATTAAAGAGGGTTCTGTCATAGAGTTGGAAGTTGAGGGTGATAAGATTATTTTAAAACGTAAATTAACCCTTTTAGACGCTTATGGCATAGATAAAGAGATGGGAGATTCTGCTTTAAAAGAGTTGGAAAAGCTGAGGAAAGGGGAAGTTGAGAAGGAAAATTCTGTTTGATACCGGTTTTTTCCACGTATATTTTTCCGGGCTTAATGAAGAGGCTAAGAAAGCTGTGGAAGAAGTTTATACGGGTAAGAGTATAGGTTATACTCTAGACCTTAATTTAGCGGAGTTCCTTTACACTTATGGTAAACTTAAGGGGATTGAAGAAGCTAATGTTAGACTTTCCTTAATTCTGAATTCCCCGATAAAGATTGTCAATACTAATAAGGAACTCGCTTTAAGGGCAGGTGAGCTCAAAGTTAAGTACCAAAACCTTTCCATAGTGGACTGTTTTATAGTAGCCTTTGCTGAAAAAGAGAATGCCGTAATATATACTACGGACTCTGAGATTAAAAGAGTATATAAAAACACAATAATTTTACATAGTTGAGAAATATCCCGAGTGTGAATATACTATGCACAAAATGATATGACTTAAATGAAAAGATAAACAGCAAGTAGTGTTACTCTCTCATGCAACTTAGCCTACAGCATTATTTTACGGAGTTTTTCTCCATTCTCTCTAAATCAGACGTAACTATGCTATATAAAACGTCTAGCTTTTCATCCCACTCCTCTTTAAACCACTCCTTCTTTATATTGTCTAAAATACCTCTCGCTAGCGTAATTATATCGTGCAATACTTCTTCCTTATTTTTATATTTAGAAAAATCTGGATCAAAGCCGTTATATTGATAATCGTGAAGGAGAAAAGCTAAATTAGTTATATTCTCAACGTCCCGATAGCCTAACTTTGCCAGGTCAATGGAAATGCCTTTTAATGCATGAGTAGGTGCAGTATAACCTCTTTTTGCATACCACTCGTCTTTAGCCGATAGTTTATCTAGGTTTTTAGTTACTAAAGCTGATAACAAAGCTTTAACTGCATTAAATATTTTCCCAGCAGAATTCCTAGTCCTTCCCGCAAGCCACATGTTTATTCCTACGTCAATATCATCTAACGTTTCTATAATCCTAGCTCTTATGTAAGCTTTTCTATCGATCTTAGGCGAAGATAACTTCTCTTCCATAATTTAATTTACTACGTATAACTTAAAAATAGCTATGTTTTATGATTTTCTCTAACTAGGAATTTCTACATTAAATCGAAGTTATTTTATCCCTATAAAAAGTATTTTAAGTTGTTTCGAAGATATACTTGATTAAACGCAGCAACTTAACTTTTCCACATCCTTATAAAACGCTAAAGCAACTATCCTTAACGATTCTGCCACTGTAGGAAACACGTGAACTGTATCTATAATATCATCTCTCGTCATCCTATGCTTTATTGCCAATGCTGCTTCGCCTATGAATTCTGCAGCGTTCTCAGCCATTACATGAACTCCCATTATCCTCTTTGAGCCTTTCTCCACTACCATCTTTATTAAACCCTTCTCTGCACCAATTATTTGAGCCTTTACGATGTCCTTCATCTTTACAGTTCTACTATCAAAATCTCGAGTGTGGAGATAGTGTCGTCATTAGGGTATAAATTTATTAAACGTTGATTCTATACATAAAGAATTAACAATAAATTCGAATATTATATAAAGTCTAAAGATTATAGAAATATAAATAAGCAAGTGACGACACTATCACCACACTCACAGCTGTATTCGATCATGTAAAGAATATTTTATTTAAAACCGTAAATATATAACTATAGATCGCGTGTAGTTTTATTAAGGAATAGAAATCCTTCCAACACGATGTTACAGACTTTTTAATATTTATTTGGAATAAAAACGAAATTAACGTCTATGTTAAATGATTACAAATTTTAACTATCCTCCTGCTTTTTTCATAGTATCATAACCAAACTTTTTGGCAAACTCCCTATACTCTCTTTTGTTAGCATGAGTTATAACTCACCTTTAATCCACTTGCAGTTATTGTGAAAAAGGCTATAGCAAATAAGAGAACAGATAAGATTGTTAAGGAAAAGTTATTTTCAATCAAGTATAAGTGTATTAAGTATATGAAGATAAAGACATTTCTAGTTTTTATTGCAGATAAGAAAGTAATAAGATATTTGAAGAAGAACAGAAATTACAGTAGTGACATTATTTAGGTCAGAATTCTATTTTAACATCATATTTCTACCTAGTTTTGAGTATCTGGATCTGGATGTACTGTTACTAAAATTAACTCACTGCTCCTTTTAGCTATTACATATCTTATTTTCGCACAAGATCTAAAGTGAAGAACTATTCTCCATCTTTCTGATTCGCCTAAGCGTAAATAGGAGTTTGAGGAATTCCTTTTACTCTTTCTAAAAATGTTAATACTTCATTACTTAAGGGATCTATTGGATCATTAAATTTACTTAAATACCGCTTAATATCTTCCAAATGTTTTTTAGCATGATCAGATAAGATCAGCACTTTTTAATACTTTCTCATTATCCATTAAATCTTTTATCTCTATTTCTATCTTTAATGGTCTATAGAGCTTATCAAAGGAAAACACAACCTCTCCCTCAATGTGCGCCCAATGTTCGACATCACCTTTTGCCAAAAGCACTTCAATAAAACCGTTGTCATATTTTATTGACTTGAAATTCTTTTGACTTTCGTTAAAAATAGACTCATCAATACGTTCTTTTATCTCTATTTCTATCTTTAATGGTCTATAGAGCTTATCAAAGGAAAACACAACCTCTCCCAAGAATTTTATAAAATGAATAGCCTCACCTTCATTTAGATTTATTACGATTTTACCTTTTTCTGACCTTACTTTTAGTTTAGCTCTAATCCTAGAAGCTTCATCAATTAGTTCCTGTGGAGATAAAGGAATATCGATAATAGGTTTATTATTAAGTAAGTATTTCGCATAATCCTCAAGGAATTCAGCATACCTCTCTAATGAATTACTCATAGATGAGTATTCTATTTTACGCTTAAAAATCTTTAATGTAATAAATGCACTCCCTTTATGGGTATAAATTATTTCTTATACTAATGCTAATTAAATTGTGTTTATCATCTATTTTGAAATAATAATTTTAACTGAAAATATTATTATTTAGTTACAAACTAGTCTGTAACATTTTTACGTAACTACTCGTTATTTTTAATCACTTTTAATGCTATTAAGTAAGCTGAGGCTGTATGCCTATCAAAACCCTTCTCCCTCATCACCTTTTCATGCTCTTCCGAGTTTGTGGTACCCTTAGGATTAACTAAAATGACGTTAAAACCCAACCTTAACGCTTTAATAACACCGTGGATTAATAATTGCTTCTTAGCAAAACGCGTTATTTTCCTATTACCGCTCTTACTCCTAGTGAACTTCCTCCCCCTAACTTGAAATAAGTCCTCAAATACAACATAATCAACACCAACCCTTGATAGGACAATGAAAGTCCGACCCCTTAATTTGGTCTTGCTAATCATGGTTCCCTAATAATACAACCTCACCGCCCTACAAATGTTTTATACAAAAATTATTGGGCACACTGTCAAAACAATATTTAGGAGTAATTTAAAAAAATAACGAGTAGCCACATAGAAGCGTTACAGTCTCAAAAAGGGAATAGTTTTTATTGTCACCATAACTATTATATCTCATGCAGGAACCTTACAAGAGCTTATTAGAAAAGCTTACTAAGCTTCTTCAGGAGGAGTTTCAAGATAAGCTCATTTCCGTAGTACTTTATGGTAGTATTGCAAGGGGGGATAATAGGAAGGACAGCGATATAGATTTACTACTTGTTATAAAAGATTTGCCTAAAACTATAACTGAAAGGGTAATCCTCTTTGATAAGGTTGAAAGGAAGCTCGACGACGATATTATGAGGCTTATGGACGAGGGATATTACGTGACTTTCTCTCCTATTCTCAAAACTCCCGAAGAGGCTATGAGGTTTTCTCCTATTTACATGGACATGACTGAGGACGCAATAATTCTTTATGATAGAAATGGATTCTTTAGAAAGGTTCTGGAAAAAACTAAGAAGCGACTGGAGGAATTGGGCTTTGAGAGAGTTTGGCTATCTAAAAAGTCTTGGTATTGGAGGAAGAGGGATTACAAATTTGGAGAAATAATCGACTTCGGTGACGTGCTTGAATAATTACGATTTAGCTAAATCGTATATTAGACAAGCAGAGGAAAGAATTAAGCATGCTAAGGAAGCATTAAATGAAGGAAACTATCCTTATACTGTTATGCAATGCCAAGAAGCAGTAGAACTCCTCCTTAAAGCAGCACTTAGGTATGTAGGTGTAGAACCTCCGAAACTTCACGACGTAGGGCCTCTCCTTAGGAAAGAGAGGAATAAATTCCCCGCATGGTTCCAAGAGAAGATAGATGAGTTTGCATATTATTCCAGAGTTTTAAGAAGTGAAAGAGAACCAGCAATGTACGGAGACGAAGAAACTGGAACACCGCCAGAAGAATTATATTCAAAATTTGATGCTGAAAACGCGACAAAGATGTGCGATATTATTCATGAATTTGTAAAGAAATTAATAGTACAATGATATAACGATGATATTCACACAAAAGTACCTCTGGATTGAAATTATTTACCTAGAAAATATTCAGTAAAACTGTGATAGAAAAAGAAGTCTAAATAGAAAATTTACAAAATATTTCCCTCTTTAAAGTATTTTGTGGACTGAGACCTAAAGACGGTATAATAAAAACTAAGTAATTAGAGCGACTTTCACTTCATTAAATTCGTCAGCTACTTTTAAAAAATCAGTATCCTTAGTCACTAGAGTTAAATCTCTATTGATAGCTTGGGCGGATATTAATATATCGAAATATCCTATCAACTTTCCCTTATCTCTTAATCTCTTATATATCCTTGAAGCAATAATGGAATCTTTTTTATTAAGACCTATTACATTAAATGCTGACAAAAAGTCGAGGATTTTATTTTCCTCAACTCTGCCGAGTAATACTTCAAAAATTGTTAATGTACTAACATAAAAATCTTCAGAATTGGAAATAATTTCCTTTACCTTTGCATTACCTTTCAAATATTCAATAATTGCTGAGCTTTCTATTAATACTTTCATCAGTTATCTTCCTCACTTCTTTGATTTCTTTCATAATCTCTTTTGCTTCCTCTTCATTAAGAATTCCGAAATACTTCTCCAATTTCCTCCTCCTCAAGGTTAGAGATTCTTCTATAAGTTCCTCGATTATTTCACTAAAGCTTTTGTCCCCTTTTATCTCTACCAATTTCTTGTAGACGTCGTCCCTTATCATTATCGTTTTCATATATGATGTATACATACTATAGGTAAATAAACCTTATGGAGAATTTGCTTACAGAGAGTCTAGCCAAGTTGCATCTGACTTCTCTTCTAAGTTCTCAATAATTCCAGCTCGACTGTGAGTAAAGCTTCTTATACTTCAGCCCTTGATTGAGGAGTAATTTCTAACTATTTTCTAACTAAAGGAGAATTTCGAACTCAAATACATTCTATGCGTTATTAAGGGAAAAAATGAAAAAGATTTTCAACTACTTTTCTCCACTACAACCGCAGTTCCGTAAGCGATAATTTCGTCCATCGCCTCTTATAAAATCACTTACTTATTCACAGCTCAATAACTGCATTATCTCTAGTTAATAATTATCGAATAGCTAAAAATCTATCACTAAAGGTAATAAAATCGAAATACGAATTGCACAAAGCTTACTGTAGTTTAATACCTATATTAGTTTTCTTACGTGACTTTTCCATGTATACTCCTTTTGCACTCTATTTATATTCTTCTGCAATTTCTTATAATCCTCCTCATCAATTTTGTTAATAAAATTTTATAGTATCATAATCTAATCCGTGTGTAACCAAATCCAAATTGATTTACTAACTAGTTCTGCAGTTCCTAACTCATCGTTTATAATACCTGGTATTGTGCGCTGAACGCTTTATGACGGTCTTGGTGTGTTCAAAACAGAAAAGGTAAACTCACGAGAGAAAGGAAAAAAATGGACTATAAAGCACTTAGCCCATATGAGTTCTTAACGGGTAAAATAAAGACGTCATAACTTTTCTTTATACTACAGTTTTTGACTTTTAATTATTAATTATTTTTGATTAATTTACTAATTAAAGATATTTTAGTTTTCTTTGCATAACACGTATATTTCTAAGGGAGGGATCATATACTATTAAAATACGTGAAGAAACGTAAAAGGTTCAGGGCAATATCTTCTTACTTTCTTCAAGCATTTTCTTAACGTCTTGTAACAAGTTTTTCACACTGTCTAAATCTAACTTAGCTTCATGAAATCCCCAGACGTGAAGTGTGTAAGCTGAATTCCAGCCGTTTTTAACCCAATCACCTAACTTCAAGGAGAGTTTAATTGAAGCACTTACCAGGGTGTGCGTATACCATCTGTCTTCTTTCACGGCTTGCTGATATTCTGACAAGTTCAACTTCTCAGCCAGAGCCTTAACTATTTCCTCAGCGACTTTATAAGCCTTTTCAGAGGCCTGTATAACGTCACCTTTCTTTAAATACTCCTCAGCCTCAGCCATGTATTTCTCAGCTAGAGTGAGCCTGAGTTTTATCCCCTGTTGCGGGTCTTCTTTAGATAGAGCAAAAATTATTAAGTCCTCGACGTTTATGCCCTTTTCTTCAGCTTTTTTTATTAATTCCTCCATCATGATATATTCGCACGTGTATCTTAAATTGATTGCAGCTATCGACCTGACTCGTTACCCGTTTAATCAAGAAGGTTTAAATCCAACTACCTTTTGATGCAGTATTAAGATCCGGGCTTTAGAATAGAGGAAAGTTGATTGAAGGTATTGAAACACGTTTCCAGGTAACAAAATTAGGAGGCGGAAAATCTCGCCAAGAGTATGGATAGCCCCTTATATGAGTTCTTCCAAATTTCTCATAGTGACTCTAGCTGTGCTCCTCCAGCTTAATGGGACTGAGAGAGGAATCATCTCACTTAAGGGACTAGACGTAATGGATAAGAGCGCAAGTGAGCTCTCCGGCTATCCCTACTGCTCACCAAATGGAGTCCAGAAACGATAATGACGTAACCCTCACCCTTCCAGATAAATACACACTTATATGCTCGTGAAGGCCACAGATTACTTGCTCTCCTTTTTCCACATCAAGAATTCGCCTCTCAAAGCCTTAAATTGTGCAATTATTAGAAAGAACTGATTGGGTACCCAAGCTTTCACTAACTCCCTTGCCTGAGGTATAACTAACGCGATCAACAATACTAATAGCAAGAAGAGGAAAAGCTTCGGCAAATAAATTGCCGTCAGAACTATACCGAGTACTAAAAACCATGGGTTTATTAAGTGAAGGTAAAACTCCTCGAGAAAAATAGCCTTATATTTCCTGTTCTTACTCCTCATCACTTTAGGCAAAAAGCGTACAAAATGTCTCACTAAGTGTAACCCCCTTCTAGTCTTCCAACTAAAGTAATCTAACCCCTTTGGTGAGTACTCAAATGCTCTTACTTTAGTGCATATGGCCCTATACCCCTTTAAAGCAATAAGCGTAGCTATGCTGCTATCATCAGCACCGGCATTAGGGATTTCGTCTGCTGAAAGCAAGCTCTTCCTGAAAGCCGTTAGCTCACCGTGGAAAATCGGAGTGGAGTAAATAGCAGACTCTGACAGCCTGATCACATTATAAAAGTTCCTATAAGCGTTTTCAGTACCTCTATTACTCCTCTTAATACAGCTAACAGCACCGATCTCGCCCTTTAAGTACTTTATAGCATCTATTAAAGGGTCGTCCCACAAAGCATCAGCATCGGTTATTACTACTATATCATTACTAGCATTCCTTATTCCCTCTTTTACTGCGAATATTTTACCTCTCCTCTCCTTCTCCTTGACTATTTTTATCGGAATGCCGAGTGATTTGGCTACCTCTATAGTGTTGTCAGTAGAAGAGTCAACGAGTATAATTTCAGCGTACTCCAGAGGGTAACTCTTCATAACGTTTAACAACTTGTCCTTGATTTTATCCCCCTCGTTATATGTAGGGATTATTATGCTTACGGGTTTGTAGCCTTCAGCTCCAACTTCCGCTATTCTTTTATCTTTTATAGCAAAGAAATAAGCTAATGGTTCCGAGAAGTGGAGTACTAAAAGCTCTAAGCCTAAGAGCATTAGGAAAAATAGCACGGTTTTATTAATAAGCTTTCATTTCAATGAATACAGCTAATTAAAACCTGTAACGTCTTTTAAGGTGACACGTAACCTATAAAGAACCCTATTAAAGATAGGTAGATCAGGAAGGGGGCTAATAGCGTGTACTTAGACCACTTATATTGTTTACACGTCTCTAAATTTACTTTTATATAGAGCATAACATAAAATAGCAGTATTAAACCCAAGAATAACAGTATTTTACCAGTTACAATTAATATCACTGATAACGCGATTGAAATTAAGAGAGTAAGTAACCTCATTATAGAATCCTTGACTATCCACTTCTCACCGGTAAAAGCCCTATAAGCCTTGGCACCTTTAGCAGCCTCGGCGTTCTGCTTTATGTAAGACCTCAAAGAGTTTCTGTGGTAGTGATAAATATAGTCAGAATAGTTGACGTAAAAAGTATAGCCAGCCTTCTTTAACCTATGTAACAACTCATCTTCCTGCAAATAGTTCATTTTCTCGTTAAAACCACCTACTTTAAGTACCGCATCACGTCTGTAAACAGCACCGTTAGCAGTAGTAAATCCCTTACACAAGAAAGTATCTATCGCCTTTTGCATTATCGTAGAGTCAGGGGGTGAGTACACCTTAGTGAAAACAACTGCTACCTTGTCGTCGGTTTCCATAACCTTAACTGCGTCGCTTATCCAACCTGGAGTAGCTATAGCAGCATCGCTGTCAAGAAACGCAACGTACTTACCCTTGCTCTCCAAAACACCTCGGTTGTAAGCAACTCCCCTACCTCTCCTTTCCTCAATTACAATTCTTAAGTTGTAAACATTTTTGTACTCTTTAACAATATCCAAAGTACCGTCGTCCGATTTACCGTCAACTACTATTAATTCAACGTTAGAGTAATTCAAAAGCTTTATAGACTCTAAAGTCTTTCTAATAGTCTTAGCCGAATTTAAGGTGGGAATCACTATACTGACCAGAGGTTCCATAAAAGATGTCCTCATTTGCTTTTAAAAAGCCTTTTCTCAAATCGACTCAGTCCTTCTGTACTGTTTTTGGAATAGAAAAGGGTAACTATTTATCTAACCTTTAAAATCTTCCATAATTATAAACTGTAAATATATTATATACCATGATTTATCTTAATTCATACGTCCTAGCAAAAACCAACGTTATTATCGTACCGTATTTTAATTACTGACGTCTCCAATCTTGGAATGGGTGATCAGCCTTTTGTAATGCTTTCGTTAACATTTGTACAATTTTAGAGTCTTTTAACCTCAAGAAAAAGGCTTATAAATTTATTTCAAAAATTATTAACAGAATGGGTTTAGAAGAAGTAGTGACATTCTTAATACCCACGCTTAACGAGAGGGATGGAATTGGACTAGTAATTGACGAAATAAAGTCCTTAGGATTCAATAAAATAATAGTAGTAGACGGAAACTCAACTGACGGGACTGCAGAAATAGCAAAAGAGAAAGGAGCTAAAGTGATCTACCAACAAGGGAAGGGAAAAGCTTTGGCCATAATGACCGGATTAAAACACGTAGATACACCTTATGTGGCAGTAATTGACGGAGACTATACTTATAATCCTGCCGATGTGATCAAGGCGTTAAAAATGATGGAGGATTACGATGAGGTAATTGTCGTGAGAGGGAATAGGAAAAACATACCTTTACTTAACCGCTTCGGTAACTGGGTTATAACTAAAATGTTCAACCTACTTTTCGGGACCAGATTGAAAGACGTTCTTTCCGGTTTTTACGTCTTGAGGACTAATGAAGTCAAAGGAGTTAACTTTGAAGCCAAAGGTTTCTCCATCGAAGTCGCTATAAGCGCTTACTTGGCTTCCCAATCAAAGAGAATAGGGGAAGTAATTGGCGATTATAGGGCTAGAAAAGGGGAGAGCAAATTGAAGAAAATACAAGGTCTCAAAATACTCTTCGATACAATTCTGCTCGCAGCTAAGTATAACCCAGTATTCCTCATATTCGTAGTAGGGTCAGTATTATTACTACCCGGGATTGCCATACTGTCTTACGTAGCTTTAGACTACTTAGCTTATCACGTTTTCCACTTTGTCCTAGCGTTTATAGGCTTCAGCTTATTTAACGTAGGGCTTATATCCCTCCTCCTATCCGTGCTAGCCCTTTATTTGAAGAGAATGGAGTACAGACTAAATGAGAAAATAGAAGGTTTGAAGAGAGATGTGTAAACTGGCAGTTCTAATAACTTCGTATAACAGATCGGAATTATTCAAAAAGACGCTGAAGAGCTGGTTAGATAGAGAGGAAGTTGACACTCTAATTATTAAGGCCAGCTCATCAAAGAGGGAAGAGTACGAAGGATATAAAGAGGCTTTAGAGGGGATTAAAGGCAAAAGCGTTATATATGAGATAAGCGACAAGAGGATCGAGTCAGCTACAGCTAAAAATCGCGCATTGGAGATGGCTTTACAAAATGACTGTAGGTTTATGATATATGCAGACGACGACCACTATATTCCAACAGAAAGTGACGTGAAGGGGAGCTTAAAAATTCTCCTTAACGGGTCAATTGGGGTAGTGGGGGGCAAAGTGATTAATCTGGGTAATAGGGCAGTAGACCCTGATTTCTTCTTAAATCTTCCAATTGCGGACTCATTAAGTAAAGCTTTAGGTTATATTTTCTTGGACGTTAAGCACGGCCCCAGACTTGCTGAGTTTGTCCCAGCTTTCTTCATGATAAAAGGTGAGGCCGTGAAAAACGTTAGGTATGATGAGTTCTACGGCAGCACTTACGGGTTTAGAGAGGAGAGCGACTTTCAGCAGGGTATTAAAAAGGCTGGATATAAACTAGTCTTTAACCCATATTTTTACGTTTACCACATACCTATTGAGGAAGGAGGAAATAGAGGAGTATCTTTATCGAGACGAATTTTCGGTAAGTCTAGGGCTAATACTTATTTTTCTTTTAAGTGGTATTCAAAGCCTAAAGCTATATGGTACGTTTTAGTCTCATCAATTATCCTTATATTATATTCGCCCAATAATGCTTTAGAAGTAATGAAAGGGGTTAAAGACGGTATAAAGGAATATCACTCAAGGCTTACCAGACGAGGGAAGTTCCGGTAACTCATAACAGAAATGTTTTAATAACGGGAAAAGGAATAAAGGTTGTGTATTTAACTAGGAAAGTCAAGGTATTCCTAAAGAGCAGAGAGATTATAGATAACTGGTTATCATCAGCGTTAGAATATATGAAAGGAAAGGAGAAAATCAAGATTAAAGTAGGCGGAAAAGAATTCGTTGTTAGTAGGCGGTTTTATTCGGAAATTGTAAATATGTTTTACGATAAAGAAATTCAAGGTTTAAGTATAGAAGAGGGAAGAATTGTAATAAAAACAAACGTACAAGAAGTTAAAGTCAATAACGAGATTTTACGCGAAGGATTTAGACTTTTATACTCTTTTATAAAAAGAGGATGGAAATATGAGGACGGCATAATAGAGAAAAACGATGGTTCTGTAAAATTTAAATATATAAGTGATTCCGTTCGGGAAGTCTTTGAGGAAAATGTATACGGAAATATAAATGTTTTAAATAAAGAGGTTATTGACATAGGTGCTAATGTTGGTGACTCATCAATCTATTTTGCATTAAAAGGAGCTAGGAAAGTTGTAGGCGTTGAGCCTTTACCTAACGTGTACGCTCATGCTATAGAGAATGTCAAGCTTAACCATTTAGAGGGTAAAATATTTTTAATAAATGCTGCTCTAGGTTCTAAGAGCGGAAAGATTAAAGTACCTTGTAATATGTCAACGGATTTGTCACCCGGTTTTTCTACTTTAAGGACTAATGGAGAATGTGAGGTTCCTATAGTAACCTTATCTGAGGTTATGAAACAAATTACTGAGCCATATCTTCTCAAAATGGACTGTGAAGGTTGTGAGTTTGATGTAATATTAAATGATTATGAGCACGTTAAGATGTTTGAGAAATTAATTATTGAACACCATACAAAGTTTTCCGGTATTGAGTATATGAAATTAGTAGACAAATTATCTAGTGACTTTCACTGCGAACTAACTTCATCGGCGCCTTGGGTCTCTAAAGAAGAAATAGGGTTGTTATGGTGTGATAAAATTAAATAAATAAAACCTAGAGTGTTTAGATAAGGAATAATCTTGGTTACACGAAATTAGTGTTTTTATTTTTTGATTTGTGTTTTACTATTAAACCCCTTCTGATTAATTCTTCCTCGTTAATGAAAATTTCATTCTTCCTCTTTCTGCAAATTTCTGGTAATTTGGATATAACCCAAAGTAATGCCTTAACCCTGGCTTTAAACAAATAAGTCTTCCTCCTCTTAACTAAGTCCATGAGCATTGAACCGAAGAAGTAGAAAAGGACTTTAGGCATTTTCCTAAACAAATACCCCCTACTGAAGTTCTTTAGTAGGAAATAAAGCCTCCTACTCTCAAGAAAATACGTTAGCCTTATTTCCCTACTTCTCAAATCCTTAGGAAACGAACCATGCTCATGATGAATTACCGTAGCAGAGAAAAAACTACCTTACAACCCCTCTTTAAAGCCCTAAACGAAAAATCAGCATCGCCATAGCCGTAAAAATAATCCTTATCAAGCTCGCCTAACTCTTTAAAGATTCTTCTATTTACTAGCATAGCTGCACCCTTAGCGTAAAAGATTTCCTTTATTTCAAAGCAATTCTCATTAGCTTTAGTATTTCTATTCAGCTCTACTGGATATCCTAGATCGCTAATTAATCCACCGCAACTATCTATTAAGCCGTTAGGGTAAACTAGTTTTAATTGAACTACTAAATTAGAGTTTTCTTTTTTTATAAAATCCATTACATTTGTTAAGGTGTCTTCTAGTATCTCATTATTATTATCAAGGAATAATAAGTACTCTCCTTTAGCATAAGAAGCTAATACATTTCTATTTCCTGGTGCACCGTAATTATTCTCAAGTCTTATTAGTTTGAAATTAATATTACTTGATATCAATTTCTCGGATACAGTACCCTTTATTCTTGTATTATTTGAATTACTTAAAATGACATCACCTATGAGTAATTCGAAGTCCTTAAAAGTCGATTTTTCTAGTGAAGATACTAATTTATGTAGATGTCCTTCTTCACCAAAATTCATTACTATAATACTTAGCAAAGGTTCTTTTGTGCCATTCATGTACAAATAAACCTTTTTATGAAAACTACATTTAAGTTTTTCTAACTACCGTCTTTTGACCCATTATCAACGACTACCACCTTTGATGGTATTGGGTTTGTAAGACACTGTCTAAATACTTCTTAAGCAGTTCTATACCATTATAGTTTACCACAATTATAGGTATTTGCTCAACCACGAGTAAAAATCGTAAAATGAAGAATTAAAGCATTTATGGATAAAAAGGACACTATGGATAAAACTATAAGAAAGAAAAAATCTATCAGATCTTTTTGCTTAAGTTTTTCAAATATTCGACATATCCGTTAAAATTACCTAAATCATATACTTCTTTTACTTCTACAGCACTAAATTCAACTCCCTCATTTAATAAAAGTTTAATACCATAAGTCAATTGAAGTTCGCCTTCATAACTGACCTTCTCCAGTGCTGAGAAAATTCTCTCATCAAAGTGATAGTAAGGTACAATTATCAAGTTAGACTTAGGTACCTTTGGTTTCTCTTCAACATCTATTACTTTACCGTCTTTAACTACTACAACACCATAGGGCCTTGGATCATTAACAATGGTAACTAGAAAAGAGTTTACACGCAACTTGGACAAGTCCAAATCTCCTACTAATGTGTCAGGAGCAACTACCAAAAAATCACCGTTAACATAAGGCTTAGCTACTAGTACTGCATGACCAAATCCTTTTTGCTCAAACTGATTAACAAAAGCAATATTACTTTGCTCAAGAAGCTGATAAAATCCCTTTAAACTCTCCGCTTGTTTTACTTTCCCCACTGATTCCAAATAATCGACGAAATTGTAGTCTGGAGTGAAGTAGTCTTCTATCACTCTTTTACTCCTACTTACTACAAAGACGAAATCCCTTATTCCTTGGGAAAATAATTGTTCAAAGATGACTTGTATTATTGGCTTTATCTCTCCATTAGAAATAATTGGTAACATCTCCTTAGGGATCTCCTTAGTAAACGGTAGCATTCTTGTGCCTAGACCCGCAGCTGTGATAACTGCTATCACTTCACTCACCTAGGCCTACAGCTTTGAACTTTTCCTTCTCCATTTTGGAAGGGTCTAGGATCCTTCTACCGTCGATCACGAACTTACCTCTCAACCTCTCCTCCAAGCCCTTAAATTCATCCCATTCAGTGGCAATTATGACTACGTCAGCTATTCTTATGCACTCGTCAAGTCCTACCATTTTAGCTTCATTAGTTATAGCCTTAGGGTCATAAGCTACCACTTTATATCCCTCGGACTTTAGAGTCTTGATGAGTTTTAACGCTACACTCTCCCTTGTATCATCAGTGTTAGGTTTAAAGGCTACTCCTAACACGCAAACGTTGCCCTCCTTAATAAAGCCTTTAAGCATTGAAACTACTCTTTTTATTCTCTCATTATTTACCTTGATTGCAGCTTCGACTATCTTTAACTCCTCTCCTAAATCTCTCGCAAAAGATACTATTGCTTGCGTATCCTTAGGGAGACAAGATCCCCCCCAACCTATACCAGCATTTAAGAAATAAGGGGAGATTCTCTTATCCATACCAATAGCTTTTGCTATAACTGTAACGTCACAGTCCTTTAATTTTTCACACACGTTAGCTATTTCATTTATGAACGATATCTTAACAGCCAAAAAAGAGTTAGCCGCGTACTTTATCATCTCAGCTTCCTCCCATGTTGCCCTTATTACTGGGGCGTTAGTAAATTTCCATAAGTTCTCCACCAGGTCACCAGCTTCTTTGTTTTCACTACCTATCACAATTCTGTCAGGATTTTTGGTATCGAGTATGGCACTACCTTCCCTTAAGAACTCTGGGTTTGAAACTACGTCGTTTTTCACAATCTCTTTAACTTTCCTAGCAGTGCCCGGTACGACAGTACTCTTTATCACTACTATAGTATCATTCCTCTTTAATACATCTCTCAACCTTTTAGCAACATCAAACACGTAACCCAGATATATTTTACCGTCTATTGTTGGAGTAGAAACTGTTATGAAAACGAGGTCTGTATTGAAAAGTAAGCCGTAATCTGTAGTAAAAGTAAAGTTATGAAAGTACCTCTCTAACATCTCTTGCAGTCCAGGCTCATAAATAGGAGACCTTCTGCACTCTAATCCTTTCACTTTATTTTGATCTATGTCTACGCCGATAATTTTATGTCCCTGTTCAGCTAATACTACTCCAGTAGCTAATCCTACTACTCCTAATCCTACTATACCTATCTTCATGTTCTCACCTTAAACCATTCTATGGTTCTCTTAAGTCCTTCCTCTAAGTTGACTTTAGGTTCCCATCCTAGGATTTTTTTAGCTTTAGTTATGTCAGCTGCTCTCCTAGGAGGGTCATCTGCTCTAGGCGGTAAAAATTTGATTTTAGAGTTTGAATTCGTAAGTCGTATTATCATTTTCGCCAGGTCAATGATCTTAACCTCTTTATCTGATCCCACGTTAAACACTTCTCCTTTTAGCCCTTGTGTGAATAGCATTTTCTTAGTTGCTTCAGTCCAATCGCTAACATAAAGAAAAGCTCTAGTCTGGTTACCATCGCCGAAGATAGTTATATCTTCTCCTTTTAGTGCTTGATAAATGAACCTCGATACTACCCTGCCATAAGAACCGTCTTCTCTGAGCCTAGGCCCGTAAACGTTAAACGGCCTCTGGATTCTCACGTCTAACCCGTATTCCCTAAAGTATGACATAATTAAGGCTTCGGAAAATCTCTTGCTCTCGTCATAACAGCTTCTAACTCCTATAGGGTTTACTTTGCCCCAGTAGTCCTCAGGGGTAGGGATTATTTCTGCATGACCGTAAATTTCAGAAGATGAAGAATAAAGAAATATAGCATCACTTTTCCTAGCTATTTCTAAAGCGTTATAAGTACCGAGTGAGTTTGATAATGCAGTTTCTACTGGGTGTTGCATATAGTCTTCTGGAGAAGGTCTTGCTGCTAAGTGTATAACAAAGTCGAACTTCTCATTTGTTTTAAAAGTTTCTACTCTGTCTTTTATCAGTTTTACATTAGGCGGTAGTTCTAGATACTTCACCGTAGACAGGTCGTCCACAACTGTTATATCCCCTTCTAACGACTCAACCAAATGAGAACCTAAGAATCCTGCGCCTCCGAAAATTAAATACTTCATCTAAAACTTCATTTAAAAGCTTTAATTTAAGCTTTATTTATTAGTAGTTGAGACAGAACTTTATCTTCTCTCTTTAAGTCACTATAATACCACCTTTTTGCAAAGTAAACTTTTACCGGCTTAGGAGAAAAGACTAATAGTAAGTTAAGTTTGTTTCTGAGACCTTTTGTCTCTATGAAACAGTCTTAAGCTTTAGTGCTTTCTTACTACTCACCAATTGTATCCTCAGCGTTGGAAGTAGGAATGACAATTGATAGCATGATGTAATAACAGGTATATGTCCCAGTATATAAAAGGACATGTACGTTCAAAAGATATGCAAGTCCGGTACACGGTTAATATCCCTTTTTGCTTCTCATCTCAGATACTTTCTTTTTGCCCAAGATTAGTTGCGCTAAAACCCCCTTTGTAATTTTGTAGAAATCTTTTACATTTATTGTTCCATCCAAATAATATTTTAAAGACAAGAAGAAAAGACTACTTAAAGATGGAAGCTGAGCTTTGTAGCTACATTTAAAAACCTCATTTTCAGCACTTAAATAAATGTAAAAATAAAGAAGATCTCTTTTAAATATTTTTTTACAGCTTTCGCAATCTGGCAGCATAGAATAAATTTTCAATAAATCATTTACTGTTCTATTAAAGGTGCATACAACTTTTCCTTTTCTTTCGATGTATTCATCAAAACTATTAGTATTACCAATAGTAGACGAACCAGAACCCACTCTGAAATAAGTTAATTTATCAGGAATATGTAATATTTTTCCGAAAACTAATGAAAAATATATAATTACTACATCAACTGATATATCGATTTGAGCTACATAATCTTTAATTTTTTCTAAAGTGTTTTTTCTTATAGAAAGAGAACTATTATTGCTTAAAAGAAAGTAATTTTCCCTGATTGTTTGAACAATATTGTCTTTCCTTATCTCAATTTCAAACGGAATTTTATCAAATTCGTAATTTAATTGATTTCCGTTTTCATCAATTAATTTCCTCGAATTATGAACGGTAACTACATCTCTTCTTTTCTCAAAAATTTTGTTTATGTATTCAATTTTATTTTTATGAAACATATCATCATCCTCAAGGAAATATACAACGTCAATATCATCTCTCAAAGCATTTATCGCCTCAAAAATCTTCTTTCCTAATTGTGGATAATCCGCCTCAATTACAGTTGCGTTTATAGACTTGTTCAACATCTTCGGATTATCAGCTACTATAATTATCTGATCTGGTTTCACTGTTTGAGAATAAACTGAGTTTAACGCTTCATCAATATACTTATACCTCTTGTAAACTGTAATTATTACTGCTGATTTCACAAGTGTAGCTTAAATTACCAGTTAATATTTTTTGGAGAAACGAATTATCAAAGTCCTCATACGTTTACAGTTCTTGAGCCCGAGCGTAACCTTCATTTACGACGCATATAATGTGATTTTAAGATAGTTCGCCCTCATCTGGCACGATACCAAATTAAACCGTTCCACACGGCTGTTGACTTAGTGTAGAAATAATGTATTTTAAACTGAAAAAGTTATGTAACGATTAAAACTCATACTTTTACTACAGTAAGTCAATAACAATAAACCAGATATTAAGACAATTGCATTGTAATATTATACAAATCAATTTATTTCTTTTAAAGCTTTCTCAAAATTTTCTACTGTTTTTGCCCATGTAAATTTTTCGGCAGTCTCTAGTCCATTCTCTATCATTCTCTCCCTCAGTTTATCGTCCTGAATCACTTTCAGTAAATTATCTGACAAGGACTTAACGTCGCCAGGTTGCGATATTAAAGCATTAAAACCGTTTACTGCGTAATCCCTAGAACCTTTATTATCGGTCATAACTACTGGAGTTCCGCAAGCCATAGCCTCTAATGGAGGTAAACCAAAGCCTTCAGCATAAGATGTATAGAGAAAAACATCTGATGACGAATAAAGTTCAGCAAGGACTTCGTCTGATACGTTAGAAAATACTGAGTATTCGAAGTCTAATCCTATAGTCTTTGAATAATGCCTAACAAGACTTTTACCTCCAACAAAAACTACATGAATAGGAACCTTTTTATTAACGTTCTTTAAGACTTCTAGTGCTACTTCGTCACCTTTATACCTAGACCCCCTTAATATTACCATAACCCTCTTCTCTTGATTTTGACTGTTTGCTCTTCTTGGTCTAAAAATGTTCAAATCAACTCCGGGATGTGCTATAGTTACTTTCGCTATGGGATTGTTTTCCACAATTAGTTGTTTAGCGTAAGAAGAGACTGTTATAAAAGAGAATGGTAACTTTAGCGAGTAATAAAACATGTTTAAGCCTAACTTTCCTTCCTTTCCTTCTACCAGTTCTGGAAAGTCCTGCATCAAATAAAATAGGTTTTTATTTTGTGAAAACCAAACTAAGAACGCTGTCAAGTAATAAGTCGCAACAGTAACGTCTGATTCAAAGCTTCTGATTAACTCAGCTAATTCAATGATAATGTCAGGTCTTACACCAAGTTTAAACGAAATTTAAAGAAAAGTATCATAAGGGTTTCTCTTAGCACTTCGTAGAGTAACGTATCTATAAAACTTATATAAAGCGTACACCATGGAACTAAACGTATTTAAGTTTAATGACTTATAAATAACTTCTGCCTTTAAATTCTTGAACCAACTATGATCTCCGGCTAAAGCTACAATTTTCACCTCATAGCCTTTATCCTTTAACCCGTTAGTTACTTCAAAGATATATCTAACTCCGCCGGCTAGTCCCGTCCTATCTAACGCGAACAAAATTTTCATAAATTAATCTCAGCGATATAGGGCAATTAAAAGATTTATTAACTGCTTATGTATTGTACTCTTAGATGCTAATTAGTGTAATCATAGTAGCTTATAATAGAAAGGAGTTCATTAAAAACGCGATAAGGAGCGTTTACAATCAATTATTAGATAAAGGGTTATATGAAGTGGTTGTAGTTAAGAGCTTTGAAGATAAAGACGTTGACGATTACATTGCGAAATTAGGCTACAAAAATATTGTATATGATACTCCTAGCTATGGGGAGCGAGTTAGCGTAGGAATTGAAGAGTCAAAGGGTGAAATTTTGGCATTTCTAGAGGACGACGACGAGTATAAACCAAATAAACTAAGTGAAATATACAAGGTATTTAGTACCCGAAAAGAAGTGTCGTATTTTCATGATACAAGAGAGTATATTTATAATGATAAAATAGTTGATATAAACACTAAAGACCCTAAAATTAGTTGGATTATTAGATCTCTTGAAAAAACAACTCCTCATGAAGACGTTCTTATAGACCCATTCGATAGAAAAATGGAAAAGTTTCTAATAAAGTATAATGGTACTGTAGCAACTGTAAGTTTAATGGCTGTTAGACGTATTTGTATAGAAAGTAGGCTAACTCTTCTAAAACAAATAAAATTAGATTTAGAGGATTTCATCCCTGCCTTTGCGGCTGAATGCGGCAAACTATTTCATACTGCAAATAGATTATCGAGATATCGAATCCATAATAAGAACATGTCCCTAGCACTTAACGAAAAGGATACAGAAAGAATTCTTCTTTTTATAATAAGGGGTTTAAATGACTATAAAATTATAATTAATAATATCTCTCCAAAAAATCGAATTCGTAGTGTTATAAAAATGAGGTTATTGAACGCTAAATTAATTCTGCATAACTCACCGAAAGAAATAAAGAAAAAATTAGGCTACAAAGAGAACGTATTAAGTGTGATTAAAGATCGCTCGGAAATGTACTTTTTAACCCACGATCTACATGCACTTCTTAGTACACTTCCATTCTCCATTTATAATAGTATTTCTTCAAAACAAATAAAAACGTTAATTAAAAGAATAGTTAAAAATGCAAGGTAATGAGTGGTTATATAAAAAGAGCTAAAATAGCAATTAAGTCTAGGAAATTACTAAAAAATTGGACGATTAGTATCCTCAAATACGCCTTTGAAAATCCAGAAATTCGTCTTAAATGTTATGATAATAGTGTGATTAAAGTCAGCAGAAAGGAGTTTGCGAGAATTTTATCCCTATATTATGAAGGAAAGATAATTAATTGCTCAGATAGTTCTATTGGGTTTTACGTTAATGGAAATACTTATTGGATACCAGTAAATGAAACACGCATAGCTAGGGGAGAATTTGATAGTATTCTGAAAGCCCTCCATTATAATTGGAGATATAATGGTAAGTATTGGGAAAAAGTAAATATAAAATTTAAACACATTTATTATGAAATTATTGAAACGTTTGAGGATGAAGTATGGTTACGTGGATGTCAAGAATAAATCAATAGTAGACGTAGGGGCTTTCGTAGGAGATACGGCAATTTATTTCGCAATTAAAGGGGCTAAAAAGGTAATTACAATAGAGCCTCACCCTGGAGGGTATGAAGAATTAGTGGAAAATATTAGGATAAACGGTCTTGAAGGAAAGATTGTTCCATTAAATATAGCTGTAGGGGATAAGGAAGGATACATCGTTATCTCTAAAGTGGAAACCAAGCAAGCACCGCATACGCTGTTCAAAGAGTCTCAAGGAAATGGAACAAAGGTTAAAATGGAAACATTAAATAATGTTATAAAGATGTATAATTTAGAAACCGATATACTAAAAATGGATTGCGAGGGATGTGAATACAACTTGATTTTAAACGATTATGAGGCAGTGTCTAAATTTGATCAATTAGCGTTTGAATACCATGCGTATAATGCTGGTGTGTCTTTCTATAAGTTAATACAATTGCTAGGGAAAGAATACAACTGTGAATTTGTAGATGAACACATATATAGGAAAAATGATCCAAACTGGGATAAAAGAAAGTTAGGTATGCTTTATTGTGTAAAAAGAAAATAGTTCAATTTTATTTATCATACTGTCCCACCATTGGGGGATTCAGGGCTTCATTGCGATTTCTATTTGTTTATGTGGAATGAAAGTGACTTAATTGATCCTACATCAGTAACACTAAAAGGGACGAGCGCTAGGTCGTATCACGATACATTCCTTCAATTACTTGATGACCTCGCTCGTCCCCGAGTTATTTAGAAGGACGCGCTATTAAATGAAACGGCGCCCGAGATAGAGAAGAGGACTCTGGAGAAGGCGGAGAGAACCTCCTCCAGATATGCCAGGGAGAAGGATGTGAGAAGGAGGGATTACGCCAGATACAGGCTCTTGAAGGGGTTCAAGGTCTCCCTTGGGGGAGGACGGTATTGTACGGGCTGGAGAGGGTCACGGTGAGGTTGCCCGTGCTGTACAGGGGAGGGGAGAGGGTGAGGGCTGGAGAGGAGGAGTCGCTCAGGGAGGAGGGGCTGGTGCTCAGGTCCCTCCTCCTCTACTCCGCGTTGGGAGGGAAGTTGAACGCCAAGTTCTGGACCCAGGAGCTGGATGTGGGGGACTTCAAGTACGTGGTCGTGGACAGTAAGTACGTGAAGGTGAGGGGAGGAAGGAGGGGAGGGGATCCTCTTAGTCGCGTTGGGACTCACTGATCACGGTGTGAGGGCCATGCTTGACGAGGTCCTTACCAAGGAGGAAAACGTCGTGAGTTACTGGGACCTCCTGGTGAGGCTGTGTAGGAGGTACAACTTCACCTTGATCGTAGCCGACTGGGTGAAGGCCCTGGATGAGGCCATCTACCGCTCTGGGATCAAGGTCGCGAGTCAGATCTGCCTGGTCCACCTCAAACGAAGGGTGGACAGGAGGGAGAGGGTCTTGCTGGACCTCCTCCTCCCCCTCGTCGTCCCCCCAGGGAGCTCTGATCCCTCCTCAGATCAAACAACCTAACCGAGTCCTTCAACTCCCTCCTGGCGAGGAGGAGGAGATTCGGGAAGTGCCACTCCACCTGGAGGATACTCCAGATCGCCCGGCCATAGCCATTAACTACAACCTCTCGACCTGTTATCCCATCATTGTAATAATATTATAAGAACCATATTTCTTCGTAATATGATCAAATATATTTTGTAATTCCTTCATTTAAAAAGTCTAAACCGAAAGATATATTACAATTCGCAAAGTAGCCCTGAATCCCCAAAAAATATTAACTGGTAATTTAAGCTACACTTGTGAAATCAGCAGTAATAATTACAGTTTACAAGAGGTATAAGTATATTGATGAAGCGTTAAACTCAGTTTATTCTCAAACAGTGAAACCAGATCAGATAATTATAGTAGCTGATAATCCGAAGATGTTGAACAAGTCTATAAACGCAACTGTAATTGAGGCGGATTATCCACAATTCGGAAAGATGATTTTTGAGGCGATAAATGCTTTGAGAGATGATATTGACGTTGTATATTTCCTTGATGATGATGATATGTTTCATAAAAATAAAATTGAATACATAAACAAAATTTTTGAGAAAAGAAGAGATGTAGTTACAATTCACAACTCGAGCAGATTAATTGATGAAAACGGAAATCAATTAAACTTAACCTGGGGTATACCGTTTGAGGTCTTAGTAAATAAAAACAACTTCAGAAAAATCCACCATCAATATCCTTTTGGGCTAGTAAATAATTCTTCTTATTCAATAAGAAAAGAATTTTTAGTTGAAATTAAAAAAAGCCTTAGCTATATAGATATAGGACTAGATGAGGCTCTACTATATTTATCTTTAGAACATAACGATTTGTTACACATACCGGAGAAATTGACCGTATACAGGCTAGGTACTGGAATATCTACTTATAGCAAAGCAATAGACTACAGTAAGTTTTTAGAAAATAAAAATAAACTGGTTTGCCATTATAACAGAATTTTAGAAGATTATAGGTACTTAGGTTCACTTATAACAAGTTGTAAACCATGTATGAAAGAAATCCTGAGAACCATTCTATTTCATGAACTATATTTAAGGGCTGAAAATGAGGTTTTTAAATGCAGCTATAAAGCTCAACTCCCATCTTTAAATCGTCTTTTATTCTCGTCTTTAAGTTACTGTTTGAATGGAACAATAAGTGTAAAAGATCTTTACAAAGTTACAATAGGGGTTTTAGCGCAACTAATCTTAGGCAAAAAGAAAGTATCTGAGATGAGAAGCAAAAGGGATTTCGAAAGATTCCAAAATATTAAAACTTAATAAATCTAATTATAAATATTGAACAACTATATCTAACAAATTTTTCTCATAATTTTCAAGGGAAAATTTCTCTGCCAATTCTTTCATCCTCCTCATACTATAAAAATTCCAATTTTTAATTCCGTAATCGATCTTACTCAAAGCCTCATTTATCTCATTAAACATGTACTCTTTAGGAACAAAATCAATTACCCCTCCTTTATTTCTGGTGACTGGAATTAGACCAGCACTCATACCTTCAACTACTGAGATTCCAAACCCTTCAATATAAGGAGTTGGGTTAAAATAAACTTTGGAAACTGATAATAATCTAAGTTTAGTTCCTTCGTTGACGTTGGGATAAAGTTCGATATTCTCACTTTTTTTCATTTTAAGTTCTATGAAATATTCGGGATCTTGAAGATAACCCGCTATAACAAACTTAATTTTCTTTAACTCTTTCGCAACATTCAACACGTTATCCAATCCCCTGTCCCTTGAAAACCTTGATATAGTAAGTACAACGTTACTCCTATTCGTGTTGTCTATCTTCCTAAATTTCTCTGTATGGACTGGTGGGTATAAGATTTTAGCATCTAAATTCCAAAAGTATTTAGCTTCAGCTTGAGTCCAACTACTATTCACAAGTACTAAACTTCCTCTTCTACGAAGCTCTTCTATAAATCTTTCCCTAATGTAATACTGAGGTAATAAAGTGATCCTCCTAAGTGATGAGGATCTCATTCTGTAATCGACATTAAACTGATGAAAATAAACTATATCAGACGCAATAGGCTGAATATCACCGTGCATATTAATAGAAAAACTCTTATCTTTTTTGTAAAACATAGAATAAATCATCTGAAATGTAACGTTTGAGATTTTAGGCAATAACTTTATTTTTATATTTCCCTCGCAATTCCTAAGCGAAGTTAAAACACGTTCAGATAAGCTCATTGTAACTAGTGTAACATTATATCCGTTTTTTGCGAGCAAGCATAATGTGTCTACTGTCATTAATTGCATTCCGCCTAACGTACTCATATCAAATAAGATTACTGAAATAGTTTTCACAAATTAACTCTCACTTAGCTCTTTATATAAAGTTATCAAATTACTAATAATCTTATCTGGATTAAACCTTACCAAGGCATTTGCTCTGGCCCTTTCTCCCATTTTCTTAATCTCTTCTCTGGGGATTAATGATATTTTGTAGAGAGCTTCAGCGAACTCCTTTACATCATAGGTATTAACGTGAAAACCATCAACACCGTCAGTAACTTGCTCAACTAACCCTCCGTTACCCTTAGTTACAAGCACCGGTCTACCAGAAAGCATTGACTCTGTTACAACTCTAGCCCATGTATCAATGTATAAACTCGGTACTACAACGATGTCAACGTCACTTAAAATTTCTCTTATTTTCTTTACATACTCTTCGTAAGGAACTCTTTCTGTTAGGATCACACGTTCAGTTATTTTTAAATCATTTACAAGCTCAACCACTCGTTTCGACTCTAGGCCTCCAGGGACTTTAAGTCTTAAATTGCTATTTTTCTTCAAGGCTATTGCAAAAGCCTCTAACAAGTTGAATATACCCTTCTCCCTATCCGGGTAACTAAGGTATGCAAAAGTGAAAAACTTATCATTTGGATTATAAGGTACATAATCTATGTTTTTTGTAAGTGCATTAATGTTAATAACTTTTATCTTCTCTTCGGGAAAACCTCTAGATATTAGGACGTCCTTTACTACCTTGCTTACAGCTAAAATTACTGAGGCAGAAGACACGTTTTTCTTTATCCTTTCCATTTTTCTTATTGCGTAAAATGCCTCAAGCGTTGACGTAAGCAAAGATTTGCTTTTCTTACTTCTTATAGCTTTACTCACCTTACTCACGGTTTTGCAATCACAGTCATTACAAGTCATTGAATTAAAGTAACAAGTTGGCCACCAGTACTGTATTGTTATTACAGTCTTAACTCCTCTCTTTTCGGCTAAAGGTATTATACCGTGCCAAGCGTTAGCTATGTGAAGTATTGAACCTTTTTCTGGGTTAATCTCGTTGAGAACCCTCTTTGAGTAAGATGTACTATTAAGCATCGTCTCTTCTCCGAATATCTTACTTTTAGGAGGAGGAGGTAATACATTAAAGTTGGAGGGAAAAGAAGTATACATCTCCACGTCTATACCTTTCTCCTTTAGGAACTCGTACATTAGCAAAGTAGTAGCATAAACTCCTCTCTGTCTCGTCTCTAATAAAATTCTAACCCTCAATTTAATCAAATAATTGGTTGTCACGCAGTATTTAAATTATTATAAACCTATCGCCTTTTTAAATCGCTTCATAAACTCTTCAAACTTAAATTTCTTAGCAGTCTCTATTGCACCTAATGAAAGCCTATCAGCCTCCGACGGATTATCTAGTAAGTACTCCACGTATTCGGCAATCTTTTTGTAATCATCTACTTCAGCTATTAGGGAATTGTAATTGTGTATTCCGTATTCTTTAGACCCCTCAGTCCTCGTCATTACTACTGGAGTTCCGGAAGCCATAGCCTCTACTGGTGGGAGCCCGAAACTTTCTAACCTTGATGTATAAACGAAAACATAAGAGGATGCGTATAAATTTGCCAGCTCTTCCCATGAAAGTCTGGGATGTTCTATGTATTTAAAGCCTAGATCTCCTAAACTAATGTTGTCTGAATTAACTATGTGAATTTCAAAATCTTTTCTCTTTCTGTAAATTTCATTTATAGCTTTTACAAAAGTATCAAAACCCTTTAAACGAGTCGCACGGGCTATGGTCATTACTATTCTTTTCCTCTGTGATGGTTTAATTAACTGAGTTCCAAAGAACTCATCGCTAATAAAATATCCTACTCGCAATATTTTTTCTTTATTATTAAATTGCTTAATTGTGTTATCCGTGTAATTCGAAATGCTTAGAAAGGTAAGATCAGAAGACAATGCTTTTGATATATATTTCTTGACTCCTTTCCATTGATCATAAATTAAATAAACGTCAATTGTGTCTTGGAAAAATACATATTTTCCTCCTGCCATTATCGTTGGTATAATAGTATACCATGAGGTAGCGATAATAATATCACTCTTTACTTTCTTAACAAGAGTTGCTAGTATTCTCATATTAGTCTCATAAAACAAGGTTGCAGCCCAGCTAAACCTCTTAAAGCGTGGATCAGCTTCTAAAAGACTTTGTATTGAAAACAAAGGACGTACAAATTTCCTTGGAGTGACTACATTAGCATATCTTGTAGGATTGTATCCAGAATAATTCCACCCCACTAAGCTAACTAAATTCACAGTATGTCCCTCAATAGCTAGTTGGTCTGCAATTCTGTAGATTACTAGTTCAGCGCCAGATCCTCCTAATCCCCGCATTACAAAAGTTATATTAGCTACAATATATATAGGCGGAGAAGAAGATAATTTTTTTGGTAAAGTTTTTATTCTTCTTTTTTCTTGTTCTTTTTGTGCCTTTTATATCAGTTATTATCACTGCTCATAATAGGAGGGAGTTTTTACTTGAGGCTGTTAACTCTGCATTAAATCAAACGTTGCCTAAAGATGAGTATGAAATAATTGTTGTGAAAAACTTCGAGGACGAGAGGATTGATAAGTTCCTTGAAGAACGTAATGTAAAGAATATAGTGACTGATGAAGAACCCTTTGGCGCTTACTTAGCTAGAGGCGTTGAAGAGAGTAGGGGTGAAGTAATTTCGTTACTTGATGATGATGACTTGTGGTTACCACAAAAATTAGATAAGGTAAAACAAGTATTTCAAGACGAAAACGTAACATATTACCACAATAATTATATCAATTTTTACGGGTCTCTTAGTATAGATTCATTAAAAGATAAAATCAAATCAAACAGATTCAGGAAATTATTGAAATTAACAATACGTGATATGAATAAGAGCCTTTCTCCTCCTTGGAACAATTCCTCCATAGCTGTCAGAAAAAAGATTTTTAGTAAGAACGTATTAGATAAGATCAAAAACGTTTACCTTAACGCTGACGGTTTACTATTTTACTTAGCGTATTGCAACAATGGTTATTTTGTATTCGACGATGAAATATTAACTTTAAGAAGAGTCCATACTTCTAATGCCAGTGTACCCAAATTAATTGATTATGAGTCTTGGCTTGCTCATGTCTCTAATTGGTCTAGAATATACAAGCATGACTACTTGACTAGTTTAGACATCTTCACCCATCATGATGAATGTGAAATACCAGATAAATACAAGAAGAGACTAATTTCTCACCTCGAAGCTGAATATCTAAGATGGTTTGTTACTTACAGTAGACTGCCTAATACTAAAAACGAGCTTACATTAAAAGAGCTTATTAAGTATCTCAAATATCAACGTAGTTTAAAGTCATTTTTATACGGATTTCTACCTTTTGCTCCTAAGAAAATCAAGGAATACGCAACAAAGAAATGGTATAATTATTGTTTAAGTGTTATGGGATCAAAGGAACAATAACAGGCTTTTATTAGTGGATTATGCATCAATATGCGCTACTAATAACATTTCACAATAAGTATTTATCAATAACTATTCAGAAGCTAGCTGCAGATATCTTTTAGATATGGAAATATAATCATACTTTTTTACCAACTCCTTTCCATTACTGCTTATCTTTTCCCATAATTCGTGATTGGATAATATCATCTCTAATTTCTCAGCGTAATTCTTAGGGTTAATCCCGTTAATTCTAAAACCATTGTATCCATCAATTAATGCCTCTTCTGGAATACAGCTACTACCAACAACTGGAGTACCGCTTGCTGAAGCTTCGAGCGTCGCATACGAAAAGGTATCAAATGAAGACGGTAAAATTAAGGCTATAGCTCTTGCATATAATTCTTTGAGTTCTTCATTATCTACAACTTTAGGGATAATCCAGTCATATTTAAACTTTTCCTTCCAGTAACGAGCGGCAGGGCCTACTATAACTAGGTTCACGTTAAACCCTCTTTCCCTTAAGAGCCTAACAGCTTCAACAGAAACGGGAACGTTTTTCTCACCTCTAGTCCCTACATGAAGGATAAATTCTCTCTTGTCTCTAGGGTAGGATTTAAATCCCTCGTTCTTAAAGGGAATCGGTATAACTTCATGACATTTAATGCCCAACTCTGAAGCCATTCTCTTAACCTTCTGCGAAATACACACGACATAATCTTGCCTGGAATAAAGGAAGCGTAAAGCCAACGCGTTTGCCTTACTCTTTTTAGCTTCATCAAGACCATTACCGTGAATTACTGCAATTTTCTTAGCCTTACTTCTAATCCACGCAACTCCGTTCATTATGACCAAATCTGGAGAAAGCTCATTTACTACCTTGCTTCCCTCAAAAAACCAATCAATAACCACTTTTTTTATAGGCTTAGGGACTGAAAAAGCATTATATTTAGCATCAGCACCCCATCTTTCCAATGGGGAAAAATCGCGTTCAACGTGATGTGTAAGGAAAAATACTTCGTTACCTAATTTTCTCATTCCTTCCCCTAATGTGAAAACAAACCTGCTGATGCCGTCTAGGGCATCAAGATGCTCTCTTCTTGTTATTATTATCCTCACAATAGTAATGTATAATTAGACTACTTTAAGCTTTAAGCCATAGGTGTCACACTAAGTAGTGAGGAGGATTTAAACTCGTAATGACGAAATAATGAGAATTAGTTTTAGCAATGGTTTCAAAATAATATTATACTTGCTGTTCTCAAGTGCTGATTCGATTTCCTTAATTTCAATAGTAGAGATTGTTTTTGAAAATGCTATCAATATTATATATTGAGTTATAAAAGTTAGCAGAGAAAGTGGAAGGTTGTAAGGGTAAGGGATCTTGAACTCTATGGCAGTAGGTAATATGAGCGAGATCAGTGCTATAATTTCAATCCTAATAAGGGTGAAAATTGATTCCTTCAATTTTAATCCTATTAATTTACTTAACTGTATATCCTCATAAATTGTGGATACAATTGATGAAGCCCAACTTGAAAATATCATGCCCACAATACCGTAGCGTAAGAGAAGGAAATATGTTAGTGGTATAAATACGGAAATATTAATTATATTTTCTATAATTGGAATCTTGTACATTCTTTTTATATAGAAGATAGTATTCCTTCCGTAAAGAGAAAGAAACGAGGTCAAGATCGAGAGGATCAAGTAAAGCTGAAGCAAGTAGGGGGCTAATGAGTACTTCTCCCCATAAAGTAAGTAAACAAGGGGAAACGAAACGGAAAATAGCATCCCTTGTGCTCCCAACGTTATTAGTAAAGCGTATTTAGAATACTTCATTACTGCTTCGGCATACTGTCTTTCGTCAGTTATCCTAGAGAAGGTAGGTAAAGTTATCTGGGCTAAGGGAGAAGTAAAAATGGCTATAATACTAGTTAAGTTGTTAGCGGCAGCATAATTACCTATATCTGAGGCAATTATTAGCCGGGAAAGCAAGATATATTGGACTTCACCAGAAATTAACCCTATTATGCCCAAAATCGTAAACGGTATATTATAAGAGAAAATACTCTTTAATGATATATCTCCTTCAGCTTTTATCCCCCTAAAAATGTAGAGCAAATAAGTGATCCCGACTAGCCCGGCAACAGCATATCCCGCTAATACACCAAAGATCGCCCCGGCTATCCCAAAACCTAGAATTATTAATAATGGCGCTAAAATAAACCTCAATAACGCATGTAAGAAATCTATAAATGAACTTACGTGAGATTTTCCCAATGCTAGTAACTGATTATAACTAATGTACCTAAATACTGTTTCTAAGAGAATTACTAAGGCTGAAATCCTTAAATAAATAGCTAATTCTGGTCTATTTAGTATTGTACTCGCAATGTAATTACTTAGGATTAAGAAGAGAACCGTGAAAACCAAGGATAATGTAAGCATGTAAGATGAAGTAATTTGAAACACTTTTTTTGCACCTGTTAATTTTCCTTTAGCCATGAATTCTGAAATGTATCTTTGAGCTGCAGTAGTCATTCCTAAATCTATGAAGCCTAAAAGAAAGTAAGGAATTGTGAATGAAAGAGTATATAAACCGTAATTTGCAGGTCCTAGTAGTCTAGCTATAATGATTGAGTTTAAGCCTAGTAAAACCATTGCCGAGAATGTGCCTACTAAGATGTGAAGGTACGAAGTGATAGCGTATTTAGATATATCACCCATTAAGTCAATAACCTTGTATGTATATAAAAATTTAGACAGTACATTATGAGGCTTTTTGTTCCTTTTCGTACCACTTCCTTGTAACGTATAGTTGAATGGACTTAGGCATAAAGATTAATGATGCTAATAAAATTCCTCTAAGGTTTTTATAATCCAGCCTAACATATTTCATGTAATCACTAAAATTTGCTTTATGCGGCCCGTCTTTAAATAATCTAGTTACAGTTATTTTATCACTTAAAGCTTGAGCTAACAGTGCTTTAACTACGGTATTGCTTATTCCTTCCGATTTGCAAGAACTTATAAGTTCTAGTATCAGCTCATATCGATTAGAATAAAAGGTTATTTTCTTCTTTACCCAATCTTGAAAGCTTTTCTCTTTTAAAGCAGTAGAATTATTGTAATGCTGTCTATATAAAGTTAATATAGCGGGGTCAAACTTAATCTTGTAGTTTTTAAGTAGTGCAAAATAGTAATAAAAGTTATCAATAAAGTATCTTACCTTTTTTAGCTGAGAAATACATTTTAATAGAGTATCTTTCTTAATACAAGTAGAACTTGAATTAACTTGGCTTAAATCAATGAACCTATTTCTTATAAATTCTTTGTTATTTTCTTTCAACTTGTCTATAAGTTCACTTATATTCTCCCCTTGCCTAAAAGCTAAAAGAGCGTGATGGTAATAGCCTAAGCTTTCTTCCTTAAATGCCTCCTTAACTTTTTCTAGTTTCCATGGAACCCATATATCATCATCGTCTAGAAAACAAATAACTTCGCCTTCTGCATAGGATAAAGCGTTGACAATATCGGCACCCTGATTCTCTTCATTAGAAAATACAGTTTTTACACCTAGGTTTTTTAAAATGTCATCGTATTCTGAGAAATTCTTTACAACAATTATTTCATATTCATCTTTCGGTAAGGTTTGATTTAATGCAGAGTTAACAGCATCTAACAAAAACTCCCTCCTATTATGAGCAGTAATAATAACTGAAATAAAAGGCACAAAAAGAGCAAGGAAAAGGAGAATAAAATTTTAACGTCTTTGTTTTCAAGGTATTATAGGAGTTTGATTTTACGTTGGCATTCTAATGTAAAATAATTATGTATAACTAATATTGTACTACTTAACTATACGGCTATAATTTAGTTTTTTAGATAATTAGCATTTTAATATTCTATAATTACATTTTAGTGAGGGATCAAATTGCTTAGTGAAAACCGAATAGTTACCGCAATCATATTCAATTAGTTTGAGGAAATTATTTAGTAAAATCTCTCACTTTATTATAGTCAATTACATTCGATCGCCTTTCTACGATTAGCGGATAAATGAATTCGTTATCTATTCCGTATTTTTGAGGGTCATCAATGTTATAAAAGAAGTTCCTTAGTGTAAAATTCCAATTATTTAGCTCTTCTGAGTTCCTATAAATTCCCTCTACCTTTGCTACTAAGAATGCTAACGGTTTAGCTAGCTCTTCTACTAAAGTCTGTTGTCTTTTTCTCATTAATTCCATAAAACTGTAACCAGTACCTCTAATAATATCAATTTTCCATCTTAGTTCTCTTTTTAAATACTCTCTCCAATTTTTAGCATATCTCTTTTCTCTATGCCCATTATATACGAAATTTTTACCTATAATTATTGGGAGTCCGTACTGAATTTTCATTCTAGAAAAAAATTCCCTATCTTCACTCGAGTTCAGATCTTTCCAATTTCCTCTACTTAATATTTCTTCTTTAATTCCAATGAATGTGTTTGCTTCATGAAGTATTAATGCATTTTTAATTCCAGATTTTACAATTTTTCTGAAGGCTGGAGTATAAGTTACGTCAAGATCTATATATGCAGTAATTTAATTATCTGGACAATGTTTTAATGCAATTCCTCTTCCAATACCTCTTGAAGACTCAAACCTAAGTATTGTTAAATTAAACTCTTTTTCAATTTGCTTTGGTTTCTCATATGTACCATCAGTTGAATAAGAATCGACAACTACGATAGCAGAAAACTCAGGCTCAAAGACGCTTTCTATGGTATTTAGTACAGTATTTACTGAATTATAAACAGTGCCGTAAATGCATATATTCATTGTCTCAGTTTAACTTTTGTATTATAAAATTTTACTGAGGAGCATTACTGAGTAAATATCGCATATAATGTAGTAAACACGCATAGGTAAGCTAAGGATAATAAATATAAGGTTTAGGTGAAGAAATAGTTTAATGGCTGTAAAGATAGGGAGAAGCACATTACCCTCATTTGTAGTCTCCTTATCAGTTTTAGTAGTTTTAACGATTTACACGCTTACACTCTTATCATATTCTAGGCTAATGGGATTTAAGGACTATTTTAGCCAAATGAGCTTAGACCCATATGCTTTTCCTCTATTCTCAGTCCTCACAGCACTTTCCTTCACTTTAATTTACTTGACTAAAAAGAACAAGAGCGTAATCTTCTTAACAATTCCCTTAATAGCGTTTATTTTAGCTCGTTTTTACTTACCTTGGTTCTCATTTCCTCAATACGGCAGTGAGTTTTATGACGCAGGAGGGTTTTTAGCAAGGACAGAATATGTGCTTTATACTGGTCATACTACACCAATTTATCCCCTTGATCAAATAGTAAGGCAAGAGCCTGGATTTGAATGGGCTAACGCTATGCTAATAGATATAATGAATGGTATACCCGCATCACCTACAGCTTTTATTCTCTCCTTTCTGGTAAAGTACTATAACGTGGTAGAGGTCTTGGTTTACACTCCAATAGTCCTATACGTCTTCCGAAAATTAGGTTTAGACATATATAAGAGCTTTATAGGTCTCATAATATTCTTCGGCTTCGAGTTCTCGCCAAACCTTCATTACGTAGACCAAACTTTCGCTACGCCCCTTTACTGGTTACTGCTCTTATTAGTTTACTTGAGCATTAAGGAAGGGGGGCTGAAACATTCAGTGCCAATAGCAGTACTATCATCAGGGATAATACTATCTCAATTAGGCGTTGCGTTCTTTTCCTTCTTCGGGCTTTTAGCAATTGCTCTTTACTATTTAAGGAAGAACAGAACGCCACTTTATTATACTGCGCTATTCGGAATAGGTTGGATAGGTTACCTTAACTACTTAGCTATGGTTTACGGCGGTTATGTAGTTTTAGGTTATGATGTAGCAACGTTTTACACAAAGCCTTCTAATGCGATTACTGTAGTATCGCAAGACTTATACAGACCTTTGCCTATATGGGCTGAAATAGTGTTTTATGAAGCAATATACATGGCTATAATAACCTTGACCCCCGCACTACTATTTTTCTTACTATCGCGTAGGAGTGAGAAAAAGGAGGAATACTTAATGCTGGCGGTATTAGTACTCATTACTTCCCTAATAGTGGGCCCGGTAGCAGCAAAGTTAGGCGGTGCGGGTTATATTACGAGGATTCCGCAACAGTTAATGCCATTTATGGCAATACCTTTTGCCGAAATATCTTTCTCCAGAAAGCTTAAGCCTTTATTCGCTACCATGGTTATTATCCTAGTGTTAGTGGGTTCACTTTATTATTATGAGGGTAGGAATTTTGAGGCTACACTTAATAATAATTACTTTGAATTCCTTTATACTTACGCCGTGTCCAAACCTCCTTCGTTCCTCTTAACGGCTTATTGTCCTTTAAGTATTAACGCTACACTCACTGGCTATTCAATTTCAGGTTTGATACAGTCTTATTATTATGAGTACGGTAACTTCTCGATAATTCAAGAGATAGTTTATAATACGAGTTTGAGGGACGGAATAATTTACATGGCCCCTGGTCTTGTTATTGGAATTAGCTGAGGTCAGGGAGGAGTAGCTTCTTACCGCCAGTATCGTATCTTTTTCATGTATGGAACTTTCATCCTTCTACCTAAAACTATGGGCGAGGTGTAATAAATTGGTAATACGACGAGTAATTATGATGGTGGTATACTCTTAGTAAAGATTAAATTCGATCTCGTAGCTTTTATAATTGATGAGAATAGCATTAGTCCATCATAGTGTTTGCGGTTACGGTGGTATGGAGATTGTTTCTCAAAGGCTTTACTATTACTTGACTAAAAGGGGACACGAGGTAACGTTCTTCTCTACCTCAGCCTGTCAAGGTATGAACGTTAGGCGAGTTAAAGTCCTTAAATTCAACCCGGAAATTCAAATACCTCTAGATAAGGTAAATGGAGATTACGAAGTAGTTCACGCGCTTTCCTCATTGAGCTATTTTAATATATCAGTATCCTCAATGCTTAAAGGGAAAAAAGTAGTGAGTTTTCTATCCGTAAAGACTTTGCGCACTCATCCAAATTTATTTTACAGGCTCGTCGGCTCGATTTACGAGGACTATATAATAAAAAAGGGGTTAAAGTTGGCTAACGCGGTAACGGTGAAAAACTTGGGCGATAAAATTAAGCTGGAGAAGTTTAATGTGAACCCTTTCCTAATCCCCGATGGGCTAGATGACGTATATTTTAAGCCTTTAAATGAGGATTTTAGACAGGAGGTGTTAAAGCGTTTTAATCTGGAAGAAGGTGAGTTTGCACTTTACGTGGGTAGGATTCATAAGTTGAAGGGCGTTGATGTGTTCATTAAGGCTATACAGTTGTCTAATTTTAAGGGTGTAATAGTTGGTAGCGGGGGTGAAGTCGTGGGTAATAATGTTGTTTATGCGGGTTCTCTTGATGAACAAAGTAAGATTGCTTTAATAGACTCGTCGTGTTGTGTAGTTATTCCAAGCCTTTCGGATTACGTTGAGGCCTTTTCTATAGTAGCTTCTGAAGCCTGGGCAAGAGGGAAACCAGTCATCGCTTCTTCCGTAGGTGCTTTGAAGTATAGGGTTAAAGAGGGGGTTAACGGTTTTCTTTTTAAACCTGGCGATTATAAGGCTTTAGCGGGTATCTTGTCAAAGGCTAAAGGTTTTAAGGTTAAGGAGATACCGGAGGATGTTCTGCCGTGGGAAAAGGTTGTGGACATGTATGAGAATGTATATAAGAAGACATTGGAAAATAGCGAAATGCGAGGTTAACTCAGAAAAGCTCCGTCTTATAAGCTAGAAAGTTTTAGGTTATTGGCGATATAATATATTATTTAAGCCTATACTGTAAATGAAACATTTCTAATTCTTGACTTATTTTTGTTAAATACCAATATTCGAAGTCAATATTTTGTACGGATCTCAGTACTTATCTAGGCGGGAGGGGGGGGGGGTCAAAATAGAGTTGTCATTGAATCTAATATTTATAAATCCTCTTATACAATATTCTCCTATGAAGACTTTAGGAATAGTCCTTATTGCTCTTTCCCTTCTCGTGATCGCCCTTTACGCTTACGGTCTTTTCTTCTCCCCTTACAGTGAAATCTTCTTAAAAATAGCCGTTTTCGCGATAATAACCGTAGTTTTCGGTATAGTTGGTTGGATAGGCTACTCAATGGTCAAAGCTCCTAAACCGAAGGACTTAAAGGAGTTAGAGAAAGAAATTGAGGAGGTCGTAAAGGGGAAGAAAGGTGAAGGGTAAGTGGGCTACGTTTATCCCTACTTTTGTAGCCCTAATGCTGAGGCTTTATCCATACTTATATACCCGTGAACCTTTCACTACAATAAGCTGGGATAACTTATACTTGTCTAACATGTTATTGAGCGGTAAGGTTCCGCTTTCAAGCTTACTCATAATTCACCCAACTTTAGGTAGTGAGTTCTTTTCAGCAATATTTTCAAAAGTCACGTCCATTTATCCAATATCCTTTGAGCCGTTAATAATACCTGCCGTAGGGTCTATTTCGGTTTTAATAATATACTTAATGGTTAGGGATTTCGGGGTCAAAGTTGCGTTCCTTTCTTCGACTTTTTTAGCCTTATTTTTCGGTGAGGCTTTGATAGATGCTTCAGTTAAGAACGGAGTTTACGGTGAACCGCTCTTCTTGTTGGCTATATGGTTAGTGATGAGAAGAAAGAGCGGGTTAAAGGAGTACTTCTTGTTGTTTCTCATCTCCTTATCCCTTATTCCGGTATATTTCTATTTTACGGGTTTCTTATTTCTTATAGCACTGTTTTTTACGCTCTATGACAGGGACTGGAAGAAATTTATAAGTGTCTCTTTACCTCTATTAATACTCTTCCCTCACCTCTCAACAATAATTAGGCCTATTTACCTACTAGCCTTAGGTGTGTATATAGCCTTTTACTTTTTAACAATATTCTTACTAAAGTTTAACGTTAAAGGCTATGTGATATCCGGCTTGATTGTGGTTCTTGTTATACTCTCCTTATTCGTTAAGTTACCCTATGCCACGGTTTTCCCTCTTTACTTCTTACCTTTTGCAGTGCCTTACATAGTAGGATTTTATTACATTAACGAGAAGAAGTTGCCTTACGTTAACTTATTCCTTTCATCCCTTCTAGTGGTCTTGCTCTTTTCAGTTTTAATTAAGACTTCCTTGAGTTTTTACATTGCATACAGAGTAATGGACTATATATCAATTCCCTTAGCAATGCTTTTCGGTTTAGGTGGGGTAAGAACGAAATTAATCCCTTTCATTTTATTAATTCTGGCTACCTCTAACTTTTTTGCAATTTTCGCAACAGTCAACTTACAGTTGCCCTACACTGGAGGAACAACGGAGGTTTATACACAACCTGAGTTCTTTGCAGTAAGTTTTATTTCATATAATAACGTCTTAGCTGAGGTTTCTACGTGCGTTAAGTTCCAGTTCTTATTCCAATATTTCGGTCAATCTGTTGATCGTTATTCAGCATACTATTACTTGATAGGAAGAGCTCCTCCACCGACTCTCTTTTTGCTTACTCCTTCTCTTAGTCAAGGATATGTTCTAAATTATAACGAGAATTTACCTAACCCCGTACCGGCAAATTACGAAGAGAAGTTGAATAACGTTAGTCTTATATTTAACGATGGGGCAGTGCAGTTATATATGGGATAAAATATATAAACGAGGAATGAAATAAGACTCGCTTAAATGGGGAATGAAATAAAACTCACTGTGAAATTTATAATCCTTGCGCTACTCTTAATCTCCGCGGCTTTCTCTAAGGTATCTTTTACTACATCTAATTCCCAATTGATTACTCAAATTCAAGAGCTTTACTTACAACTAGAGAAGATAAGTGAATCGGGAGTTAATGTAAACCCACAAATTCAAGAACTTAATGAAGCCTTACAATTGATGCAGAATGGCTCAAATCCGATGGAAGCTGAAAAGTTAATTCAACAAGTTAATTCCTCAATACCGCAACTCGAGAGTGAGGCAAGCACACTTTGCCTTGAACACCAAATCGTTAAGTATTCTACAATTACGGCTTTAATAGTCTTAGGTTTTCTAACTTATTATTTCGGTCCTAGGTTTTTGTGGAAGGCATGGATAAAGATGAGGAGTAGGTGGGTGGTTAAATGATAGAGGACGAAGTGCTGGGAGTTATAATGGCTATAATTGTGGTTTCTGCCTTAGTCGCTGTGACGTTAGCCTTCTTTAACCCAGGTAATAATTATACTGCAATAGGTCTCCTGGGAATTAATGGTAAAATAGGGAATTACCCCAGCCATCTAGTAGTTAACCAGTCTGTAACCCTTTACCTCTTCATTTATAATCATGAAGGTAAGGCTATGTATTATATAATTTACGAAAAGTTGGGTAACTATACTACTGTTCTTAACTCAACTTACCCTGGCTATAATTTGCCAGTGTTAAACGTTTATCAAGTTATAGTAGGGAATGACGAGAACGTTACTTTGCCGGTAGTTATTAAAATCCCTTACCCGGTCATTGACGGTAAGGTGTTTTTCATATTGTATTATTATAACGGTTCGGAGGTGTATTCTGGGGAATGGTTACAGCTAATCTTGAACGTGACAGAATAAGAAGTGCTGTAATAAAATACAAAGGTTTGACCTTAGGCGAGATCGTGGATAGGGTGAGTAAGGAATTGAACGTTAAGGATTACGAGATTGCTAAAGTAATTTATAAAATGGTTGAGGACGGTGAAATAAGGCTTGTAGATCCTAATGAGGGTTTTCTAAACTTTTTACTTTATCATTCTATTTGGTTCTTCTTAGTCTTAGTGATAATCTTCGGGACTATAATTTCCGTTTTTCTTAACTTCCTACCTTTGCGTTACTTCTTCGGAATAATCTTCGTAATGTATTTGCCCGGCGCAACTTTAACTGAACTCGTTTACCCAAAGAAGGAAGATTTATCGCAATTGGGTAGGTTAGCAATGGGGATAGGACTTTCCTTAGCACTAGATCCAATTGTGGGTTTATTCCTTAATTACGGCCCTGGAATCTTCGTTAACACTTCTTTAGTTTCCCTCACTTTACTTACCTTAGCTTTTTCCCTAGGAGCGTTGTTGAGAAAGTATTCTAACTATAGGTTGTTAAAGGAGGTGGAAAAGGTTGAGAAGTGAATTAGGAATATCTTTAGGCATTTTCGGCACATTACTTTCTCTATCTTCATTTTTCATTTTAAGAGACGATACTCTCACTGCCCTAGGAATAGGGATTGTAATAATAGGTTTGACTTTAATCTCTGTTAGAGATGAGGGAGATATCTCTATGATTATTGAAGGCGGTTTAGCTAATTTGGAACTTTTACTTGAGGACTTAGACGTTTCCCAAAAAGGATATTATTTCCCTAATGGTAATAAGGTAAATGTTTATATTGCTCTGAACGGCAAATTATCATTTCCGGAACCTCAAGGGATTATAACAACTCAAGACGGTTCATCGGTTTTAATCCTCCACCCCCCTATTTACGTTATTAAAGACTTAAACAAGAGTCTAGACTCGCTAATAAGTGAATACGTGATTGAGAGGAGTTTGGCTGAAGATGTTAAGGTTGTTAAGAACGGTAACGTTTACGCGCTGGAGGTAAAGGGTAGTAAGGTTTATACTCCCGGTAGGGTTAAGTTAGTAATGGGAAGCTGTGTATCGAGTATTGTCGCATCAATTATAGCCTTAAAGGAAGGAAAACCATGCATTATTAAGGAAGAAAAGGGTGACGATAAGAGATTCACTGCATTGATCGAGGTGTTACCTTGAGTAAGCTATTTCCATTGTATTTGGCAATAGCTTTTACTTTATCTACAGTGGTAATTTCCCTATATAATCAGCCTATAGACGCTTATTTCATGACTTATGTCTTTATATTTCTAGTGCTTTACGCGGTTTATAGACCTACATTTAAATCTAATTATCTTCTATATGGTTTAATAATTGGAGCAATATTAATAATTATGTTGATCACCATCTCTTATATACCAGCTCGTAATCTCTTATAACCATGAGAAAAGATGCTTTACTTAGTTTATCAATGCTTTTAATTATTCTATCGTTAGCCGTGATTACTGTTTACCAGCAGCCCGTTGCAGTTAAGGAAATTCACTTACCTAATGTAGTCGTAAGGCAAATTAACCAAATAGTCTCAACTTACTATCAGTACGTGATAAATAATATATCAGTAGAGAACTTCACTTTGGCTTTACAGATGGTATCTAAGGCACCGAGCCAATATTCGGAGCTAAACTCAAATTTATCCGCCTTGATATTCTACCTTCAATCTCTCTTAAATTCTACTTCTCTTAGCTTAAAGGAATACTATTTGTTAAAGACTAATGAAAGTTTAAGTCAATTGAAAAATTTGGTAGGATTTTACTCGCTTAATGTAACGCTTACCCCAATTTATTCCCTTTTAAACAAGATATACGTAGGAATATTACAACAAGAAAGTGAACTTATAAAGACTGAGATCCAACTAAGTGTCACCAACTCTACAGTCCCTGGAGGTAATATTACTATTACGGGGAAGTTGCTCACTTATAACGGAACACCGCTACCTTTTTACACAGTTTATATAACTCTTTTAAACAAACAATACTCCGTAATAACAAATAGTATAGGTAGTTTCGAGTTAAACTTGACTTTACCTCAAATTTACGTTAGGGAGATAGAGGTTACTGCTTATTTTTTACCAACAAATGTCTATGCTGGTTCCTTAACTACAGCAAAAGTGTTTCTAAACTATTATCAGCCGGAAATCCAAGCAAGCCTTAACCAAACACGAGGGTTTGAGGGAGAGAAGTTAACTCTTAATTTTGAATTAAAGACAATTAGCACAGATAATACTATAGTAATTTCAATTTTTAACTCCAGTTACACGATAACAGACGTTGAGCCGAACGTAACATATTCTACTATAGTTACTTTGCCTAACATCACGGGTTTACAGAATATTACCGTAACTTCCTTACCGCAAGGCAATATTGCGCCAGCGTCTGTTAAACTCACAGTTAACGTAACTTATTTTTCGGCAAATATATCCTTTAAAATTCCTGGCTTTGTTATAGCTGGATTACCTGCTAATATACATGGGTGCACTACGCCCAAGTTTAACGGCGAGGTATTAGTTATGATCGGAAATAATAAGTATTATACTCATGTTACTGACGGTCAATTTTCAGTAAGTGTTCTAATTCCTCCTACTCTCAATTTGGGTAATACTCCAATATCAGTTTCAGCCCTACCCCCCTATTCTGGTACTACTGTAAAGAGCGTCTTCGTAATTAATGTCTTAGATTTCGTTCCTTTGGGAGTTGTAGGGTATCTAGCTTATTACGCCTTGAGTAGTAGGACTGTTGAGGTTAAGAGGGAAGAGAAGAAAAAGGAAGAAGTAGGTGAGAGGAAGAAGTTTATCTTTACGGATCCAATAGCCTTAGCCTATTATCAAGCCTTAACAGCTATTGAGAAAATTACTAATGAGGAGATGAGGGACTATTATACCGTGAGGGAGTACTTAAACCTAGTAAGAGGGAAGATAGATGAGAATAAGTATAACGCATTTTCGAGGCTAACCTTCTTATTCGAGTTAAGGGTATACGGTAATTATGCATTAGACTTAGCTGAAGTTAACGAGTTACTGAAGGTGATAATGTCATGAAATTGATTTTAATTTCCTCCTTGCTTTCAATTCTAGTAGTTTTGACAATAATTTACGTTACTCCATCTACAACTCCTTTTTCCGTATTCTCTAATTCACCTCTAGGTTTATCCGGTGCTGAGAGGTACTTCACTCCCTCAAATAACGTCGTTATTATAGTTCAGCCTCAGCAAAACGTTACCCAACTCGTTAAAAAGATTCTTATAAATAACGGCACAGTAATATTGGTAGGCGATAATTCTGTAATTAATAATACGCTAAAGGAGTTCGGTGCTTATATAGGCAGTTGTATTATAAGAGACAATGTTTTCAATGCAGGTAATGATTCCGAAATTGAGGTGTTTTATAAGGGTAATTTAGCAGTGTTTTTTGACTCCCATCCTATATATAATGTTACTCCATTAGTGGAGAGTAGTCCTTATTCTTATACTATTACTCAAAAAGGGCCATTTACTGTAGTTGGGATGATAAAGGTTCATAATATGGGGAGGATAGTCGTTATTTCTTCCCCTTACGTTTTGACTAATTATTATATTAAGGAGAATCTGAATTTCCTTTACGCTATTATAGGTAAATCAGCTTATGTTTACCCTAATGTTTTCTCACCGTTAGATTATGTAAAGGCTTTGTTGAATCAACTCTCCTACTATTCATACATCGTTTTGCTTTTGTCCCTTGCAGTATTTAGGCTAAAATTTAAAAAGAAAAATGAACAGTCAAAAACTATGCTCAAAAGACTTCTATCCCTTCACCCAGATTGGGATGAAAACGTACTGAGGAGGATTTATGATGATAGAGGTGAAGAATGATTATATTAAGAGAATTCTTGATGGTCTAGACTCCCTTATAATAGGGCAAGAGGAACTTAAAACTGTTTTAATTTTATCACTCTTAACAGAGGGTAATTTACTTATAGAAGGTCCAGTAGGTGTAGGTAAGACAGTCACAGCTAAAGTTTTCTCTATGCTAATAGGTGGGGAGTTCAAGAGAATTCAGATGACTTCAGACCTATTACCCTCAGATATATTGGGTACCCCGTTCTATAATATTAAGGATGGGAGCTGGAGCATTAAGAAAGGCCCAATATTCGCTAACGTAGTTTTCATAGACGAGTTAAATAGAGCACCGGCTAGGACTCAGTCAGCGTTATTACAGGCCATGCAAGAAAAGGAGGTTACTATAGAGAATACTATCTTTAAATTACCTTCGCCTTTCATGGTAATTGCAACTCAAGTACCATACGCCGAGGGAACTTATACTTTACCTTACGTTGAAATAGATAGATTTTCATACGGTATCGAAGTCGATTTACCTAGTAAAGAGGATGAAATTAGGATTTTAGATGTTTCCTACCTCACTGACAATCCAGACGTTAAACCAGTCATTACACCGGAAAAGGCTTTAGAATTAATTAAGGTTGTTAAAGAAATAAAAGTAAGCGATGAGGTTAAAGAGTACATAGTCTCCTTAATAAGAAGTTTAAGGGAAGATAAGGACTTAATGTACAAACTATCTGTTAGGGCTTCAATATGGCTATATAGAGGGAGTAAGGCTATTGCCTTTTTAGACAGTAGGAATTTTGTAATACCGGACGATGTAAAATTCGTATTCCCTTATGTAGTATATCACAGGATAGTTCTTAAGCCAGAATCGGCCATTGAAAAGAACAAAAAAGAGAAAATTAAGGCTGTTTTAGAGAGCGTTAAGGTGCCAAAATGATAACTGACAAGGGTTTCAAATTCCTCATTATCTTATTAATTTCTTCTTTCCTTTCAGTGCTAACTCCCACAATAACTTTAGTAGCAATTACTTTAATCTCCGTTTTGCTCCTCGATTATTTATCGCTTGTAAGGAAGAAGGTTTTAAATTTGAAGTTTAAGGCCGAAGTTATTGCTGGAGAAAGGTTAAGTTTTGATTTACCTCCATTGGGAGAATTCGTTAATCAAAAATTTGTAAAATTTGAGAATAAGGGGAGTAAGGTTGAGGCTATTATTGACACTAGGTTTTTCGGAAAGTACGTTCTGAAGCCTAAGGTAGTGCTTAAGTCCTACTTAGGCCTCTTTTCAGTAGTTAAAGATAGTGGTATTGAAATAGATTTGACTATTTACCCCAGGTTTTTGAGGGAGGTCATATTAGCCCTTGGCGAACTTTACGGCATCGGAGGATTGGGTTATTATAAACTTTCGCCGAGGGGGTTAGAATATGTGGAAAGCAGAGAATATATAGAAGGAGATCCACTAAATAGGATTGACTTTAATGCAACAGCTAAGACTGGGACTTTACATATTAAATACTTCCTCGACGAGGGTAGCCTGGGAGAAGCTATAATATTTGACATAAGATCTCCAGGAAGGTATACTGCGGACTATTTAGCGAGCAAGTTCTTATCAGCTATATTAAATTCCGATAGATCTATAGTACTAATTACTGACGGAGTTAAGACTTACCGCTATGAGGGTAATAGAGATTATATACTTAAAATAGCGCTTTACTGGGTTTTTAGAATAGCCTTAGATAAAGGTGAGGAAATATATGAGATAGTACCCCCTAAAATTGTGAGCGAGCTGGAGAAGGTACTTAAAGTAAATAGGGGTAATGGGACTACTGAAAGCCCATATAAGCTTTCTTATGAGATGAGAGAAGTTATTGTTATTGCTCATCCGTTATATGATACTGTAAAACTCCTTAGGTTTTTAGCAGATGCCAAAAGTAGGGGAATTAAGGTGAAAGTTATTTACCCAGAATCGCCTTGGCTTGACTCTGAGGATTTAGAGAGGGCTTATATCGAATATCAGTCCTTCCGTAAGGTTACCAAAGTAATTGAAGGTTTAGTAGAGGGATAATAGAGTTTAGAGCACTAATGATTAGGAATTTTCTTATTACTTGCTTAATACTTATTAAAATAATTTATAACATCTAGCTAAACGTTTATTGACTCTACTATACAACCCTTATTAACTTGAGGAGAATCTTGTAAAGTGTTAAAGGAATTTAAGCTCTATTTCTTCTTACTTGCTCAGCTTTCTCATCATTAATTTGTACATAGTATAATTCAACGCCTTTATGAAGTCCAATTTCTTATCTCTACAGTGCCAAAGTATCTCGTTAAAATACATAGTGTTATATAATTTTCACTAACACGATTAACACATACATGTAGACACTTTTTGTGATCTAATATTGTGAAGATCTTAGGATTTAAAAAGATCTTATAAAAGGCGTTAATCTATTATATTATTAGTGTTTACCCGTGGTGTAACTTTTCCTTACTTTTAATTACTTCTAATCCCACCACGGGCACCCCTCTTAAGGGATCATACACAGTCACCCTTAACTCATTGGGGCTAGTCGAGGGAAACGCCACTACCCTCCCATCCACACTTTTATCACTCCCCAAACCTCGTGAGCAGTGCCCGTCATCAGTTGGGAGATCATCAATAAAAACTATTTCAGTAATACTATATAAATATTACTTAATTAAAACGATATTTAGATTAAAAATAACGAGTAGTTACGTAGAAGCGTTACAGTCTTTCATAAAAGGTAATTCACTTCCACGGCTCATCTTCCTTAAAGAACTTATCGTCTATCAGTGGCCTCCACCACCACTCATTCTCCAAGTACCACTCATAAGTCTTCCTTAACCCATCCTTCAGAGGAGTCGTTTCGTAAGAAAGCCTAGTATTCATACAATACCTCCTATCATGCCCCGGCCTATCGGAAACAAACTTTATTTTAATCTCCTTACCCATGACTTCCCCTAACAATTTAAGCAAATCAAGATTAGTCACCCTCTGTTTTCCGGGAATATTATAAACTTCCCCCTTCCACTCAGCCCTATCTAGTAAGTCAGCTATTATCCTCGCAGTGTCCTCAACAAAAATCCAATCTCTCTCTGCCTTCCCGTCACCGTAAACTGGAACGTGCAAACCTAGCAAAGTCCTAATAATAGCCTTTGGAATAAACTTCTCAGGAAACTGCCTAGGCCCGTAGTTATTAGAAGGCCTAACGATAATAGCATTAACGTTATAAGTCCTAACGTAAGCCTTAACGAAAAGGTCTGCAGAAGCCTTAGCTGCGCTGTAAGGGGAAGAAGGGTTAAGAGGAGAGCTCTCATCAGCACACTCCTCACCGTAAACCTCATCAGTTGAAATATGAACGTATTTAAAGCCGAAAAGCCTTGACGCCTCTAAAACGTTTATTACGCCTAAGACGTTGGTTGTGACGAAGTCTTGAGGTTTATAAATAGAGCGGTCTACGTGAGTCTCTGCAGCGAAGTTAACCACTACGTCAACTTCCTTTAGCACCTCATGAATGGATTGATCTCTAACGTCGGCCTTTATAAACTCGTGGTCGGTTCCCTTTAAATTCTCCAACCTTCCCGCGTAAGTTAAAAGGTCTATAACTATTGGCTTAATCCCTCTCTTATTTAATTCCCTCACAAAGGCAGAACCTATAAATCCTGCTCCTCCCAAAACTGCTATTTTCATAATTCAACCCTCGAGTTCTCCCCTATTATTAGCTTAACCCATCTCTTCCCCTTTACTACGCTTGAATTATTGCCTATCAGAGAATCCATCATAGACACACCGTCAACTCTCACGTTATCTAAAACTACGCTGTACTCTATCTCGCTATTCTTTACCTCACAGTTGTCTCCTATTGACGTAAAAGGACCTATGTAAGAATTAACTATCTTACTCCCCTTTCCTATAAAGGCAGGTCCTCTAATAGTCGAGTTTTCAACTAATGCTCCTTTTTCTATAAATACTCTGCCGTCAACTGACGATTCCTTAACCTCTCCTTCAATTTTCCTTTCCGCATACTTATCTAAAAGGAAAGAGTTAGCCTCAAGTATGTCCTTAGGAGTTCCAGTATCCTTCCACCAGCCATCTATTATTCTGTAGTCAACTTCTCTACCTCTATCAATTAAACCTTGTATCGCGTCAGTTATCTCCAATTCCCCCCTCCATGAGGGCTTAAGGTTTTCAATAACGTCAAATATCTCCTTCGTAAACGCGTAAACTCCTACTAGGGCAAGGTCTGAAATTTTCTCCTTAGGCTTTTCAACTAGCTTAACCACTTTCCCCTCTTTTATTACAGCTACGCCGAAGCGGTTAGGGTTGTCAACTCTTGCTAAAAGGATTGAAGCCGAGCCTTTGAAGGAAAGGAAAGAGGAGAGGTTGTCGTAAGGAACTATATTATCTCCTAAGTAAACCAGAAACCTATCTTCCGTTATCACGTCCTTCACTTTATATACCGCGTCAGCTAATCCTCTAGCTTTGCCTTGATATACGTAAGTTATGTTAACCCCGAAACGCGAGCCGTCGCCGTAATACTCCACAACTTTATTCGGATTATTATCACCAAGAATTATTATAATATCGTGAACGCCGGAATCCCTTAACTGCTCCAAAACCCATTGAGACACAGGCTTTCCTGCAATTTTTATCAACTGCTTAGGCCCGGTATGAGTTAAAGGCCTCAGCCTAGTACCTTGACCGCCGTGTAAAATTACTCCCTGCAATTAAACCACCATGTAGCGCAAATTCTCGTCTAAAGAATAAAAGTCGGTAGAAAGTAACTTCTTAGCTTTAGAAATGTCTAAAGAGGAGTCAAAGGGCCTCTTCGCAATCCATCCCTTTACGTTATCAACTTCCTTAACACCGCCGGGTAAATTGAACTTCTCCTTAATCTTTATTGCTAAATCTGCTCTTGAAACCCTCTCACCTGCAACGTTCAATATCCCCGTTTTCCTATAATCGATTAATTCAGAAATAGCCTCAGCCAATTTTCTAGCAGAAATTGGTGAATAGTACCCCTTAAATGCGGAAACCTCCTTACCTTCTTTCAACGTCTTATAAACGTAAATGGGAAAACCTTTATGCCTAAAAACTCCAGAAGTCCTTAATACGAGGCTGTCGTCGTAAGATAGTGCGTAAGTTTCGCCAAGAAGTTTGGTTAAACCGTAATAGTTGATAGGATTTGGTAAGTCCTCTTCCTTATAAAGCCCCTTTTCACCGTCAAATACGTAATCAGTGCTTATGTGAATTAAGTAAGCTTCTACAACGCGGGAAGCCCTAACAATGTGTTTCACTGCCTCGGCGTTTACCTTAAAAGCTTCCCCTTTTTCAGTTTCGCACTTATCTACGTCAGTTAGTGAGGCGGTGTTTATAATAACGTCTGGCTTCTTCTTTATTATAAAATCCTCAACTGCATGATAGTTTTTCAGATCAAGTCTGTAACCGTCTGGAATTTCCTTGGAGTTGTAAACTTTGATAACTTCCCCTCCTTTTAGGAGGGAAGAAAGCTCTAACCCTAACTGCCCCGACGCACCAATTAATAGTATCCGCATATTGTAAAATGATAGAGAATAAAAATAAAGATTTTGGGTTTAATGACTTTCGTCAAAGACCTCAGCCTTTTCTAAAGGCGGACATTTTGAGTCCTTCTCGCTTACTATAATGTCCTTTATTGGCCAGTCTATCATGGAGTAATTTACGCACCTTTCGTGAGGAGGAGAGTACTCGTTGTGAGTTATGAAATACACTATAGTTGAGCTCTCTAGTGCTTGAAACCCGTGGGCAAAGCCAGGAGGAATCCATAGCATGTAATGGTTATCTTCACTAAGTTCAGCGCTAACGTATTTCCCGAAACTTGAGCCCTTCCTTATATCTACTGCGACGTCAAGGATTTTCCCCTTGATTACCGTAACTATTTTACCTTGCTCTTTCGGCGGTAGTTGGTAGTGAAGGCCTCGTACTACTCCGTACCTAGAGAATGAGACATTTACTTGTAAAGGTGTAGGAATTCCCACCTTTTTAAAATCTGATTCCTTGAATATCTCCTTGAAATAACCCCTATTGTCAGGAAATACTTTAGGCTTTATTAGTAGTACGCCCAGTCCTAGTTCCTCAAATTCGAACGGCATTAAAATGATAAAGAGTGAAAAAATAAAAGCTTTTTATGCATGTAAAGACTTTTCTTCGTGTTTTAGTAAGTTTATTTCCGATCACATCACTAAAAAATTGAATATAATCAAATTCTAATCCTAATTTCTACTAGTATTAATAGCTATCAAATTAATTCCAGTTTAAGAGACTATTATATTTAAACTTAGTAAGAGATAATTTCTTATCACTCAGTGTAAATTCGAAATTAAATTTAAAATTTTGTCTACAGCTACCCTTGGGTCGTGTTTCTCCTTGACTATTTTCCTATTCCTCTGAAAGTCTAGGTTTACACGACCTTCCAAAACATCAATTATTCTCTTTGCAAACTCCTCTTCGCTCTCCGCATTTAAGTACACTATATCCTCTATCCCTTCCACTGCCTTCTTTGTGGCAATTATAGGTTTACCACTCATCATGTACTCTAACATCTTTAACTTTACTCCTCCACCCCTCTTTACGGGGGCGACGCAGATGTCGGCAGACATGATGTAGGGAATTGTTGACTCTACATATCCAGTAGCATATACTGGAGGGCTCACAGGTGGAGGTGAAGGGCCTACAAGATAAAAGTTTACTTTACCCCCTAAAATTTTGGCTACCCTAATGAGGAACTCGGCAGCTTCTCTATTAGGAGGATAGCCCATTCCACCCACAAAGACAACGGCCGGTCTCTTAAGCTCTATAGGAGTATAATTAGAGAAAGCGTCTACGTCTATTACGTTAGGGAACACTATAGCCTTCTCACTATTAAGGAGGGCCCTATCGTTCTCTGAAGGGACTAACACCTTGTCACAGAAATTTTTACCTAAGTACTCGAATATCTTAACCAATGTCTTCCCCGTCATCGTCAGTCCTACGTCTTGTTTAGACTCTATCGAATGCAGATGGAGAATACAAGGCGTAGAAGAGGCTTTTGAGGAAATTATTGATGGTAATGATATCCATGCGGTCTCGGCTATTATTGCGTCGTAACCTCCCTTTACGATTTTTCTTAAGAAAAAGGGGGAAAGCGACCTTAGCCAGAGTAATCTTTTGCCCCTCTCTTCAGCTCTCCTCTTCGAGTAGGCGATTATTTCAGCCTTTATGCCTCTTCTCTCCAATTCCCTCTTGAGTAAGTAAACTTGTTCGTGTATTCCGCCTCTCTGAGGATAAATAGTCTCCATCATAACGAAAGCTATCTTCACACATATTGTTTCAAATTTTTTTCTTTAAATATTTCTCCTCGTTTTACGCTAGGTATGAGGCCACCAGAGCATTATCAGCTCATTATTTTGGCCTCTCTTTGAGGGGTCGGACTTTCATTGAGGTTTAATGATTTGTATTCAACCTCTAGTATTCAACCTCTAGCCCCTGTCCGGCTTCCCACGCCTAGGTATCGTTAACAACTTGTAAAGCTCGTAATACTCTTTATACTGCAACTGCTCGTTAACCAATGGAGCATTTTTCCGCGATAGCCTTTAAAGAGCAATTGATATCCGGCCTCCATCATTGCAGTTAAACGACGAATGTAGTCTTTGCGAGAACACTTAATTTTAGGGACAGAAGTAAAGTACATATTACCTTCATTCAAATGCTCTACAATTACCTTAACTTATGACGCAGCTACTTTCTCCCCTTCAGAAAAGCCCAACTCTCTAGGAAGTACTGAAGGAGTAGTTGACCTAGGTACTATTATAAGGAACTTTTCCTTTGAAGTCAAGGAGGGGAAATTTCTGCTGAAAGGAGTTGGGAGGTCTTCGATCGTGGCGGAGTGCGACCAAAAGAAGCTAGAGGGGTTAGTAAATAAGATAGTTTCCTCAACTTTCCTTGAGCTGTTAGGCTGTAAATTCGAGGACGAGAATGGAAATTCCGTTAGTTTGGGGAAACAGCTCTTTTTAGTCCTCAGGGATGAGAGACTTTATTATAAGCACTGGAAGGGGAATAGGGGTTAGGAATAGTGATAGGCATTGTTTAGCTTTCATTTAGATCAGAGAAGCGAGGTTACGTCCCCTGAATCCCCGGTATTGTTTAGCTTTCATTTAGATAAAGTTGGCCTTCCATTAGCCTTATTTAGATTAGGAATATCCTAAGACAAGCTTAGGCAAGGCAACTCTGTACTACAGACATTATTTAGCAAAGAGATTTTTGACGCCTAATATTAAATGCAGTGGAAAGGTTTTATATCTACGTATACGTAAGATATATTATGAAAGTCGTATACAGTTTAAGAATAGACAAAGAATTAAGGGAGGAGATGAAAAAATACAACGTGAAATGGAACGAGGAAATAGAGAAATTCATAAGGGAAAAAATAGAGGAATTGAAAAAAGAAGAAGCTATGAAGAAATTGCACGAAGTAATCTCCTCCTTGCCTGAGACTGAGCCCATTGGTGTAAGATTGGTGAGGGAAGATAGGGATAATAATTGACGCTTCAATATTGGTTAAGATAATTACTAAGGAACTTGGCTGGGAAAAGTTAGAGGAATTGTTAAGAGGAGGAGAAACGTTAGATCTAGCCCTAGTTGAGGTTTCTAACGCTATATGGAAGAAGACCGTGCTACTAGGCATGATGAGGTACGAAGATTCCATAATTGCTTTAAAGGCAGTTAAAGAACTCTTACCTCAGTTATTAGTTGTTCATAAAAGTGTAGATTTCCTTCAGAGAGCGATGGAAATCTCTTTAAAGGAAAAAATACCGATCTACGATTCGCTCTACATTGCACTTGCAGAAGATAAAGGAGAAAAATTAATAACTGGAGATAAAAAGCAGTATGACGTTGCCATTAAGTACGTTAAAGTAGAATTTTACACGTGAAATAGTGTTATTCAGTGGTGAAAGAGAGATTGAGTGTAAGAGGAGGTAAAGCGTATACCTAATGACTCTATTATGATTTTATGTAGTTCGTTTCCACGAACTTTAGATCCTCCTTTTACGCCTAAGATTTCACTTCAATTTCTAAGTCGACCACGTTTCCCCAGCCGAGGAGAGTATTATTCTCCTCGACTAATAAAACCTATATAGGGGTGCCGTGGTGGAATTAGAATTAGAAGTAAGGAAAAGTTACGCCACGGGTAAACACTTTACCACTTGAAAAATGAGAAGTTTTGTATACCAATATATTGGTAAAACCTCCAGTTGCATACATCCCGTTAAGTATATTTTTGTCCTTAACTAGGTAATATTTTTGATGGAAGAGTTAATAAAAAGAGCTGAAGAGATGGGGATTGATGTTGAGGATTTAATAATTACAGCGATGTCGAGGAAAGACCCTCAAGAGGGAATAAAGCTTAGACTTACCCTAGCTAGGAAATATATGGCCGAGGCCGAGGAGTATTTAAAGAAAGGCGATTCGGTACAGGCTTCTGAAAAGGCATATAAGGTTGCTGAGGAAGTAGTTAAGGCTTTAGCGGAGAAGTTTAATTTGCCAGAGTATCAACAAGCTGTTAAAGAAGGGAGATGGTATGCTTACACTTTAGGTAGTGCGTCAGCCTCTCTGTCAAAAATGTTGGGTGAATGGGTAGTTAATGGGTGGAGTAGTGCATATTTCCTTCACGTTTGGGGCTTTCACGAGTCTAAACTTAGTGTAACTGATATAATCCCTTACCTAGAAGGGGTTAAAAAATTGCTAGAGAACGCTGAGAAGGTAATTGGGAGCTGAAATCATAATTATCTAAATCCAATTTCTCCCACATCTTTTCTAAACAGCTTACTGACTTCCTTATAAAACATTTCAGTCAGATCTGACTGGGGTGTAGGCAGTTTTGGGCCTAAAGCTCGATGAGGAGCTTAACCTCCTCTGAACCGGAAGTGATAGAGTAGATTTCCCGCTCCTCCTGACGCCTAGTACTGCTAAAACGTTTGGGATTGATAGGTTTGTTAGCAACTCCTCCTTAGGCACATCTCTGGGTATTGCCCTACTCATTAAGTTTTCTGCATCCTCTCTTTGTTCCTTCAGAACGCTTTTTATTTCCTCAACGTTCACGCATAATATGAGTTTTTTTGCATTTTTAAACTTTTGGAGTATACTCCAAAATTCTTCCGATTAACTTATGGAGTATACTCCAAAACTAAATCTGAGAGTAATACCATTTAATTAATACTCTTTCTTTTAAGTTATAATGACATGGCGTACGGTAAGCAGTGCACGCAGTTTTAGAATCGAGGGTAGGATTTTCATTCCTATTAGAGAAGTAATATTTCTAAATACGATCATTTCAAGAGGTGTACATGTTATTCGATTTTAAGGAGTATGCTTAACCTGTAGGACTGTTAGGTAAGAAGTGCTAGCAACTGACTTCTCCCAGCCGTTTATCCCTACACTTTTATCTCACTCCTATCCTTAGAAAGCCTATGTATGGAGTGAATTATCGAATATTGGGGATGTCCACAATTAAGGGTCATTCTAGGTTTTCACAATTTTCTGAAAAACTTCTAATTTGTAGACCGTATTTAAGTCTATGTTTCTTATACGTTTAGGTAAGTCACTCTTTTCATATCTATCATGCGTTCTCAAATATTCTAACGGATTGTTCTCTTGTGGTGCTAAGAGTATTTCAATATGAGGATTGAAAACAATGATACAAACTCTATTCATATCTACACCATTTCTTTTTAACATATCTTTTATACTATTTTCCAGTATTTGGGAGTGTTTACCCGTGGCGTAACTTATCCTTACTTCTAATTCCGCCACGGGCTAAGGGATCATACACAGTCACCCTAGTCGAGGGAAACACCGCTATCCTCGTGAGCAGTAATCAGTTAAGGGAGATCACCATTAGAAAACACATTGTAATACTATATAAGCAACACATTACTTAATCAAAACGATATTTAGATTAAAAATAACGAGTGGTTACGTAAAAGAGTTACGGTCTAAACGTTACCTTTTTCTCCTAGACTTGAGTGCTAAATCATCATTGTAAGAGCTTAATGTAGCTTGTCAACATAAGATCACAATGTTGTTTTCACCACTATGTCATAAAATAACAATAAACTTTATTAACCGATATAATTACTTAGCCCTACATGACTACTACTATTATTTACGCTGACAGTCGTTGTTCTACTCTCTTTAGCAACTCCTTATACTGCCTCAATTTCCGTGCAATATCCTGAGGAGGCAATAATAGGTAGTAAAATTTCCATAACTTTCTCATTAGCACAACAGGAGTTAAACAGCACTGCCTTCCCTTTCATAACTTCTGGAGTAAGAGAGGTTGGTGAAGAACCTCTGATACTCGTGGGATTTCCGGGCTCATTTGCAGTATTTAAAATAAATAACTCCTCGCAGGAGGTGGCAATTACTTTTGAAGGCAGGGATTATACTCGACCGTGTTGGAATCCGGGCATAGTAGTTTATGGAGGGAATTTTATTCCTCACGTGTCAGATCTGTCGCAGGGAGACTTTACCGCAGTTCTTTCGACGGTAGACTTTGGGTTCACACTCCTTCTAAGGGTTGGTTTACTCTTTCTTATTCTCTTCAAAGCGTAGCTCCTCAAAGGGACGGTTGGATTAACTCTACTGAATTTAATTACACCGCAATTTTGGAAGAGGTTAACGGTTCTATATGCGTAAAGTACGTAATCCTTAACGGTGAAAAATACATAGTAAAATACCAAACTCCTATACCTTGGAATTTCACTTACTTAGGAGTTAGGATAGACCCTCTATAATAACTATCTGCGGATTTTACGCGAGTAATGTAACAATTACTTCTCCTCATCAGCCTTATGTAGTTTACGTTAACGGTAAGGAATACGCTAAGGGATGTACAAACAGCCTGGGCGAAGGTTCAGTAACACTGACTGTATCCTCTCCTTCTATGGTAGTGAATATTAGCTTTCCTTTGCAACACGAGTACCGTGTTATATCGATTTCTGCCTATAACAAGGCAGACGTGCACGTAGAATATCCGGTCACACAGTACTCATTGCTAGGCATCTCTGTAGTTTTAGTTGTGGTTTCGTTACTGATAGAGAGAAAGAGGAAGCAAGTGATGAAAAGAGTTACATAGCGAGACAAATGGGAAGAGCCGTCGCCAACGTTTTCGATAAACCGTGAAGTTTATATACTTAGTATGTAAATTTAAGTACAGTCACACCAGATGGGTGGCTATATCACGATGAGGTGTGACGGTGAATAAAAGATGTGCGGGTTTCCCCATCAGATGGTAACACTCTGGTGGGTGGGGTTATCCCGCTAAAGGGGCGGAGGGGTATGAACGGGGCAATGCCCCGTGATTCTGGTGAAGCCCAAGGGCTGAGGATTGGATACAAATTCATGAAAATTCAATGAAGCCCAAACCCGTCTCTCCTTCTACTTTTTTCTGTCATACAAGGTCTTACATTGTTGTCAAGATAGGGAAGTTGTATCTTTATTGGGAAGAGGTAATTAACTAAGGGTATCTTAGTCTTAGGCTCTTGTATCTAGCACTACGTCGTGTTTCTTGAGCTTTAGAAAATCCCACTCTCTTGCAATGAAAGTAGCATAATAAACGAATTCGTAACCTTCAAGAATAAGTATCTTACTTTTGCCGTAAATGAAAATTTGCATGCTGATATATATCTACATGTAGAATAATATAATCTCTTCTCTTATAATTAGATGTAACACTACTATTTAATTAAAACTGCTGACAAGATTCTTACAGACCTTATCACTTAGACTATGCTATAAATTCAACGAAAACTACTATATTTTATTAAATTATATAGTCTTTTTCCCATAATAACTGTAACTAACTATAACTTTTCCCAATAATACAAAATGTATAAAATATTCCGAAAATCTAAAACCATGTTAATTTAGTTTTGCTTAGAGTAAGTTGTAGAGCTGACACAAAAAACCTTATATAATAAAATAAATTGATTTTAAATTCCATTAATTAATTTTTTACTATAATTTTAAAATATAGATTATTTAAATAATCTCTTTTATTTCATTAAAAAAGTTACTTAACCAATTCAGGACTCGTTCAGCAGAATTAATGCAACTTTCAGCCTTTCTTAAATTGTAATTAGATATCATTGAATATCTAGTTTGAGTATAATGAGGTGTTAAAAAATCACAATCTTTCATTATATCAGATTGTATTGTTAACGAGAATTCTCTCCCTATTAAATCCAGTAATTCTCCTAAGTCATGGGTAAAAGGATAAGATCCTTTATACTTGACTAATATCCCCTTCAAAGCAAATTCTACACTTTGCTGAGATGCAAAGCAAGATAACCAAGGGTATTTCTCCTTATTATTTTTAGCAATTTCGAGGAACTCCTTAGCCTTTTCAAACCAAAACTTCTCAACCACACTCTTATAATCGTTATTGGAAATTTTTAAATATGCAATTTGAGGAATTTGTGGAAAGAGTAATCAACCATTATAACGGGAAAGTAAGTATAGTGTTATTCGGCTCTAGGGCTAGAGGAGATTTTTGGCCCTCAAGTGACTACGATATTATAATAATCTTAGAAAAAGTTGATGATGAAATTGAAGAGGCTTCAAAACTATATAACATGAAGAGAGGGTTTTCAGCAGATATTATTGTAATAACTAAAGATAGGCTAAATGACAATGTAATAAAAGAGATGTTAAGATATAAGAAAGTGTTATATGATGGCTTAGGTGTATTTAAGAAAACAGATTAAAAGCTGCTTTGTGGATTAGATGAAATTTCTTAGGTCTTAAACTAGAGAGGTAGAAATAAATTCTAAATCTTAGTTGAGTTAAAAGTTAGCTACACGTTCTTATGAGAAAAACCGAAGAATTCCACAAAAGCATTAGAGTATTTTGAGTGTGTTTGTGGTTATGAGAATGATCGTGATGTTATTGCAATAGTTAATTTTAACGGGAGGGGGTCTCTGGCCCTCTCATCTGCCCACCAGATGAGAGCTAAATTGATGTGGGAACGATGAGGCCTCTGGAGAGAATTCTCGTCTCTTCCAAAATGGGGAGCCTCCGGTATGAAAACGAAAAATCGAGCATAGCCACACTACTTACGCAATGAAACCTGCTTTACTCACTAGCGTTAAACTGCTTATTATAGTACAGTTAATTTATCTTTTGATACATCTATTCCTGCAACTGGGGCCTCCAATTGTACTCACCCTTATGTTTTATTCGGGCTTTTTTCCCAACTTCCGGTTCAAATTGGAGGCGGGCCAAGCTACGCATCGAGCTTTAAGCCCAAGGAAGTCAACGGCCTACACCCCAGTCAGATCTGTATTACACAGATCTGACTAATTATATAAGGAAGTCAGTCATGAAACCCTACGAAAGTCCGACTCCCAATATTTCAGCAACCTCACCGGGTATCTCTCCGCAGCGTTACGAAAAAGTTTCAGTTATCCTTACGAACTTAAGATCTTCTCTATTTCGTTAAGAAGCAATATAATATCGTTCTTTGCTACTTCATCGGTCGTGTAGGGACTTACAATACCCTCCTTGTCCGGGCCATTGTACTGATATTGATGAATAAGCAGGGCTATGTTGGTATAAAGTGAGATTTCACCCCCGATAACTTGCGAGACCGTTTTTAATACAGTACTGGGCATTATAGCAATTATCCAATCTACCTTCTCTATCACTTTTCCACCCTTTATTTTAACCTTACCAGTAAATAAATTCCTCAACTTATCCCTATAGTCCACCGCAATACCAGCAACTAACGCTTTCCAAGCTTGGTAAACTTTTCCCGCAGCATTCCTAATGAGTCCTTCATCAAGGAATTTTCTCGCAATTTCTGCTTCGTACTTAGCCTCTAAAAGCCTGGTCTTCTTGTAAGCTTGAAGGTCAAACCAAGGCTTCGGTAACTCTTGCATTTTAAAACCCCTTTTACTATTTATCAATTTACCACATAATAAAATCGCTGGAGCTCCAATATTATATAGCCTTTTACGTTTTCTTTCTGAGCGTGGATAACAATTTTGTTAATTCAGTATAAATTATATAAAGTATAATTTTATTTTTCAATTAATTACAAGATTAATTCGTTAATAAAATATAGTATTACAATTTTAAAATGGCAACTAATTTGATTTCATTTTCTATCTTTTTGTTCTCTTCAAGTTTTCTGATTAATTCAGCGATTGCACTGCAACCGTATTTATCTTCAGTAATTGCTAGAATTATTTTCATTATTTTTCACTTAGTATAATAACCATTCACTTAACAAGATACCGTTCTCAGTCAACTTTTCCTTCAATTTCTCTGGCTCTTGTACTTTATTAACTTTAGTCTCTCCTCTTTCTTTATCAAGAATTATTATTTCTGAAGGATCCATGAAGTCGATAATTAGTGGCGAATGTGTAGTTGCTATGAACTGTGAGTCGGAATAACGCATTATATCAACTAGTCTTTCAATGTACTTAAGGTGGAGGGAGTTCTCTATTTCGTCAATAATGATTGTTGACATTTTTAACAGATACACAGCTACAAGGATTGTTAACATTTTTATAAAACCGTCAGGCACTGATGCGGGCAGTAAAATCAGCTCTTTGTTGTTTTCACCTCTTTCGACGAAATGTAGTCTTATATTTCCGTCCTCAGTGAAAACCGGGCTTAGAGAGATGTTGTTTTCAACTAAGAAGTCGTAAACTTGCTTAACCTCATTAATTCTAGACAAGTTATTGATTATCACCTTAACTAACCCGCGACCGTTTTCGTCTAACGCTTCTGGGAATGTGAAATGGACTGGAGATACTGCTATTTGAGGAACTATTCTGAACACTCCTACGTCATTTAGGAAATTCGTCATAAAATTCAAGAGTTCAGGTGGAAGGGTGAAATTGAGATTATATGCTATTATAAAAGGTTGTGCAAAAAATAAGTTAAATACACTTAAATTATCAGGAATTGTAATCTCTTTATTTTCATATCTTATTACGTTGCCTCTTCTTTCCATACTGTAAGAGTCAAAATTTATAATTTCCTTTTTTATCTGCAACTTATTTAGCGAAATCTCATAATGGTAATCTTTACCCTTATATTCACCATCTATCTCAAAGGAGATGTCCAAATTCTCATCTTGCATAAATACAACGTTCTTGTAATCTCCCCATCGAATGAAAGGATAAGGCGGGAAAGATAGGGGTCTGATAAGTTGCTTTAGAAAACTAAAAGCGTCGACAAGATTAGTTTTACCAGAACCGTTAGGCCCTACAACGATATTTACTTTCCCAAACTCAAACTCGCTGTCACGGTAACTCTTGAAGTTCTTTATCTTTAATCTATTTATCACATGATAAAATAAGAAATCTCGTTTAAAACTCTTGCTTTGTTGACGACTTTACGCTTTAATATTTTCTGGCATTAAGCTCTAGGGTTTGGGCTTCATAGGATTTCATAATATTTAATATCAATCCTCAGCCCCTGGACTTCACCAGAGTCACGGGGACATTGCTCCCTTCACACCCCTCCGCCCCTTTAGCGGGATAACCCAAACCCACACCCCATCACGGCTACATTAACAAAAATTTATGAGTCAGTAATAGCCAAGGTTTATAATTCTTCACGGAGCTTGTATTATTATGAAGTTACACTTATCTAATCTAGGTCCCATAAAGCAAATGACTTCGCAACTGTAGGTTTAACAAACAAAAAGTATATTAATGCCGAAGGTAAATATTCACCTTATGGAGAAGCATATCAGATATGTCATTGACGGCTATACTACACGGATAGCCAAGGATATTAAAAATGCGTTAAAGTCTCATTTAACTAACTTAGACGATGATATAAAGATAAGTAAGGATGGTTATAAGGTTTCATTATCTTTTAGAACTCCAGCTAACGTTAGAGTGATGCAGTGCGAGGAGATTGATGAGCTACTGTCAAAATTGGGGGTAATGGCTATAAGGATAATAGTTTCAAATGTAGTAACTTTTGCGTTTGAAGGAGCTACATCATCTGCGACAGTAGGTGGTATAGCCGGTGGAACAGCAGCTAAGAGACTCGATGTTGGTCTTCTTATAGCAGCTCTTTCTGGGTTGGCAGGATATACTGTCGGAAAAATGGTCGAGAAAAGTGAGGGAATAATTCTTTCATGTGAGAAAAGGAACGGAAGATGGGTAAGAATTTAGGAAAAAGGATAAAAAAGAATAGTGAGGAATTGTATAGATTATATCAAGAAGGAAAGAAACTTAGGCTTAGTAACAACATTTTAGCCTTCTTACTTCTTTCTGCTATTGAAGAGATAAGTAAATATTTCATCGAGCTTTTGTTAAGCAAATATGGGAATTCTACACTAAGGAGAAATATTAGAACTAGAATTTATAATGAACATATAATTAAATATGAGTTTTTTCTATCTATTTATTATACAATGCAAAACTACGATGTTGAAACAATACGCGAGACAGCTAGACTTTTGTCTTCCAGGTGGATAAATATAAGGAAGAGATATCTCATTAACGTTTCTAATATTGATGTAAAGATTGAGGATTTGAATGAGATTGAAACTTATTATATTCATTATGACGAGATGGAGAAAGCGATTTCGGAACTTGATAAGGATGAGAGCTGTCATATACTAAATACATTAGTTCAACTTATTGGAAAGAAGTAGATTAATGAATTGAATTTATTTAACTCGTTATCAAGTAGTGCTAATTTATTCTATATCTTCTCCTACCAGAGAGGAGTGTGGAGATAGTGTCGTCATTAGGGTATAAATTTATTAAACGTTGATTCTATATATAAAGAATTAACAATAAATTCGAATATTATATAAAGTCTAAAAATTATAGAAATATAAATAAGCAAGTGACGACACTATCTCCACACTCAACGGAATAATCATCAGTATAATTTACCTCACTCTTAGGTAGAGAATTCAAGAGAAAACTAAAAGTCTTATATCCCTATCACCAGTAGTAAAGAAGGGTAAACCATTAGCTAAGGCACGTTAGAAGATTAGTTTTCTTTATCCCTTCCAGTAGGATTAATTCTATTGTTATATTTCCTTGCTTTTTGTGAGAGTTTGCTCTTTCTAGCAAAAAATCCAGAGATCCACACAGGATTAATTACCTTGAATTTTTGTAGAGTAAACTGGGAAGTTTATTGAATTTTTCTAACGGGAATAGAAAGCTGGGATCCCATATATGCGCTTATACTGCTTACTTAGCAATTTTTCAAAATTCAATGAGAAGAAAGTCTATTAGCCACATTATTTTATTAACCTCTGTGAGAAGTTTATACATATGAAGACTGTGAAGAAAGGGGAAGACACTTTTGTTGAATTCAGTGACTTTAATGAAGTAAGGGAAGTATTTGAGGAGGCCATTAAAGAAATTGAAGAAGAAGAAAAGACTAACGCCCGTAGACCTTCTTATGAGACCCAATCTCCCAAATGAAAACTATGCAATTCTCTTAACCTTCTTCAGCTGAAACCTTAACTTCCACTCTCTGCAAACCACATTAAAAGATATAGAGGACTTACCTAAAAACCTATTTCTATCTCTTTTCGTATATTATTTCGTTGAAAATAATAGTTGTTATACTGGTAGTTATGTAGATAAAGTGCTGCAAACAACATTAGTATTCCGAGGAGAATTGCTAAACCGTTTACTGCCGGGTTGTCGTAAGAGAAGTGGGCTAGGGCTAGCCTCCTCCACTTACCGTTTCTCTTTACGTATATTCCCCTTTCCGTAAATACGTCGAGTAACATGTGTGATGGGCCGTTAAGTAAGGCTATTAACGAAATTATTATCGCCCCGTGTAGTGGTATTAGGATTAGTGAGGGTACCCAACCCCATAAAACACTCCTCGGCAAGGTGTGAGTGAGGGGTGTCCTAACCGGTATCAACCCCCTCCCGGTCTTATGCCCCAGCCTATCAATCAATGAATTGCCTAACACCGCGACTGCTGAGGAGAGGAAAAAGGCGGTATAAAAGTTGAGGAAAAATGATGATAAGAGTGTAAGTAAGCCAGTAGAGAAAACGTAATGAGTTACAAGCTTCATCTTTTAACACCTCTAAAATAACTGTGCAGCTCCATTTGTGAGCATTTAAATTTTCGCATTTCTTTAGTGATGTTAGGTCTGGTCAACAAGCAAAAAGAAGTAAAGCATAAGCATCAGACAAAACGAGAATTCTAGTATAGGCTAGACCCTGGACCTTTCGAACTTCTTACTGATCGGGAAAGGGATCAGCTTGAAGGGAATTCCCTGGAGCTATTACATCAATTGGATCGAGGCACATTAGTAGTGCATAGTGACACAAAACTACGTATATGAGAACGAAGTTTTTGAAGTACAATTAAACAAGTTCTATTTAATAACAGACAAAGAATTAAATATTGCTTATAAATTATCATAGAGAGAAGAATGAGTTATTAATTTAAACTTTTATACTGTTGAAATTCAGCCTTTGTTTAACTTAAGGATAAGTAAAGTTAAACTTAAAGCATTCATGAGGATATTCTTTTATATGTATACACTGAAGGTTCATAAGAAAGGTATTATTGTAATACCGAAGGAGATAAGAGAAAAATTTGACTTGAAAGAAGGTGACGAAGTTAACGTTATAGTTGATGATGAGGGAATTTATATATTTCCTCGTGGTGATATTAGAAAATACTTTGGTAGTGACAAAGACGCAATAAAAGCTTTAAACATTCTGGAAGAGGAGAGGAGAAGAGAACGTGAAAGTAGTACTTGACGCCTCTACATTAATTTTGTATTTTTATGGAAATAACAAGGCCAAAGAGATAATAGAGAAAGACATAGCGAAAGTTTCGTAAATTCGGTAAATCTTACGGAATTCCTTTATTCGTACGCAAAAGTCAAAGGCTGGAAGGAATCTCTATTTAAATATACCTTGATCAGAAATACATTTAAGCTAATAGATGTTAACAGCGAGGACATAATTAAAAGCGCGGCTAAGTTGAAAATTAAGTATAACCTCTCCTTAGGAGACGCGTTCTTACTGGCATCTGCCAAAGGTACAAATTCAACTGCTGTAACTAGTGATCACGAGCTTGGTAAAAATCAGTGAAAATAGATTCCGATGTACATTCTGTAAAAGAATTTAATATTTTAAGATCATTTAGTTCCAAAAACATTATAATCTTATATTAGAGCTTAACATGGTGCATATAATGATTTTCGAGGAAGAGGAAGAAGAGTGGTAAAGCAGAAAAGTTAAATATTTTTGTTACAATCTTTTTCTATATAATTTCCCATGGAAGTATTGGAGTTTTTGAGAATTTTCTTTTAGCTATCTTTTCTAGTGCTAAAAATACCGCTGGCAATGCACCAGTAGTCCCAGCCTCACCTACTCCTCTGCTCTTAACTGGTAAATTAGATGGAAACTCTACTTCATTCACCTTAACCTTATAACTAGCCTCTACGGCTGTAGGAACTCCACAGTCAGCTATTGAAGAGAATAACGGATTACCGTTATCGTCATAAGGGGCTCGCTCCCATAATACTTGCGAAACTCCTTGTAGGACTCCCCCAACAATTTGTCCCTCAACTTCTTCTCTGATGAGAACTTTACCCACGTCATCTACTGCATAATAGTCTATAACCTTAACGAAGCCGGTCTCCTTATCTAGGTCAACAACTGCTACGTGAGCACCTGGGGCGAAAATATCATCAGCCTTATAAAACACTTCAGCCTCAACTCCATCTAATTCCCTTAACGCTTTTTCTATGGGTAAGTTTATCTTATTTAGTAGCTGTTTACATGCTTCAATTACCGCCGAACCTCCTATGGTTGCACTTCTAGATCCAAAACTTCCTATTCCCTCTTTAACCCCATCTGTATTATTAGTAATAACCTCGATATAGTCCTCAGGGATTCCAAGTATTTCAGAGGCTATTTTCGCAAATGTATCTCCATGAGCTTGACCATGAGGACCAGTACCTACATATATCTTTATTTTGCCCTTTTCTATTCTGACCCTAGCCCCCTCACCTGGGCTTAATCTGATAATATCTGTAAAGATTATCAAAGCAACACCCTTATCTTTATACATCTCCTTAGCTTTTCTATAATATTTTTCCGCTTCATTTAATACCTCCTCATAACCTGCTGGGTCTATTTTAACGCCCAAAGGTGTGATATATCCCTCATCTCCAATTAGGTTCTTTCTTCTAATCTCTATAGGATCTATTCCTAACTCCTCTGCTAGATCCTCAACTAACGTTTCATGTATTAACGCGGCTTCTGGTCTTCCTGCCCCTCTATAAGGTCCAGTAGGAGGTAAATTCGTAAATACTCCATAAGCCCTTATGGACGCGAATCTCATTCTATAAGGGCCAGTTAATAATCTGGCTATAAATGCTGGAGTTGTTGGGTTTATCGTGTAGTTATAAGCTCCTAAATCATTTGCAATATAACCTTCTATCCCAAGAATTTCTCCTTGTCTTGTAGCGTACATTTTAACTTCAGATAAGACTCCTCTGCCCATAGTAGGGTTCTTAAGATGTTCAAATCTTGTTTCAATCCATTTAACGGGTTTTCCCAATTTTATTGATGCTATTGCGGCTATAACATATTCTGGATGGGCTGGAACTTTATTTCCGAAACCTCCTCCTACATTGAAAGCAGAATAAACTTTTATCTTCTCTGGTGGAATATCTAATACTTCTCTTATGTCGTTTTTAATTCTAAATGCTGACTGGAACGAACCGTAAATGTTTAAGTACTCTCCATCCCAGTAGGCTATTATTCCCTTAGGCTCCATGGGATTCGAGACAATTCTAGTCTGGTTTATTTTTCTGCTAATTATTACTTCAGCCCTTCTCTTCGCCGATAAGTCCCCTCCTTCCAATAACATATCTACTGAAATGTTTCTCTTAATTCCTGGATGTATTTCGTCATCACTATTCATTGCTTGCTCTATATCTATTATGGGTTTAAGTTCTTCGTAATCTATTGAAACTTCTTCTGCTACGTCCTCAGTCTTATACCTATCCTCTACAACAAACGCTAAAACTGGTTGTCCGACGAAGTTAACTCTCCCATCAGCCAATATGGGCATTTTAACAATTTTAGATTGTTTTAGTGTTTCGGGGTCAGCCCTAACTGGCATGTAGGCTTTAACGTCATCCCACGTTAAGGTTAATAGTGCGCTTTGGGGTTTAGATATACTTTTTATTATCCCCCTAGCTATTGGGGATCTAACAACGTGAAGATAAACAACATTTTTAGGATTAATGTCATCTATATAAATAGATTTACCAGTTATTTTAGGAAGATCCTCATTTATCACGTTTGGATATATTAGTTTAAGCTTTAATAGTTTTTCATAAAACTGGCACGAGTACCTGAGTTTGTATAAACACTAAGTAATTCCCCTTAATTCCAACAGTGTAATAAACTGAGCCATATACGCTTACAAAACTTAAGTTAAAATACTTCGCACTATCTATAGTTGATACCGCAACGTTCCTTCCAGCGCTGGATAGAAGTGTGTTAAATAAGCTAGTTATGTTAGATGATTTAGCCAAATCTATTGAGATATAGGAGTTATTATACATAATAGTCTCAAAATATATTGTATAATTTCTAGTAGTAGCATTACCGAATTCTAATATTGTAATATTCTTATTTGCTGATATTAAGAGTGGGTTTAAAGTTGGAGTTAATCCCATCCCACTCTTTAATGTTTCTACTTCTAAATTCTCTACACTGTTTAAATTAATAGGAGACGAGTTTCCAGTGACATTTGCCATAACTAAGTATTTACCTACCTTAATTCCCTTTAATTGTAAAGAGGATGAGTTAAGCAATAAAACTGTAATAGTTTCTGTCTGATTATCTTTCTGAACATACTCTTGATAAAGTGTTATAGCTTCAGGGTATTGTTGATAAACTGCGTTAGTATAATTTTCCTCAAATAGACCAGTCACATTCCAATCTGGACCTAAAGTAGAAGATATTTGCTACTGAGTAGGAAATACTACTTTACTTATAATTTGTTGTGACGTGAAATTATGTTGAAAAATTATAATACCTACTATAATAATCACGATAGCGACAATTATGATGGCTATTTGATAATACTTCATGCTTCTTATACGGAGTTTATAAATATAATTATTTTCCACTAGCCTCATAATCGTCAAATATTTGTGAGTTATGTTTTAAAATTATGTTATACAAATATAATATATTTAAGATTTACAAATAAATCTATAATATTATATATATTAATAATATTACTGAACACATGATTACACTATAAAATAGTATTCTATATAATAAAATTAGTTATCCAAAATGAAGGGACAATACATTTTTATTACTTCCTAAAAATAAATGTAGTATAATGAATAGTCAAATACTCAAATCTTCTGCTGATGTATATTTAGAGGAGGCTGAGGAGTTTTTAAGGAGAGGGGATATTGTTCAAGCTTCTGAAAAATATTATAAGGCTGCTGAAGAGGCAATAAAAATATTAGCACTGTCTTTAAATCTAGAAATATTAGATAGTGTTAAGAAAGAAGGATGGAGCTTAAAATTTCTTAATAGAGCCGTTTATCAGATATCCAAATTTCTTGGCGAAGACATAATAGAGTATTGGAACAGCGCGACTGCAATCTATACTGTCAATTTAGATTTAGAGACGTTAAAGTTATTAGCTAATGACGTAGCTAAATTAGTGGAAATTGCAAATGAGAAATATAATAAGTTACTTAGAGGAGGCTGAGGAGTTTTTAAGGAGAGGGGATATTGTTCAAGCTTCTGAAAAATATTATAAGGCTGCTGAAGAGGCAATAAAAATATTATCTAATAGATTTAGGCTCGTTAGTGTTCTTGAAGAAGTTTCTAAAAAGGGAAGATGGAAAGCCGAAATATTATTTAAAGCTGCACGACTTCTCGATCCCTCTTTACCAGGTACTTTTACTATGTGGAAAAATGCGTGGAAACTTCACGAAGATGGTTTTCATGAAGATAGTTTAGATATAGAAATGGTTTATGAACTAAAAAGGAAAGTTGTTGATATTCTATTGGAATATAAAGATAATCTAACTTAATTAAGATTTCAAGTTCTTATATAAGGAATGGATTCAAAAAATCCCAACAGATGTCAATCTAAACCATGTTAGAAGCGAAAACGCCTATTATCCATCTTCCTTTCAATCTTGATTTTATCTATACTGGTGTTTAACTCTACCTACCCAATTACTACTTTACCCTTATAATCTAAAACGGTTTTGTAAAACTCTTTGTCACTCGATAAAAGCTTAAGTAAGTCACCCTCAAATACATTCCTAGCTCAAATGTTTTTCCGTGATGAACTTGAACAACTGCTAAGGGCCTTATTAAAAGCCAATGGAAACTACTTGACTAGACCAGGAAACGAGTGAAGAAAAGCTCTTAGTTGTAGCATTATGAGATGTTTATTTCGGGACTTTTTAGTTTCTTCTTTTATTTCCCTTATACTCAACTTATCCTTATTTAACTAAGTTAATAAAATGTCTACAATCTTTTGCATAAATATTCTTTGTTTTTAGTTTCTTCTAATCCTCTTAATATAAGTTTAGGTTGTATGTTATCAAAATTTATGAACTTTTATGCTAACATTTTTTATTATTTACAGCAGTTATGGGACTTTAACGTAACTTAAAGATTTTCATTAGCCCCGGCGGTCCGCCTAAATAACGTTCAACGAACCTGAGGAACGCCTCCACGCTCCTCAGGTTAAGCTCACTCACCAGC